>Ga0308164_10000365_pt1 | contig 86707 bp, 86 predicted proteins | sample PhyTR2_FD_201031 | JGI IMG/M metagenome (GOLD analysis project Ga0308164, IMG submission 201031) | Phyllosphere microbial communities from UC Gill Tract Community Farm, Albany, California, United States - DLSLT.R2 | ecosystem: Host-associated > Plants > Phyllosphere > Unclassified | place: USA... | reverse complement strand
CCTTGCCGCCCTCGGTCACGCGTTCGATATCGTTGATCATCCAGGTGGTCAGCTCTTCGGCAGTAATGCCCAGTTCGGTCGCTACGCGCTGGTGAAGGCGCTCGGCGTCGTATTGATTGAGTTGATCACTGTTCATGGGGGTAGCTCCTTAAGGGGGGGTTAAGTTCAGTCCCCGCGAGGGCTCCACAGTTCAATCAATGGCACGGACTAGAGGGCGAATGGATAAGCTTTATCAACTGCGGACCACCTTAGGCACAGATCCGGCGCATGTACGCATGCTACGGCTGGTCAGGGATCTGTGCCCCCGGATTGCTGGGTTGGTGTAGGTTTTGTTCGCAGTGCGGTATGGGATCTGCAGCACGGTCGATCTTATTCGTCACTGCCAGCTGACAGCGATATCATTTGGCTTGATGAAACGCTCCTCGACCCTGTTATCGACAATCTCATAGGGGTCAATATGTGCCGATTGCCCCCATTGAATTGGTCAGTGAAGAACCAAGCGCGAATGCATGTACGCAATGATGACCAGCCTTACTGCTCAGCTACAAACGCTATGAAGGCATGGCCTGAGACGGCCGAGGTATTCGGCGCGCTTTCACACGGCCCGGGTCGACTCCGGCCTGCCGTCACTGGCAGAAGTCGACCCGAAGCTGCCCATCACGAAAGGCAGCAATCGGCCAAAAGCCGCCGGTCAGCTCCCTAGTAGATCAAGGCTGTTCAAACAGCCCTGATTTTCCGCTGGCAGCGTAGGACGTTTGTGGAAAGGCTGCACGCATCTCATTTGAGTTTTAGCGATTTGATGTATAAAGGTAAGTAGGGCTGCATGCAGCGGTCAGAGAAGTCCAGTGCAGGAGGCAAAGTGGATACATTCATGTGGTGGCTAGGGTTAGTATCTGCGATAGCTTCAATAGGTAGCGCCATTTGGGCCGCAATTGAGGCTCGGGCTGCAGCCAAGTCGGCCTCCCGAGCTGAACTCGTGCGGGACCGAATGGTTAATCACCGATACGTAGCCGAATCACACCAACTCCTTCAGTCCACACGAACAATGCTTCAGACGGTTTCTGCGATAGGCCCATCGTGCATGGAGCGTAATCTTCGTGGCCTTGATATCAAGAACATATCGACACAACTTGTAAACTATTGCACTACGTTAAACGAAAATAGTTATCTCTTCGGGAACACCGACAACCCTGCAATGGCGCTTTCCGACGAGCTTTTGAAAAAGGCCGGAGTCATTGCGGCTGCTCAATCGTTTGAAGACGTAATGCTGGCGGGGCGGGAAGTTTTTTCAGGCATAAATTTATTTTTGCCGAAGATAAAGCAAATATCGGATGATCGAAGAGAAAATGTATGAGGGGCTCAATGAAACTGACTAATGGCGAACGGTTGATAACGCTCATGCTATGTGAGTTATACGACAAATTGGATGTTGTGGGTGAAGTCGATCCAGATTTCTTACGCACAGCTATTTATACAGAGAATGAATGGAGCCTTGCTTGGAAGTATCCGGGAATTCCTTTTGAGTCGGGCGAGGAACCGCGCGAGCTACGAGAAGTACTTGATATCCTAGAGATGTGGAGCTTTATCGAAGCATCTTACGCCGATTTGAGCGAGACTGAAAAGACATCCTTGCTGGCCGAAACACGTCCTTTTGACACAGCACCAAAATTTCCTGGATTCGACGGAAATAATGAAGCTGAATATATAAGTATCAGTTCGACACTGATTGATCAGCTTGATCGATTCCAAGACTTCAGTGGCCGTGACCTCAATTCACATATGCCAACGTTAGCCATGCATCGCAGAATGCTCGAAAAGTTTAGTGAGGTTAGAGAGGGAAGCTGGAATCTCTTGGACATCGACGAGCTTAAGAGAGTCTTGGCTGAAAGAGTGCACCCAGAAAATCGGATTTGACAAGGAGGTTTGGCGAGCTTCTGCTTCGGGCTTATTAAGGTTGTTACAAATCTTAATTGGCCATAAGCAGACGCTCTGATGACGACTACTTAAGACATATTAAAATATGTTTGCCTCCATAAATCATAATGAAAAAACTTCCGATGCTCGGTCTTCAGGGATTTTAAGCAACTATCATGAACAAAGAACTCATAAAAAAAATTATAGACGACCTAGAAAAATCTGGATTTAGTACAGAATTACAGGCGAGAAAAATTTTTCAAGATTCTGGCTGGTCAGTTAATGCAGGTTACGGGTATCTTGACAAAGATGAAAACAAGTCACGCGAGATCGATATTCTTGCTACCAAAGTTAAAAGCAGTAAGCATCAGGGCAAGTCATTCGTACATAGCGAATTCCATGTTTGCGCAGAAGTAAAAAAAACCGAAAAACCTTGGGTGGTTTTCGATCAACAAACCAACCCCGCTCTCCTTGGGTGCGCATGGAACAACCTGATTTCAGTAATCAATCTTCCAGTATCTCCTTCAAGATTTGCTCAGACACTCCAAGAGCGGTCTCCGATAAAAATCAACGGCTGGGTTGCCAGTGGTATTCACGAGTCATTTAAAAACCCCGACCAGCCCTCTCGATGGTATAGCTCATTTGTTTCAGCTGCAAAGGCTTCAGAGTTTTATTTTGAGAACTGCCCTGATGGTGAAAAGCAAACTGATAACATTCTGGAAAACCCATGTGAAATTCACTTTATACAACCGTTGGTTATTTTAAGTGGGCAGCTTTATCGGGCTACTTTGGCCCAGACTGGAGAAATTGAAATTACAGAAACTCAGGCGGCTTCTTTCCGATTTGACTATCGATCAAAAAACTACGAACGCCAGAATTACAGAATTGATTTGGTTACGCTGAGTGGTTTGGAAACTTATTTGGAAAATTTAAAAGCGCGGCAAATTGAATTTTCAAAAAAAATCGAAGATGAATCTAAGCTCAATGTGAATTGAAAGACTGCGGCCGCCAAAATGACTAACGGGCATGCGAAAGGACGCTATTATTAAACAGACGTTTACGCTGGGAATTTCTTTGGCTTCGTAATTTTAGGTTGGCACGGCCTTGCACGACCAGCCGCTTGTAGCCGGCAGCAGCCTGTTATTAAGGACTGCTTTCGGCCGAAGCGGACATGCGTTTGGCTGTTGATGAAACGCGTGCGGTAGCGCTAATTTTTTATCTAGCATCCTCATCTCACAAACTCACGGGGCGCAGAAATTTAAAATGAGTAGAGTAATAATCAAGTCGAAATATATGCTCTATTTTCCCTCAACTTTATGATATGTTTTATCAGCCAAACCCCAAGGACTTAGTGATGGCACTAACTTTTTCCATGAGCTTCGTTTCTGACCGCATTCGATCAAGCGGCGCTGTATAGCTCTCAATTATACTTATAACATCAACGCCTTGAGGGCTAGAGATTTTAGCTTTAGCAATGCCTACTAGTTCCATAAATTTTATTTTTGGTAAGGGGAACTGTAACTTACTTGAAATATTTACCTTCCTAAAAGCCAGGATAGCTAACAAGGCTTGGTCTGGGTTCAACATTGATAGCAGACGTTTATAAATCACGTCCGCCGCATTCGCAACGCCGTGAGTATTAGTCAGAAAAACTGTGACTAAGCCTTCAATATAGTCTTCCATAATCGCGGCCGGAACATCACCCTTTTCCCCCACAAGAGATTCTAAACGACGTGCAAATGATGGTTCGATGTGAAAGTTATTGAAGCCTATGTGTGCATTGATTAACTCATCTATTGCAGTCTTGATTTCGGCAGATCTAATTTCATCTGGAATGTAACTGGCTGCACCCACGCCATCGAGAAACTGCCTAGCCCAATTGGCTCTGATGGCATCATTATTTGCGGTAAATTGTCCGTATTTGACCCCAAATATTTTCCTCGTATTCTCTCCTACAAAAGGCCACAGCTTGGGGGCTAAAAGCTTGACGTTATCTCTGGCCAGTGGCAAAGATCCATCATTTGTATAGATACCAAAAAAACCAGCCATCAAGTTGTTGCATTGATCCGCAGTCAATGAAACAAAAAAGCCGCTAACCTGCTGAGCTCCGTTCGCGTCCAGTGCATGCGCCTTCATATTTGACAGCAATGCTTTTATTTGCGTGGTGGTGCTGGTCTCGGGAAGAGTAATAACTTCTTTTACACAAGTTTCGAACCAGCCGATCAACTGGAGGCCTGTGATCTGATTCTGGTTAGGGTGTGCGGCGCTTGCCCAGTTACGCATGTAACGAATATAATCAAGATGCTTAAATCCTAACTCGGATATAAGCCCCATCTCCGAGGCGCCGCGTATCAATTCGTTATCGTCTAGCAGTGATAGATGATCCTCTGTTTTTAGTTTTTTACGTTTTTCAGGCGCGACAACAGCCAGGTCAAAAAAGTATTCTAAGTCATATCTAACAACACGCTTTCGCAACTCAAAAACTGTTTCATCCCACAAATAGTTTAAGGCTGCATCAAAAAGACCTGATGCGGCGGCGGCAATAAACTTTGAAATGTACGCTGATTGCTTTTTATGGTCGATTGGAAGTAGTGTCAATACATCTTCGACGTTATTGAAAACCTTTATGCGCTCAGGTACCGAAACCAAGACGTTATCCGTAGGAAGCCCATGTTGCCCAATGAACGTCATGAGGCCACTCTCAAAAACCTGCAAATCATTTTTGTAATCTGACGAAGGAGCGATGCCGCCCGGTGCTGTAGGAACAATTCCGTTGTTACTCATAAACTGATTTCCATGCTTAGTGACATAGGGGCGAGCAACCACTACCTAATCGCTGAGAGTTCTCGCAAATAAGTTCACACGATTATTTAGAACTAATACAAAGTGATGCGCCGCAGCACTGTGAAAGTTATATAAATCCAAAATATCAATAAATATTTGATTTGCTTTCAGGTTTTGGCTATTTGCCGTTTTTTCGATTTTTATCTGAACTCAATAACTGGGTTATGCGACCTGGTGAAACACCGAGTGTCTCGGCAACACGTGCTTGAGCGCCTCGCGGATTGTTCTCGCTCTCAATCTTCACTAGTTCCGACGTGTACCTTGATTTTCCGCTGCCTGTCATCCCATGGTACGCAGCACGGGCTTGTTGCTGAAGTTTCTGTTCAAGGTTTGCCTGTTGATTGCGAAGCTCCTGGATCGACGCTGTGGTCATCTGGAAGCCTTGAATAACGGTCGCCATCACTTGCTCTAGTGGATCAGTCTGTGTCGGGGGGGGGCTCTTTGGCATTATGCTACCTACTGTGTCGTGTCGTGTCGTGTCGTGTCGTGTCGTGTCGTGTCGTGTCGTGTCGTGTCGTGTCGTGTCGTGAGAATGCCATTAGCTTGTAAAGATGTAAACATATTTGTTTAGCTTTCCTAAACCAAGTATTTTACTGGACGTTCGCGCGACATCTGATGGACGCTACTACTTTAGCTTCAGGTCGATAGCGGCTCCTGACGAACGACTGCTATTGCCAGACGGCGTTCGTTTGCCAGCGTCCGCTTTTGGCAGATAGCGGTCGGGCGCCACCGGCAGATTCAAGCCCAAGCGGAAACGTCTGCGACCCGACGCAATCCCCTGGACATTACACGGCGACGTAAAATCAGTCCTCGCCAACCAGCCTCCGGCGAAGAACGCCGCACAGGCCTTCTCTAAATGTCTGCGGGTCAGTTTTCGAAATCCTCCCAGCGTAGCTCACTAAATGGGAACGCCTGTGCGGCTGTACGAACTGAGGTAAAGGTGGGACATGACTTGCTGATGCCGTAATTGCAGTTCCCATCATTTTCAGGCCCCACTCGCACATGCGACTCCTGTCATCGGGCGCCGGTGGTTGTGCATCATATTGGTATTCAAACCGCGAGCACCGTGGCTTTAGTTACGTGAGGGAATCAACCTCAGGCCCGGCTCAATGTTCGTTTCTCGGGGAAGCATCAAGTCATTGTCTTGGTGATGGACTCGCGAGGGTAGACGCTCCGACATCGCATCACGCCATGACGATTACTTGAGCCCCCCTCCTTCATCTCCATATCGATAAAACGCAAAGCCCCTGAATTCTGAAAGGAATTCAGGGGCTTTCTGAATGCAATAAAATAACCACAATCAAAATCCGAGCCCAGTCCTCAAGCCATCCGCCTCAGAGACAAATTCATCTGCCCCATCAGGTCTCGTTGCTCTCTCAGCGACAGCACCAGCCGCGCGATAGATCTGCTGCTGTCTACCTCGGACAGAGACAGCCCCGTTACATAGAGCTGGATATCACCTGACTCGGGGTGGAGAAGCTTCACCGAGAAGGTTTCATTTGGCGCGACGACGCACTCGCACTTTGAAGGCAGAAAAGCTGTTTCAAGAACTCGCTGAATATCGGGTTTTGAAAACATGGTGCGTCCTCTGGAAGGGGCCAAATCGTGATGTGAAGTGTAGACGAGTTTCAGGCGAATAGGTTTCCGAGCTGCGCGCCGGATGCACACGGCGCGTGGGGCTTTTTGTGGCGGCTGCCTGGGACTGTTTTGCCTGATCAAGGCAACTGCCTGCAACACCTCACGCTCTCTGGTCTAAAGTACCCTCTCCTAAACTCCCCGAGCCTCGACCGACATGAATGAACGCGCACGTGAACTGGCGTCTCGTCTGATTCGCAATTTCAACGAGGCTCCCCTCGAACATGAAGTTCGTGAACCGCTCTATGAAAGCTCGGCAGCCCGCCTGGGCACTGGCACGGCCGCGCAAAAGCTGGGGGCCTCGATTGACGTCGTGGCGCCGGGCAAGCGCTCCTGCCCTTATCACTTTCATCATGTGCAGGAAGAGATGTTCGTGATCATCGAGGGCGAAGGCAGTTTGCGTGTTGCGGGCGAGATGCTGCCGATCAAGACGGGGGACGTCTTGTTTATCCCCGCAGGTGCCGATTACCCGCATCAGATAATCAATACCTCACAGGCACCGCTGAAATACCTGTCGATCAGCACCCGGGAAACACCCGAAGTGTGTGAATACCCGGACTCGGGCAAGTACCAGGCCATGGTTTCTGTCCAAGGCACCCGAGTGTTCACCGCCAACCAGCGGACCACGGAAAACCTCGATTACTGGGACGGCGAACCGTGATTTGAATTGTTTATAAATTGTATCCGGCAGTTCACGCTTTTTTCACGTTCGCGGGTTTATTGTTAACTCAATTCCCAGCAAGACCTTAAGCCCGCTACCCCCCATCGCGGGCTTTTCTTTGTCTGCGATTTGAGCATGCAGCGTTTGGCATGGGTCAAGAGACATCAGGGACACGACTGCTCAAGCAAGCGTCGGGCAGACAGGGAACATCATGCAGAATACGATTTCCAAGCCCTACCTCCCGGATGAAACCCGTCAATCATGAAAAACACCCTGAAAAAACTGCTCCTCGCCGTGGCGTGTCTGGCGGCTGGCCCTGCTTTCGCTGCGTGTCAGATGACGCCAGTGGCGTACGACATGCCTTCGCAACGTCTGGACGAGGCCTTGCAGCAACTGGCGCATCGGTCCGGCTGCCCGGTGAAGGTCAACCTGGGCGCGGACAGCAGCAGAAAGGTCAAGAAATTCAAGGGCACCTTTACCCCGGATCAGGCGTTGTGGCTGGTCTTGAAAAAAACCGGACTGGAAGGTTATGTCGAAAATGACGGCCTTACGGTTGACCGTCGAGGCCAGGATTTTGTAAACCAGCGAGCAACTGAGCTACGCACGGCTATCGATGAGGCTGGCGCACGAATGGAGGCCAGAAAGAAGAAGCGCTTCCTTCATCAACTGGACACCATTGAGTCCGGAGCGAAGAAGGTGGTCCTTGAACAGAGCTTTGTCAGCGCAGCCGAGATGGCGAGTTACAAGCGTGACTTCGACGAACTGTCGAGCCAGATACCGGCCAGCAAGTGATCCCGCGATAATTGCGCTAAAATTTGCCGCTTTTAAGCGCAAGGCCGAACGCGCAGTGGATGACCGATGAAAAAAACCGCATTACTCCTGATGGCACTGACCCTGCCTGCGCTTGCTCAGGGCGCAGGCGATGCCGAGGCCGGGAAAGCCGTGTTCACCCGCCTCTGCTCGGGCTGCCACAAGATCGGCCCTTCTGCACGCAGCGCATTTGGCCCGCCCCTCAACGGCATCATTGGTCGTCAGGCGGGGCAACAGGAAGGCTACGTGTACACCGACGCGATGAAGAACTCGGGGCTGGTATGGACGCGCGAAGAGTTACGCACTTACATCAAGGACCCGAGCGAAGCTGTCCCCGGCACTCGCATGAAGCTGTGGTGGATGGGTAACGATGAGCGAATGGAAGATCTGCTGGAATACCTTGATGCCAACAAGTAGTACGAGGGGGTAAAGCGAAGTCCGGATATAAATCGCCCCCGGTACTCACCGAGGGCAATCTGTCAGTTACTTGTCCGGCGTGTAAGGCGGGTAATCATCCTTACTGCCTTTATCGGTAGCAGGCGTCTTCGCTGGCTCGGTGGGGTCGATCTGCGGGTCTTGGGTGTTCGGCGACTTCTCGTCGAAACCCGGATCGTTCTTGTTTCCGCTGTTGCTGCCTGGCTGGGTGCCGGTCATGTGCGCCTCCGTTTTTAAATTCAGGACCTGATATTAAGAGAGCCTGTGACCACAGCCGTGCGATGTGTCTGACGAACGGGCCTGGCAGAGGGATATGGCAGCGACAAAGAGCAAGTGGTAGCCTTGCGCCATGCTCGCGTCCAGTAGGGATAACCTCATGAAAAGGCTTTCAATAACGCTGTCGGTATTCGCTTTGCTGGGCAGCGGCGCAGCATACGGCGAGATCTTCAAATGCACATCACCCCAGGGCAAGGTGAGTTATGCATCGATTCCGTGTGATGAAAGCGCGCAAAGCGCACTGCAACGCGAAGGCCCGGCCTATATGCGGAACGCAGACGAGCCGCTGGACTACGTTCACAAGACCAACCTCAAGGCTATCGAATACCTGAAGGTCGGCGGTCGCACTCGAGTGCAAGTGATCGAGACCGAGCGCTACAAGGCCTTCCAGAGAAACCGCCCGCCTCCCCCGAACATTCCTTCGCAGTGCCAAAGCCCGCGTTACGACAGCCAATGTTTCGATCCATCGGGTGGAATGTCCTCGAAAAAACAGGCGGCCTTTCGGGATACCGCTCGATAATCTACTGAGCGGTTTTCACATCGGCACGCACTTCACTGATCTGAATTTCAGGGATCAGGTCGGTGTAGTTGATGATATCGGCATTGATCTGCTTTGAATGCGGCCCCATGCCGGCTTCAAAGTCTTCAATGGAATCACAGTAAATGTGGCACATGCCGATATACACGGGGTCGGAACCTGGGGTTGCTCCGCCTATGCCGCGGTCCACGCTGTAACCCTTGCAGTACTTGCCCATCAGCTCCTGCACCAGCGGCATGTGTCTGTCACGATAGTAATCGTGGTCGAAACGGGCACCCTCTTCATACGCATACAGCACGCTCACTTTGATCATAACGACAGGTTCCTCTTCAAATGATCGATAAATTCGTGCGGACAACCGTTTGCAAGTGCTGACATCAAAAGCCACCTCCCTCACAATCACGCGGTCTTGCCAGACTATTCAAAGAGACAGCCTGGCTATCGAAACGTTTGAGGCAAAACCACATGAATACACTTGAGTGGAACGAGGCCGCGCTGGCGAAATACCTCGCGACCCATCCGACCCTGAAGGATGAAATCAGCGCCTTGAGCCCCAAGGAGCAACAGCAGCAAGTGCAATGGGCGTTCGAAGACGAGGCCGAGAGCCAGGGTATCGAGACCTGGGAGCTGGCCTTGGAGCTGATTGCCGAGTCGCCCGAACAGTTGCAGAGCATGCGCCTTGAAGCACACCGCCAGGTCGCCGAAGCGCTGGGGATGGAGTGGGAAGAATATTGCGGATTCAACGATATCCAGCCATGACGCGGCGCGCAGTCGGCGTTAAATCAGCCACTGATCGGCACGCCATTCAGTGACCCGGCAGTCAGCGCTTTACCTGTTCCTTATGGATGAGTAACGTCTGCTCACTTCAATAAAGGAATCACGTCATGAGTGATCTGGTCTCGTACCATCTGGACGACGGCGTCGCCACGCTGACCCTGAACAACGGCAAGGTCAATGCCATTTCCCCGGAAGTGATCGTTGCGTTCAACGCCGCACTGGACCAGGCCGAAAAGGATCGGGCCATCGTTATTCTCACCGGCCAGCCGGGCATTCTGTCGGGCGGTTACGACCTCAAGGTCATGACCTCCAGCGCCGAGGCCGCGATCGATCTGGTCGCACAGGGCTCGACGCTGGCGCGGCGCATGCTGTCGCACCCCTTCCCGATCATCGTCGCCTGCACCGGCCACGCGGTTGCCAAGGGTGCCTTCCTGCTGCTGTCTGCCGATTATCGAATCGGTGTCGCCGGGCCATTCAGTATCGGCTTGAACGAGGTGCAGATCGGCATGACCATGCACCACGCCGGCATAGAACTGGCGCGCGATCGCCTGCGCAAATCGGCGTTCAATCGCTCGGTGATCAACGCCGAGATGTTCGACCCTGAAGCAGCGATGGCCGCCGGTTTCCTCGACCGGGTGGTCAGCGTCGAGGAGCTGCGGAGCACCGCACTGGCCGTCGCCGGGCAGCTAAAGAAGATCAATATGAACGCGCACAAGAAGACCAAACTCAAGGTCAGAAAGGCCTTGCTCGACACGCTGGAGGCAGCGATCGAGCAGGATCGGCAGCACATGCTCTGATCCCCAACCGAAGCCCGTGTAAACGGGCTTTCGTTTATCGGCGAACTCATACGCGTTTGATCAATCTGATCAGCGACCGCGCATGTTTTTGCGCCACTGACAAATTGAAGAAGCGATAGCGCCATGGGCCGAGTTGTTGCAGCAGCGGTGTACACAAAGGGCAAAAAAGTCCGTGATATTACCCTCGATGAGGGCGCTGCCTGGGCAGCCAAGCCCGATCATTTCGTCTGGATAGGACTGGAGCAGCCCACCAACGCGGAGCTGACCAGCCTCAAGGAGCAGTTCAATCTGCATGAGCTGGCCCTTGAAGACGCGCTTGAGGTGCATAGCCGTCCGAAGCTGGAAACCTTTGGCGATGCACTGTTCATCGTGACTTACGCCCCCGTTCGCGACAACGGCAAGCTGCTGTTCATCGAAACCCATATCTTCGCCGGCAAGGGTTACATCATCACCTCGCGCAACGGTCACTCCAAGTCCTACGGGCTGGTGCGTCAGCGCTGCGAAGCCAGACCACTGCTGCTGGAGCATGGCGAAGATTTCGTGCTCTACGCGCTCCTGGACTTCGTGACCGAGAACTACCAGCCGGTGACCGAAGCCATCCACGCCGAGCTCGAGCAACTGGAGCAGAGCGTCATTGGTGGTTCGTTGCGCGAGTCCGACATCCAGCACATTCATGCTCTGCGCCGCGATCTGTTACGCATGCGCCGCTACGTAGCACCGATGGTGGAAGTGGGTGAGGAATTGCAGAAACTGAGTTTTCCGTTCATTGACAAGAACATGCGTCCTTACTTTCGCGATGTCGAAATTCACGTCAAGCGGCAGATGGAAGACCTGGGCAACCTGTGTGACATCGCCAGCCAGACAATCGAAATCGGCCTGCTGCTGGAGTCGTCGAGGCAAAGCATCGTGCAACGCAAGTTTGCCGGATGGGCCGCGATTCTGGCATTCCCGACGGCCATTGCCGGCATCTACGGCATGAATTTCGAGAACATGCCTGAACTCAAGTGGGAATACGGCTACTTCATCGTGCTGGGTGTCATTCTGGGCGGGTGTACGGCGCTGTTCGCCAGCTTCAAGCGCTCCGGCTGGCTATAACTCCGCCACCGCATTCCCGTTCAGACAATCCAGCAAGCGCATGACGATGAGCCATGCGCCGGGTCAGACTGACTGTTTTTCTGGCTTGTGCGCCACAAAGCGCATCATCCATTCCGCCACCGTCGCACCATGATGGTCGTGGTCGAGGCTGGCGACACCCTGCTTGTAAATCTGCTCGCCCAGCGCTTCCTGACGAAGGTCAAGCAGGGTGCGGGAAAAGTCATGGATGAACTCGGGATGCCCCTGGAAACACAGCACCTGATCATTGATATGGTAGGCCGCAAACGGGCAGAACTCGCTGGACGCAAGCACCGTCGCGTTATCGGGCAGCGCCGTGACCTGATCCTGATGGCTGATCAGCAGCGTGAGCTTTTCCATCGCCGGCGTCATCCACGGCCTGGCGGGGGCCAGCTGATAATGGTGAATGCCGACGCCCCAGCCCTGCACCCCACGCTCGGTCCTGCCGCCCAGCAGCAAGGCCAGCAACTGGTGACCGAAGCAGATGCCCAGCAGTTTTTCGCCGCGCTGATACAGCTCCAGCAGGTAGACCTTCAAGGTCTGAATCCACGGGTCGGTGCCAAATGAGTCGGCCTTGCTGCCGGTGACCAGGTAAGCATCGAACTGCTCGTCTGCAGGTGGATAGTCCCCTTGCACCACGTTGTAGACCGTCAGCTCTGCGGCGATGGGCTGGCGGGCGAAGAGTGTTTCAAACATCCGCCCATACCCATGGTATTGCTCGACCAGTTCAGGTCGCAGATTGTCGGTTTCCAGAATACAGATGCGTAAAGACATAAAAGGGACCCTGAAGCAGTAATGAGGCAATAGCGCACCGGCAGAGCCTGCCTTGAAGACCTCGGCAAATCAAGCAGCACCCCAGCCCGTTTCAGACGTTTATTCCATGTAGGAAAATTCTGTCCCGGACGAACGGTGTATAGCTGACGGGCAAAGACGAAGCGTCTAGAAAAGGACTGTGCGTTCAGTGCCGCACCCGGTAATAACGTTCGCTTCTAGATAAACAAAGTTAGATTCCCAACAGTTCTAAGCTGAACGGCACCTCGGCTCTATGGTTATATCTGTAACAGGAGGCGCGCAAAATCCTTTCAGCGCTCGGGCCAGCGGTCGAATGACCGGACCCACCTGTTCAATGCGTAACCTTGCCAGCAGTCGATTATCTGTTTTGCAGATCGCGCCTGCTTCTGTCGCTCAGGAATAACAACAAAAGGCGGTCAGCCATGTTCAAGTACAAACACTCCAAAGTACGTCAGGCGGGATTGATCCTCTTCACCACTGCGCTGTTATTGATCGTGCCTAACCTGAATCGATTGTTTGGCTGATCCACGCGCTTTCGATCAACGTTCAACTGTGCCACTCTTTCCCTTCGCACTGAGGGAGGTTGAAGGTATGCGCCAATGGATTGCTGTTTGTGCACTTGTCAGCAGTTTCGCAGCACACGCGGGGATGGTCGATCAGGCTGCGGCCGTGGCAGCGCTGAAGGAAGGCAAGCTGGCGATGGATGTGCGTAGTCAGACCGACTATGACGCAGGCACGGTACTGAACGCCGTGCGCGTCGATGACCGACGGCTGGTCAATCAGATGAAACAGGTGCTCAACGACCGCAATGCGGTGTTCGTGATTTTCAGCAGCACGGACAGCAAGGCCGACAAGGCTCAGGACCAGCTCAGGGCTGCGGGCTACTTCAGCGTCATCAATGGCGGCAACTATGAAGAGCTGCACAACGCGCTCTACGACATCACCGACGACCCCGCCGAATAAGCAACGGCCGGGAACTTGAGCCCGGCCGTTGCATGATGCACAGCCCAGTTACGCGTTACTGATGCTGCGCCTGGACCTGCACACGGGTTTTCACTTTCGGCGTGCCGGTCATGGGCGACACCACGACCTTGGCGTGCATATGCTCGGATCCGCCACCGCGCCGCATGCCGCGCACCGGACAGGCGTCCAGATAATCCAGCCCTACCGCCAGTTTCAAATGACGCTCGGGAATGGCCAACTGATTAGTGACATCGAAACTGTACCAGGCGTCGTCTATCCAGGCCTCGGCCCAAGCGTGGCTGGACAGATGCTCGCTGTCTTCGCTGCACAGGTAACCGGAGACATAACGAGCCGGCACCCCGAGGCTGCGGGCACAGGCCAGAAACGCGTGGGTATGGTCCTGACACACGCCAGAGCGTCCGGCGAAAGCCTGCGCGGCACTGGTGTCCACCTCGGTCGCGCCCTGGGTGTAGGTCATGTGCTGGTTGAGCGCCTGCATCAGGTCGATCAACCCGGTGCGGTCAGCTCGTTTGCGGCACTCCATCGCCGCAAAACTGCGAATCGCCTCGTCAGGCTCGGTCAGTCGGGTCACGCGCAAAAACGGCAACGCCGACTGGCTTTCGTGCTCGGCCTCGCGGGTCTCGTCGATCTCCACCTGCCCGCGCGCGCCGATGATGATCGATTCGTGCGGCTCTTCCAGGCTCAGAACATGCAGGATATTGCCAAAGGGGTCTATCTGCGCACGCACCGGACGTGGCAACGTCAGCTGCCAGCTGAGCACTTGCTGACGCTCACTGTCGTGAGGTGTCAAGCGCAGATACTGGATACTCGAGCGCACCTGGTCATCGTAGTGATAGGTGGTCTCATGGCTTATCGAAAGTCTCATGCAGCCTCCAGATACGAAGTGTGAATGGCATCACCCAGTTGAGCCAGCATCGGAATGAATTCGTTCAACCACTCGTGCAGGCCTTCAGACAGAATCTCGTCGATGCTGGTGTAGCGTAATCTGGCGTCCATCTCGGCCGCCATGCGCTGTGCGGGTCGACCGTTGACGCCGGGCAGGCTGGCCAAAATGACGTCCATCTCCTCCAGACAAGCGCGTAGCGAGCGCGGAATATCGGCACGCAGCAGCAACAGTTCGGCAACCTGACGCGCGCCTGGCGCATCCCGATAGACCTCAGTGTAAGCCTCGAACGAGGACAGCGCGCGCAGCAAGGCGCTCCACTGGTAATACCCGGCCGCCGAGTTGTCTGCCGCAGCGTTGGCCTGTGGCCCACGCAATTCAAGCATTTCATAACGGGCATCGAGCATGCGCATGGTGTTGTCGGCGCGCTCGATGAATGTGCCCAGACGGATGAAGCGGAATGCATCGTTACGCATGATGGTGCCGTAGGTCGCGCCACGGAACAGGTGCGAACGCTCCTTGACCCACTCGCAGAAACGGCTCATGCCGTAGCGGGTCAGGCCCTGCTGGGCGATGCCGCGAATCTCCAGCCAGGTGGAGTTGATGTTCTCCCACATGTCTGCGGTGATACGCCCGCGCACCGCGTGCGCACTGGCCCTCGCTGCGCCCAGGCAGCTGTAGATGCTCGCCGGATTGGTGGCGTCCAGGGCAAAGAAATGCAGCATGCGTTCGGCGTGCAGCTCGCCATGACGCTCGATATAGGTTTCCAGCGTTCCGGTGATCAGCAACGGCATGGCTATTTCATCCAGCCCGTCGCCCCGCCCGTCCTGCGGCATCAGCGACAGCGAATAGCTCACGTCCAGCATGCGGGCGAGGTTCTCCGCTCGCTCCAGGTAACGCGACATCCAGAAAAGATCAGAGGCAGTTCTACTTAACATTGGCAGGCATCCTTAATCCTCGACCACCCAGGTGTCTTTGGTTCCGCCACCCTGTGACGAATTGACCACCAGCGAGCCTTCACGCAAGGCCACTCGGGTAAGCCCGCCAGGCACAACGCGGGTTTCACGACCGGACAGAACAAACGGGCGCAAATCGATATGTCGCGGGGCGATGCCGTTCTCGACAAAGGTCGGACAGGTCGACAGGCACAAGGTGGGTTGGGCGATGTACGCATGCGGCTTGGCCTTGAGGCGCGCCCGGAAGGCTTCGATCTCGGCGGCGGTCGCTGCGGGACCGACCAGCATGCCGTAGCCACCGGAGCCCTGGGTTTCCTTGACGACCAGGTCGCCCAGATTGGCCAGCACATGGGATAGCTCTTCGGGCTTGCGGCACTGCCAGGTCGGCACGTTCTTGAGAATCGGCTCTTCGTCCAGATAGAAGCGAATCATGTCGGTAACGTAGGGGTAAACCGACTTGTCATCCGCGACGCCGGTACCGATGGCATTGGCCAGCACCACGTTGCCGGATCGATAGGCAGACAGCAGCCCAGGGACGCCCAGCATCGAATCAGGGTTGAAGGCCAGCGGATCGAGGAATGCGTCATCGAGACGACGATAGATCACGTCAACGGCTTTCGGGCCGTCGGTGGTGCGCATGAACACGCGGTCATCGCGGACAAACAGATCGGCACCTTCCACCAGTTCGACGCCCATCTCGCGAGCCAGAAACGCATGCTCGAAAAAGGCGCTGTTGAAGCGGCCAGGCGTCAGCACCACGACACTCGGGTTGTCCAGATGGCTGGAACTCTTGAGCGTATCGAGCAACAGATTCGGGTAGTGATCGATTGGCGCAATGCGCTGCGCGGAAAACAGCTCCGGGAACAGGCGCATCATCATCTTGCGGTCTTCGAGCATATAGCTCACGCCGCTCGGGGTGCGCAGATTGTCTTCCAGCACGTAATAGGTGCCGTCACCGTCGCGTACCAGATCGACGCCGGAAATATGCGAGTACAAATCGCGGTGCAGATTAAGACCCTGCATTGCCAACTGGTACTGCTCGTTGGCCAGCACCTGTTCGGCGGGAATTATCCCGGCCTTGATAATCCGCTGGTCGTGATACAGATCGGCCAGAAACATGTTCAGCGCCTTGACGCGCTGAATGCAGCCACGCTCGACAACCCGCCATTCGCTGGCCGGGATGCTGCGCGGGATGGTATCGAAAGGGATAAGCCGCTCGGTGCCCTGCTCATCACCATAGAGGGTGAATGTGATCCCGGCACGGTGAAACAGCAGATCAGCTTCGCGCCTGCGTTGAGCCAAAAGCTCGGGAGGTGTATCACCCAGCCAGCGGGCGAACTCCCGATAGTGCGGACGGACTACGCCGGCCGCATCGTACATCTCGTCATAAAAGGTGCGGATCATGCCGTACTCCTTGTCACCATGGACACCAAGACCATCGCAAAGCCCGTGCCACCGGCATAAACGCTTTGATTTCAAAAGGTTAGGTAAACACTCGACGCTCTACGCACCATTCCTGTGCACTAAACGCCCAAGCCAATTCTTTTGCGCCTCATTCGGAAGCGTCATTCAACCGTGAAATCTATGATCAGCATAGTCAGAGTTGATTTCCGCCAACGACATTAGTTCGCCACACTCCACAGCAACCGAGCAAACAGGGCGCCAAACGCCGATTTTGCCCTAAACGATATTTTGTCCAGCAAGCCAAAAATGCCTGCGGATTTTAAACATACTTCCCTTTGCGCCACTCGTTTGAGTGGCTTTTTTTTGACCACTGCTTATGAACCAGGCCCAGAAACAGAACCGGCCGATGCGGAACGTATCCCGAATCAGCCGGTGTTGGTGTAGTGCCTGACAATCCGCAGCGATCAAGCGTGCAGTCTTCTGATCTCCTGAGTAACGCCCCATCCCTCGACTTCGCCGTCCATAGGTGAAATGACCGTCTGGAAGTCCTGCTCAAAGTCACCAATGCCGTCATAGGTGGCGTACATGACTTTGCTCAATTGAAGGTGCCAATGACCGTCATCACGTACGTTTACCTGGGTGTTGAGGGATTCGCCGCGAAATTGCTCTGCGGCCTGCCGTGCCCGCTCCTCGTCCGGGAAGATGGCGTAGAACTCGATGGGATAGATTCGCGCGAAGTCAAAACCGCCTTCTTTCATGCGGCGCAGTACGTTACTGCTGATGTCCTCTTGATAGGCTGTGCTCATGAAACGTCCTCCTATGCAACGATAGATAGAGTTTCAACTCTTCCTGAGCGACCGCCGAGTCTTCGGAGGGCGCCTCGCGACAGATAATCCGACGCGGGGAATCAAGCATGTAGCTGACCGGACCAGGCTTGGCACCGGTCGGGTATCGAGATGTCAGAGGCTGCCTGAACAGCCTCATCTGCAGAGTAGCCCCATCGTGGGCCGGATGCCAAGTGGTTGCCACTAAAAGGTTTTTGATCAGCGCAGATCAGGCGACTTCTGTAATGGAAATGATCTGCACACTGTTATGGTCCTTGAGCGTCTTCACGGTAGGATCTTCAGTACGCCCATCAAGATCATTCAGATTCAGCTCGTCGGTAACTGGGTAGAGATCCTTGCGCAGGAAACGCGCCGCCTCCTCCTCACTCGGACGCTCATCAAAACCAGCCTCGCGGTGCTGCTGCACACCATCCTTGTCCAGATACGAAATGGCCCACTGTTTCATCAATGCCTCCCATACGAAGCCAGGCACTCTGGCTTATGTGATCTGGACCTTTTGGCCCGTGTATTCGTTCAACCGATTACGCCGCAGGGCCAGGCATTTCGGGCAAAAAAAAGACCCTCGCAGTCAATGCCGAGGGCCCTTGTCGCTTGACTGAACAGACTCGCCGGTCGCCCGGACGAGTCGGTTGTCATCAGTTGCGGTTCTTGCTGGCTTCTACACCTGCCGTGTTATCCAGAAGGCTCTTGGTGGCCGTCTGCAGGAAGCTTTCCAGCTTGCGCTTGAGCTCCTGCGTGTCGGGCGCATCAGGCACTTCTTCGGCATGCGGCTTGGCGCCAAGGGTGTAGGTCAACAACTTGGCAGGCATCTCGGTCGGCTCGATCAGGATACGGTTGCCGCTGATGATAGCGACCACCTGCTCACTGCCCGACGGCTTGATCACACCGAAGCCCTTGTCACCCTCAGGCAGGTTCAGCAGATCGCGGCCCCAGCACTGGTTGCGGTTCAGACCACCCAGACGTCCCATGATGGTCGGCACGACGTCGACCTGCGTCCCCACGATGCTGCTGCGCTGGCCGAACTTCTCCTGCACACCAGGGCCGATCAACAGCAGAGGCACGTTGAAACGGCCCAGGTCCATTTCGGTCAGTTGCTTGTCGTTACCGAAACCATGGTCGCCCAGCACTACGAACAGCGTGTTCTTGTAGTAAGGCTCTTTTTTGGCCTTCTCGAAGAACTGGCCCAGCGCCCAGTCGGCATAACGCATGGCGGTCAAATGCTCGTCCAGCGAGCCGTGCCCGGTGACGCGCTCGACCGGCAGAGGATCCGGCAGCGCATACGGCGTGTGGTTGGACAGGGTCTGCAGCAAGGCATAGAACGGCTTGCCGTCCTGACGAGCCTTGAGCTCCTGCGCGCCACGGTCGAACATGTCCTGGTCGGAAACACCCCAGGTCGGATCGGAGAACACCGGGTTGACGAAGTCTTCACGGCCGACGAAGTTGGTCATGCCCTGGTTGCTGAAGAAACCCGACTGGTTGTCCCAGGCAAAGTTGCCGTTATAGACGTAGACGTCGTCGTAGTTGCGACCCGTGCTCAGCAATTGCGGAAGCCCCGACAGCTTGTGGCTGCCTTCCGGCGTCTGCATCAGGTACTCGAAGCCCGGCAGGTTCGGGAAACACGCCATGGTGGCGAACATGCCCTGGTGGGTGTGCGTACCGTTGGAGAAGAAGTGATCGAACAACAGGCCTTCCTTGGACAACTTGTCGAAGTACGGCGTGATGTTGGCATCGTTGCCCAGGGCGCCCACCGAGTGACCGGCGAAGCTTTCCATCAGGATCACGACCACATTGCGGATCGGCAAGGTGTTCTCTGCCGGCGGCGTGAAGTCGCGACGCACAGCGGCAATATCCGGCTCGACCAGCTTGTCATTCGGGGTCAGCAGCATGTCGCGCACGGTCTGCTGGGCCTCGTTCTGTGGCAGCGTGGCTTTCCAGATGTTGTCGCGATCTTCGGACATACGGCTCTTGGCCGCAGTGATCAACGTCAGTGTGCCGTTGAGGCCCAACTGGTTGGCGAAGTTGGAGTCAGTGGTGTAAGCGTCGCCCCAGCGCAGCGGCGGGCCTTGACGCAGAGTGCCACGGATGCAGACCACCATGACCAGCAACACCAGAACGAACACCCCGGCGCGTACATACCACGGCGCAACGGAGCGAGTGGCCTCCGGGCTGGTTTTTGCCGCGACACGTGGACGGGTTGCACGGTCAATGCCCTTGAACACCAGGCTCAGCAGCCAGGTCACCAGGGCCCATGCCAGCAGGTAACGGACCACCGGGAAACCGTACCAGAGCATGCTTAGAACAGTCTTCGGGTCTTCCTTGACGTATTGAAACACCAGACCGTTCAGGCGCTGGTGAAACTCACGGTAGAAGTCCATTTCCATCAAGCCGAAGAACAGCGTGATGCTGCCGACCAGCGTCAGCCAGAAACGGAAAAACCCGCGTGCCGCCATGGCGCGTGCGCTGAACAGCGACAGCACCAGCGGAATGAGCAGGTACACGGTCAGGCGCAGGTCGAAGCGCGTGCCGTTGAACAGTGCTTCAAGGAACGTCGAGGCAGGCGTGTCGCCAATCATCTCGCGGTTGTAGACCAGCAGACCGATACGCAACAGCGTGTACATCACCATCAGGGCGAAGCCGCTGAGCAGGATGTACGCCAGATGCGATTTGACAGTGGGGTTTTGCAGGCGGGCTTGCCGATGAATCTGGGCGTCCGTTTTGGCCATGGTTGTCAGGATCCGGTGGATTCAGGGGTAGGTTCAGAGTGCAGCGCCGCCCTCTTCTTGAAGGAGACGGCGCGCGACAGGGCGCAGATATTACTTGATTGCGGGTCGCCAGGGGCCAGGTCAGCCCATGAAGACGCGTGCCTGTTCAGCTTCGCGCGCAATTTTGTGACAGATCGTGTGAAATTTCTGTCGCGAATTAAGCGCTTATAAAGCCTCACAGGCCACGCTCGAGAAAATCCGGCTCGAGGAGCCGGACCGACTCATCAGTCGTTGCTGGCCTTGCCTACGGCCTGCAGAACGTACTGCGGCAAGGCGAACGCACCGATGTGGACTTCCGGATTGTAATAACGCGTAACAATACCGCTGCCCGAGAAACGCTGACGCAGGGTTTCCAGCGGCAGTTTGCGATAGCTCCTGTTGGTTGAGCCCCAGGCGAAGGTCATTGCTCCGCCGATGTAAGTAGGGATCGCAGCGTGATAGAAATGCCAGTCGGCAAACAGACCGTTCATGCGCCCGGCTGTGGTCTGCACGCCACTCAACTGCATGAAAGGCGTGCCATTCTGGGTGACCAGAATGCCGCCTTCATTGAGGCAGCGATGGCAGGCCTGATAAAAGTTTTCCGAGAACAGGACTTCACCCGGGCCGATCGGATCGGTGGAGTCGGAGATGATCACGTCGAACTTCTCTTCGGTGGTCGCGACGAAGCGCATGCCATCGTCGATGACCAGGTTCAGACGTGAATCGTCGAAAGCACCGCTGGAATGATTGGGCAGATATTCCTTGCACATTTCGACCACGGTCGCATCGATCTCGACCATGGTGATATGTTCGACGCTCATGTGCTTGGCGACTTCACGCAGCATGCCGCCGTCGCCACCGCCGATGATCAGCACACGCTTGGCTGCACCGTGCGCCAGAATCGGCACATGGGTGAGCATTTCGTGGTAGATGAATTCGTCCGCTTCGGTGGTCTGAATGACGCCGTCCAGCGCCATGACACGGCCCATGCGCGGGTTCTGGAAGATCACCAGGTGCTGGTGATCGGTACGTACTTCGTGAAGCATTTTTTCAATACGAAAGCGTTGGCCGTAGCCTTCGTATAACGTTTCCTGATAATCGCTCATGGGTAAGCTCCCGCTGGGTACTGATGACAGGACGGCCGACCGCCCACAACAAAGGCGCGCATTCTACGTCGAGGAACATGACAGGTCGAACCTCTATGCAGCCTCGCGTGCCATTGCCGCTGCGAATGCCCGGCGCATGAAACGAAAAACGCCTGATTACCCAAGGTAATCAAGCGTTGTTTTGCCCAGCGTGTGGACATATCACATGCGTACGTTGCCACGCGGTCCGAGGATTGCCCAGATGATCAGGCCTACCACAGGAAGCAGTACGATCAGCAATACCCAGAGGATTTTCTTGCCGGTCTCGGCACCGCTTTTCAAGACGTTGATGATGGCCCAGATATCGAGCGCCAGAATGATCAAGCCGACCAGGCCGTTGAAGCTAGAACCCATGGTGTTGCCCCTAAATTGAATGCTTACCCTCCTAGGATAGTCGCGCCGTTCGGGGGTTCCGTTGAACCAACCTTATATTCTCGGGCTCCCAGACGGGGTCGACTTTGTATTTCAGTCACCATTGCTTTCTCCCCCTTTACATAGGTAGCCCTATCAATGCCTACGCCCGCATCATCCCGAACGCCCTGGGCGGCCTGGTTAAACCAGCTTCAGGGCAGCCCGCTGGTAAGCCTGGGCTTCGCCCTCGCCCTGCTGATCGTCGTCGGCCTGGGTGGCATCAGTCTTTACAACGCTTTCTATGGCACCAGTCAGGTCAACTTCAATCACGCCTTGCTGGGCGGTATCGCTGGTTTTCTGGCGACGGCGCTAGGCGCAGTAATGGCGGTTGCACTGCGCAATGTTTCGCAACGCGTTCAGGACATCATGCTCGGGTTTGCCGCCGGGATGATGCTGGCGGCCAGCTCGTTCTCGCTGATTCTTCCGGGCCTGGAAGCCGCCCGGGACATTACCGACAGCGGGCCCTGGGCCGCTGCAACGGTTGTCGCCGGTCTGGGGCTGGGTGTGCTACTGATGCTGGGACTGGACAAATTCACCCCGCACGAACATGAAAGCGTAGGCCGCCAGGGGCCTCATTCGGAGCGAATCAGCCGGGTCTGGCTGTTTGTGCTGGCGATCACCCTGCATAACCTGCCTGAGGGCATGGCGATTGGCGTCAGTTTCGCCAGCGGCGACATGAATGTCGGCCTGCCATTGACCACCGCCATCGCCATTCAGGACATTCCCGAAGGTCTGGCCATTGCGCTGGCCCTGCGTGCGACCGGCCTGTCGGCCTTCAAGGCGATGCTGGTGGCCATCGGTTCCGGCCTCATGGAGCCACTGGGCTCACTGGTGGGCCTGGGTATCTCCAGTGGCTTTGCCATCGCCTACCCGCTGAGCATGGGGCTGGCGGCAGGCGCGATGATCTTCGTGGTGTCCCATGAAGTCATCCCGGAAACCCACCGCAATGGCCATCAGACCTCGGCAACTCTGGGCCTGATGGGCGGGTTTGCGGTGATGATGTTTCTCGATACGGCGCTGGGTTAACCGCGCAGTGCTTGCAGTGCAGGTGCGGCATGGATGCCGGCCGATGCTGCCAGCTCGACTACGCGCGCTTCGTCACAACCGTATACCAGCACCGCTTGCAACTCGTCATCCAGTGGCTGGCTGAAGTTCATCAGCACATAGCCGCCCATCTCCTTGTTCATGCTGCTCAACTGAATCTGAATGCGATTGAGCGCAACCAGCGGCTCGACCTTGGCCAGCTGCTTGGGCTTGATGTTGAAGGTCACGTCCTTGCCAAACGACTGAACGATCTGCTCGAACAGGTCCATGTAGCTGTCGGCCTGGAACAGAACGGTTTCCGGCAGGCTGCCCACTACGACCCACTCGCCCAACGGGATCGGGAATGTATCGTCGTAGTTGATATCAGGGTTGGCGGCCAGAAATGCCTGCGGATCGGCATACGCCTGCGCGGCTTCATCGGCAATATGCACGATTTCATCGTCGCCCATGCAGCCGGAGCTGACTTTGCTGATTAATTCGACCAGTGAGTCTTTCATGGGAGCGATCCTGATAGCGGGCAAAAAAAGAGGCGCGAAGGATAACGGTAAATCCATCGCGCCTCTATGTGTTCATGCCTTGCTGTCAGTGCACTCGCTGTCAGGACCGGGCTGGCTGCACGCCCATTTTGGTCAACTGCTCGATGGTGACGGTCGCGCCCATTGCCTGCGCGGCGCCCAGTGCAGTGATGCCCTTGGCATCGGTGGCATGCGGATCTGCGCCCTGACTGATCAGGTAATCGACTATCTCATTGCGGTTGAACATCGCCGCCATCATCAATGCGGTACGGCCATCAGCAGAGGCACCGTCTATATCGGCGCCCGCCTCGACCAGCAACCTGACCACTGCCAGATCGCCCTTGAACGCTGCGCCGGCGATGGGGCTCTGGCCGTTATCGTTGCGGATTTCAGGATCAGCCTTGTGGTTCAGCAGCACACGGACCGCATCCGCATGGCAGTGGTAGCTGGCCAGCATCAGCAGCGTATCGCCCTTGTGGTTGCGCAGATCTGCGGGCACGCCCTTTTCAAGCAGACGGTCCAGCATGACGGCATTTCCCTGGCGAGCCACATCGAATACCTGCTCGGCGAACTCGGCGGCTTCGTCTTCAGTCATGGTTTTCGAGGCGCTGATATCTGTATCGGTCATTAACTACTCCTTGGCGCACGTTACTCCGGACATATGTTGACCCGGCACTGATAAACACACTGACCTCAACTCTCGCCAGCTGTTCGATCAGCATCGATCCGGATGCGCAATGCCTGCTCTTGATCGCCAGAAGCTATGCAATACCCCTTCTGCCCGATCCCCATCGTGCAAGAAACGGCAAAATGCAGGGCGCACGACGGGTGTTCATGCAAAATGCACGAAGCCTGAAAATAGAAAATATTTCAAGCTATTGATTTTAAAGGGTTTAATTTAAGAGAAAGTCTGGCACAGACACTGCAATAGTACTTGCAAGCTTGTTATCCCATGAGCAATGGAGCCGCCTCACATGACTTTTATTCAAGAAAAATTCGCTTCCGTATTCTCCGACTACACCGTCACCACTCAGCCGCGTCCTGATGGTGGTGTTCTGTTGTCACTGCGTACTCAGGATGGTAAGCAGATCCGTCGCTCAGTCTCTTATGCTCAGTTGCACACTCCGGTTCAACTGGAATGGGTAATCAGCGCTATTCGCCGCGATCTGGCTGCACAAGCCAGCGAGCTGCCAGCTATCTCGATGCTGCAAAGCCAGCACCGTTTTGATCTGCCGACGTACCACACACGTTGATTTGCCCGCCACCCTGATGGGTGGCATCCGCTGTACGCTCTCTCATCCCTTGTTTACCGCGATTACACTTTGTTCTCGCGGCTTTTTTTTGCCTGCGTTTTCCTGGTCGGCTACCTGATCAGCCCCCGACAAAGTGCTTCGCCCACCGCCTGTGCCCTGTTGGCAACGCCCAGCTTGGAGTAGATGGTCTTGAGGTGATACTTCACCGTCGACTCCGACACGTCGCGGATCATCGAGATCTCCCAGGCCGTCTTTCCATCCCTGGCCCACTGCAACACTTCCAGCTCACGATGGGTCAGACCGCGTGAACAGAACTTTAGACCCCGCGCGACACTGTGCAGCACCGGCATGAGACTGCTCATGAGGTACTTTTGTTCAGCGCTGATGGGCCGCTCCACTTCGCCCAGGGTACACACCGATGTCACGCTGTCGGCACCACGACAATGATTGGTGTAGCCGTAGGAGATGGCCGGAAGCAGTTCACAGGTATCGACGAGCGCGTCATAAAAGGCTGATACCGGGTATTGCCTGAACGCATCCTGCCAGTTCAGGAAGCCCAGTTGATTGCGATAACAACGGATCACCGGGTCTTGCGTGATCAAATCGTGCTGGCGGTAGGCAGCGCCCCAGGCATCGTCGACGTTGGACGTGATGAACGTCAGTAACACCGGGCCCTTGAACTGAAAGAACATCGCGCGCTCGCTGTTGCATTCGCGCCGTAACCATTCGAGTGCGTTTTCGATGGCGGCCTGCCCATCGAGCTCGGTAATCGTGCTCACCATCTGCTGTATCAATAAGTCCCTGGTTGCGCTTTCTGTCATGGCACTGCCCATCGCTGCCGCTCCTTCTTCGCCGGGAAATCAGTACAGGTGTTGACCGTGACCCCGTTGACGATGGCGCAGAACTTACACGAATAATCACGTTGAAAAACGGCGAACAGAACAAACAGATTCAACGTACTTTCGACCAGGCAATCGCTCACCCAAAAGCAGGAAATGCCTTACAAAATAAGTGTTTAAGCGTTGGACTTCGATGCAGCGGCATCAGGACGATGCCGCGCACAGCAGGCGGGATTTTTCTAGAAAGAGGCTGGATCGATAAGCGCAAAACTGGCCACATACGTGTGCCCGGCAAGCGCCCCGCCATCACGCGCAAGACCACAGGTGGCCATGCCGGCGGCCTTTGCAGCATCGAGTTCTTCGACGATATCCGACAGGAACAGAATGTCCTCGGCAGGACAGTCCATTGCCTGGGCGATCGTGCGGTAGGACTGCGCTTCGCGCTTGGGGCCGGAGGTCGTATCGAAGTAACCGCTGAACAGGCCGGACAGATCGCCTGCCTCGGAACAGCCGAAAATCAGTTGCTGAGCCTGAATCGAGCCCGAGGAATAAACGTAAAGTCGGTAGCCTTTTTGATGCCAGTGTTTCAGAGCATCGACAGCATCCGGATAAACATGGCCCTTGAGCTGTCCGGCGTTGTAGCCCTGCTCCCAGACCATCCCCTGCAGAGCCTTGAGCGGCGTGGCCTTGCGATCTTCGGCGATCCATTCCAGCAATATTGCAATGACGCGCTCGACCTCAGCGTCAGGCTCACCGGCCTGGTCACGCACCGCCTGCAGCTGCTGCGCCACAGCCGGTTGCTCGGCATTTTCACGAACGAATGCGGGCAAGTGCTTTCTGGCGAACGGAAACAACACGTCGAACACGAAACTCACTGCACTGGTGGTGCCTTCGATATCCGTGAGGATAGCTTTGATGGGCATCAGAATGGGGCTCCTGTCAGTCTTCAAGCCGCGGAAAACGGCCAGCAATGTCTTCACCGGTAAAGTTTGCTACCCAGCCTTCCGGATTATTGAACAGGCGGATGGCAACGAAGTGCGGGTTCTCGCCCATATCGAACCAGTGCCGCGTGCCGGCCGGTACGGAAATCAGATCGTTCTTTTCGCACAGCACGGCGTACACATAATCGTCGATGTGCAAGGTGAACAAGCCCCGCCCGGCGACGAAAAAGCGTACTTCGTCTTCGCCGTGGCGGTGCTCTTCAAGAAACTTGGCGCGCAATTCGGCTTTTTGCGGGTGATCGCTGTTGAGACTGATGACGTCCACGGTGACATAACCGCGTTCGGTCATCAGCTTGTCGATCTGCGTGCGATAGGCGCTGATCACCTCTTCCTGACTGGCACCGGGAGTGATCGGCGTCGCGGCTTCCCAACGGTCGAACGCCACGCCGTGCTCGGCCAGTGTCGACGCGATGTCTTCCAGATGGGTCAGCACCTTGTTGGGCATATCAGGGCTTGAAACGTGATAAACGGACAGGCTGCTCATGCGTGAATCCTCGGTTTGGTGCAACGCCTTCCGGCTTTTACAGGCCGGTCAGGCTTACAGACTGGTTTGGCAAGACGTTGTCAGCGGTTCATTACCGCGCGCATTTTCAGTTCGCATTCGAACAGGAACTCGAACGCTTCGATCTGGCGCAAGGCGTCGCTCATTTTAGCCCCCCAGGTGTAGAGGCCATGACCGCGGATCAGGTAGCCGGCGCACTCGGGATGGGTGTCCAGCCAAGGCTGCACCTTTGCCGCGAGACGGGCAATGTCCTGATCGTTGTCGAAAATCGGTACCACGACCTGCGACTCGTGAGTGACCACGCCGCTAAAGGCCTTCTGCAGCTCGTAATCCTCGAACACCAGATGATCGGCCGTGGTCAGCCTCGACAACACGGTCGCGTTCACCGAATGGGTGTGCAGCACCGCGCCGACTTGCGGCCTGCAGCTGTACAGCTGGGTATGCAGCAAGGTTTCGGCGGACGGCTTTTTACCGGGCTCCAGACTGTTGCCAGCCAGATCGGTGGCCAGCACATCGTCAGGGCCCAACTGGCCCTTGTGCTTGCCGGATACGGTCAACAGCGCCTCGCTGGCAGAAAGGCGCGCAGAATAATTGCTGCTGGTGGCAGGCGACCAGCCACGGCCGTACAGAAAACGCCCGGCCTCGATGATTTCCAGGCTCAATTGTTCGCGGCTCATACACCTTCCTCTTTCTTGGGTGTGACAATCATGACGGCAGCGGCAAAGGCTGCAAGGCTGGCGATGGCAAAGGTCCAGGTCGGCCCCAGCGCGTTCCAGCTGTAACCGGAATACAGAGCGCCCAACGCCCCGCCGACCCCGGACAAGGCAGCATAAAGCGCTTGCCCCTGACCTTGCTGACGCGGACCGAAGCTACTTTGCACGAAATGAATGGCAGCGGCGTGAAAGCTGCCGAACGTGGCGGCGTGCATCACCTGGGCAATCAGCAGCGCGGTGAGGTGATCGGCAAACAGCCCCAGCAGCAGCCAGCGCAGTGCGGCCAGCAGAAAACTGGCGAACAGTACCTGGCGCACGGTGAAGCGCTGCAGAATCCGGCTCATGACCATGAACATCAGCACTTCAGCCACCACGCCGACCGCCCATAGCAGGCCGATCAGGCCGCGGCTGTAACCGAGTTCTTCGAGGTGCAGGGTCAAAAAGGTGTAATACGGCCCATGGCTGAGCACCATCAGCGCGACACTGAGGTAGAACGCCCATACACCGGGGCGCGCCAGTTGCCTGAGAAAGCCGCCCGACCCGGTTTCGCGGCTCGACGGTGCTGGATGCGCATTCGGCACCCACCAGCTGCTGACGACGATACCGGACATGATCGCCAGCGCGATATAGGGAAACAGGTCAAGGCTGAACCATTCGAACATCCGCCCCAGCACCACGACGGCCAGAATGAAACCGATCGAGCCCCACAGGCGGATCTGGCTGTAACGCGAGGTCTGGCCTTGCAGGTGCGCGAGGGTGATGACTTCGAACTGCGGCAGGACGGCGTGCCAGAAGAACGCATAGAGCGCCATGACCATCGCCAGCCAGGCATAGCTTTTTTCGACCAGAATCAGCGAAAACGCCAGCAACGTGCAGATGGCGCCAGACCGCACAATGGTCAGACGCCAACCGGTGTGATCACCCAGCCACCCCCAGAGATTGGGCGCGACGCAGCGCATCAGCATGGGGATGGCGACCAGCTCGCCGATCCGTGCGCTGGAAAAACCCAGATGATGCAGGTAAAGGGCCATGAACGGCGCCGACAGGCCCAGCAAGGCGAAATAGCATACGTAGAACCCGGACAGCCGCCAGTAAGGCAGTTGTCCGCCGGCAGGTTGCGCCACGCTAGCAGTCCGCAACCGTGACGGCGTGCATTACACCTGCCCCAGCACAGGTGTGTTGACGCTGACGTCGGCGTTCTGACCGCGATGACGCAACAAGTGATCGAGCAGAACGATGGCCATCATTGCCTCGGCAATCGGCGTGGCACGGATGCCGACACACGGGTCATGCCGACCCTTGGTGATGACGTCGGCGGCGTTGCCATCGACATCGATCGAACGTCCTGGCGTGGTGATGCTGGACGTCGGCTTGAGCGCCAGGTGCGCGATGATCGGCTGGCCGGAGGAAATGCCGCCGAGTATGCCGCCCGCGTGATTGGACAGGAAACCCTGTGGCGTCATCTCGTCGCGGTGCTCGGTGCCGCGCTGGGCAACACAGTCGAAACCGGCACCGATTTCCACACCCTTGACCGCGTTGATGCTCATCAGCGCATGGGCGAGTTCAGCGTCCAGACGATCGAAGATCGGCTCACCGAGACCCGGCATTACGCCTTCTGCGACCACGGTGATTTTCGCACCGACCGAGTCCTGATCACGTCGCAGCTGGTCCATGTAGGCTTCCAGTTCCGGCACCTTGTCAGGGTCGGGGCAGAAAAACGCATTGTTCTCTACCGAATCCCAGGTCTTGAACGGGATCTGGATCGGGCCCAGCTGGCTCATGTAGCCGCGAATGACGATGCCCTCGCTTGCCAGATACTTCTTGGCAATCGCGCCTGCAGCCACACGCATGGCGGTTTCCCTTGCCGAACTGCGTCCGCCACCGCGGTAGTCGCGGATGCCGTACTTGTGGTGATAGGTGTAATCGGCGTGGGCCGGGCGGAACAGGTCTTTGATCGCCGAATAGTCCTTGGATTTCTGATCGGTGTTGCGGATCAGCAGGCCGATGGACGCACCGGTTGTCTTGCCCTCGAAGACCCCCGAGAGAATCTCGACTTCATCGGCCTCCTGACGCTGCGTGGTGTGGCGGCTGGTGCCCGGCTTGCGCCGGTCGAGGTCGCGCTGCAGGTCTTGCAGGTCCAGCTCCAGCCCCGGCGGGCAGCCGTCGACGATAGCGACCAGCGCCGGGCCGTGGCTTTCGCCGGCGGTGGTGACAGTGAACAGCTTGCCGAAAGTGTTGCCGGACATGCGGGCGCTCCGAAAAATCAGCCAAAAAACCAGATCGTTAAACCAAGCGCGCCAGTATACGCAGGCTCGCGGTTCAGTTCATCCTCGAACCTTCTGTCACGGCGTGCGTCCAAGCGTGACTCCCCCAATGATGGCCTTGCGATGTTATCCGGTATTTCCCTGCTCCGAGTTCCCAATGCGCTGCGTCTGCTGGCCCTGCCGATAACCCTGATCCTGAGTCTGGCCGCCGCAACCGCCAGCGCTGCGGCGCCCAGCGCGGTGCAGCGACCGATAAGCGTGGACACCGAAAACGGCAAGCTGTACGGCACGCTGCTCATGCCGCGTTCCGACAAACCGGTGCCGGTGGTGCTGATCGTCGCCGGTTCCGGCCCCACTGACCGCGACGGCAACAACCCGGAAGGTGGACGCAACGACAGCATGAAACGCCTCGCGGTGATCCTGGCCAGCAACAATATCGCCAGCGTGCGCTACGACAAACGCGGCGTCGCGGCCAGCAAGGCGGTTACACCGGATGAACGCAACCTGAGCGTCGAGCGCTACGTGGCCGATGTGCAGCTCTGGGCCAGAGCGCTGAAAGCCAACCCGCGCCTGGGCCAGCTGATTCTGTTGGGCCACAGCGAAGGTGCGCTGGTGGCGACGCTGGCAGCTGAAAAGGTAGGTGCAGCGGCACTGATTTCCGTAGCCGGCACCGGACGACCGGTGGATCAGGTCCTGCGCGAACAGTTTCAGGAGCGCCTGCCACCGGACCTGCTGCAGCGCAGCGATCAGTTGCTCGACGAACTCAAGGCCGGCAAGACCGATGACAACGTGCCCGCCGAGCTGGAAGTGGTCTTCCGCCCCAGTGTCCAGCCTTACCTGATCTCGCTGTTCCGCCAGGACCCGGCGGCGGCTTTCGGTGCCTTGCACATTCCGGCGCTGATCGTTCAGGGTCGCAACGACATTCAGGTCGGTGTGGGTGACGCCCTGCTGCTGCAGAAAGCCAAACCGGATGCCCAACTGGCCCTGATCGACGGCATGAATCATGTACTGCGCATCGTCCCGGACGATTTGCAGCAGCAACTGCTCTCCTACCGCAATCCGACCCAACCGCTGGCCAGCGAAGTGACCGAGCGGATCCTGAGCTTCATCAAGGCGCAGCCCCACCCGGAAAAAAGATCTGACGCGCGCTAGTTAAAAGTCCTTCAGTCCTGGCGAATCTGGCCGATAGCAATGTGCTGGCCCTGTGTTCCGGCACCTTAGTGTTTCGGCACCTTTATGCCCCGGCAAACGTGCCCCGGGGCAAGGCCCAGGAAAGGACACCCTTATGACAGACGCAAATACCATGACTGAAACCCTCGCAGAACCGGCCAGCGCAGAAGTTGCAGTGCCGGTGCCCCCGCAGCCGTGGGAAGACGTTCTGCCCGAAAGCTTTCAAATGCTGCGTCTGTCGCCACTGCCCACCGACCGTGCTACCGGCGGCCGCCCTCTGCGCTTCGTACAGTTCGGCCGTGCCGAGCGGCACAGCAAGGCATTGAGCCTGCTGCGCATCACGGTGCAATTGCCAGGTCAGCGGGTCCGCAAGGAACAGAACCATCTGGATATCTGGGCCGACCACGAAAAACGCATGGTGCGCTTCGGTCCCGAGTCAGGCTTGCAGATCGAGCCTTGGAACCGCGGTATCGGACGCTTCATGATTGCTCATGCGGTGCATTGGGCGCAGAAAAGATGGTCTTCCTACAAGATTGAAGGCGTGGCGCTGGCCAGCAAGGACGGTCTGAACGAAGACACACGTCTGCGTCGCGATCACTTTCTGCGCACTCTGGGTTTTGAAGTGACGTATGCCGATGCCCAGCACATGAAAGGCGCGATCAAGGATGTACACGTCGGCAACCTGCACAGCACCTGGAACAACGACAAGGTGCAGATCATCGAGATTCTCGAAGCGTCGCAGATGCTGGAAAAGGCCGAGAAAAATCTGATCGAGCAAGAAGTGACGATACGCCAGCATGAAGACCGGGTCAGCAAATACAAGCGTGAAGACAGCGGCCTGCGCTTCACGATTGCCTGTCTGGTGACCTTCGCGGTATTCCAGGCCGGCCTGCTGATCTGGATCGCGACGCACCGATAAAAGACACGCCGATAAAAAAGGGAGGCTGATATCAGCCTCCCTTTTGTCTCAGCCGCTTATCGCGGCTCTTGACCTCAAACCTTCGACTGGAACAGCGCCTGATGGTCGCGGCACTGTTCTGCCGTGAGCATGAACACGCCATGCCCGCCCCGCTGGAAGTCCAGCCAGGCGAAATCGACCTCCGGGTACAGCGCCTGCACGTGCACCTGGCTATTGCCGACCTCGACGATCAACAGGCCCTTCTCGTTCAGATGATCGGCGGCCTGGGCGAGCATGCGGCGGACCAGGTTCAGACCATCGCTGCCACAGGCCAGCGCCAGCTCTGGCTCATGCTGATACTCGTCGGGCATGTCGGCAAAGTCTTCGGCGTCCACATAAGGCGGGTTGGACACGATCAGGTCAAAGCGCTGACCCGGCAGGCCATCGAATCCGTCACCCTGAACGGTGTAGACGCGATCCTCCATGCCGTGACGCTCGATGTTCTGATTGGCCACTTCCAGTGCGTCATAGGACAGGTCGGCCAGGGCCACCTCGGCATCGGGAAACACCTCGGCGCAGGCGATACCGATGCAACCGGAGCCTGTGCACAGATCGAGAATCCGCGCCGGTTCGTCGGCCAGCCAAGGGGCGAAACGCTCTTCGATCAGCTCGGCGATGGGCGAACGCGGGATCAACACGCGGTCATCGACAATGAACGACAGGCCACAGAACCAGGCCTCGCCCAGCAGATACGGGGTTGGCACACGCTCGTCGATGCGCCGCTTGATCAAGCGTTGCAGGTCGGATATTTCGTCGACTTCCAGACGGCAATCCAGGTAGCTGTCGGCAATTTCCCAAGGCAAGTGCAGCGCCCCCAGCACCAGTTGCCGCGCTTCATCCCAGGCATTGTCGGTGCCATGACCGAAAAATACGTCTTCCTCGTGAAAGCGGCTGACGGCCCAGCGTATATGGTCGCGCACGGTACGCAGACGGGAAGTGATCATGGACAAACTCCTTGAAAGGCAACGAACTGCTGTAAGACGAGCCCCGGTGAACAGTCTGGTTACGAACAACGTGCATTCTTCGTACCCGATAGGCCGGGAAGTTTCCATGATTCGTCTACCGCCATCAAGGCAAACCGCCAGCCACCCCCTCCTCCAACTGCCCTGCAGGCCATAAAAACCGTGGCCTGCGATGGTTGCCATTCCCAGAACGCTTCAGCCAGAGGACAATGTCGCAAAAGCCCCACACAAAGGAGCCCGTGAATGTCCGATTTAAAGACCATGTTTCAGCTCAGCGGCCGGGTGCATGCGCCCGCCCATCTGAGTAACGCGACGCTGATCATCATCGACGCGCAAAAAGAATACCTCCGCGGCCCGCTGGCCCTGACCGGCGTCAGGGAAGCGATGGCCAACATCGGCCGGCTGGTCGAGAAGGCACGTGCGGTGAAGTGCCCGATCGTTCACATCCGCCATCTGGGCACCGTGGGCGGCCCGTTCGACCCACATGGCGAGCGCGGTGAACTGGTGCCGGAGCTGTTGCCGCAGGGCGATGAACACCTGGTCGAGAAACGCCTGCCCAATGCCTTCAATGGCACCGGACTGCATGAGCTGCTGCAGAGTCTCGGGCACCTGGACCTGATCGTCTGTGGCTTCATGAGCCATTCGAGTATCAGCACCACGGTTCGCGCCACCAAGGACTACGGTTATCGCTGCACCCTGGTCGACGATGCCTGCGCAACCCGTGACCTGCCGAGTCCGCACGGCGTGGTCAGCGCAGAGGTCGTGCACAGAACCGAGATGGCAATCATGGCCGACAACTTCGCCACCTTGGCGCTGACCAAAGACCTTGTTTGAAGCTGCACGGGTAAGGGAGCATGTGACACCGCTCACATAACCGCCCATCCTGTGCCGTTATGGATCGTCCCGGAGGCGGGAACCACCCCTCCTTCCCCGGGTCAGAGCGCCGATACTCCATTGAGCTGATACCTGTTGAGGAAAAGGCATGAAAACGTCAGATGGTTTCGATGCACGTCGCCTGCGCCCCAGGGGTCAGGGCAACTGGGGCAAACGCATCGGCACGCTGATCGCACTGCTCCTTGTGGTCGCGGGCCTGTTGCTGGCGGTTGCCGGTGCATCCAGCCTCACGGTCCATCCGCAGATGCTGGGCGAACTCAATGCCAGCCCGGGCGGCGCGGCGTTTGTCGCCATCGGCGGATTGCTGGTGCTGTACATCGGCGTCTGGCTGTGGCGCCGCTGCCGTCGTCAGCGTAGTGGCGGCGGCTTGAGCATCTCTTCGCATCTGATGAAAAAACACAACTGACCCCCTCGCCTGAGCGGTTAGAATGGCCTCCTTCGCGGAGGCCCCATGCAAGACGACGATTTTTCCCTGTTCAGAAGCGAGACGCGCGGCGTCAAGCCGCTCAAGCATGAACACGCCGATGTCGGCAAACCCAAGACTGATCGAAAAATGCTCGCCCGCCTGCGCCAGTCTGCAACTGTGCGCACCGACTCGGTGACCGTCGACGGCTTGTCGGATCAATTCGTGATCGATGTCGGCCCTGAAGATGTCCTGAGCTGGTCGCGTGACGGCGTGCAGGAAGGTCAGATGCGCAAGCTCAAACTCGGGCAGATCAGCTTCGAGGGCAGCCTGGACCTGCATGGCATGAGCGTGGAAGTAGCGCGTGAGACGCTGTGGGAATTTCTGGCTGAAGCGACCCGTCTGGAAATACGCTGCGTACGCGTCACTCATGGCAAGGCGGTACGCCTGGACGGCAAGCGACCCATGATCAAGAGCCACGTCAACACCTGGCTGCGTCAGCATTCGCAGGTGCTGGGCTTTTGCTCCTGCCTGGCCAAACACGGCGGTGCAGGTGCGGTGTACGTGATCCTCAGGCGCATCATGATGGAAGGGCGCGACGAGTAGAACCCGCCGCGCCCTTGCAGTCAGTCCGCGCCTCTACGCCGGGCAGCAAGCCGCCGCCCCGCTGGTGACTCAGCGACCCGGGCCAGGACCGCCAGGACCAGGGCCACCGCCTTCATGGTGTCCGCCACCGCCGCCGCCATGTCCGCCCGGGCCAGGCCAGAACGGCCAGCAACCGGAAACCGACGACAGTACAATCGCAAACAACGCTATTTTTGCTACTCGACTCAACATCCGGATTTACTCTCTAGACAGGCAATGGATTGATGACCTGCCTACTCAGACCGCAATGGACCTCGGAAGTGGGTAGCGATCTGGTCGCCAACGTGTAAGCGAGAGGATACAAAAGCACTGACCGGCCGGTTGATTTGCAGCCCTGCCGTGCACCCGCCCGCATGCGTACGTTACTATGTGCGTCTCGGCGACGGGCCCGCCCTCGCAACCATCGAACCCCACACGGAAACACACCCCTGTGACACTGGAACAGAATTACACCGCCATCCTCGGGCAACTGGGCGAGGACGTCTCGCGCGAAGGTCTGCTGGACACCCCCAAGCGCGCCGCCAAGGCCATGCAGTATCTGTGTCGCGGTTACACGCAGACCCTGGAAGAAGTGACCAACGGCGCACTGTTCAGCTCCGATGCCAGTGAAATGGTGATGGTCAAGGACATCGAACTGTACTCGCTGTGCGAGCACCACCTGCTGCCGTTCATTGGCAAGGCACATGTGGCCTACATCCCGCAGGGCAAGGTGCTTGGTTTGTCGAAAGTGGCGCGAATCGTCGACATGTATGCGCGCCGTCTGCAGATCCAGGAAAATCTCAGCCGCCAGATCGCCGAGGCTATCCAGCAGGTCACCGGCGCGCTGGGTGTAGCGGTGGTCATCGAAGCCAAGCACATGTGCATGATGATGCGTGGCGTCGAGAAGCAGAACTCGGCCATGATCACCTCGGTGATGCTGGGCGAGTTCCGTGAAAACGCGGCCACCCGCAGTGAGTTTCTCAGCCTGATCAAGTGATCGTTCAGCCTGCGTTCACCTGCCATGAGGCAAGCTGAACGCACGGCTGGGCACGCCACCGCCCGCAAGAGGTATGACCTTGTTCATGAAAGCGTTAAGAGTCGGCCTTGGCCAACTCGTTATCGGCATTGATTTCCTGACTCGCCCGAGCAGGAAAAAACGTGACCCGCAGGCCCAGGCGGCTGTCGCTGAAGCGGCTCAGGACCTGACGCTGTATCAGTTCCATGCCTGCCCGTTCTGCGTGAAAACGCGTCGCGCCCTGCGCCGCCTCAATGTTCCGGTCGCGTTGCGCGATGCGAAAAACAACGAGCTCGATCGCCAGACCCTGCTCAACGAGGGCGGTAGGATCAAAGTGCCTTGCCTGCGCATCGAGGAAGGCGACAAAACCGTGTGGATGTATGAATCCAAGGTGATCATCGACTACCTGAACCAGCGCTTCGGAGCGATCTGACGCCTGTTTGCCCGGCGCCTCTCAGCGCGGGCAACCTTCCTCGCGACAGGCCACATAGGCTTGCAACTGCTTGAGCCGCACACGGGTCTGCTCGGCCAGGCATTGCGACTGCAGCAAGGGCCAGATAGAGCCTGAGTCCTCGGGCTTGCCCGCCTGATACAGGCAATCGGCATCACGCAGGGCTATCCACTTTCGTTGCGCATCCTTGAGTGCCTGCTTTTTCGCCGGGGTCTTCAACCACGCCATTTGCGCGTTGTACTGTTTGTTTAGATCGGCATCAAGCGCTGCCTGTTCATTGGCAGCGCAGCGGTTCATGCTGGCCTGATTGGCGTCGCAGTCCTCGGCCTGGGCCGAGCAGCCGATACCCAGCGCAATGAAAGCGCCCAGAAGTACGATTGGAACGCGCATACATTTCCCTTTGCTCACATGACGGATGTGTCAGTCCAGCATACCGATATAACCCGGCTGCGCCTTGACCCGATCCAGCCAACGGCGGATCCCGGTATAGGGTGCCAGATCGAAACCGCCCTGATGCGCGACGTGGGTGTAGGCATACAAGGCAATGTCGGCGATGGAAAAGTTCTCGCCGACCAGAAACGGCGTACGGTCGAGCTGCTGTTCCATGACCGCCAGTGCGCGATAGCCGGCCTTCTGCATGGCGCGGTACTCGGTCATGCGTTCGGCCGGCAGGCCCAGATAGAACTGGATGAAACGGGCCACCGCGACCGACGGCTCATGGCTGTATTGTTCGAAGAACTGCCACTGCAGCACCTGGGTGCGCAACCTCGGCTCGCTCGGCAGGTATGAAGAGCCATCAGCCAGAAAGTTGAGAATCGCGTTGGACTCCCACAGGCAAGTGCCGTCTTCCAGCTCCAGCACCGGAATCTTACCGTTGGGGTTCTTTTCCAGAAACGCCGGGGTCTGGGTTTCGCCGTTGAGAATATCCACCGGCACCCACTCGTACTCGCTGCCCAGCAGGTTAAGCATCAGCTTGACCTTGTAGCAGTTGCCCGAGTTGTAATCGCCATAAACCTTGTACATCAGACTGCTCCCTTGCTGCGTCTATGTTGACGTCTTGAATCAGGCGGCCTGCAGAAGGTGAGCTGCGCGGACCACCGACGCCAGACGTTTTATACCCTCATCGAGCCGTGCAGGGTCGATATGGCTGAAATTGAGCCGCAAGTGACCGTGATTGGCGTCCGGATCGGCAAAGAAAGGTTCGCCCGGCATGAACGCCACATCGTGCGCCAGCGCCGTATCCAGCAAGGCGCGCGTGTCCAGCGGCTGCTTCAGCGTCAACCAGAAGAACAGTCCGCCTTGCGGGCTGTTCCAGGTAGCCAGGTCGGAAAAATGCGTTTGCAAGACGCTCTCGAACGCATCACGACGGCCCCGGTAAAACTCGCACAGCGTTACCAGATGCTCACGATAGTGCTCAGTACCAACCCACTGCAAGGCCTGCCACTGGCCGAGGCGATTGGTATGCAGATCGGCCGACTGCTTCAGACGCAGCAAGTGCGGAAACAGATCGGGGCTGGCGATCAGATAGCCCACTCGCAGGCCCGGCAGCAGCGTCTTGGAAACCGTACCAGTGTAAATCCAGCTGGCTGTCTTCAAACCGCTGACGATCGGCCTGGCACTGCCGCCATCAAAGCTCAGTTCACGATACGGCTCGTCCTCGATCAACGTGACACCGAACTCGTCAAGCAAGGCCGCAACGGCATCGCGACTGGCCTGGCTGTAGCGCACCGCCGAGGGGTTCTGGAACGTCGGAATGAGGTAGGCGAACGCTGGCGTGTGCTGCTCCAGACGCTGACGCATGGCAAGCAGGTCCGGGCCTTCGGCCTGCAGCGGCACAGTGATGCAGTCGGCGCCGAACAGCTGGAATATCTGCAGCGCCGCCAGATAGGTGGGCGCTTCGAGGAGAATTTCGGTGCCTTTGTCGATGTACAGCTTGGCCGCCAGGTCCAGTGTCTGCTGAGAACCACTGACCACCATGACCTGACTGGCGTCGCAGTCGATACCCAAGGCACGGGCATCGGCGGCCAGCGCTTCACGCAGCGCAGGTTCGCCCTCGCTCATGCCGTACTGGCCCAGCGCAACAGGCATGTCGGCCCACTCTACTTTGGGCAGCATCGACTCGGCGGGCAGACCACCGGCGAACGACATCACTTCCGGACGCTGAGCGGCGGCGAGGATCTCGCGGATCAGAGAACTTTTCAGACGGGAGACGCGTTCGGAGAAAGCCATGGCAGTTACCTGTAGCCGAGACAATTGGAAATACGTCAAACTGGTTGACTCAAATTACGACGACCAACCCGGATACGTCAACATGCTTGACCTTAAAAAACCTGCCAATCAACAAATGGCCATGGAAGCCTTCTTCTTCGGCTATCAGGCGTTCACTGCCAAGGCTGATGAAATGCTGGCCAGACGCGGCTTCAGTCGTGTGCACCAGCGCATCGTATTTTTCATCGCCCGTTACCCCGGCCTGAGCGTCAAGGAGCTGCTCACCGTATTGGGCGTCAGCAAACAGGCCCTCAATGCCCCGCTGCGCCAGCTGATCGCCATGAATCTGGTGCACAGCGCGGCCCCCGAGAATGACAAGCGCAAACGACTGCTGGGCCTCACCGATGAAGGCGCCCTTTTTGAACAGGGCTTGCGCCGCGAACAGGTCAAACTGCTGCAGCGGGTGTTCGCCGAAGCGGGTCAGGATGCCGTGGATGGCTGGCTGACGGTCAATCGGGCGCTGGGGCAGACCCTGCAATCCGGCGCCTGCCCGACCGGGGCTGACGCCGAGTAAACGCCACGTCTGCAACTGTGCTGGCGTTTACTTGTGTCGCTGTATTGCAAGGCCGAGCGGCCATGCGTTTAGGCTTGGCGCCCTTTGCTAACTGCCCGTTTCAAGGAACGCCCTGCATGAACCAATCCCTCAAGGTGCCATTGCGCCCGCTGACAGACTCATCGCCGTCGGCGGTGGTTGCCGGTTTCATCGCCATGATGACCGGCTGCACCAGTTCGCTGGTGCTGATGTTCCAGGCGGGCCAGGCGGCAGGGCTGAGCAGCGTGCAGATTTCATCCTGGCTGTGGGCGCTGTTCATGGGCATGGCGGTGTGCAGCATCGGCCTCTCGCTGCGCTACCGCATGCCGATTACCGTGGCGTGGTCGACACCCGGCGCCGCCCTGCTGATCACCAGCCTGGGCGGCGTCGGCTACCCGCAGGCCATTGGCGCGTTCATCACCAGCGCGCTGCTGGTGACTCTGTGCGGGGTGACCGGCAGTTTCGAGCGCATCGTGCGGCGCCTGCCAGCCTCGCTGGCCGCGGCCTTGCTGGCAGGAATTCTGTTCCGGATCGGCAGTGAGATTTTTATTGCCGCACAGCACCACACCCGCCTGGTGCTGGGTATGTTTTTCACTTACCTGCTGGTCAAGCGCCTGTCGCCACGCTATTCGGTGCTGCTCGCGCTGCTGGTCGGTATCGGCCTCTCAGGCCTGCTGGGCTTGCTGAACTTTGGTGGCCTGGCGCTGGAAGTCGCCATGCCGGTCTGGACCACTCCAGAGTTTTCATGGGCGGCGACGGTCAGCATTGGCATCCCGCTGTTCGTGGTGGCCATGACCTCGCAGAACATGCCCGGTGTGGCCGTGTTGCGAGCCGACGGCTACTTCCCGCCGACCTCACCACTGATATCGGTGACAGGCTTTGCCTCACTGCTCACGGCACCGTTTGGCTGCCACGGGATCAATCTGGCGGCGATCAGTGCCGCCATCTGTACCAGCCCTCATGCCCATGAGGACAAATCCAAACGCTATACAGCGGCGATCTGGTGCGGGATTTTCTATGCAATAGCCGGCATTTTCGGTGCCACCCTGGCGGGTCTGTTCAGTGCGTTCCCCAAGGAACTGATGCTCTCGATTGCTGCGCTGGCGCTGCTCGGATCGATCACCAATGGCCTGACCGTTGCGATGGCCGAACCGAGGGAACGCGAGCCCGCCTTGATCACCTTCATGGTCACCGCTTCGGGACTGACGCTGTTCTCCATAGGCTCGGCGTTCTGGGGCATCGTCGCGGGCTTGCTGACCTTACTGATCCTGAACACACGCAAAACCGACTAGGCCAACCACCAGCAGCGTGGCAGAGACATCAGCTGCGCGCGGCAGCCGCTACCAACAGGGTTCCGGCGTCGGCATCAAGTATCGCCTGAGTGCCCAGTGGCACTGCCTGATTGAGATCTCCATGGCCTACCGGCAGACCGCCGAGCACCGGGATGCCAAGACTGCCCAGCCGCTCCATCAGCACATCGGCGGGGCTGATGGTGCGGCCAGTGTTGGCGGCAGGCGTAAATTCGCCGACGGCAACGCCCGCCAGAGACGCAAGAATCCCGCAGTTACCCAAGTGGGTGAGCATGCGGTCGACCCGGTAGGCGGGTTCGTTGACCTCTTCGATGAGCAGGATCGCACCGCTCAGGTCAGGCATGAACGGCGTACCCACAGAGGTATCGAGGATGCACAGGTTGCCGCCCAACAGCAGGCCCTGTGCGCTACCACCAGTTCTGACCCTGGCCGTTGGCGAGGCCGGATCAGCCTTGAGCAACACCGGCTCGCTACTCATCAGCACATGGCGCATACCACTGACGAACAGGCCGCCTCGTTCCAGCTGCGAAGCGACCGGCCCATGAATGGTCGCCAGGCGCGCGTGGTTCCACAGCGCACCGTGCAACGCGGTGATGTCGGAAAAGCCGGTCACCAGCTTGGGGTCGCGACGCACCGCGTCCATATCCACCTGCTGAACGATCCGTTGTACGCCATAACCCCCGCGAGTGCAGATGACCGCGCGGATTTCCGGATCAGCCAGCGCGGCGTTGAGGTCGGCGAGCCGCTCTTCATCGGTCCCCGAATAGAAAGAGTAGCTGCCCAGCGCATGCGGATAGACCCGTGGACGCAGCCCCCACCCTTCGAGTACCGCCACCGCCGCCTGGATCTTGCCGGGGTCCACAGGGCCTGCCGGAGATACCAGTGCCACGGCGTCGCCGGCTCGTAGAGCACGGGGGTGGAGAGTATTTGAAGAGGTGGCAGGCATCACGGTCGTCCAAGCGTTGATCGAACAAGGAATCTAGATCACTGAGGGGGGGCGACTCAAGCCATATCCGTCGTCAGAATGTTTCATCCGCAGATCCGTCTGAACGCCAGCTGCGCAACGGACTCCTATCAACCACATGGATCAAACGGCATTCGCTGGGTGATCGCTTCTTGCCCGAATGGCGCGATGAGCGTTTGAATCCATTCTTGAACCCTTTTCAGGAGACCCTGCCATGACCGATCTTTCCAACCGCCAGTTCCTGCTCGCCAAGCGCCCTTCGGGCGATGCGCGCCGTGATGACTTCACCTATCAGGAAGCCGCGGTCAGCGCACTTGCCGACGGGCAGATTCTGGTCAGGAACAAATACCTGTCACTGGACCCGGCCATGCGTGGCTGGATGAATGACGGCAAATCCTACATTCCAGCCGTGAAGCTGGGCGAAGTGATGCGCGCCCTCGGCGTGGGTGAAGTACTTGAATCGAAAAACCCCAAGTTCGCCGTAGGTGATCACGTCCAGGGCGCCTTGGGCGTGCAGGACTACTTTGCCGGTGAGCCGAAGGGCTTCTACAAGGTAGATACCAGCCTTGCGCCCCTGCCGCTTTATCTATCGGCATTGGGCATGACCGGCATGACCGCCTACCTGGCGCTGCTGGACGTCGGTCAACCGAAAAGCGGTGACACCGTGGTGATTTCCGGTGCGGCAGGTGCGGTCGGCAGCGTGGCCGGGCAGATCGCCAAGCTCAAGGGCTGCCGGGTCGTCGGCATCGCGGGAGGCACGGCAAAATGTCGTCTGCTGACCGAGGAGCTAGGCTTTGACGCAGCCATCGACTACAAATCCGAAGACGTCATGGACGGTCTGAAACGCCACTGCCCGGATGGAGTGAATGTGTACTTCGACAACGTCGGTGGCGACATTCTCGACGCGGCACTCAGCCAGCTGGCGGTCGGCGCGCGTGTCGTGATCTGTGGTGCCATCAGTCAGTACAACAGCACCAAGGCAATCAAAGGCCCGGCCAACTACATGTCGTTGCTGGTCAATCGCGCTCGCATGGAAGGCTTCATCGTACTGGACCACCCGGAGCGCTTTGCAGAAGCGGGCCAGGTCATGGCCGGCTGGATCAAAGAAGGCAAGCTCAAAAGCAAGGAGCACATCGTAGAAGGCCTCGAGACGTTCCCGGAAACCTTCCAGATGCTGTTCAGCGGTGAGAATCAGGGCAAGCTGATCCTGAAAGTGGAATAAACCCGCAGGCTTTTCGCAGCGTCACAGCCCTTCTCCGCTATGCGGGTAAAGCGCCGTGACGCTACGCATCCATCTACTCAAGCCAGCTCGGCAACCACCGCCGCCAAGGCCTTCGCCGGGTCAGCCGCCTGGCTGATCGGGCGACCGATGACAAGGTAGTCAGAGCCTGCATCCAGTGCCTGACGAGGGGTCAGGATACGACGCTGATCGTCCTGCGCACTGCCCGCCGGGCGGATGCCAGGTGTCACCAGTTGCAATGACGGGTGAGCGGTTTTCAGAGCCTGCGCTTCCAGCGCGGAGCAGACCAGACCATCCATCCCGGCCCTCTCGGCCAGAGCAGCGAGGCGCAGCACCTGCACCTGCGGGTCAATGTCCAGACCAATACCGGCCAGGTCTTCACGTTCCATGCTGGTCAGAACGGTCACGCCGATCAGCAACGGCTGTGGACCGGTGCGCTGCTCAAGCACTTCCCGACAGGCCGCCATCATGCGCAAGCCACCCGAGCAGTGCACATTGACCATCCACACGCCCATCTCGGCCGCCGCCTTGACCGCCATTGCCGTGGTGTTGGGGATGTCGTGGAATTTGAGATCCAGAAACACTTCGAAGCCTCTGTCGCGCAAGGTCTCGACGATGTCGGCCGCACAACTGGTGAACAGTTCCTTGCCGACTTTGACCCTGCACAGCTTGGGATCGAGCTGATCAGCCAGGCGCAAGGCGGCTTCGCGGGTCGGAAAATCCAGGGCGACGATGACAGGAGTCTGGCAGGCGGACATGAGCGTGGTCTCAGGTAAGTCGAAATCGGCGCGCATTGTAGCCGAACCGGCGCACAGGCGGGACCCATAGGTCGGCATTTGTCCAATGGCGGTCTTAAAAGGTCACGATTTCCTGCACCTGCAGCGACCGTCATTGCACTAGCCTGCACCGAATCTGCACAACAAGGTGAATCAGTTCACCCAAACGTTCCACAAACGACCTGTTTTGAAGCAACACGACGTTGAACAGTGCACTGGCACGGCCTCTGCAACAGGATGTTTCAACGATTATCGAATCCCAGGGAGAAAACAATGAGCACACAACTCAAGCCGACGCTCGGCACGATTCATTTATGGGGGATCGCGGTAGGGCTGGTGATTTCCGGCGAATACTTTGGCTGGAGCTACGGCTGGGGCGTCGCGGGTACGTTGGGCTTTTTGGTAACAGCCCTGATGGTTGCCACCATGTACACCTGTTTCATCTTCAGTTTTACCGAACTCACCACGGCCATCCCGCACGCCGGCGGTCCGTTCGCCTACAGCCGTCGCGCCTTTGGCGAAAAAGGCGGACTGATCGCCGGAATGGCCACCCTGATCGAATTCGTCTTTGCACCACCGGCCATTGCCATGGCGATCGGTGCGTACCTTAACGTGCAATACCCGGGTCTTGACCCCAAGCATGCGGCAGTCGGCGCCTACATCGTATTCATGGCGCTCAACATCGTGGGCGTGAAGCTCGCGGCAACTTTCGAGCTGGTGGTGTGCATTCTGGCTGTGGCCGAGTTGCTAGTGTTCATGGGCGTCGTCGCACCTGCATTCAGCTTCAGCAACTTCGCCCTGAACGGCTGGGCCGGTTCACAAACTTTCGGACCCGAAGCCATTGCCGGCATGTTCGCTGCCATCCCCTTCGCCATCTGGTTCTTCCTGGCCATCGAAGGTGCAGCTATGGCCGCCGAAGAAGCCAAGGACCCTAAACGGACCATTCCGAAGGCCTACATCAGTGGCATTCTGACCTTGGTCATTCTGGCTATCGGCGTCATGCTGTTTGCCGGTGGCGTGGGCGACTGGCGCACCCTGGCCAACATCAACGATCCGCTGCCGCAGGCCATGAAAGCCGTGGTCGGTGACAGCTCCGGCTGGCTGCACATGCTGGTGTGGATCGGCCTGTTCGGTCTGGTCGCCAGCTTCCACGGGATCATCATGGGCTACTCGCGCCAGTTCTTCGCCCTCGCCCGCGCTGGCTACCTGCCCGCCTCGCTGGCCAGACTCTCGCGCTTCCAGACACCGCACCGGGCAATCATCGCCGGCGGCCTGATCGGCATCGCCGCGATCTACAGCGACGGGCTGATCAACCTGAGCGGCATGACACTGACCGCTGCAATGATCACCATGGCCGTGTTCGGCGCGATCGTCATGTACATCATGAGCATGCTCAGCCTGTTCAAACTGCGCAAGACCGAGCCTGACCTGGAACGCACGTTCCGCGCCCCCGGTTATCCGGTAGTGCCCGGCATCGCGCTGGCGCTGGCCGTCGTGTGCCTGGTGGCAATGGCCTGGTTCAACGCATTGATCGGCCTGATTTTTCTGGGCCTGATGGCCATCGGCTTCATCTATTTCAGCCTGACCGCCAAATCGCGCGCCGACGCGCCGACCGACGCGATGCTGACCGGGAAGTAGTTGGCAGAATCTTAGGGTTGCGGGCGAATGCTTTCGTACGCACCCCCTTCAGGGCGCATACACTTGAACCATTGGGCAGCTTTGCTGCTCCAACCGGTATCACAACAAGGAGAGCGCTATGCCCTGGTATGCCTGGTTAATTCTGCTCGTAGCCATTGGCTCGGTCGTCGGCGGTCTGATGATGCTGCGCGACACAGCCAAGAAACTGCCCCTCACTGAAGAACAGCTCAAGCGCGTCCATGAGCGCAACGCAGAAATGGATGCCAAGGACGCCAACGACCGTTGAGTGCCTCTGGGTGGCAGGCGCAAAACCTGCCCCCCCCCTGCTATTTACCGGGCATCTCGGCATTGACCGCAAGCACCTTGATGTGAAGCGGCTCGAAAATCTTCGCCAACTGCCCATCTGCACGCAACCGCTCCAGTAGCTGTTTGAAGTGCGCCACATCGATGCTGCCATTCGGACGCAACAACGCATATTGACGGTAGGTCTGATCGATACGGTCGGACACCATCAGCTGCGCCGCTTCATCCTTGTTATGCGCCATGAAATCAATCAGGTACGAACGGGTAACAGGTGCAATATCGGCGCGGCCGCGCACCACCATCAGCAAGTTACTGTCGTGGGAGTACGTGGAGGTAATACTGAAGTGCTCGCTCAGGTATTTCTGATCGGTGTTGAAGTTGGCAAATCCATAATGATAGCCACTGAACAATGCCAGACGCTTGTCAGCAAAGGTGTCGAAGTAATCCTGCCCGCGTCCTTCCACCCGGCGCGCCACATAGACCTCGGCATCCTCGAGCCCCATATCGATCTGTTCATGGGGAATGTCCTTCCAGCCCCAGTCGGGGTTTTCGAAAACTGCAAGATCGAAACGCCCTTCCGTGAAATCACGAAAACGCCGAGGCACCGATGTCGGAATCATCACGAATTCATATTCGTCCTGCTCGCCATTCAGGGCATCGACCAGCTTGGGTAAAAGGCCAGCGTCCTCACCTTTTTCAGGGCGCACCATGTAAGGGGGGAAATGCACTGCGGCCACCCGCACGATCTGCGCGGCAAAGACCTGCGGCGCTGCCATCAACGGAATGAAGAGCATAACGCCGGTCACAAGCTTGCGCGCCACACCGTCAATTAACACTGCAAGTCTTTTCATAAAACACGACATCAATCAAAGCCGTCCAAACTATGCGGTTTCCGTGATTTAAACAACTGTCAAATCGACGGCGTCAGCGCTCTGCGGTGCGCTTGCAGTATTCATCCAGGCACGTGACAGCCGCCTGCGAGGCACCAATGCAATCACCTGTGGTCACTGTAGAGGCCGTTGTAACAACAAGCATGCCGATGCAAAGCCCAGAGTGTGCGCAACGGGTTAATCTGGCTACGCTGAAGCCATTGACTATCGTAAGGAAGCTTGATGATGCCGCACTGGCTGGTGATTGATCTTGAGGCCACGACCGAAGAAGGTGGATGGCCAGTCGCAGAAATGGAAGTCATCGAGATAGGCGCGACACTGGTCAATCAGGACGGACGCGAGCTTGACCATTTCGAGCGCTTCGTGCGCCCGGCACGCAGGCCGCTGCTGACCCATTTCTGCCGCGAGCTGACCCACATCAACCAGAGCAGCATCGACAGCGCTGCGCCGCTGACGACGGTGTGGCCGCAATTCGAGCGCTGGTTGAGCCATCACCGTGCACGCATCGTGGGCTGGGCCAGTTGGGGGGACTACGATCGTCAGCAACTGGAAGAGGAATGGCGCCACCATCACCTCGACAGTGCGCTGTCCAGCATGCCGCACGTCAATCTCAAACAGCGTTTCGCCCAGGCCCGTCACTTGCAGAAACCGATGGGACTGAACAGTGCCTTGCAACTGGCAGGCATGCAGTTCAGCGGGCAACAGCACCGCGCCCTGGTCGATGCGCGCAATACTGCCAGGCTGCTGCCGTTGATCCTGCCCAATTGAATGCCGCTGCAGGTCGACGTTTCGTCAGCGTTCACGTGCAAGGGGCGTGACGAGTTTTACCGTGTTGGGCATACTGGCGAGCCATTTTCAGCCCTTTCAAAAGGAACCGCCCATGTTCAAGGTCAACGAGTACTTCGACGGCACCGTCAAATCCATCGCCTTCACCCAGGCCGATGGTGAGGCAACCATCGGTGTCATGGCAGCGGGCGAATATGAGTTCGGTACGGCGCAACGGGAAATCATGCATGTGATCTCCGGCGAGTTGAGCGTGAAGCTTCCGGACAGCACTGACTGGGAAACCTTTGCCACCGGCAACCAGTTCAACGTACCGGCCAACAGCAAGTTCCAGCTCAAGGTCAAAGTCGATACCGCCTACCTGTGCGAATATCGCTGAGACTCAGCGAGTGGGAGGCTTGACCTCCCACGTTGCCCACAGGCCCTCCTCACCCTCTCCTACTCAACCCCGGCATTGAACTGCAACGCCGCCAGTCGCGCATAAAGCGGGTTGCTGGCGATCAACTGCTGATGGGTGCCCACGGCCACCAACCGCCCCTGATCCATGACGGCAATCCGATCGGCATTCTGCACCGTGGCCAGCCTGTGGGCGATGACCAGTGTGGTACGCCCCTGCATCAGACTCGGCAGGGCTTGTTGAATCAAATGCTCACTCTGTGCGTCCAGCGCACTGGTCGCCTCGTCCAGCAACAGGATCGGTGCATCGACCAGCAAAGCGCGGGCAATCGCCAAACGCTGCCGCTGTCCGCCGGATAAGCCCACCCCGCCCTCACCCAGATGCGTACGGTAGCCGTCGGCCATGTCGAGAATGAACTCATGCGCATGAGCAATGCGCGCCGCCGCCTGTACCTGCTCAAGGCTCGCGGTGGCGTTACCGTAACGAATGTTGTCTTCGACACTGCCGAAAAACAGTGCGGGCGATTGTGAAACCAGCGCGAAGCAGCGACGCAAGTCATGGGGATCGAGCTGCGCGATCGGCACGCCCTCGATCAGGATGCGCCCTTTAATCGGGTCGTAGAAGCGCAACAGCAGATCGAGGATGGTCGACTTGCCCGCGCCGGAGGGCCCGACCAGCGCCAGGGTTTCACCGGGCTCGATACTCAGGGTCAAGTCATCCAGCGCGTTGCGCTCGGGACGCGACGGGTAGGCGAAGGTGACATTCTCCAGCGCCAGGCGCCCACTGATGCGCTGCGGCAGGCTCTGCAGGTCCGTGGTCGGCACGCTGATCTCACTGCGCGCCTGAAGCAGCTCGCCGATCCTCTCCGCCGCACCGGCGGCGCGCTGCAGATCGCCAATCACCTCGCTCAACGTACCGAACGCCATACCGACCATCAGCGCGTAAAACACAAACGCTGCCAGCTCACCGCTGGAGATGCGACCGCTGATCACGTCCATGCCGCCCACCCACAGCATCACGGCCACCGCACCCAACACCAGAACGATTACCAGCGTGATCAGCCAGGAGCGCTGCAGGATGCGTTTACGAGCGGTCTCGAACGCCTGCTCCACCGTATGCGAAAAGCGCTGCTTGTCCTGCTGCTGATGATTGTAGGCCTGCACCGTCTTGATCTGCCCCAAGGCCTCAGCCACGTAGCTGCCGACATTGGCGACCCGGTCCTGACTCTCGCGCGACAGGTTTCGTACCCGCCGCCCGAACATGAGAATGGGCGCGATGATCAGCGGCAACGCCACCACCACGATACTGGTGAGTTTGGGGTTGGTGATGAACAGCAGCACGATGCCGCCGATGACCATCAGCGCATTGCGCAGGAACATCGACAGCGACGAGCCGATCACCGACTGCAACAGCGTGGTGTCGGCGGTCAGTCGCGACTGGATTTCCGAACTGCGATTGTTCTCGTAGAAGCCCGGATGCAGTTCGATCAGGTGATCGAATACTTTCTTGCGCAAGTCGGCAACCACGCGCTCGCCGATCCACGACACCAGATAGAAACGGGCGAAGGTTCCGACGGCGAGGCCGACCGTCAGCAGCATGAAAAACCCGATCGAGCGCTCGAGCAACTGTGGTGAACGGGTCATGAAACCCTGATCGACCATCAGTTTGATGCCCTGCCCGATCGACAGAGTAATGCCCGCAGTAATGACCAGTGCCAGCAATGCGCCGAGCGCCTGCCAGCGATACGGCGCGATGAAACTCGCAGCCAGACGCAAGGCCTGGCGATGACGTCGGGTAATCCGTGAAATCATGAACGATGAACCTGCCTGTCTGCCCGATCTGTCTGAATTGCAAAGCCTACACCGGTGTTGCCGGGCGCGCCGAACATCATTTCGAATGAACTTGCGGCTGGCTTCAAGAGTCAGGTTATGACTGCTTTACAGAGGCCGCTATAAGACATCGATCTAAGCGCCTGCTGGCAGATTTGCATCATATCTGTTGCACTTGGAGCGCGTTTGAGCGGCTGACAGTACCTGTCACGGACCGGTCATCAAGCGCGGTTAACTTAACGCCGTTACCTGATGAAAGGAGAAACACCATGAACCCGCAAGAGCGCAGCAACGAAGTTCAAGTCGTTCGAGCCACGCCCAATCTGCCGGTTGGCGGTGCCGTTCTCGACCAGCACGGGGAAGAAGTCCTGATCACCGAAGAAATGGTTCAGGCTGCCTGCCAGGAATGCGATAAGAACTGGGTAACCCCGGAAAAATAAGACCGAGCCGTACCAGACACTTGAAACCCGACCACTTGGTCGGGTTTTTTATTGCACGATAGCCCGCCTGGCGATCAGACCAGCACCGCACCCAGCGCCCGCACCAATTGCGCCAACGCCTCGGACTCTCCCTCCAGGTGCACCTTCAGCCCTTCGATTTCCCGGCGTGGCGGGTACTGCTTGCGCAGTGCATCGAAGGCCAGACGCTGACTGGCGGTGTCACCGGTCAGGCTGCGGCGAAAATCCGCATCGTCACGACGCGGGTCATACACGCCACGGCACAGCATGTTAAGCGCCCAGACCGGGTCGCAGGCCGCGTCGAGACTGACCTGCGCCAGCCAGGGTCTTGGCAGCAGATCGTCCAGCTCGATCGTCGCAGGCTGATCAAGAAAGCCACACAGCGCCTGATAGATCTGTGCCGTACCGCGCTGCCTGCCATCCAGGCTGTAACCGGCGATATGCGGTGTACCCAGAACGCACAAGTCAGCCAGCGCGATGTTGACCTGCGGTTCGCCCTCCCACACATCCAGCACGGCCTGCAGGTCTTCTCGCTCAAGCAGCACATCGTGCAATGCTGCGTTATCCACCACGGCGCCACGGCTGGCATTGATCAGCCAGGCACCCTGCCTGAGCTGGCGCAGACGCGCGTCGTCGAGCAGGTGCCAGGTCGGTGCCCCGGTTTTGCTCAGCGGCGTGTGCAGGCTGATGACGTCACAGCGCTGCAGGATCTCGTCGAGGCTGACGAAGTCGCCGCCTTCGGCAGCCTGGCGCGGCGGGTCGCAAACCAGCACGTTCCAGCCCAGAGCTTTCAATACGCTGATCAGCCGACCACCCACCTGCCCTGCACCGACCACACCGTAGGTGCGTTGCGCAAGGTCAACACCCTCGATTTCAGCCAGCGTCAACAGGCTGCCGAGCACGTAGTCCACCACGCCGCGCGCATTGCAGCCCGGAGCGCTGGCCCACTGGATACCAGCTTGCTGAAACCAGTCCAGATCGAGGTGATCAGTGCCGATGGTGCAGGTCCCGACAAAACGCACCGGGCTACCCTCAAGCAGTTCGCGGGTCACTGCAGTGACCGAGCGAACCAGCAGGATGTCTGCATCAGCCACCGCGGCTCGGTCCATGGCGCGGCCCGGCAAACGATGAATCTCACCGAAATGAGCAAAAAAGGCGTCGAGCAGGGGAATATTTTCGTCAGCAACAATGCGCATGGAGGACTCTCTGGGTCTGGCGAACAGGGACCTGCTCGAATCGGGAACAGGTGCGTCGTGAACAGGCGCGGGTTGCAGCGATGTGGCGATCAGTCGGACTTCTTGCGGATCCAGTAGAGGAACGTGCCCTCTTCGGCTTGCTCCGCAACCAGCTCATGGCCAAGAAATACACAGAATTTCGGGATATCGCGACGCGTGGACGGATCGGTTGCAGTGACCTTGAGCAGACCGCCCGCAGGCAGATCACGCACCTTCTGGTGCAACATCATCACCGGTTCCGGACAGAACAGCCCGACGGCATCCAGCTCGGCGTCGACAGTGAGGTTTTCAATGGGCTCAGACATGGGGCACTCCAGAGACGGGGGAAGATTGTCGCTCAATTCAGTCGATCAGGCCAAATACTGATAGTAGTGATGAAGCCGAACAACGGCGCCCGGCCAGCCAGACAGCAGACAGAAAAATGCCAGGCACAGGGCCTGGCATTGTTCATAAGCCGGGCGACCGTCAGAACGGCAGCTTCATACCGGGCGGCAACTGCATGCCAGCGGTCATGGAAGCCGTCTTGTCCTGGCTGGCCTGCTCGATCTTGCGCACAGCGTCGTTGACGGCGGCGGCGATCAGGTCTTCCAGCACTTCCTTGTCTTCCTGCATCAGGCTGTCATCCAGATTGATGCGCTTGACGTCATGACGACCGGTCATCACCACGCTCACCAGGCCTGCGCCCGATTGACCGGTGACTTCCGCGTTGGCCAGTTCTTCCTGCATCTTGGCCATTTTTTCCTGCATTTGCTGCGCCTGCTTCATCAGGCCAGCCATGCCACCTTTCATCATGGGATATCTCCTCGAAAATGGATGGTTCGTTTGCGTGGCGCCAGCGGCGCCCTGTGTTCAGTTATTGAGCCGGCACCGCAGGCGCGTCCACCGGTTTGATCGTGTCTTCCCGGATCACAGCGCCAAACTGTTGCAGCATCTGCTGGATGTACGGGTCGGCCTGGATCGAGGCTTCGGCCTGGCGCTGGCGCTCGGCACGCAACCGTGAAGCAGCCTGCGCAGGGGTTTCCTGCTCGGGCTTGATCAGCTCGATACTCAGATTGATCGTGCGCCCATGGTACTGGTTCAACGCATCGTTCAGACGCCGCTGCTGCGTCGAGTTGAACAGCGCGCTGTGCGCCGGATCCAGGTGCAGCAGCCAGTTGTCGCCATCGACCGAGATCAGTGTGCAGTTGGCCGCGATGCTGCCGGTCATCCCAGAGATCGGCAGCTTGGGAAACACGTCCAGCCACTCGGCCGCAAGACCGGTGGCCGGTTTGGCAGCCGGAGCAGGCTCCGGTTCGACGGCTTCAAGCTCGACGACACTTTCGTGGGCCAACTCATCCAGATAGCTGTAGGACGCCGGGTCTATGTCGATATCCGGCTCGACATAATCGTCGTCTGCTGGCGGCTCGTCGTCACGCCCCATGGGCCCGGAGCCGGAAGGCGTCGAATCGGCGTGCATGGACAGATACGCAGAGTCCGGAATGGCTTCGAGCATTGCCGGCGTGACCGACTGCTCGGCTGCCGGCTGTGCAGGCTCGGCTTCAGGTGCGGCCGGCACCGGGCTGGCGGGTGCAGGCGTCGGCATGGGCGTCAGGTCGGGCTGCTCGGAAACGGTCTCCAGAACCGGCTCGGCTACTGGCTCAGCATCAGATTCGCCCTCAGATTCGGTAGGGGGCGCAGTTTCGGCGGCGGGTTCGGCAGCCGGGGATTTCGGTTCATTCCACGGCAGGTCGAGGTCTTCGACTGGCGCGGCTTGTGGCTCTGGCTTCGATTCCGGCTGTACCGCGGGCTCTGGCCGGGCAGCCGAGACCGGCATCGGAGCTGCTGCAGGCGGCAGCGCTTCGAAGGCCGGATCGGGCGCAGCCATCACCGGGGCGGTAGACACTGCGGGAGCTGCCGATGCAACAGGTGTCGCATCAGCCACTGCTTTTCGGGAATCAACCGTGGCCTGGCTGATCCCCACTGGCTTTAGCGGCTGCCTCGGCGCGTCCTCGCTGTCGGCAGGACGAAACGCCAGCATGCGCAGCAGGACCATCTCGAAGCCGCCACGCGGATCAGGGGCCAGCGGCAGGTCACGGCGACCAATCAAGCCCATCTGGTAGTAAAACTGTACGTCTTCGGCAGGCAGGGCCTGCGCCAGGGCCAGCACCCGGTCACGATCACCATGACCGTTGTCGACGCCTTCCGGCAACGCCTGGGCAATCGCCACACGGTGCAGCACGTTGAGAATTTCCGAGAGCACGCCATTCCAGTCAGGGCCCTGCTCGGCCAAGTGGCGTACCGCCTCCAGCACCCCGCGGGCATCGCCTTCCAGCAGCGCCGTCAGTACATCGAACACCTGGCCGTGGTCCAGCGTGCCGAGCATGGCACGTACATCGGCAGCCATGACCTTGCCTTCACCGAAGGCAATGGCCTGATCGGTGAGGCTCATCGCATCACGCATCGAACCATCGGCAGCGCGCCCAAGCAGCCACAGCGCGTCGTCTTCGAAGGGCACCTTCTCGACGCCCAGCACGTGGGTCAGATGCTCGACCACGCGTTCAGGCGTCATGTTTTTCAACGAGAACTGCAGGCAGCGCGAAAGAATGGTCGCCGGCAGCTTTTGCGGATCGGTGGTGGCGAGGATGAACTTGACGTAGGGCGGCGGCTCTTCAAGCGTCTTGAGCAAGGCGTTGAACGAGTGGCTGGAAAGCATGTGCACTTCGTCGATCAGGTAGACCTTGAAGCGACCGCGACTGGGCGCGTACTGCACGTTATCCAACAGCTCGCGCGTGTCTTCGACCTTGGTGCGGCTGGCAGCATCGATTTCGATCAGGTCGACGAAACGACCCTCGTCGATCTCCTTGCACACCGAACAGGTGCCGCAAGGCGTCGAGGTGATGCCGGTTTCACAGTTCAGACACTTGGCGATGATGCGCGCGATAGTCGTCTTGCCAACGCCCCGTGTGCCGGTAAACAGATAGGCATGGTGCAGGCGCTGGCTGTCCAGCGCGTTGATCAGGGCCTTCAACACATGAGCCTGGCCGACCATTTCGCGGAACGAGCGCGGACGCCATTTACGTGCAAGAACCTGATAACTCATTTAAAACCGTCGCAACTGGTAAGCGGAAGACCGCCAATGCTAGCCGAGCAGGGGCAAAATTGCATCTGGTGTCCGTCTCTATTGTGGCTAAGCTGTGCAAATGACTCAATTGATGCGCTTTATTCGGGCCTTCACCACACCGCCGCTGCCTTGTGCAGCGGCGCTCTGTTTGCTATTGCTGTTGCCGCAAACCGGCCGCGCGGCGCAGGGAACCTTGAGCTTTGCGGTCAACGAAGGCTGGACCATGCCGATGATGCACATCACCGAGTTTCGTCCCGAATCCGGCATTCTGTTCGACATCATGCAAAGCCTTGCGCACCATGTGGGCCTCGAAGCCAGTTATCACGTGATGCCACGCCTGCGCATCCAGTCGGCGCTAGAGCGTAGCGAAGTCGACATGCACTGCTACAGCGCCCAGGCGTGGTATCCGGACCTGTCCGGGGACTACCTGTGGAGCCTGCCAATTCTCTATCAGCGCGACTGGCTGGTCGCTTCGGCGGCAACGGCTGCCGGCCCCTACCCCGAGCAGTTCGACAACGAAACCGTCGGCACCGTATTGGGCTACACCTACCCGGCCCTGCAGCATCTTTTCGAGGCGCATAAACTGGTCCGTGAAGATGCACGCACGCAGAACCAGACGCTCGGCAAACTGATGGCCGGGCGCTACAACTATGCGGTGACCAATCAGTTGATCCTCGAATGGACCAACCGCAACCTGCCTGCCGGCAAGAAGCTCATGCCGATATCAATGGTCGCCGAACAGCCGGCAGCCTGCGTGATCCGCAACAACCCCGATCTGCCAGTGGGCAGGATTTTGCGCACGCTGGTGCAGATGCGTCTGTCGGGGGAGATCCAGCAGATCATTGATCACTACACCACGCCCACCGTCCCCTGACCCTTCATCTGCGTTGTCGCAATAGCGTCATATTCCATCGTTACGCTCGCCTGAAATCTTTGGCAACACATTAACCAGCGCGAGTATTTGGCGATGAGCGACAGACCAGACGACGAAGATACCAACGAAAACCCCAGCCGCCGTCGTTTTCTGGGCGGGATGGCTGCGTTGGGTGCAGGTGTCACCTTTAGCGGCTACGTTTCCGCCCGCGAGAAGCCGCCTGGCGACAACGAACGGCATCATCACCTTGCCGGACCCGCGCTGGATCGCGCCTTGCGCGAAAATGTGAAAACCATTGTGGTGATCTACGCCGAGAACCGCAGCTTCAATAACCTGTTCGGCGATTTCCCCGGTGTCGAAAAGCCGCTCGCCTCGCTCAGGCCTTCCGATTACGAGCAGCGCGACCGCGACGGCACGCGCTTGTCCAAACTGCCACCGGCCTGGGGCGGCGTGCTGCAGGTCGGACCGCAAACCGTCGATGGCGTGACCTATCCGGTGGGCGAGCAGTTTCAGCAAGACCTGCCCAACGCGCCGTTCCCGCTCAAGGGGCCAAACGGTGAAGACCTGCCGCTGAGCCTGGTGACCCGCGACCTGTGGCACGTCTTTTACCAGAACCAGATGCAGATCAACGACGGCAAGAACGACCGGTTCGTGGCCTGGGCGGATGCGGGCGGTCTGACCATGGGCAACTACGCACAGACTCAGTACTCATTGCGCCTGTGGGACGTGGCCGAGGAGTTCGTGCTGTGTGACAACTTTTTTCAGGGTGCTTTCGGCGGCTCGTTCCTCAACCACCAGTACCTGATTTCAGCCACCGCGCCTGTTTACCCGAACGCCGCCGAATCTCCGGCCAAGTCGCAAATCGCCACCCTGCAGAGCTTCAATCCGCTGGACCCGCGTCTCAAACCGCTCGACAAGTCGCCGGCCAGCGCCATGGACGGGCCGCCACAATTCGGCCCCAGCGCCATCACACCGGACAACTACGCGGTCAACACCATGGCTCCGCCCTACTGGCCAACCTGGCTGCGCGACCCGCAGAACCCTGATTACTCGAAACCGGATCTGCCCAACGTACTGGTTCCACAAAGCCACGAGCACATCGGTGACAAGCTGTCGAAAAGGAATGTTGACTGGGCCTGGTATGCCGGCGCCTGGCAAGTGACGCTGGATGAGTTCAAGGACTCCACCGGGATCCCGAAAATCCCCAACTTTCAATACCATCACCAGCCGTTCAACTACTTCAAGCAGCAGGGGCCGCAGCACCCTGAAGAGCGCAAGAAGCGCCTGCGTGATGGTGGGCTGGGTGACGAGTCGAGCACCAATCGCTTCCTCGCCGATGCCGAAGCGGGCAAGTTGCCTGCGGTGACCTTCTACAAACCCCAGGGCAACCTGAACATGCACGCCGGTTACGCCGACGTGGCTGCGGGTGACCGGCACATCGACCGGGTGATCAAGGTGCTGCGCAAGAGCCCGCAGTGGGACAACATGGTAATCGTCGTCACCGTTGACGAGAACGGCGGCTGGTGGGACCACGTCGCGCCGCCAAAAGGCGATCGCTTCGGTCCTGGCACGCGCATTCCCGCTCTGGTCATCTCTCCTTTCGCCCGCAAGGGCAAGGTCGACCACACGGTTTACGACACCGCCTCGATCCTGCGCCTGATCACTCGCGTGCATGGCCTGGAAAAACTCGACGGTCTGAAACGCCGCGACGAGGCCATGATCGCACGTGGCCAGGCACCGATGGGCGACCTGACCAACGCGCTGCAGTTTCCGGCCTGATTCCATCAGCTGGTCGCGTCGGCTGCCTCCAGCGCAGTCGGACGAGCAGTTTTAACCGGTGGCAGGGACGCCACGTACACCGTGCGGGACGGGAACGCGAAACGCACATCCAGTTCGGCAAAGGCTTCCATGATGTCCAGATTGATCGCCTGCTGCACATCCATATAGACGTTGTAGCTGGGGTCGAGCACGATGAAAACGGTCTCGAACTCCAGTGATGTCTCGCCAAAACCCCGAAAATGCGAACGGTCGAAACGTGCCAGTTTCTGCGCGTTGATGATCGCTTCGACTTTCTTCGGCACTTCCCTTATCTGATCGACCGAGCAGTCATAGGTCAGCCTGAATTCGAAGACAATGCGTCGTTCCTGCAAGCGCTTGTAGTTCTGGATGGTGTTGTTGATCATGTCGGCGTTGGCCATCACGATCTGCTCGCCACCCAGGCTGCGGATCCGTGTGGTCTTGAGGCCCACGTGCTCGACCGTGCCGGACAGCGCGCCGACGACGATGAAGTCGCCGACCTCGAAAGGCTTGTCTACTGCGATGGACAGAGAGGCAAACACGTCGCCCAGAATGTTCTGCACCGCCAGCGCGACCGCGATACCGCCGACCCCGAGGCTGGCGACGAACGCGGTGATATTGACCCCGACGTTCGACAGCATCGCCATGACCACCGTGGCCCACAGCAATACTTTCGCGCCCCATAGACTCAACGTGGCCAGCGCACTGCCCTGAAAGGTGCCGCCAGCGTTGTGACGCACGAAGTAGCGCTGCAACGCCAGCGCGATCGCCCGGTTCGCCCACAGCCCGACCTGTAATGCGGCGACCACGAACCACAGACTGCTGACCCGTCCGAGCCAGCGCTCCGGCAGATCGAGCATGCCGATGCCGATCAGAATGGAAGCCAGCAGCAATAAGGTATTACTGGTGCCCGACAGCACCTGCACAACGATGTATCGCATATGCGTGCTGGGCGCATCCGCACGCGAACGCATCTTTCTGAGCACAAAACCGATCACGCCCCTGACCAGAATAAAACTCAGGGTCGAGGCGAAGATAGCCAATATCCAGTTAGCGAGCGATATGCCCAGAAATTGCGAGTCTGTGAAAAATCTGATGATGTCCTGTTCCATCCGGCCCCCGGCTCCACTGCTGCGAGACGCCTGACCGAAAAGCCTGTGACACCCGCAGCGACTTGAATTGCCCCTTGCCGTAAAACGGTTTCAAGCGACGCGTAAGGAGTTAGGGGATGTGTGGAAGTGAGGGTTCAGTTGAATTGGCTATTGATCGATCACCTGAACGCACACCGAGTTTTCACTGTTCGTCGAAACTGATCGGACAGCATGGAACCTCTCCTCAATGAGTTGCCACTCACGGCCCCGAGCGACGGGCTACCAAGCCCCAAGCGTTCAAGCGGCCCAAAAGGCCAATTCGTGGTTAACACCACATTCAACCAGAGGAAAATATCCGTGACCTACGGCATTCGCGGCGGAGTTAGCACATCGGCTTACTACACCCAGCCCCAGCCTTTTGATGAGTTGAAGCTGAAGCCGGAACAGATTCAGGAAAAGACGGCAAAACTCATGGAGAAAGGGTATTTCACCGTTCCCATAGCAGAACCTACAAGACGTTTTTTGCATGAGCAAAGCAGTCTCAGTAACCCCGCCTGGAGACAGGAGACCGTTGGAAAGGTTATTGATTTGAAAGCAACCGACTACGAACGATCAACAACAGCCGTAGCGAAGGACATTGCAACCACTCTTACCGGGAAGCAACAACAATTGAGGCCTCATGAGTTCCAACTGCGAAGGGCCAAAAATCAGGGCGCAGACCAATGGCATCAGGATAAGGGGCCGAAAAAGGTCATCTGCATCGCCACCATCGAGGGTCGCGGCACCGAATACGTGAAGCGCGCAGAATCAGAAGGAATATTTGAAGCGGGGCATTTTGGGAAAATGACGCCTCTGGATGCCAGGGCGGTCGAGCAGAGAACCAGAGAAGCCAAGCAAGACCGCTTCTATTTCTTTGCGGGCAAAGGTATTTGCGAAGACAGCATTCCCAAACTGGTACACCGCTCGCCCCATCAGAGTGGTCGCTCCATCTTCCTGGCACGATGGCAGTAAGGCAGGCCATGCAGGATTAACCGCCGGCCTGGAGACATCCGGCGGTTATCTCCGTGCCGGGCAGACTGTTTTTACAGACGCACGAAGTTCTCGCCAGCGCAGGGCACCGTCGAAACAGGAATAGGCTTTCATTTTTACGAGCAGGCCACTTTCAGAAAAGGACCTTGAGATAGGTGGTGCCCCCACCAGCCACACCCCGGCACACAATGTTCCCGCTGTGGCTGCTTCCTTCCGGATCTGACCAGGTTCACGGGTAATCGTTGCGGGGGGACCGATGGGGTCACCATAACGACACTCACCAGTTGGCGAGCCGCGCCATTGTACCGGTCTTGCGCGAGTTTACAACCGTTGCTGCGGATAAAAATTTCGAGGGGGCTCAAGCACTTGTGTGCCGGGGCTGAAAGGCAACTGCGTATTGCTCCGCGGCGTGACAAATCCTCGAAACGGCCCCATTCGATCCTGTACCCTGCCCGCCTCAACATAATCAGCCAGCAGGTTGCTCATGCAGACTCGATTGGTCGACTACCACGACCTCAGCGCCTCTCAACGCCAGCAGCTCGGATACCTCGAGGTTACGCAGGAACAGATCCAGTTCTCCGGCGACATCTACACAGCGCTCAATACGCTTCTGGTCAGACCCAGCCCGAACATTTGCGGCTTCGTGCTGCTCGGTGACGCGAAGCCCGTGGGTTTTTTCCTGCTCAAGCGCGACGACTGTCTGCCGCACTGGGCTCAGGAGGATCTGACGGCGACACTGCATGCGTTGCAGATCGATCATCGTGAGCAAGGCAAGGGGCTGGGCAAGGCGTGCCTGCAAGCGCTGCCTGCAGCGTTGCGCCTGAAATGGCCGGACATCACTCAGTTGATGCTGTCGGTGGACGCGGACAACTTGGCTGCCATCGGGCTTTATACAGGCCAGGGCTGGGTGGATACCGGTGAGGCGTATCGCGGGCGTATCGGTTTCGAGCGCAGGCTGACCCTGACGCTTTGAACCTGCTTTGAACACATGCCTGACACGCCGCCGAAGCGTGTCAGGCACGACCCGCGTTACTGGGCCTGCAGAACCTCATCAGCCTTGCCACCGGCATCCTGAATCACCAGATGGATGAAGTGCAGCTTGGCGATGACCGCTGGCGGCAGCACGAACGGATAGAAATCCGGTTGCCCCATGCTGCGTGACAGCTCGTTGAGCATGCTCGCCAGCTCGATCCAGGCATTGACGAACGACAGGAACGCCGGGCCGCCCGGATGCTGAGGGTCGTAGAGCACTTCCAGCGGAAACGGCTGGTAATCGAGCTCCATGTCGCGAGCACTCATGCCAAACCCCAGCGCGGTGTCGACCGCATCCATCATGTGCAGGTAATGCGCCCAGGTTTCGGCCCAGTCTTCCCATGAGTGCATGGTCGCGTAGGCACTGACGAAGCTTTCCTGCCAGTTGTCCGGCGCGCCGTTCTTGTAGTGGTGATCGAGGGCGTCGGCGTAGCTGGCGCGCTCGTCGCCGAACAGGTTGCGATAGCTGTCCTGCCAATGGGTATTGGCGATGAGACGATCCCAGTAGTAATGACCGACTTCATGACGGAAATGGCCGAGCAAGGTGCGATAGGGTTCGTGCATCTGTACGCGCATCGCTTCACGGTGTGCGTCGTCGGCTTCTTCGATGTTCAGGGTAATCAGGCCGTTGGCATGGCCTGTGGTTGGCAAGTTGCCTTCCAGATCGACACCGACAAAATCGAAGGCTAGGCCGGTTTCTTCGTCGACGGTCTTGGGGATGACCTGCAGGCCCAGAGAAATCAACTGCGCGACCAGACGCCGCTTGGCGGTCTCGACCTTGCGCCAGCGCTCGCCGTTTTCAACCACGGACAGGTCGGGAATGGTGTGATTGAGGCTGCAGGCGACACAGAATTCGCCGGCATTGTGCTCTGGAAAAAGCCAGTTACAGGCTGCCGGCGTGCCGAGGTTGGCACAACGCCGATACAGCCCGGCACCTGGCTCATCGCTCAAGCGCCAGGTGGTGGGCTCAGGCCCTGCCTCGAGCGTAGCGACGCGGCCCTGCTCAGGCAGATAGCCCAGCGCTGCAGAACAGGCCAGGCATTGGGTATTAGGGAAAAACACCGACTGGCCACAGGTGCACTGCCAGACCTTGCTGTTACGTTTGGATTCGCCGACAAATGGGGCGGTGATGCGTGAACTCAGCTGCTCGAAGAAGCGATACATGGCGATCTCTCGTTGACCTTGCATGGACTAGATCATGCCGACGCTTCAGGGGTTCAAAAATATTATCGAGCGGCATGAATGATAAGGCTGACGGCGCGTACATGGGCCAAAACGGTGCGTCGCAAGTCGTTGCGATTATCGTTCCTCACTACTCCAGCGTGGGAATGCAGTGCGTGACGCTCCGCGTCACAGATCTACGCCGCACCCTCACACTCAGGATCGGACGCAGAGCGTCCAGAACTGCCTTCGACGCAGAGCGTCGCACGATCATCAGGGCATACGGAGCGTCGGCCTCCCTCAATCAACCGCCACGCCCAGCTCGGTCAAGCGTTTGAGCAGTGCATCTTCGTCCAGCACGGTAAGACCCAGTTCGTTGGCCTTGGTCAGTTTCGAGCCGGCACCAGGCCCCGCGACTACGGTGTGGGTCTTGGCCGAGACCGAGCCGGACACCTTGGCACCGAGGCTTTCGAGCTTTTCCTTGGCGACATCGCGGCTCATGCGCTCCAGCGAGCCGGTCAGCACCCAGGTCTGGCCAGCCAGCGGCAAACCTTCAACGGTTTTTTTCTCGCTGCGCCAGTGCATGCCGAAGTCCTTGAGCTGGGCTTCGATGGCGCGGGCACGCTCGGCGTTTGCGCTGTCGTCGAAGAAATCGCGGACCGACTTGGCCTGTTTCTCCGGCAGTGCCTGACGCATGTCCAGCCAGTCAGCGTTGATGATGGCCTCCAGCGTACCGAACCGGTCCGCCAGTTTCTGCGCAGCACCCGGCCCTACCGACGGAATGTGCAGTTTGTCGATCAGCCCTTCCAGTGTGGTGCTGGCCGCGAACTCGGCGCCCAGTTCGCCCTGGTCCTGCAATTGCAGACCGCATTCACCGAGCAGCGCATCGATAACGCTACGGTTGTGCTCGTCCTCGAAGAAGCTGTGAATCTCGTAAGCCACTTCCAGGCCGACATCCGGCAGGTAGGTCAAGACTTCCGGCAAAGCCTGTTTGACACGCTCCAGCGACGCCAGCGAACGCGCCAGGACCTTGGCCGTCTCTTCACCCACATCGGGAATGCCCAAGGCATAAATGAAGCGCGCCAGGGTTGGCTGTCGGCTGTCGGCGATGGCCTTGAGCAGCTTGTTGCTGGAGATTTCAGCGAAGCCTTCCAGGTCGATGATCTGTTCGTATTTCAGCTTGTACAGATCGGCAGGCGAGCCGATGAGTTTCTCATCCACCAGTTGCTCGATGGTCTTGTCCCCCAGCCCTTCGATGTCCATGGCGCGACGCGAGACGTAATGGATGATCGCCTGCTTGAGTTGCGCACCGCAGGCCAGACGCCCGACACAGCGATACACCGCGCCCTCGGTGACGGTTTCCTTGCCTTTGCTGCGTTTGATCAGCTGAGTGCGCTCGACGTGCGAGCCGCACACCGGGCAGGTCTGCGGAACCTGTACTGCCCTGGCATTCTCGGGGCGGCGCTCGGCAACGACCTGCACCACCTGTGGAATCACGTCACCGGCACGCCGGATGATCACCGTGTCGCCGATCATCAGGCCGAGCCGCGCCACTTCGTCCATGTTATGCAGCGTGGCGTTGGCGACCATGACGCCTGCCACCTTGACCGGCTTGAGCCGCGCGACCGGCGTCACTGCGCCGGTCCGGCCCACCTGAAACTCGACATCCAGCAGTTCGGTGAGCTCTTCCATGGCGGGGAATTTATGGGCAATCGCCCAGCGTGGCTCACGGGCGCGGAAGCCCAGTTCGCGTTGCGCTGCCAGGTTGTTGACCTTGAACACCACACCGTCGATCTCGTAAGTCAGCGCCAGGCGTCGCTCACCGATATCGCGGTAGTAGGCCAGGCACTCCTCGACGCCATTCGCCAGTTTCAGCTCGCGACTGACCGGCATGCCCCATTTTTTCAGCGCTTCAAGCACGCCAATGTGAGTGTCGGCGATTTCCGCCGATGTCTGGCCCAGACCATAGCAACAGAACTCCAGCGGCCGGTTGGCCGTGATCTTGGAATCCAGCTGACGCAGACTGCCCGCTGCTGCGTTGCGCGGGTTGGCGAAGGTCTTGCCGCCGATTTCCAGCTGACTGGCGTTGAGGCGCTCGAAACCGGCCTTGGACATGAACACTTCACCGCGCACTTCCAGCACATCCGGCCAGCCCTTGCCTTGCAGCTTGAGCGGGATGTTACGCACTGTGCGCACGTTGACACTGATATCTTCGCCGGTGGTTCCGTCGCCGCGTGTCGCGCCCCGCACCAGAGCGCCGTCGCGATACAGCAGGCTGACTGCCAGACCGTCCAGCTTGGGTTCGCAGCTGTACTGCACCTTGCTGCCTTCGCCAAACAGATCGCCGGCCGGCAAGTCCAGCCCCTCGGTCACCCGCCGGTCGAACTCAAGCATGTCGTTTTCTTCGAACGCGTTGCCCAGGCTGAGCATCGGCATTTCGTGACGCACCTGGGTGAACGCCGACAAGGCAGCGCTTCCGACCCGTTGCGTCGGCGAATCAGGAGTGACCAGATGGGGGTTTTCCGCCTCCAGGGCCTTGAGCTCGTGAAACAGGCGGTCGTACTCGACATCCGGAATGCTCGGTTCATCCAGAACGTGGTAGCGGTAGTTGTGCTGATCCAGCTCTGCACGCAGTTCCAGGATTCGGGTTTCGACGGCCTTCATACGGTGTTCTCTCAAAAAGCAAAAAAGCAGCCGAGGCTGCTTAATCTGTTGGCTCTGTTCTGTTCAGGTCAGGCCCCGGCAGGGCGTGCCGCAGCACGCTCATGATCGGGGACCTGCCCAAGGGCTTGCTTAACCGCGACGCTGGGTCAACGCACGACGTTCGAACTCGACGATGCGCTGGCGGTAATGCTCGATGGTCTGCGCGGTCATGACGCTGCGCTGATCATCCTTCAGTTCGCCATCCAGCTCGTGAGCCAGCTTGCGAGCGGCGGCAACCATGACGTCGAATGCCTGCTTGGGATGACGAGGGCCTGGCAAGCCGAGGAAGAAGCTGACCGCACGGGTGCTGAAATGGTCGATATCGTCCAGATCGAACACGCCGGGCTTGACCGCATTGGCCATCGAGAACAGCACTTCGCCGTTGCCAGCCATGCTCTCGTGACGGTGGAAAATGTCCATCTCGCCAAAACGCAGGCCGCTTTCCAGAATGTTCTGCAACAGTGCCGGGCCCTTAAAACCGCCTTCGCTGCGCGAGATCACGCTGATGACCAGTACTTCCTCAACCGGAGGCAGGTCCTTGTCTTCGGTGATGCGCTGGGCAGGCTTGTCATCCGGTAAATCGTCGTCGCGGCCGGTGAACAGGCTCGGGCCGTCGAGATCCAGGTTCAGGTCGCCCTGCTGTGGCTCATCTTTGCGTTTCTTGTCATTGCGCTTGTCGCTGTTGCTGCGCTTACCTTCACGCGGGCTGGCGCTCATGGACGGCAGATCCTGCTCGTCGAGCTGCGGCTCCTTGTGCGTATCCAGCACACGGGGCGGACCCAGCACTTCGGCAGACGTGGTTTCTTCTTCATCCGGAAGGTTGGAGAAGCTCCGATCCAGTCTGAATTTCAATTTACCCTTGCTGCCGCGCATACGGCGCCAGCCATCAAAGAGAATACCGGCGATGACTATTATGCCGATGACGATCAGCCACTCGCGCAGACCGATTTCCATGTAATCCAGTGCCTCTAATGAAGAAATCTGAAAATAAGGGCCTAAACCCCTTTAATACGTGGTGCCAAGTCTATGTTCTGACTGGCAATTCGCCCACGCGAAAATAAAAAGTGGTCACTAAACTAGCACGACCAAAGGTAACTTTACACCGTCTGTTACGTCTCTTCGCCGCCCAAATTGCCATCTCATGTACCAGCGTCTCATTTTCAGGCCTCCGGGCGGCCATTTGCCCGCAGAACGAGGCGTCGAATCAGGCATCCACCAGCGCCATCGCCTGCTCCACGTCCACCGCTACCAGCCGCGAACAACCGGGCTCGTGCATCGTCACCCCCATCAGTTGGTCGGCCATTTCCATGGCGATCTTGTTGTGGGTGATGTAGATGAACTGCACCGTTTGTGACATTTCTTTCACCAAGCGTGCATAGCGACCCACGTTGGCGTCATCCAGCGGCGCATCCACCTCGTCAAGCATGCAAAACGGCGCAGGATTGAGTTTGAAAATGGCAAACACCAGCGCCAGCGCCGTCAGGGCTTTTTCACCGCCCGACAGCAAATGAATGGTGCTGTTCTTCTTGCCAGGGGGACGCGCCATGATTGTCACCCCAGTATCGAGTAAATCTTCGCCTGTCAGTTCCAAATAAGCGGAGCCACCACCGAAAACTTTTGGGAAAAGTGCCTGAATTCCGCTATTTATCTGATCGAAGGTATCCTTGAAGCGGTTTCGGGTCTCCTTGTCGATCTTGCGGATGACGTTTTCCAGAGTATCCAGCGCTTCGACCAGATCGGCATCCTGCGCATCCAGATAGCGCTTGCGCTCGGACTGCTGCTGATACTCGTCGATGGCCGCGAGGTTGATTGCGCCCAGACGCTGAATACGCCCGGCGATGCTTTCCAGTTGCTGCTCGGCAGCCTGTTCGCTGGCTTCCGGCGTCAGCGTGGCGAGCACGCCGTGCAGGTCGTAGCCGTCTTCCTGCAGTTGGTCTTGCAAAGCTTTGCGACGCACCGTCAGTGCCTGCCACTCCAGACGCTGTTGTTCCAGCTGGCCACGCAGCAGTTGCGATTGCTGCTCGGCCTGGGTGCGGCGTTTTTCTGCCTCACGCAATTCGCGGTCAGCGTCTTCGAGTGCGTTCTTGGCGATGCGCATTTCGTCATCGACCACCATGCGCCGTTCCAGCAACTCTTCAAGCTTGAGGCGCAGCTCTTCGAGCGGTGCCTCGCCCTCCTCCAGATTCAGGCTCAGTTGTTCGCGCTTCTCGGTAAGCCTTTCGGACTGCATGCGCAGGCGCTCCAGCGCCTGACGGGTCGAATCGTATTGCGCCTTGATCGAGCCCAGACGCACCGCCAGTTGATGACTGTGATCCTTGTGCTGCCGCGCATCCTGACGTATCCGGTCCAGACGCTCACGCAGCGCATCACGCTGAGCCTGCAGCACCTCGCGCTGTTCGGTATCCTGCGCCATGCTGTCCAGCGCGTCCTGCAATTGCAGGCGCGATTCGCCAAGTTGCTCGTGCTCGACTGCGCGCTGCTCGCCCAGCTCGGCCAGTTCCTCATCAAGGCGGGTGCGCCGCAGGGTCAACTGCTCGACTTTTACCCGGACCGCCGACAGCTGCGCTTTCAGTTCGCTTTGCTGACGGGTTTCGTCCTGCACGCGACGGCGCAACTGCTCACGGGCGTCTTCCTCCTGCGACTGCTGCTCGCGCAAGACCAGTAATTGCTCTTCTAAAGTGGCCAGCGTCGCCTCGCGCTCATCGCGCTCCAGACTAAGCCGCTGCAATTCCTGACCGCGCGCCAGCACACCACTCTGCGCTTCGCTGGCGCGACGTACACGCAAAAAGTGCCGCCCTACCCAGTAGCCGTCACGACTGATCAGGCTTTGTCCGGCGCTGAGTTGTGCGCGTCGCGCCAGCGCCTCGTCCAGGTTGTCGACCGGAATCACCTGGCTCAGCCAGGCGGACAGATCAACCGTACTGTCGACCTTTTCCAGCAAGCTGCCCGGCGCACGAACCGTATCAGCACCCGCGCTGAGCAAGCGCAGATCGCCCTGCTGAAAACCGGCCAGATCGAGCCCATCAAAGTCATCCACCAGCACGGCCTGCAAATCCGCGCCAAGCACGGTTTCCACGGCCAGTTCCCAGCCGGCTTCGACGCTCAGCCCCTCGGCCAGACGCGGTCGCTCGGCCAGTTGCTGATCACGCAGCCATTCGGCGGTGCCGGTGTCCGGGTCAAGTGCAGCCTGCTGCAGCGCCTCCAGGGACGCCAGCCGGCCATTGAGACGTTGCAGCTCGCCCTGCGCCTGCTGTTGCGCCTGACTGGCGTGCTGCAACGCCTCGCGCAATTGCTCAAGACGCTCGACCGCCTGCTCTTCGCCCATGTGCAACTCTTCAAGGGTCATGTCGCGGGTGGCGAGGTCTTCGCTCAATTGCAGAATGGCTGCATCTTCCGGGTCGGCGGCCAGCAGTTGACGCTCTTCGGCCAGACGCCGCTGGCGCTCTGCCAGGCGTTCGATGCTCTGTTCCAGCTGCTGAATGCGTGACTGCTGGACCTGTGCCTGACGCTGCGGCTCGGCGGATTGCTGATTGAAGACGTCCCACTTCTCCTGCCAGCCCTGCATGGCCGCTTCGGCGTCTTCCAGAGCGATGGCCGACTCCTCGGCGGCGGCGCTGGTCATTTCCTGCTCGGGCTCGAGCATCTCCAGCTCTTCGCCGAGGGTGGCGAGCAAGGTGGTGTCGTGCCCAAGGTGCGATTCGGTTTCCTGGCGGGCACGCTCAGCTTCTCGCAGGTCATCCTGCAACTGGCGCAGCCGCTGCTGACCGTGCTGAATGCTCTGCTCGACGCGGGCAATGTCGCCGCCGACCGAATAAAAGCGGCCCTGCACCAGGTTGAAGCGTTCGGACAGGTCATGGTGGCCGTCGCGCAGCCTTTCGATACTGGCATCGGCACTGCGCTGATCGGCCACCAGCGCCTCGAAGCCCACTTCCTGATTGCCGATCACCGCCTCGCGCTGACCCACCAGATCATTCAGCGCCTGCCAGCGCAGGGCCGACAATTGCGCTTTCAGCTGGCGCTCTTCGGCCTTGTATTCCTGATACTTCTCGGCGGCCTGAGCCTGCCGGTGCAGACGCTCCAGCTGGCGCTCCAGCTCTTCACGCAGGTCGGTCAGGCGCGCCAGGTTCTCGTGGGTGCGACGAATGCGGTTTTCGGTTTCCCGGCGCCGCTCCTTGTACTTGGAGATCCCCGCGGCTTCTTCGATGAAGTTGCGCAGGTCTTCAGGCTTGGCCTCGATCAGTTTGGAGATCATGCCCTGTTCGATGATCGAATAGCTGCGCGGCCCCAGGCCGGTGCCGAGGAAGATATCGGTGATGTCGCGACGGCGGCACTTGGTGCCGTTGAGGTAGTAGCTGTTCTGGCTGTCGCGGGTCACTTTGCGGCGAATGGAGATTTCCGCATACGCCGCGTACTCGCCCACCAACGTGCCGTCGGAGTTATCGAAGACCAGCTCGATGCTGGCCTGGCTGACCGGTTTGCGGCTGGTGGAGCCGTTGAAGATGACGTCGGTCATCGACTCGCCGCGCAGGTTCTTGGCCGAGCTTTCGCCCATGACCCAGCGCACGGCGTCAATGATGTTGGATTTACCACAGCCATTGGGGCCGACGACAGCCGCCATGTTGCTGGGGAAGTTCACCGTGGTGGGGTCGACGAAAGATTTGAACCCCGCCAGCTTGATGCACTTCAGGCGCACGGCGTCAGCCCGCTGCCAGGGCGGCCAGCACCAACTGGCAGCTGCGCTGACAGTAGCTGACCAGCACAACACGAATCTTCGGGATATCCCGTGCCACCACTGCGCCAAGCAGTTCGTCGAACAACGCCAGGTAGTCGCCCATATCGGCCTTGCGTTGCTCGAGCGCGATGAAATAGCTGCGGCTCATGGAAGGCTGCAGATTCTCGACGGTTTCCTCAAGGTACGGGTTGTTGGCGAACGGATAGGCTGCGCGCATCACATTGAAGCTCTCTTCGACGAATGCATTGACGTCCTGCTGCTCGAAACTGGCCTGCAGACGCTGTTGTATCTGCATGAACGGCGCAAGATCCGCCTCGGTCGTCCAGCGCTCGACCACCGCGTTGGCCAGCAGAATGTACAGCTCTCTCATCATGCAGCACAGGCTGGTGACATTGTGTGCGTTGAGCACCGTGACCTGTGCGCCACGACGCGGCAGGATCACCACCAGGTGGCGGCGCTCCAGAATCAGTAATGCTTCGCGCACGGAGCCACGGCTGACGTTCAACGCCTGCGTGACTTTCTGTTCCTGGATACGCTCTCCAGGCTTGAGCTCACCGCGAATGATCCGCTCGGCAAGATGATGAGCAATTTGCTCAGCGAGGCTGTCCGGGGCCTTGAACGTCATGACTATCCTTCAGAAAAAACCAGTTCCGCATGCAAGCCGCGGAGTGTATCGCAACCGGCACCGGTGGCGCAGGGCCATAAACGCGGAAACTGGCACGAAATACGCAAAACCTTGAATACAGCCGGCAGGCAATTCAAGAACCAGAGGTTGTTTGATCGGCAGATGGCCGAAAAACTCAATTTCCTGACTCTGAAGTCAGAAACAAATTGACCCAATAAACATAGCTGATAGATTCATCGACATGTCTGATGACAATAAACGTGAGGGCTTTGCGCCGTGATTCAGTTCCTTTTGAACCAAGAGCTAAAAACCGAGCGCAGCCTGAATCCGAACATGACCGTGCTGACCTACCTGCGTGAGCAGGCACACAAGCCCGGTACCAAGGAAGGTTGTGCCAGTGGTGACTGCGGTGCCTGCACCGTCGTGGTAGGCGAGTTGCACAGTGACGCCGACGGCGAGCAAACGCTGCGTTATCGCAGCCTCAATTCATGCCTGACGTTCATGGCGTCGCTGCACGGCAAACAATTGATCAGCGTCGAGGACCTCAAACATCAGGGCCAGTTGCATAGCGTGCAGAAGGCGATGGTCGAGTGTCATGGCTCGCAATGCGGCTTTTGTACCCCGGGTTTCGTGATGTCGCTGTTTGCCCTGCAAAAGAACAGCAGCGAAGCCGATGCCCATCAGGCCCACGAAGCCTTGGCCGGCAACCTGTGTCGCTGCACCGGCTATCGCCCTATTCTGGCCGCCGCCGAGCAGTCTTGCGCGCAGCGCCTGCCGGACCAGTTCGATCAGCGCCAGGCGCAAACCGTCGAACGCCTGCGCGCCATCGCCCCGGCCGGCACCGATGAACTGAATGACGGCGAAAAACGCTGCTTCATTCCGCTGACCGTGGCGGATCTGGCGGACCTCTACGACAGCCATCCACAGGCGCGTCTGCTGGCCGGCGGCACCGATCTGGCCCTGGAAGTCACGCAGTTTCACAAACAGTTGCCAGTGATGATTTACGTCGGACACATTGACGAGATGAAGGGCGTGAAGCGTTTCGACGATCGCCTGGAGATCGGTGCGGCAACCCCACTGACCGATTGTTATGCAGCGCTAAAGGCCGAATACCCGGACTTTGGCGAGTTACTGCAGCGCTTCGCCTCGTTACAGATCCGCAATCAGGGCACGCTGGGTGGCAACATCGGCAACGCCTCCCCCATCGGCGATTCCCCGCCGCTGCTGATCGCCCTTGGTGCGCAGGTCGTGCTGCGCAAAGGCAACAGTCAGCGCACCCTGGCACTGGAAGACTATTTCATCGATTACAAGGTCACGGCCCGTCAGGAAAGCGAGTTCATCGAAAAAATCATCGTGCCCACCGCCTCTGCGCGACAGATTTTCCGCGCCTATAAAGTCTCCAAACGTCTGGATGACGACATCTCGGCGGTCTGCGCTGCTTTTCGCCTGACCCTTGAAGATGGCGTGATCCACGAGGCTCGCGTAGCGTTCGGCGGTATGGCGGCGATTCCGAAACGTGCAGCGGCCTGCGAACAGGCGCTGATCGGGCAGCCATGGAACCATGCAACCGTCGAGCGCGCCTGCGCTGCGCTGCGCGAGGACTTCACCCCGCTGTCGGATTTCCGGGCGAGCAAGGAATACCGCCTGTTGAGCGCGCAAAACCTGCTGCGCAAGTACTTCATCGAATTACAGACCCCAGCCGTTCCAACGCGGGTGACTGACTATGTCTGAGCATTCCCCAAACACCACCCAGGCCGAGATGCTTGCGGTATTTCAGCAGGGTCTGAACACCGGCGTGGGCCGCAGCGTCAAGCACGACAGTGCCGACAAACACGTGTCAGGCGAAGCGGTGTACATCGATGATCGCCTGGAATTCCCCAACCAGTTGCACGTCTACGCACGCCTTTCCGACCGAGCCCATGCGCGCATCATCAGCATCGATACCACGCCCTGCTACGCCTTCGAAGGTGTACGCATCGCGATTACCCATCAGGATATTCCGGGGCTCAAGGACATTGGGCCGTTGCTGCCCGGCGACCCGCTGCTGGCCATCGACAAGGTGGAGTTCGTCGGGCAACCGGTGCTCGCGGTGGCGGCTCGCGACCTGGACATTGCACGCCAGGCAGCCATGGCGGCAATCATCGAATACGAAGACCTGCAACCGGTGCTGGATGTGGTCCAGGCCCTGCGCCAGAAACACTTCGTGCTCGACAGCCATACCCACAAGCGTGGCGACTCTGCCGCTGCGCTAGCCCGCGCAACCCATCGCCTGCAGGGCAACCTGCACATTGGCGGCCAGGAACATTTTTACCTGGAAACCCAGATCTCTTCGGTGATGCCGACCGAAGACGGCGGCATGATCGTCTATTGCTCGACCCAGAACCCCACGGAAATCCAGAAGCTGGTGGCCGAGGTGCTGGGCGTGCCGATGAACCGCATCGTGGTCGACATGCGCCGCATGGGCGGTGGTTTTGGCGGCAAGGAAACCCAGGCGGCCAGTCCGGCCTGCCTGTGCGCCGTGATTGCCCGCTTGACCGGCCAGCCCACCAAGATGCGCCTGCAACGCTTCGAAGACATGCAGATGACCGGCAAGCGCCACCCGTTCTACATCGAGTACGACGTGGGCTTCGACGATGACGGTCGTTTGCAGGGCATACAGCTGGATCTGGCCGGCAACTGTGGCTATTCGCCGGACCTCTCGGCGTCCATCGTCGACCGCGCCATGTTTCATGCCGACAACGCCTATTACCTGGGCGAAGCCACCGTCAACGGCCACCGCTGCAAGACGCACACCGCGTCCAACACCGCCTACCGGGGCTTTGGCGGCCCGCAGGGCATGGTCGCCATCGAAGAGGTCATGGACTGCATTGCGCGCTTCCTCGGCAAGGACCCGCTGCACGTGCGCAAGGCCAACTATTACGGCAAGACCGAGCGCAACGTCACCCACTATTACCAGACGGTCGAACACAACCTGCTGGAAGAAATGACCACCGACCTCGAGCAAAGCAGCCAGTACGCCGAGCGCCGCGAAGCGATTCGTGCGTTCAATGCCGGCAGCCCGGTGCTGAAAAAAGGCCTGGCGCTGACACCGGTCAAGTTCGGCATCTCGTTCACCGCCAGCTTTCTCAATCAGGCCGGTGCGCTGATTCATATCTACACCGACGGCAGCATCCACCTGAACCATGGCGGCACCGAAATGGGCCAGGGTTTGAACACCAAGGTCGCGCAGGTCGTGGCCGAGGTGTTCCAGGTGGACATCGAGCGCATCCAGATCACCGCGACCAACACCGATAAGGTGCCGAACACCTCGCCCACTGCCGCTTCGAGCGGTACGGACCTGAACGGCAAAGCCGCACAGAATGCCGCTGAAATCCTCAAGCAAAGGCTGGTGGAGTTTGCTGCTAGGCACTATCAGGTGAGCGAAGCAGAGGTCGAATTCCGCAACGGCCATGTGCGGATCGGCGAGCTGTACCTGCCGTTCGCCGAACTGGCGCAATTGGCATGGATGGGCCAGGTGTCGCTGTCGAGCACCGGCTATTACAAGACGCCGAAGATTTTTTACGACCGCAGCCAGGCGCGTGGCCGGCCGTTCTATTACTACGCCTTTGGCGCAGCCTGCGTGGAGGTCATCGTCGATACGCTGACCGGCGAATACAAGATGTTACGCACCGACATCCTGCACGATGTCGGCGCGTCGCTGAACCCGGCCATCGATATCGGTCAGGTCGAAGGCGGCTATATTCAGGGCGCCGGCTGGCTGACCACCGAGGAACTGGTGTGGAACGACAAGGGCAAGCTGATGACCAGCGGCCCGGCGTCCTACAAGATCCCGGCAGTGGCAGACATGCCGCTCGATCTGCGCATCAAGCTGGTAGAGAACCGCAAGAACCCGGAAGACACGGTGTTTCATTCCAAGGCCGTCGGCGAGCCGCCGTTCATGCTCGGCATCGCCGCCTGGTGCGCCATCAAGGACGCCGTGGCGAGCTTGGGTGACTATCGTCATCAACCAGACATCGACGCCCCGGCGACACCGGAAAAAGTGTTGTGGGGCTGCGAACAGATGCGCCAGAACAGCGCTGCGCGTCGCGCATCCAGCGAAAGGGCCGAGCCGATTGTTTCTGCCTCTTCGCGAGCAAATGAAGAGGCGCCAGGCTCGTCTTCACCTATTCAGGATGCCCCCGTGGGAGCGAGCTTGCTCGCGAAGGCGCCTGGCCTTGATCACTCTGTCCTGGAGCAGAAATGAACAACTGGATCAGCGCCCTGGCCGAGCTGCAGGCCGGTGGAGAACCCGGCATTCTGGTGACGATCATCGAGGAGCTGGGCTCCACGCCACGTAATGCCGGATCGAAAATGGTGGTCTGCGCCGAGCACATCCACGACACCATCGGTGGCGGCCACCTGGAATACAAGGCCATGGAAATCGCCCGCGAGATGCTTGCCAGCGGCACCCGGCAGACGCGCCTGGAACGCTTCAACCTGGGTGCAAGCCTGGGCCAGTGCTGCGGCGGCGTGAACGTGCTGTTGTTCGAACCGATGGGCGAGCCCGTCGCGCAGATCGCCGTGTTCGGTGCCGGTCACGTCGGCCGCGCCCTGGTGCCGCTGCTGGCCAGCCTGCCCTGCCGGGTACGCTGGATCGACAGCCGTGAGCAGGAATTCCCCGAGTCGATGCCCGAGGGCGTGACGAAGATCATCAACGACGAGCCGGTCGACGAGGTCGCGCAACTGCCGGTCGGCACCTATTGCATCGTGATGACCCACAACCATCAGCTGGATCTGGAACTGACGGCCGCCATCCTCAGGCGTGGCGACTTTGGTTACTTCGGGCTGATCGGCTCGAAAACCAAACGGGTCAAGTTCGAACATCGCTTGCGGGAGCGCGGTTTCGACGCCAGTCTGCTGCAACGCATGCGTTGCCCGATGGGCCTGGCCGAGGTCAAAGGCAAGCTACCCATCGAGATCGCGGTGTCGATCGCCGCGGAAATAATCGCCACTTACAATGTCAGCTTTGGCCAACACACCGCCAACGCCGAACCTATCGCCAGACTGCTGCCTGCATCGCGCCGCAGTCAGTCGCAATGAGTCCCAACGAGAGTGCCATGAGTTCAGTTTCCCGCCGTAAAGCCTACCGCGCCGCCATCGTTCACAGCCTCGCCGACCCGGCCGAAGTGGCGCTGGAGGCATCCTATGAATACTTTGCCGACGGCCTGTTGCTGGTCGAGGACGGCAAGATCGTTTCGGTGGGTCACGCTGCCGATCTGCTGGAGCGCCTCGACGACGATGTCGAGCTGATCGAATACCCGGACGCCCTGATCACACCGGGGTTCATCGACACCCATATTCACTTGCCGCAAACCGGCATGATCGGCTCCTACGGCGAGCAATTGCTGGATTGGCTCAACACCTACACCTTTCCCTGCGAAAGCCAGTTCGCCGACCCCGCGCATTCGGCTCAGGTGGCCGACATCTTCATCAAGGAATTGCTGCGCAACGGTACGACCACGGCGCTGGTGTTCGGCAGTGTGCACAAGGAATCGGTCGAGGCATTTTTCAGTGCGGCCCAGGCACTTGATCTGCGCATGATCGCCGGCAAGGTGATGATGGACCGCAATGCGCCGGATTACCTGGTCGATACGCCAGAATCCGGGTACGCCGACAGCAAGGCACTGATCGAACGCTGGCATGGCAAAGGGCGTTTGAGTTACGCGGTGACCCCGCGATTCGCGCCGACCAGCAGCCCGGAACAATTGAGCCTCGCCGGCCAGTTGCTCACCGAATACCCCGGCCTGTACCTGCAGACCCACATCAGCGAGAACCTTCAGGAGATCGAGTGGGTCAAGGCGCTGTTCCCGGAGCGCAAGCATTATCTGGACGTCTACGATCACTTCAACCTGCTCGGCGAGCGCTCGGTGTTCGCCCACGGCGTGCACCTGTGCGACGAACAATGCGCCCGACTGGCGCAGACCGGTTCGGCGATTGCCTTCTGCCCGACCTCCAACCTGTTTCTGGGCAGCGGCCTGTTCAACCTGCCAATGACCGAGAAGCACAAGGTGAATGTCGGCCTGGGCACCGACGTGGGCGGCGGCACCAGCTTTTCGATTCTGCAGACCCTCAACGAGGCCTACAAAGTCATGCAGATGCAGGGCGCGCGGCTCAATCCGTTCAAGTCACTGTACCTGGCAACGCTGGGCGGCGCGCGGGCGCTGCGTCTGGAAGAAAAGGTCGGCAGCCTGAAGCCCGGCAACGAGGCCGACTTCCTGGTGCTCGACTACAACGCCACCCCGCTGCTGTCGTATCGCTTGAAGCAGGCGAAGACTATCGAAGAGATTCTGTTCGTGCTGATGACCATCGGTGACGACCGGACGGTGAAGCAGACCTGGTCGGGTGGCCGATTGGTGCATGACAGAGGCTAGCACCTCGTTCCTCACGTTCCAGCGTGCCAAGAGGACGCGGAGCGTCCGCAACGGCATGACGACGCGGAGCGTCGCACGATAGTTGAGGCTCCTGGCCACCGACACGGGACGTCAGCACGAAGTTGAGATTATCGTTCCTCACGCTCCAGCGTGGGAATGCCGTTCACGACGCTCTGCGTCGTCAAGAGGACGCGGAGCGTCCAGAACGGCATGACGACACGGAACGTCGCACGAAAGTTGAATTATCCGCGAGGCCTTAACGCTCCGTCTTTTTCCGGCTCATGACATGCGAGAACACTGCATGCAGGTCGTCAGAGGTGCTGTCTTCATCAAGGTTGAGCTTGCTGTCGATGTGGTCCATGTGATGCATCATCAATTCGACGGCCAGCGCTGCATTGCGGGCTTCGATGGCGTCGATCAACTGGCTGTGCTCATCGTAGGAACAATGCGTGCGATTACCGGTTTCGTACTGGGCAATGATCAGTGAGGTCTGCGACACCAGGCTGCGCTGGAAGCTGATCAGCGGCGCGTTTCTCGCCGCCACGGCCAACTGAAGGTGAAACTCGCCGGACAGACGAATACCGGCGCCCCGATCACCGCGAGCAAAGCTGTCGCGCTCGTCGCTGACCATCTGACGCAGCTCGGCCAGCTGCTCGGCAGTGGCGTGCTCGACCGCCAGTTGCGTGATTGCCTTCTCGACCATGCGCCGCGCGAAAAACACCTGACGCGCCTCTTCAACGCTGGGGCTGGCGACCACCGCGCCACGATTGGGGCGCAACAGCACGACGCCCTCATGCCCCAGCCGCGACAGAGCGCGACGAATGATCGTGCGGCTGACACCGAAAATCTCGCCCAGCGCCTCTTCACTCAGTTTGGTACCCGGCGCCAGCCGCTGTTCCAGGATGGCATCGAAGACATGTTCGTAAACGATATCGTCTTGCGTGACGTTACGGCTTAGGCCAAGCCTGCGCGGCTGTTTCTTGAGAGGCAGAGACTGGTCGTTCATGGGCACTCGTGCGCAGGTGAATTACGGCGTCGGGACTGGCGCATTGTACACAGGGCAAACGCGCAGATACGCGCAAAAAAAAGCCCGCAGTGTGGGGCGGGCAAGAGGTATTCAGCTGCCCCGGTACGTCGAGTAGCTGTACGGCGAGATTAGCAGCGGGACATGAAAGTGTTCCTGACCTGCATCAATGCCGAAGCGCAGCACCACCTCATCGAGAAAGGCCGGCTCATTCAGAACCACGCCCCGCGTGCGGTAATAATCTCCAGCCTTGAAGTGCAATTGATAGACACCGGATTGATAAGCCTCACCCTGCAACAGCGGCGCATCGCAGCGCCCATCGCTGTTGGTAAGCGTACTGACAATATGCAGCAGTCGCTGGTCTTCGACCCGGTACAACTCGATGCGGATAGCGCTGCCGGGGCAGCCATGGGCGGCGTCCAGTATATGTGTGGTCAATTTTCCCAAAACTTCACTCCTCACAGCCGGCCATGGTGAAGCAGTGCACCAATGAAGTGCTCTACATCGTGCGATTGCGACCGATTAAGACACTTTCGGGAAAACCTGTACACAATAAATTCCTCATCGTTCCACAGCCCTTAGCCAAGACGCTGGCTGGGCGCGGGATTGGCCATACAAGAAGGAAGCAGAGGAAAAATATCAGGTTTTTTACGATTAGCTGACCAGTCAGGCAGGTTTCTTGCTTGTTTTACTCTTGCCGAGACGCTTCGGTGCAGAAACGTACAGGGTTACAAGCTGAAAATAAAATTGTATACAATCTTGATCCGACAGTGCCTTGACCGCTATTGGCATTGCACCTGACTTAACGCATCAACGCACCCCATGGACAAGAAGGAAGCTTGCAGTGAGCGCTGACTACCCACGCGACCTGATCGGTTACGGCAACAACCCGCCTCACCCACGCTGGCCGGGTAATGCGCGCATTGCCTTGTCTTTCGTGCTGAATTACGAGGAAGGTGGCGAGCGCAATATTCTGCATGGCGACAAGGAATCAGAAGCCTTCCTGTCCGAGATGGTTGCCGCGCAGCCACTCCAGGGCCAGCGCAACATGAGCATGGAGTCGCTGTACGAATACGGCAGCCGCGCCGGTGTGTGGCGCATTCTCAAGCTGTTCAGGCAGTTCGATATCCCCCTGACCATTTTTGCCGTGGCCATGGCCGCGCAGCGTCATCCAGAGGTGATCCGCGCCATGGTCGCCGAAGGTCATGAGATCTGCAGCCACGGCTATCGCTGGATCGACTACCAGAACATGGACGAAGCCCAGGAGCGCGAACACATGCGCCAGGCGATCCAGATCCTCACCGAGATCAGCGGCGAACGGCCGCTGGGCTGGTACACCGGGCGCACCGGCCCCAACACCCGGCGCCTGGTCATGGAGGAAGGCGGTTTTCTCTATGATTGCGACACCTACGACGATGACCTGCCGTACTGGGAGCCGAACAACCCGACCGGCAAGCCTCATCTGGTGATTCCGTACACCCTGGACACCAACGACATGCGTTTCACCCAGGTGCAGGGTTTCAACAATGGCGAGCAGTTCTTCCAATACCTCAAGGATGCGTTCGACGTGCTGTATGCCGAAGGCGAAGACGCGCCGAAGATGCTTTCCATCGGCCTGCATTGCCGCCTGATCGGCCGTCCCGCCCGCCTCGCCGCACTCAAGCGTTTCATCGAGTACGCCAAAGGCCATGAGCAAGTGTGGTTTACCCGTCGTGTCGATATCGCCCGGCACTGGCACACTGAACATCCGTTTACCCGCAAGGCCGAGCAATGAGCACGTTCAAGACACTGACACCTTCAAGCCTGGGCCGGGATGCGTTCATCGCGGCCTTCGCCGATATCTACGAACACTCACCGTGGGTCGCGCAGCAAGCGTTCGACCAAAGCACAGGCGCGCAACTCGATCAGGTCGAGACCCTGCACGCTCGCATGAGCGAGATCTTGCTCGGTGCCACACACGAGCAACAACTGGCACTGATCAATGCCCACCCGGACCTGGCAGGCAAGGCTGCCGTTCAGGGCGAGCTGACTCAGGCCAGTACCGATGAACAGGCCGGCGCCGGTATTCACCATTGCACGCCTGAAGAGTTTCAACGCTTTACCGAGTTGAACGAAGCTTACAAGGCCCGCTTCGGCTTTCCGTTCATCATGGCGGTCAAGGGCAGCGACAGACATAAGATTCTGGCGGCGTTCGAGCAACGCATCCACCACTCGCCCGAGGCCGAGTTCGCTTGCGCCCTGGCCGAGATCAACAAGATCGCACTGTTTCGTCTACAGGCGCTTTGAGCGTCGCAGTCATAACCGTATTCAGAAGGCAGACAAAGAGCATGAAAGTTTACGCCGCACCGTTCGAGAAGTTCGTGAACCTGGCCGACGCGCGTCTGGGCACCAAAATTCTTTCGGTCACCGATGACTGGTTCGCCGACGCCAACCGGCTGTTCCAGCCGACACCGGCCGTCTGGAAAGAAGGCGTGTTCGACGACAACGGCAAGTGGATGGACGGCTGGGAGTCGCGCCGCAAGCGTTTCGAAGGGTACGACAGCGCGGTGATTCGCCTCGGCGTGGCGGGAACCATCAAGGGTGTGGACATCGACACCTCGTTTTTCACCGGCAACTTCCCGCCTTCCGCATCGCTGGAAGCGTGCTTCCTGGCGTCGGGCGAGCCCGATGAAAACACCGCCTGGACCGAAGTGCTGCCGTCTGTGGAGCTGCAAGGCAACAGCCATCATTACCACGAGATCAGCAACGATCAAGCGTTCAGCCACCTGCGCTTCAACATCTACCCGGACGGCGGAGTCGCGCGTCTGCGCGTGTACGGTGTGCCGCATCGCGACTGGTCGAAAGTCAGCGAGGACGAGCAGATCGATCTGGTTGCGGCGCTCAATGGCGGCCGATCGATTGCCTGCTCCGATGAACACTACGGCAGCATGAGCAACATCCTCAACCCTGGTCGCGGTGTGAACATGGGCGACGGCTGGGAAACCGCGCGCCGCCGCACACCCGGCAACGACTGGGTGATCGTGGCGCTCGGGCACCAGGGCGAAGTCGAGAAAGTCATCGTCGATACCCTGCACTTCAAAGGCAACTACCCGGACAGCTGCTCGATCCAGGGCGCCCTGGTCAAGGGTGGCACCGACAGCCAGATCGAAACCCAGAGCCTGTTCTGGCGCGAGTTGCTGCCCAGCCAGAAGCTGACCATGCACGCCGAACACGAGTTCGCCGAGCAGATCAAGGCGATCGGCCCGATCACCCACCTCCGCCTGAACGTATTCCCGGACGGTGGCGTGAGCCGCCTGCGAGTGCTGGGCAAGGTGGCCAGGTAACAACGCATAAACTCTCGTTCCTACGTTCGGCGCTCATCATATACATAAGTCCTGGAGCGCCCTGAATAAAAGGCTGCCAGGCTTCTGCCCTAAGGGCGTAGGAGCGAAGCGTCGCCCGGTCCGCTCCTACGGCCTCCGGCCAGAATCCAAAGCGGATGTGTGTATAACGATGAGCGCACCCTCAAAACCATTGAAGAAGAACCCGCATGCGCAAACTGATAATCGAGCCACTGACCAAGGAAGCCTTTGCGCCATTCGGTGATGTGATCGAAACCGACGGCAGCGATCACTTCATGATCAACAACGGCTCGACCATGCGCTTTCATCGTCTGGCTGACGTGCAGACCGCGCAGCCGGAGGACAAGGCGATCATCAGCATTTTCCGCGCTGAAGCGCTGCCGATGCCGTTGACCATCGGCATGCTGGAGCGTCATCCGCTGGGCAGCCAGGCGTTCGTGCCGCTGCTCGGCAACCCCTTTCTGATCGTGGTCGCGCCGGTTGGCGATGAGCCTGAATCAGAGGCGACCCGCGCCTTCGTGTCGAACGGCAGGCAAGGTGTCAATTACCATCGCGGCGTCTGGCACCATCCGGTGCTGACGATCGAAAAGCGGGATGACTTCCTGGTGGTTGATCGCAGTGGCGAAGGCAACAACTGCGACGAGCATTACTTTGCCGAGAGCCAGTTGCTGGTTCTCGATCCCCACCCACTGGAAGGGTAAACACCGTGCTGGCACATATGATGGAATGGCTGAATCTGGGCGTGCGCTGGATTCACATGATTGTCGGCGTCGCCTGGATCGGCGCATCGTTCTACTTCGTCTGGCTGGAGAACAACCTCAACCGCAGCAACCCGCGTGAAGGCCTGTCGGGTGACCTGTGGGCGATCCACGGCGGCGGCATCTACCACCTGGAGAAGTACAAGCTCGCACCGCCGACCATGCCGGAGAATCTGCACTGGTTCAAATGGGAAGCCTATTCGACCTGGCTGTCAGGGGTCGCGCTGTTGTGCGTGGTGTTCTACGCCAACCCGACGCTGTACCTGCTGGCACCGGGCAGCAGCCTGAGTGGCGCCGAGGGCGTGCACATCGGCCTGGGTTCGTTGTTCGTCGGCTGGTTCATTTACAGCTTTCTGTGTGACTCGCCATTAGGCAAGCGCCCTGCCCTGTTGGGCGTGGTCCTGTTCGTGCTGCTGGTGGCGGCGGCGTACGGGTTCAGCAAAGTGTTCAGCGGTCGCGGTGCCTATCTGCATGTGGGCGCGATCATGGGCACCATCATGGTCGGCAACGTGTTCCGCATCATCATGCCGGCCCAGCGCGCGCTGGTGGCCGCGATTGCCGAGAACCGCACGCCGGACCCAAGCCTTCCGGCAAAAGGCCTGTTGCGTTCACGACACAACAACTACTTCACCCTGCCCGTGCTGTTCATCATGATCAGCAATCACTTCCCAAGCACCTACGGCAGTGAGTACAACTGGCTGATTCTCGCAGGCATCGCGCTGCTGGCCGTGCTGGTGCGCCATTACTTCAATACACGCCACGACAGCCATCGATTTGCCTGGACCCTGCCGATCGCGGCGCTGGGCATGCTGTGCCTGGCGTATGTCACCGGCCCTGCGCAAGCGCCGGCAAAAATTGTCTATCAGCCACTGCCCGGTACGGCGGTCGGCGGGCATCGGGCTGATGAGCAGCCTGCGCAACCCGCTGCTGCACCTGCCCAGGCAGCACCTGCCCAGCCCGAGCCTGCCAAGGTGGCAGGTGCAGACTTCAACAAGGTGCACGACGTCATCCGGCAACGTTGCTCGGTCTGTCACTCGGCCACGCCTACCAGCCAGCTATTCAGCGTCGCTCCGGCCGGCGTGATGTTCGATACGCCTGAACAGATCCAGCAACAGGCGCCGCGCATCAAGGCGCAGGCAATCACCGCGCCGATCATGCCGCTGGGCAATATCACCCAGATGACCCAGCAGGAACGTGATCTGGTAGGCGCCTGGATCGATCAGGGCGCGCACATCAACTGAAGCAACGGGCATTGCCCTGTTTTCGCTCCGGACGCCCTGCTCTGGAGCACTTGAGCACGGCGACGCGAGTCAGTATCCTCCGCCGCCGCTGCTCACCCGCCCCTCTTTTTCCCGATAGCTGAACCTGACCGGGCGGCCCACTGGCTGAACGGCACTCAGAACGCAGCCCATTGAAAAAAATAACCTGAAATCGACACTTCGATATCGGTTTGAAGGGTTACTTAAACTTTTTTTCACTGATTGGCGCAGCTCTTGCTAACAACACAAAGCTGACCAGACAGACAAATTATTGCAACCACCGACAAGGCGTCACGCATAGAACGCCAGTCCGAAAAAATCACGATCTACATCAAGGGGCTCACCGCATGAACCGTACGATTTCCAGTGCATTACTGGCCAGCAGTCTGCTGGCTGCTGCACCCGCCATGGCAGGAGATATCTTCCAGTGGCAGAGTAATAGCCTGACCTATCTCAATGGACGAGACTTTGCTGTCAACCCGGAAAATCAGCAGACCTTCACCTTTGAGCACGCGGACAGCTGGAAGTACGGCGACAACTTTTTCTTCGTCGACAAGATCTTCTACAACGGCAAGAAAGACGCAACCGCTGGCGATAACACCTATTACGGCGAGTTCTCGCCACGGCTTTCGCTGGGCAAGATCTTCGGCCAGAAGTTCGAGTTCGGGCCGATCAGCGATGTGCTGATTGCCGCAACTTACGAGTTTGGTGAGGGCGATAACGAGTCGTACCTGATCGGTCCGGCGTTCGACTTGAAGATCCCGGGTTTCGACTATTTCCAGCTTAACTTCTACCAGCGCCAGACCGAAGGCAATCGCCCGGGCGACGGCGTGTGGCAGATCACTCCGGTGTGGTCCTACACCATTCCGGTGGGCAAATCGGATGTGCTGATCGACGGTTTCATGGACTGGGTAGTCGACAACGACAAGACCTCGCGTGGCACTTACCACTCCAACCTGCACTTCAACCCGCAGATCAAGTACGACCTGGGCAAGGCACTGAATTACCCGGAGCGGCAGCTGTACGTGGGTATCGAATATGACTACTGGACCAACAAATACGGCATCAAGGACACCCGCTCCTTCGACACCGATCAGAACACCGCGAGCTTGCTGGTCAAGGTGTTCTTCTAAGCACGTTGTTTGACGGTGATGACGCTCACTGCGGAATTCTGTGGGAGCGCGCTTGCTCGCGAAGGCGGTGTTTCAGCCACCCTTCGGTTGGCTGTACCAACCCCTTCGCGAGCAAGCGAAGCGTCGCCCGGCTCGCTTCCACGGCCTTAGATCAGAAGTGTGGATGACCGCCTCAATCACTCCTTCGCAGCTTTCCAGACCTTGCCAATCAATGTCACGACCAGCACCAGCACGGCACCGGCAATGACCCCGGCAACAGCATCGATCAGCGTCGGAACGACCATCGACAGACCGCCTACCGCACCCGCTGCCGCTTCGGTCACACCCTCGACCCAATGATGAGCGAACGGCAGACCGTGGACCAGAATCCCGCCGCCCACCCAATCCAAATGTAATATCGAATGGACATATAAAAAATCATAATTATCAATGAGTTAGATAAAAATAGATTTGTCCACATGGACATCTTTCTTGTGGACAATGGCAGGAACAGAACACATATCCTCCTTCCCTGATCACTCCATTCCGCCTAAAAGGCCAGAAATTCCACGCTACCTGACCCGCCACACCGTAGACAGAAAAGCCGTCTTTATCTGTAAATTGAATATAAAAGGAGCATACGAATGATATCCCATAGGGCGTTCAATCCCTGCGCTCGAATTTTAGCCTGACGCGTTCGGGTGCTCCCCGGCCATGCGAGCACCGCCTTTCTTCGACCACTGTCATATGTGGAAAATCACCTCGCATCTGACCATTCATTTGCGTTCGCGCTGACCACTCAATTGCATTCCACCTGACCAGCTATCCTGCCATCACGCTTAGCGTACTGAATCCAAAATCGCGCTCAGCGAACATCCATTCGATCATCAAACTACCGCTCGCATGCCGGCTCGAATCATAACCCCTCCATGTCGTTTCCCCATGGTCTACCGGTGAGCATTGACCGCCCATCGTTAATTTCCGTCACAGGCATTTGTGCAAGCAGGCTGAATATGATTACATCTGTATATTCGATTATCCACATATGCAGAGCTATTGCTTATGAGCCTGGCACCACACACATTCTTCAAATGCCTGGGGGACGAGACCCGAGCTCGGATCATGCTCATGCTTTCGGCTGAGGGTGAGCTGTGCGTGTGCGAGTTGATCTGGGCACTGGACGATAACCAGTCGAAGGTTTCGAGGCACTTGGCCCAGCTGCGTGCCTGCGGATTACTAGCGGATCGCAGGCAGGGTCAGTGGGTTTACTACCGTCTGCATCCCGAGCTTGAACAGTGGGCGTTGGATGTTCTGAACGTCACTACGCAGGCCCACCTGTCTTGGGTTAACGACCATCAAGGACGGCTGGCTTCCATGGAAGACCGGCCCGTGCGCCAAGCCTCCTGCTGCTGACCTCCTGACCTGGAACATACCCATGCTCATCGCTGCGTCGATTTTCGTAGTTACGCTCGTCTTTGTTATCTGGCAACCCAAGGGGTTAGGTGTCGGCTGGAGCGCGGCAGCGGGTGCCGTTCTGGCACTGCTGACTGGCGTAGTAAGTCTAGGAGATGTGCCGGTTGTTTGGCACATCGTTTGGAACGCTACCGCGACCTTCATTGCTGTGATCATCATCAGTTTGTTGCTCGATGAAGCGGGATTCTTCAAATGGGCAGCGCTGCATGTTGCTCGCTGGGGCGGTGGGAAAGGCGGACGCCTGTTTGCGCTGATGATCCTGCTCGGTGCAGCCGTTTCGGCACTGTTCGCCAATGATGGCGCCGCACTGATTCTGACCCCAATCGTCATCGCGATGCTGACGGCGCTGCGCTTTAGTCCGGCATCGACCCTGGCATTTGTTATGGCCGCAGGCTTCATCGCCGATACCGCCAGTCTGCCCATGGTGGTATCCAATCTGGTGAACATCGTTTCGGCAGACTTTTTTGGCGTGGGTTTCGGTGAATACGCTTCTGTCATGTGGCCAGTGAACCTGGTGGCGGTGGCCGCGACGCTGTTCATGCTCTGGATGTTCTATCGCAAGGACATTCCCGTCCAGTACGACGCGAATCAGCTTGAGACCCCAAAAGCGGTGATTCGTGACCGGGCGACCTTCATTGCTGGCTGGTGGGTGCTTGGCCTGCTGCTGGTTGGTCTGTTCGCACTGGAGCCGTTAGGTATCCCCATCAGCGCCGTTGCAGCTGCGTGTGCAGTGATCCTCCTGGTCATCGCCGGGAAAGGCCAAATCATCTCGACGAGGAAAGTCATCAAGCACGCACCATGGCAGATTGTGGTGTTCTCGCTGGGCATGTATCTAGTGGTCTACGGCCTGCGCAATGCCGGTCTGACTGACTCCCTCTCGGGGTTGCTTAACACGTTCGCCGAGCATGGACTGTGGGTCGCGACCTTGGGCACGGGCATCACCGCTGCGCTGCTGTCCTCGATAATGAACAACATGCCGAGTGTGCTCATCGGTGCGCTGTCCATTCAGGGTAGCGACGCTACGGGACTGGTACGTGAGGCCATGATCTATGCCAACGTCATCGGTTGCGATCTCGGCCCCAAGATTACGCCCATCGGAAGTCTGGCCACGTTGCTGTGGCTGCATGTGCTGGCGCAGAAAAATATCCGTATCACCTGGGGCTACTACTTCAAAGTCGGCAGCATCCTCACCCTTCCTATCTTGCTTGTAACGCTGGTGGCACTGGCGTTGCGGCTGAGCATCCCTATCTAGGAGAAACCCATGAAAGTACTATTTATGTGTACGGCAAACAGCTGCCGGAGCGTTCTCTCGGAGGGGGTGTTCAACCATTTGGCCCCGAACGGTTTTACTGCCGTCAGTTCAGGTAGCTTTCCTAGTGGACAGCTAAATCCCCGCGCCGTGAGCACGCTGCAAGCGCTGGGCATCGATACCTCAGACCTCTACAGCAAAGGTTCAGAAGTGTTCTCTGATTCGCCGCCAGATGTTGTGATCACCGTGTGTGACAAGGCTGGAGGCGAGCCATGCCCAGTCTATTTTGGGCCCGCTATCAAAAGCCACTGGGGCCTCGCCGATCCTTCTGACGTGGAAGGATCAGACAACGACGTACAGGCAGCATTTGACGCAACCGTCGTCCAGATTAAAAAGCGTTTCGAGGCATTCTTCAGTCTGGATCATTCGGTGCTAACACCGCAGGAACTGAAGCGCGAACTAGATCTAATAGGTGAACTGTAATGGACGAATTTTCCTCCGAAAGCAGTCTGGATCTACCTAATCTGGATCAGTCGCTAATCGACGTCGCCACACTGGATCGCCTGCAAGGCAACGAGAAACCGACGCACAAGCCGCGCATGTTGTTGCTGTATGGCTCAACCCGTGAGCGCTCTTTCAGCAGGCTACTGACCCAGGAGGCCGCGCGCATCCTGACTCTAATGGGAGCTGAGGCCGTGATCTTTGATCCCTCGGGTCTGCCTCTCCCTGATGACGCTCCGGAAGA
>Ga0308164_10000364_pt1 | contig 86749 bp, 77 predicted proteins | sample PhyTR2_FD_201031 | JGI IMG/M metagenome (GOLD analysis project Ga0308164, IMG submission 201031) | Phyllosphere microbial communities from UC Gill Tract Community Farm, Albany, California, United States - DLSLT.R2 | ecosystem: Host-associated > Plants > Phyllosphere > Unclassified | place: USA... | reverse complement strand
ATGCTGCCTCCAGTGATCATCTTTACCTCATTTAAAGCAGATTTTCTCAGCCATTGGGTTCCGTCATTATAGTATTCACCCGGATATACCGGATTTGCTGCCACGGAAGTATTGGTTGCGGTATTATATACGGTCATTCCGGCCACATGAGCGGATAATGGTGCGGCGTTATTGGTTGCTATTAAAGCTATTCTGGGAAGCAGAAAGCCTTTACTTGAATTTGTGATATCTAATTGTGCATTAGTATTTGGAGCAGATACTCCTACTCCTACCTGTGCCCTCATTGATGCAAAGCATACCAATAATAAGATGGTATAGTTAATTTTTTTCATTGTGGTATTTTTGATTGGTAAAAATGAACGGTCTTATTTCAGGGGAGTAGCTCTAACTTGTATCATGTCACGCGTTCCTCCGCCAAAGCCTATTCTGAAAGCATTTGTACTGTTAGCAATGCCATTTAAAGTAAGGACATAGCTGCCTGCAGGCAGAGTAAGTACGCCGTACGGGTTAAGATAAACATCACCCGTTGTAGTTCCTCCAGCAGAAAGCAGATTTGTATAAGAGGCGGAATGGTCTCCAAAAGCAACTGTTGTAGATATTCCGCTTGGAGCAGTGGTAAACTGAAAATTAACGGTAGATAATTTTACAGATCCATCAGATAATGGTGTAGTATTGCTTCCTGAAACAGTGTATCGTGTGGAAACAGTAGCACTGAATTCTACTGTACAAGGCTTATTTAAGGTAAATGAAAGTGTATTCAGTACTGCATTGGATACCGTATTTGCAGCAACATCTGCTGTCAGAAGAGCTATCGGGTCGGTAATAGTTCCTCCAGCAATCATATTGACATCACTCCATGTAGATTTTCTTAACCATTGAGTTCCATCATTATAATATTCACCCGGATAGACCGGATTAGATGCTACAGAAGTATTTGTTGCTGTATTGTACACCATCATTCCTGCAACATGAGATGAGAGCGGGGAGGCGCTGTTGGTAGATATAAGAGCAATTCTGGGAAGCAGTACGCCCTTATTTGTACTTGTTACATCTAATTCTGCATTCGTGTTTGGTGCAGGTATTCCAATCCCGATTTGTGCTTCTGTAAATGATAAACCAGCAAATAAAAAGGGAATAATAAAGCTTATTTTTTTCATTTATATATTTGTCTAAATTGTAGAACAGTATTGCCTTATTTAAAGTAAAATGATCATGATAATAATTCATGTATCATACTATTTAAATGAAGGTTTTTTACGGTGATTTTTCTAATTTTAATTATTTACGAAATAAATCCCTATCTGGTTTTTAATAATAAAAAAATAATTGAAAATTTTTTCAGACAGTAAAAATTAAAGTGATTAGAAATACATACAGATACACTCGCAGATTTTTTTCTGCGAGTGTTGTATTTAGAATTTAGATTGTTTAATTGATAAAAGAAGCGTTAAAAGGCAGAAATGGATCTGCAGCGCATATATGTTGAATAGAGAATGGTGGCCATACTTTGCGCTCTTTGTCTGTCTACTCTCGGGATGATTAAACCATCAATGAAAGCTGCGGTGCCGGTAGCATTTTTTGCAGTAGTATCCAGAGTTGAAGAAAGTAAATTGGTATTAATGTTTTTAACTATTAATTCTCCTCCAGGTCTTCATTTTCATCCTCATCTTCTCCATCATCCTCATATTGTTCAAGGTAATAGGTGAAACTAAAATCTTCCATTTCATCTTCCGCATCTTCAAGCGTAGCAAGTAAGTCTTCAAACATTTCCAATTGGTCTACCGTCATATTAACGAATTCAAGATGAAGTGGCATTTCCAGTCCCCCTGTAATGATGTCAGACAGGGCATCAAGATTATCGCCGAAATATTCCGGCAGCGTTATCTTTTCCTTTAATTGCGCATAAAAGTCTTCATAGTCGCCTATGTTTGTAAAATCGATATATATTGTTTTCATATACTTTTATTTATTATTAATCATTTTTTGTCATTGCGAGGAGCGAAGTGACGAAGTAATCTCAAAAAATATCCATGATATTCTCGATACTGTTTGTCAAATCTTTCCACTCTGGATCATAGTGTTGATGAGATCCAGTTTTTTCTGTCTTGAGCCTGCTTTGATCTGCTTTTCCCGAAAAATAGATCTCCTATTTCTTGAAAAGACTCCCAATAAACCAATACATATAGTTTGTATCTTGATGTAAAGCTCTGCTCCTCGCAATGACCAGGCAGTTACTGTTTCTCAAAACTCTTATAATGGTTTTTCGTCAGGTATACATCACCTTCTTTTGTAAAGATGATCCGGTCTGCATTTCTTCCGCCGCACTGATAATTCACATCTGCTTCGAAGTATTTTTCACCATCCGGAAGTCTTTTTTCTCTGTTACTGAATTTGTCACCACCAATAGCCTTTCCCGGAAGGACCTCACAAAGATTTCCCTTGGATGGATTCCAGCCCTCATTTCTTGCTTGGTTTTTTGTGATATAATAATCCGGCAGACGATGCTGCTGCTTCACATAACTGATGACGGTTTTTTCTTCCGTTAATTGTTCAATTGACTGCTGACCTGCCGAAGAATTTCCAATGTTTTCAGTGTTTTCAGATGTCCTTCTCAAACTGGCTGCTTCCGTTGTTACAGGAGTAGGATGATTATTTTTGTCCGCTATAAAATTATTATAAACATACATCGCAGACATCCCAAAAAGAAGTCCTAAACAGATGAAAAACAGAGATCTTATTTTACTATTCATATCGTTATTAGATTGTGAATGATGAATTATGAATTGTGAATTGTGAATTGTGAATGATGAGTTGTGAATTAAAAAATTGACAATTCAAAATTCACTATTACTCTTCATCATTTCTCCATTCTTCAGGAATATCACATACCGGAATCGGATCGATTTTATGTCTTGCCGCTTTGTGCATTCTGTCGAAAATCAAGAATACTTCTTTATCACGGCCTTCATAATCGTCAGCAGTTTTCGTTCCATATTCTTTCTGGATTTTTTCCAGCTCGGGATAAGTGGCACCAATCTGTTGTTCATCAGTTCTGTCTACATCCCAAAGTCCGTCTGTAGGAATCGCTTCCTGAATATTTTTCACCAGATTTAATGCTTTTGCAAGCTTGTATACTTCAGTCTTGTACAGATCAGCAATAGGAGAGACATCTACACCGCCGTCTCCATATTTAGTGTAAAACCCGATTCCGAAATCTTCCACTTTATTTCCTGTTCCACATACTAAAAGCCCGTTAAGCTGCCCGTAGTAGTATAAAGTCAGCATTCTAAGACGAGATCTTGTATTCGCGAAAGCCAGCTTTTCATTAGGATAAATTTCCTCCTGTACATCAAAGGTTTTATATAACTCTTCGAAGGCAGGGGTTAGATTAACTGACATGGTTTCTACGTTCGGGAACCTGGATTTCAAATCATTCATATGCTCCCATGCACGGTTTACCTGATCTTCTTTCTGGCGGATCGGCATTTCTATTAATAATGTTTTTAAGCCTGTCATGGCGGCCAGGGTAGAAACAACTCCAGAATCTACACCTCCGGAAACGCCTAATACATATCCGTTTACATTGGCTTTTTTAGCATAATCTTTTAACCAGCTTACAATATGATCAATTACTTTTTGTGTCTGCATTGTTTATTTTTTTTATCTATTTCAAATTCTTTAGGGTATTTTTTCCCTTTTATATTTTATGTCTTTACTAGTTTGTTATCTTTTCGGATTTCAAAGAAAAAGAGATGCCAAAATTACTGGTTTTTTCCTAACCAGATTAAGGTTAATTATTTTTAATTTGTGACATTCTGATAAAAAGTCTGAGGTCTGGTATATAATATCTTGTGTCTGGTTATTATTCAGCTCCAAAAACCGTAAAATCAGTTTTCATTCCTTTTTTTATATCAGATTCCTTCATCTTGTTACCGCCTACATTTAAAGTCTGCAGGTTTGGATTTCCAGAGACATCAAGTTTCTGGATTTGATTATGCTCAATATTTAATTTTCTTAAATTTTTAAGCATTGCCAGATTAATTGTTTTCAATTTATTTAAAGATACTGTTAACTGATCAATTCTGGGAGTTGCTTTTAATGAAATGTTTTCAAGAAGATTGTTATCAAGATAAAGTGATGCCAGATTGTTAAGGTTTTCAGCTTCAAATTTTGACATTTTACAGCCAGTACATGAAAACAGCTCCAGATGATCCATATTCTTGATGGCTACATTTGAAATATTGTTATCATCCAGCATAATCATTTTCACATTTTTGAAAAATCTGAGATCGTCTGTTGAGGTGATACCTTTCTGTACCAAAAATAAATTGGTTACCCGATTGGCTTCCAGCTGTTCGATAGAGCCACTTTTATTCAAGTCAAAATTTTCCAGAATTGCCTTTTCAAGATTTTTATCTTTAAAGTCGAGTTGCTGCCCGTCAAAAAGCGAAAGACCAGAAATAAGGCAGAGGATTGCAAATATTTTATTTTTCATTACTAATTGTGTTTTTAATCCTTATTTTTGTAAAACATAAATTCCATGTAAAAATAATGAAGATTTTTAGAATTATTACGCTTTCATCTCTTTTAGTTTTAGGGTTAAATTCTTGTAAAAAAGAACCTGAAAACCCATGGAAAGTAGAAGTGAAAAATACCGCTGAAAAAGTTGAACTTACGGATATTTCAAAAGAATTTTACAGCCAGAAAATGCCTTTGGATCAGTTTAAAGCTAAATTTCCATGGTTTCAGGGAACTGTTTCTGATGCCGATTTTGAAAAGAGGAGAGGAGATGAGGCAGAAATTAAAATCTACAAAGAAGCTGCTGCTAAAATAGACCAGAATAAACTTCAACAGGAGTTGCAGGATCTTTTTTCCCACATAAAGTATTATTTTCCGAAATTTAAAAGTCCTAAGGTCTATCTGTTTTCATCAGCATTGCAGATGATTCAGGATCCTATTTTTTATGATGAGAAAGGAAATCTTTTGTTCATTGATATCACCGGATTTATGGGCGATGGAAATGCCAATTACAAAGGCCTTGAAATGTATTTTCAGAAATCGATGAATCCACAGAATATTGTTCCTAAAGTTTCCCGGCTTTTTGCTGAAAATATAGTGATCGCATCCCCTGACCACCAGAAATTTATAGATCAGATGGTTCTTAATGGAAAAATCATGATCCTGCAGGATGCCTTTTTACCGGATGTTCCTGATTATCTGAAAATGAATTATACCCAGAAACAGTACGAATGGGCAAAGGTAAATGAAGCAAATATCTGGAATTATTTTGTGGAAAGTAATTTACTTTTCGGAGATGACCACAGATTGGAAGAACGTTTCATTGCGCCGGGACCATTTTCAAAGTTTTACACCGAGATCGACAACGAATCTTCTCCACAGATTGGAATTTTTACCGGATGGCAGATCTGTAAAAAATACCTGGCAGAAAAACCTGAAACAAAACTTACAGACTTCCTGAAAATGGATGCTACCGTGATTTTTAATCAGTCAGGGTATAAACCAAAGTTAAAAGAATAGATAGTATACAATTTAGAAAAAATAGAAAAAATGAGAAAGACCCAAATAACGATAGACGTAGAACTGGATGAAAATCACATCCCGGAAAGCATTACCTGGAACGCACAGGATGGGGGTATTGAGAAGGAGGAAACCAAGGCTACGATGATTTCCGTTTGGGATGATAAGGCTATGGAAGCATTAAGAATCGATTTGTGGACTAAAGAAATGCCCGTAGATCAAATGAAAATGTTTATCCACCAGATTATGGTATCTTTAGGTAGTACCTATCAAAGAGCAACGGGAGAGGAAGATGTAGCACAGTGGATGGAAGAAATTGCTGAAGAATTTGCCATCAAGTCTGCGATTAAAATGTAAAAATATAACACTACAGCAATTTAATAGTGGCTGATGAAAGGCATTATTATTGTTAAGTTGTTACCCTATTAAATTGTTAAATTTTAAATCATGAATTTTAATACAAAAGTTATTCACGGAGGGCAGCATCATGAATCTGCTACAGGATCGGTAAATGTTCCTGTATTTTTAACCTCTACATTTGCACAAAAAAGTCCGGGAGTACATTCCGGTTATGAATATTCAAGAGCGGCCAATCCTACAAGACAGGCATTGGAAGACTCTCTTGCAAGCATTGAGAACGGAGCCAGAGGATTGGCATTCGGTTCAGGGCTTGCAGCCATCGACTGTGTGTTGAAATTATTAAATCCGGGAGATGAAGTTGTAGCGGTAGATGATTTATATGGCGGAACGTACAGAATGTTCACCAGACTTTTTGAAAAATATCAATTGAAATTTACGTTCATAAATTTTGATGATGTTTCTAAAATTGCTGAAGTTCTTACCGACAAAACAAAATTAATCTGGATAGAAACTCCGACTAACCCGTTGATGAAACTTGTAGACATCAAAGCGGTGGTGGAAATTGCAAAAGGAAAAAATATTCTGGTAGCGGTAGATAATACATTTGCAACTCCTTATATCCAAAGACCGATTGACTTAGGGGCAGATATCGTAATGCATTCTGCTACAAAATATTTAGGTGGACATTCTGATGTTATTGCAGGTGCCCTTATTGCTAAAGATGCAGAATTAGGCGAACAGCTTCATTTCATTCAGTTTGCAAGTGGTGGTATTTTAGGTCCTCATGATTCTTATTTAGTATTAAGAGGAATTAAAACCTTAGCCCTAAGAATGCAGAGACATTCAGATAACGGATTGAAGGTGGCAAAATATCTGGAAACTCATCCTTTAGTGGATAAAGTAATTTATCCGGGATTAGAATCTCACCCTCAGTATGAGCTTGCGAAATCTCAAATGAAAGAATTTGGAGGAATGGTTTCATTTACCTTCAAATCAGGGAAGAAAGAAGATGCCGTGAAATTTTTAGAAAAAGTAAGAGTTTTCACTCTGGCTGAATCATTAGGCGGAGTAGAATCTTTAGCCAACCATCCTGCTTTAATGACACATGCTTCAATTCCTGCTGAAAAACGTGCAGAATTAGGCATTACAGATGATTTAGTTCGTCTAAGCGTTGGAATTGAAGATGCAGAAGATCTGATTGCAGATCTGGAAAAAGCTTTTTCTTAATCAATTATTATAACAAATTATAATGAGAAAGATTCAACTTTTAATTCTTTTGGTTTTCTTCAGTCAGATGATATATGCTCAGGTTAAACCAACCGACGAGCTGTATAAAACGGCAAAAAAACTCGATAGCCTGATATTTGATGTCGGCTTTAATAAGTGTGATCTTTCTCATTATGATTCCATCGTCAGTGATGATCTGGAATTTTATCATGACAAAGGAGGAATTACTGCGGGAAAAGAGGCTTTCACAGCTTCCATCAAAAATAATATTTGCGGTAACCCTAATAAAGTGAGACGCGAGCTAGTTCCCAACAGCATGAAAGTCTATCCTTTGTACAACAACAATGTTCTGTATGCTTTTATTCAGGAAGGTGAACATGATTTTGCCGAACTTGATAAAGGAAAATGGAATAAAGGCAGTCGTGCGAAATTCACCATCTTATGGATTTTGGATGGCAAAAACTGGAAAATGAAAAGAGTACTAAGCTATGATCATCATTTATAACCACCATGAATACTACCAGAAAAGCAACCATTCAGGATGTACCTCAATTAGCCGAATTATTTGATCAATACAGAATTTTCTATCATAAAGACTCAAATGTTTCAGCTGCTGAATCATTCTTAACAGAAAGAATTGAAAGTAAAGATTCCGAAATTTTTGTAGCAGAAGATAACGGACGTTTAGTAGGTTTTGTACAGTTATATCCCTTATTTTCCTCAACCAGAATGTGCCGTTACTGGCTGCTGAATGATCTCTACGTTAATGAAAACCATAGAGGAAAAGGATATTCTAAGGCATTGATTGAAGAAACAAAAATGGTGTGCAGGTCTTCGAAGGCCGCAGGCATCTTACTGGAAACAGGGAAAAATAATGATATTGGCAATCAGCTGTATCCGGCATGTGGTTTTGAGCTGTATGATTCCGTTAACTTTTATGAATGGACCAATCCGGAAAATTAATTAACTACTAATCATTATAACCTATCACAAACATGTCAGATTTTCAAAAATATATTCAAAGATATCTTGATGAGATTCCTTCCGAAAACTGGTTAGACGAATTGAAAAAATCAGAAGAGAAAACCGTAGATATTTATACTAATCTTACCGAAGAGCAGTCTCAGTTTGCGTACGGAGAAGGAAAGTGGACTATGAAAGAATTATTGCTGCATTTATCAGATACGGAAAGAGTGTTTCAATTTCGGGCTTTATCCTTTGCAAGAGGAGATAAGGCTGCATTACCCGGCTTCGATGAAAATGAATATGCTGATAATTCTTTTGCGAACGAAAGAACGCTGGAATCTCTGCTGGAAGAATATAAAACAGTAAGAAAATCATCTCAGATATTACTGGAAACGATGCATCCAACAGCGTTACACAACACAGGAATTGCCAACGGGAATGAAATTTCGGTAGAAACAGTCGGAAAACTGATTGTAGGACACAATTTCCATCACTTACATATTATAGAAGAAAGATATCTTCCGGGATTGCGATAGATATAAAAATCAAAAAATCTCTATTTACAATTAATAAAAAACAGAATATAAATATTCAATAGAAACGGGTTTTAACCCATTTTTAAAATTCATTTTTTTATTTTTGCAAATGAGTGTAAGACTCATTATATTATGGAAAACATTATCGAAATATTAAAATCCGGCGGAACAATCCTTTATCCTACAGATACCATCTGGGGAATTGGGTGTGATGCAACCAACGTTGAAGCCATCAATAAAATTTATGACATCAAAAAAAGAGAGAAAAACAAATCCATGATCATTTTGGTGGAAACTGAAAAGAGGCTGCAGGATTTGGTAGATGTTCCCGAAATGGCGTGGCAGATCATTGATGTAAGTGAAAAACCGGTAACGATTGTGTATCAAAATCCCAAAGGGTTACCTAAAGAACTGTTGGCAGAAGACGGAAGCATAGGTATTCGTCTCGTAAAAACGGATTTTTGTAAGAAGCTGATCACCAAACTAAACAGGCCTTTGGTTTCTACTTCTGCTAATTTTAGCGGAGATAAAAGCCCGTTGAGATTTTCTGATATTTCTAAAGAAATTATTGATGTGGTAGATTATGCGGTGGAAGAGGATAGAGAAAAAGTTTCAAAATATTCAGGTTCTTCAGTCATCAAGATATGGAGTGACAACAGAATAAAGATTCTCCGCGAGTAAAAGAAAAGATTTTAATTATCTTTGCAGGATCATTCAACCGCTAAGACTTAAGAATAGTAAGCAACCCTTGATCTCTTATCTTTACCGGTGATGCGTCAGATCAATAAAGAGTATTACAACTCCGAAAGGATCTGAAACTAAAATTCTAACCTCTACATCATAAACATGTTCATTAATCTTAATCAAAATAGAAATTTAAAACTTTTCAAAATCATTTCTGAGGTTGCCTCGAAAAATAACCAGTCTGCATACATTGTTGGTGGATATGTTCGTGATTTACTGATGAAAAGAAAAGCCTCTACAGATATTGATTTTGTTACTGAACAGAGCGGTATTGAACTGGCTCAAAGTGTTGCCGGCGAAATTGATCCGAAGCTGAAAGTATCTGTTTTTAAAACCTACGGAACCGCAATGATCAAATACAAAGATCTGGAACTTGAATTTGTAGGAGCAAGAAAAGAAAGCTATACAGAAAACAGCCGAAAGCCGGAAGTTGAAGGGGGAACGCTGGAAGATGATCAGAAACGAAGAGATTTTACGATTAATGCCATGGCTATCTCTTTAAACAAAGATAATTTTGGAGAACTTATTGATCCTTTTAATGGGGTAGAAGATCTTCAGAAAGGCATCTTAAGAACACCCCTGGAACCTGCTCAAACCTATTCTGATGATCCGTTGAGAATGATGCGGGCCATTCGTTTTGCTTCTACCTTGCAGTTTACCATTGAAGAAAAATCATTATCGGCCATACAGCAGGAAGCGGAAAGAATCAAAATCGTTTCCATGTAACGTGTAATGGTTGAATTTAATAAAATCATGCTTTCTGAAAAACCTTCTATCGGTCTGAGACTGATGGAAGAAACCGGACTTTTACAACTGATTATTCCTGAATTGATAGAATTAAAAGGTATTGAAGAGGTAGAAGGACAGACCCATAAAGACAATTTTTACCACACACTTGAGGTACTGGATAATATTTCAGAAAATACAGATAATCTTTGGCTTCGCTGGTCGGCGTTGCTTCATGACATCGGAAAAGCACCAACGAAGAAATTTGTTGAAGGTACAGGCTGGACATTTCATGGCCATGAATTTCTAGGTTCAAAAATGACAAAAACACTTTTCCAGCGATTAAAACTGCCATTAGGACCCGATATGAAGTATGTTCAGAAAATGGTAAAACTTTCGTCCCGTCCCATTGCTTTGATCACGGATGATGCTTCAGACTCTGCATTGAGAAGACTATTATTCGATGCGGGAGAAGACCTGGAAGATCTCTTTACGCTTTGTAAAGCAGATATTACGACCAAAAACTCCAGAAAACAGGAAAGGTTTAAGAAAAACTTTGAATATGTTGCGGTTAAGATCAAGGAAGTAGAAGAAAAAGATCAGGTGAGAAACTTTCAGCCGCCTATTTCAGGAGAGGAGATTATGGAAATGTTTAACCTGAAACCCGGCCGCGAAATTGGAATTTTAAAAGAAAAAGTAAAAGAAGCCATTTTGGAAGGCGAGATCCCTAACGAGAAAGAAGCGGCAGCAAAATTTGTGATTGCAGAAGCTGGAAAACTGGGATTACAAGTTTAAAATAGAATATATCGAACATACAAACGGCCGGATCATTGATCCGGCCGTTTTCTTTCATATCAGCTTATAAAAAATCCGGGCGGCTTCGAAGAAGCTGCCCGGATAAAAAACACAAATGATGAAAAAAAATAAAAAATTATGTAAACGCCTAAGCGTAGATTTAGTTCTTATAAAAACCGTTCGTTGCAATTCCTGCAGTGAATGTTTTTAACAGTGCACCTGTACTGCTGTTATAAATATTGATCTTACTGTCAGATGTAAAATTAGTAGTAGAAACATAAACATTGCTATCAATAACATCAAGACCATATAAAGTTCCTGTTGGTGCCGTGAACAGAGGAGTAGTAGGAACCGTTGTAGAACCTAAAGCCATACTGTAAACCTTGTTATCACCCGTTGAAAAATACGCAGTGTTATTGCTAATTCTTAATTTTTGAGCCTGTGGAATGGCAGTAAGAGTTGTTGCAGCAGCAGTTCCGTCTGCAGTATTGATCTTATAAATATAAGAATTCGTATTGTCAGAAGTCAATGCATATGCATTACCGTTATAAGAAACAAGATCTCTGATAATTCCGGTGCTTGGAAGAGTAACCGTTTTGTCAACTACATTGGTGGACGGCTTTACAATAGTGATGGTATATCCTGTTGCAGTTTCTCCCGGAGCATACGTTACACCGTCAGTCTGTACCACGATGCTTCCGTTGGCCTCTACTACTTTTTCAGCAGCTCTGTCAAAATTGATGCTCTTTACAAAAGAATTGTCGCTGTTGTAAATATTCAGTTTATGTACACTTGCGTAGTCGTTGTTGGTTACATAATATTGAGCTCCGGAAAATGCAATATATCTCGGGTTATCAAGATTACTTGTTACTGTAGAAACCTTTTTAAAACTGTATCGGTTTACGATTTCAATTTTATTGGGAATATTACAAACCAGATACGCATAATTTCCGCTGAATCCTATTGTTTGAAAAACCTTACCTAGCACCTCATTATTGTTGTTGGCTGCATAAATTCCATTATATACATTTCCCCAGTTATTGCTAAGAAAAGTAACCTCAGAAGTCGGACTAGAGAAACCCCCTTCATTAGAAATAAGAATTCCGTTTTCATAAGTGGTAGCAGTGGCTACAGTTTCATCATCATTGCTACAGGCAACATTGAAAAAAAGAGCCGAAGCAAATACAAAAGGTAAAATTTTTCTGATATTCATTATAATTTATTTTAAAAGTTAATATTTAAATTCACACTGTAATTCCTCTTTGGCAGCGGATAAGAAGCCATGGTATAATAGATTTCATTAAAAATATTATTCACCTTGAATCCAACCGTATACTTTTTAAGAAATGTTCCTGAAATGCCTGCATTCATTACAAAATACGGATCCAGTGCATCACTTCTTTTTTCTTCAGTATCAGTATAGGTAAGTCCGTTGAACATTCCCTGTACATATATTCTCATAAAATCATACTGATAATCAACATTTCCAAAAATCTTATGGAGCGGAACATACATCAGTTGCTTTTTATTTTCAAGATTGATCGATTTTGAATACGTATATCCTACACTTGATTTCAGGCTTTGTTTCCCGAATTTTCGCGCATATTCTACCTGTGATTCCAGTCCGTAAGACTCTACCCTATGAGTATTAAAAGGAGCATAATATCCAAATTGAGTCTGCTGCCAGCTAATCAGATCACGGATATTCATATAATAAGGCGTTACAGTAATTTTAAAATCAGATACCATAAAATGATTGCTCAGATCAGCCTGATAAGAAGTTTCAGATTTCAGGTCTTTATTTCCTCCCGGCTGCCAGTACAGATCATTGAAAGAAGGAAACCTGAAATTCCTGGAAATAGTAAGCTCAGTGCTGTACCATGTTGCAGCATTCCATTTTCCTGAAAAAGAAAACAGAACCGGAGAGCTGATGCCTTCCACAAAATCCTTTTTTATGCCCGCTTCAAAACGCAGATCTGATGCCGCAAAATAGCGAAGCAATCCCGCTACAGAAGCTACATTCCTGCTCACTTTAGAAATTTGGGAAGTTCCCGTTCCTTCAGCTTTATTCACCTGAAATTCACCGATGACATTCACATTCCATTTGGGACTCAGGAAATAATTAAAATCATTTTTTACAATATAATTTTTTCCTATTCCACCACTTGTGGCGGGTCCGTTGATATTGGCAGAATATTGGAAATTCTCTTCCGTATAAGCAGCTTTAAATGAATTGCTGAACTTCGACCGGTTCCAGTCCCACGCAAGAAGACTTCTTATATTTTGGGTTTCGTATTTTGTTTTGGTTTCACTCTCAAAAAGAACCGGGTAATTCTGATTCCCGTTAAAAAACTCAGAAATCCAGGAAATCTGATGATGAGGAGCAATTTTATAAGCGCCGGCAATATTAAAAGATGTATTAAAATATTTTCCGTTCAGATTGATGTAATTTCGGGCCTCTTTCACCTCGTAATCATTCTCACTGATAGAATAATTTCCGGAAGCTTTGATACTAAACTTATCATTGCTGTAAGATCCTTTTATAAAATGCGTAAAAGTACCGAATGATGCCGCTTCAGAAAATAAAGAAGTATGAAAACCTTTATTAAAATCCAGATTATTGTTAAGGTGGATACTTCCTCCAATAGCACCACTGCCATAAATGACACTTCCGCCACCTGCTTTTATATCAAGTTGGTCATAGCCAAACAAAGGAATATTATTAACGTCTCCCTGACCCAGAAAATTAGAATTGATACTGATTCCATTCCATACAAAAGCTGTTTGTTGGGCAGTAGTTCCTCTAAAGGAGGGTGAAGAAACCGCGCCACGTCCATTTTCTTTTATATATACAGGAGTCTGGAAACGTAAAAGTTCAGAAAGATTGGTAGAATTTTTCTCTGCATCTTCAAGAGTAAGGGTGTTCACCTTATGAAAAAGCTTCACTTTATTCATCTGGCTGTCGAACACATAAACAGTATCTATGCCCTTCTCCTGTCCAGAAAGAAAACAACCATAAGACGACAAAAGCAGTACTAAAGATCTTTTTATATCCATACTATTTTACTTTTCCTCCGAAAGCAATATATTTTTTAATTATAATTCTGGCAGGTCTCCTGACTTTCGCTTTCTACACCTTCCCGTGTGTACAGTGGTTTTTTGTAGAATTTCTTGTTGCGATTTACAGTTGCGGGGACAGTTTGGGGGTTACACCCAATTCCCTATTAATTCCAAATATGCTGGAAACCAAAATTTTTGTAAAGATAAGTTTTTAAATGTATTAAACAAAAAGGCAATGCTGAACCGCTAATTTTCAATGCTGAAGCTATGTTTTAGCTCCATTTAAAAAGATAGCAGAGGTAAACAATTGCCAATTGTCTTACAAAAACGTCGCATCAAAATAGAAAGGCAAAAGATCCTTAATAGAATGTACTTTTACCACCTCCTCATTCATGCTTGAAAAATAGAGGTCAATATTCTCGTTTTGCTTCGTTTCATATTCCATTAAACTTTGACGGCATGCACCACATGGCGGGATGGGAGGATTTTTCTCATGAAACTCCTTTGGACCGCCCACTACGAAAATCTTTTTGATCTTCACCGTAGGAAAATTGGCTCCTATCCAAAAGAGCGCCGTTCTTTCAGCACAAAGTCCGGAAGGAAAAGCAGCATTCTCCTGATTGTTTCCGGAAAATATTTCTCCGTTTTCCAGCAGGACAGCACATCCTACAAAAAACTGAGAATAGGGCGCATATGCATTTTCACGGGCCTGTTTTGCTGTCTCGAATAATTTTTTCTCGATATCATTCAGTTCACTGCTATTTTTAAAATATTCGTAACCGATCTGTATGTCTTTTTTCATATATTGTAGGCCTAAAAAAGGGGGATAAAATTAGCTCTTTTTACTCAGTTGGGCAATATTATTTTATTCTTCCGGTATCTCAATTAAATTTCAAAAAAATAATATGTTATATACGCCGATAAAATTCAGAAATGTAGAGCTTAAAAACAGATGGGTAATGTCTCCCATGTGCATGTATTCTTGCGAAAACGGTATTGCCAATGATTTTCATTTCGTACACTACGGAAGTCGGTCGCAGGGCGGTACAGGTTTAATTATGGTAGAAGCAACCGGCGTAGAGCCACGCGGAAGAATTACCAACCATTGCATGGGAATATGGAATGATGAACAGGCTGGAAAACTGCAGGAAATTGTAGAATTCGTTCACAACAGGTCAGAAAGCAAAATTGGAATTCAGATTGCACACGCGGGCAGAAAAGGTTCAACATGGAATAATCTTCAGATTCCTATTGAAGAAGGCTGGGAAACCATCGCTCCAAGTCCGATTCCCTACCATCCTACAGAAAGAACTCCGCATGTATTGAACGTTGAAGAAATCAAAGAATTAATTCAGAATTTTAAAGATGCCGCAAAAAGAGCCGTACAAGCCGGTTTTGATGTCATTGAAATTCATGGCGCTCACGGCTATCTGGTTCATCAGTTTTTATCACCTCTCTCCAATATAAGAACAGACGAGTATGGCGGAAGCTTTGAAAACAGAATCCGATTTTTGCTGGAAATCGTGGACGCGGTGAATGAAGAACTTAGTGAAAATACCGCATTGTTTGTAAGAATTTCCGGAACAGAATATGCTGAAAACGGCTGGGATGTTCAGGATAGTGTCAGATTAGCCGAAATACTGAAAGATCATGCTGTCGATTTAGTAGATGTCTCAAGCGGCGGGAATATTCATGGTGCTAAAATTCCTGTTTTTGAAGGCTATCAGGTTCCTTTTTCATCCCAAGTCAAAAATAATGGCGGAGTAAAAACCGGAGCGGTAGGATTAATTACAAATGCTGAACAGGCAGAAGAAATCCTTCAAAAAGGAGAAGCTGACCTTATATTTGTCGCAAGAGAGATCCTAAGAAATCCTTATATCGCGGTACAGAGCTCTTTTGAAATGAAAGAAGAATGCTTTTTTCCACATCAATACTTAAGAGCGAAAATTTCTTCTTAAAACTTACATTGAACGAGCAGAAAAAATGAAAATTGAAGACTTCATGCTGACCTGTCCCAGTAAAAAATTTCTGGGGATTGAATGCTTTGGATGTGGTGCTCAGAGAGCTGTAGTCATGGTGTTTGAAGGTCGGTTTTCTGAAGCATTTCATTTGTTTCCCGCCGTTTATACCCTGTTGCTTTTTTTAGGAATGGTTGGGATAAGCTTTATTGACAAAAAAAGGAAATACGGAAATGCTTTATTGCTGGCTGCTGTCATCAATGTCATTTTTATGATTGCATCCTATTATTACAAATATTTCCATCTGGGCGGCTATTAAACTGCCTATTATAATTAAAAATATAATACTTAAAACCGCTTCTGGCGGTTTTTTTTGTCCTTAATAATAGAAAATCTTTTAAATTAATTGAGGTTATCACAATTCCCCTCTTTTGGAGGGGTGGCAAATCGAAGATTTGACGGGGTGGTAAAAAACTAACTCACAGTTTCACTTTCAATAATTAGAGGTTAATTATAAATAATGTTAAAAAATAACTTTCAACTTTTAAACATGCTTTATATTTTTTAATATTAAATCTAGTATGGATTAAAAAAAGTCGTAGAATTACTACAAAATCTAAAATAATTGGTGAAAAATTTTTATACTACACCCTGAAAGCTATCTTTGTTATACCAATCTTATGAATACTATAATCTTTAATGATTAAAATTTACCAATATGGCAGCAAACTCAAGAGGAATCTTAAAATTCAATGGAGGCGAGGGTCAAAAGCTATTAAAGCTTAATTACAGCGTATCAAGATCTACAGACGTATCAGGACGCGTAGCATCAGACCCATCAAACGCGATTATAAAATTAACAGTCGAGGCAACGGAAAAATCGGATATTCTTGAAAGTTTACTGAATGGAAAATACAAGCCGACAACCGGAGAAGTCACTTTCAATAAATCTCATGAAGAAGGAACATTGATTACTTTAAACTGGGAAAACGGATACGTGATCCAGCATGAAGTAGATTTTGATGCCGTTGACAGCAACAGCATGCTGATCAGCTTTGTGATCAGTGCAGAAGAAATCAACTACGGAAACTCAGCTTACAAAGGACTTTGGCCATCCAGCTAAGTTCATAGGAGTAGCAATATCAAAGAAGACTGTCCTTTAAGACGGTCTTTTTTTACCTGTTATGAAAGTACACTTTCTGGAGGGGAATTTTGTGTCACATTAAAAATTCCCATATGATTGAATAATTTTTATAATTTTAATAAAATCACGTATAAACTATGTCTACCACACCTGAAAACTCAAGGGGTGCGTCATTCCGTCCCGCACAAAATGCTGATGGAGTATCCGAGAATCATCATATAGGAATCAATCGTTTGGTCAAACTTTCTATCGTCATAGAAGGGAAAATGATCAAATATTATAAACATTTTAAACTCACACAAAGTGCACAGCGCCATCATGAGTTTATTCTTACCCTGGCACACGATACTCTTGGAGACCGACAGACCCACGCACTGGAAGAAGCCAATAAGTTTCTTGGAAAACGTCTGACCGCAGTGATTTCATATAAGGATATCGATAACAGTCCGGAAAGAACCTTTGTGGGCGTCATCACCGGAGTAGGATTCAGCCAGGAGAAAATGAGTCTGGGGAATATCATACTCTCCGGATACAGTCCGACAATCCTGTTAGATGGAGCCCCTCATATCCAGAGCTTTGGTGGAGTACAGCCTGTAAATGTTGGAATTATCGCTGAAGAAGTAATTAAGCAGGGCATCGATAAAAGCCGGTTTGATATAAGAATTGACGCAAATAATTTTTCCCAGATCATCTATAGCAGTCAATACAATGAAACCCACTACAATTATCTGGCAAGAATGGCTGAGGCCTATGGCGAGCAGTTTTACTATGACGGAGAAGTCCTGCATTTTGGGAAGCTTCCCCCTCAGAATAAAGCGATTACCTTAACGTATGGGAGCAGCGCCAATGATATCAAAGTAGAACTGAAAGCAGTGCACACGAAACCACAGTTTTATGGCTATAACAGCAGTAAAAATGAAAAACTGACATCAGGCGCAACGCCTATTCAACATGTAAGCGATCTCGCAAAGACGGCTTATAATCACAACGAGAGTATTTATAAAACACCCGCTCTTCAGATGGCTCCGATTAAAGCGTCAACCCATCTTGATGTGGAATATTCACAAAAAAGTGCTTCAGGCAGTGAAGCGGTGAATGTTTTTTCTATATCAGGAAATACCACTGTTCCTTTTTTACATCCCGGCTGTGCGGTGGATATTCAGATGCGTAAAACCGATACGAATGAAACGTCTTATTTTACCAAAATCATGATCACGGAAACGGTTCATGAAATAGATACAATCGGGCATTACCATGGAAGTTTTGCTGGGATAGCAGCAGATACAGGCTTCCTTCCTAAACCTGATTATACAACTCCAATAGCAGAACCGCAACTGGCTACCGTCATTTCAAATACAGATCCTGAAAACCAGGGAAGAGTACAGGTGAGATTTGACTGGCAGACGAATGATACCACTCATTTTATACGCATGATGAGTCCGGACGCAGGGGGTACAGATCAGATTACCCAAAACAGAGGATATGTTGCCATTCCTGAAGTCGGTGATCAGGTGATGGTAAATTTTGTTCATAACCATCCCGACAGACCTTTTGTCATGGGCGGAATGTTCCATGGTGAGGCAGGCCTGGGCGGTGGAATCAACAATCATCTGAAATCCATCCAGACCCGAAGCGGAATCAGAATCCTGATGAATGATGAAGAAGGAAGTGTGAAAATCGTTGATCCAAGCGGAAATATCTACTTCATGGACGGTAAGGGAAATATCAGCATGAATGCTCCTAAAAACTTTACGTTAAATGCCGGGGAAAATATCAATATTACTGCGGGAAAAGAAATTTCCGTGAGTGCAGGAGAAAGCATCACGAGTTCTGCCAATGAAAATATTATTTCTACAGCTGGAAAAGATATTATACAGACTGCGACGGGGGATATCCGGGAATCTTCGGACACCAGAACAGAGATGGTAGATAAAGAATTCAAAAGACAGTCGGAAACGTCTAATGAAATAGCCGGAGAAATATCAATGTTCAGCGAGATGGAAAATATGACGATGCAGAGCGGAAAGATTGTGGAATTCAACAGCGCTGAAAAATCAAAACTTTTCTGATATGGCTATCATAAAAACCGCAAAAAATATTCACATAAAAGTCACAGACTCTTATCATTTGAATGTGGGGAAAAAGGTTGAAAAAATCGCAAAAAAAATTAATGTAGAAGCACAAAAACGAAATCTCGTTCTGGCAAGCAACAAAAAGATAACGTCTCATGGAAACAAATAAATTAAAAGTTCTTTTTCTTTTTGTTCTCTGCAGTTTCTCATTAATAAGTTGTCAAAATAAAAAAATGGAAGAAAAATACAGTTGGTTAGGAACCATTTCTGCACCCCAGGAATATCCCATGGAAATCTACAGCGGAGCAATTATTGCTGACGATTTTACATATAGTTTTGATGCCATCTGGGGAACCCAGAATACAGGCTGGGGCAATGAAGGCGGAACGATGAGTGTGGAAACCCGGAAAATGGGAATTCCGCATCAGCTGGAATTTACCTGGTATTCTTTGGTAGAAAGAAAATTTTACACCGGGAAATGGGATTTAGATCAGAAAAAAATCAAAGAGCTTTTTGATCAAGGATTTATAGATCAGGATACTCATAAAAAAACTACCTATACTAATTTTATAGTAGGATTAGCTCCAAAAGGAAGAATCGTATTATGGATCAACGGCCCTGGAAATCAGAAAGAAGTGGGTGTTTTTCAGGCACATGATACTATCATTACCAAAGAAAAAGCCTACGAAAATGCAAAATACATGTTGAAAGACGGTTTTGCAGACCGGATGCTGAATGATCCTTCCTATGAAACATTTAAACCGGAAGTACGACAGAAAATAGATGCCCAGGGATATCCTGCAGCAGAGATCTATGATCTGTACAGAGAAAAATACAGCTGGAAACCTTCGGTGATACTTCAGGAAGGCGGAGAATGGATAGACTTCGGATTTACAGCCTATAACGGTGAACAGGAAAATCTGTTCGGAGAAAGTTTAAAAGCCGATACCTATACAAAAAGAGCCGTTCCGAAATTCTGCGGTTTTTATTGGAAAAATAAAACAAAAAGCAAATATGCGATGTGGGTGGATGCTTTTGATGAGAAAGAAATTTTTGAGCTTTTTCAAAAATTCAGTAAAGAAGAGAACATCGATTTTGTCATTAAAATCAATGAAGATAATACCACAGCAACATTGTCTTTAAAAAGCGAAAAGCAGGAACTTCCTATTACTAAGGCAAAGATCAGATTATCCCGAAAAATAGAATAGTGTTTTCATTATTAATTGTAAAATAAAAGCGATGCACAATAATAAATTTGGAGAATATACCCCGGAAATTACCAAAGAGGAAGTGATAGAGATTACCCTTGGGATGTTTTTTGACGGGACTTTGAATAATAAAACCAATACCATCGAAAGAAGGAGTAAAACTCCTGAATACAAGAAAAATGGAGGCAGCCCTACCGATAATAACAGTTACAATAACGATTGGAGTAATGTAGCACGGTTGTGGGATAATTATGATAAAAACTTCGGAATCTACATCGAAGGAATTGGTACCGAAGATAAAGAAAAAGACTCCATGATGGGATATGCCTTTGGATCCGGCGATACCGGAATCCGGGGGAAGGTGAGAAAAGGCTGTGAAGAAATTGTGAAAAAAGTAAAAAATATCAAAAGCTCAAAAAAAGCAGATAAAATTGCAGTCCTTACTTTTGATGTTTTCGGGTTCAGCCGCGGTGCTGCAGCCGCCCGTAATTTTGTTCATGAAATAGGAAAAGCAAAATATAAAGCAAGCTCCACAACGGTTTCTCATGAAGGAATGACCGTTACTTCACGTTATGACAGCGACGGTAACAGTGTGAATGAGGAAGAACTTCCGAAATGGGGACATCTGGGACTTAAGCTGCAGGAAGCGGGAATTACCGTAGATGTATTGAGAATACGATTTTTGGGTATTTATGATACTGTGTCTTCCTATTCAAAATACCTGACGCCGGTACCCAATTTCAGCAATGATGTGGAAGAACTGGGCTTGAATGATATTGGTAGAGCACAAACGGTTATTCATTTTGTAGCAGAAAACGAACATAGAGAGAATTTTGACCTTACCAATGTGCATGTTGGCATAGAAAAAATATTTCCAGGCGTACACTGTGATGTAGGAGGAGCCTATGAAAATGGAGAGGAGAGCTGGGAAGAGATTGAAACCTCATGGACAACCAGTGCGAAATTAAAGGCTCTGAGAAGCCAGCTTATTGCAGACGCATGGTATAAAGAAGATCAGCTTACCATCACTCCGGGGTTTTATCTGGCCTTAAAAGGAACCCGTGAATTGGTAAAAACATACAGCTACATTCCGTTGCATTTTATGGCTGAGCATGGAGTGCAGAAAACAGTTCCGCTGACCGTAAAAAAACTGACTGCTGAAACCTACTCTATTTCAGAAGATCCCTTACTGGTAAGGGTAAAAGACCGTCTGAGACCTTATGCTATGGAAAACGGAAAACAGTACACCTTTAAAAGATATAAAGATATTGAAACCGCCTATGGAGGTGCCTCTATACCGGAAGCAAAATACGCAGATTATCAGAAAGAGATGAAAGAGCAGGACGATCTCAGAATCCTCCGAAACAAATATCTCCACTGGTCGGCAAGAAGAGAAGGCATCGGAATGGATCCTACATCAGACAGAGTAAGAGTATTGCATTAATCTTTACCATATGAAAAAACACCTCGCAGTAAGAATAGGAATTGCACTGGTAGGCTTTGTGTTGATCTACTGCTATACCCATTGGGATTCATGGTTTAATCCCCGTCAGTCGATAGGAGGAAATGATGGGATGTCAATTCCCATGGATCTTGTTTTGAATATCAGCTGGGGAGCCCTTTGGAGCCTGTTCATTTTGATAGAACTGATCGTGAGTTTTTTCACAGGAAGAAATAAAGAAAACAGAAGTACAAATGTTATATTACTCATAGCAGGAATCATTTTCCTGAGTATATACATCGCCACTATTAAATAAAATCTACCCGCAGAAAGGATTTTTCTGATGCGGGATCAGTCAGTATGGAGAAATTTAACAAACATATCGTTCAGAAAGGTGAAACCTTAAAAAGTATAGCTTCCCTGTACAACCTGTCCACCGATGTAGTAAAAGGATTTCATAACAACTGCTGCGATGTTAAAGATATGATCCTGATTGATCTCACCGGTCAGAAAGAAATTTTTATTCCGAGAACAGCTATTACAGATAAAAACAGATTGGTGGAATTCGGACGGGGAAACAGCCTGGTATTCCAGCCTCAAAAAGCGTTTTCCAGATACGGGGTGACCATTAGTATTGAAAATGGTGACCGTAAAAATGAATTAAAATATGAAACCTCTGTCCGGTGGCTGAATACAGAACACAAGCTGCATTTTTTTGAAATCGACAGAATTTCAAATCTGTATCTGAATGAAGAAGAAGTAAATGAAATAGCAGATCTTCTGGCATACAAGACGTCCAAAGTTCTGTATCCGCTTCAGATAAGTGTAGATGAGACCGGAAAATTCAATGATATTGAAAATCTTTCGGTCTTTAAAGAAAGATGGGCAGGTGTTAAAGAAGAAATATACAAAGAATTTGATGGAGAAACCGTAGATCAGTACTGTGAAAAAATTGAAAAAATAATACTGCAGCCTGAAGGGATAAGCCTTTATCTGCAAAATGATTATTTCATTCGCGCGTTATTTTTCGGAATCTATCAAAGTTTTGGAAAGGACTATCAGATAGAACTTAACGAAACCTTTCCGGTTGTTAATAATCCGGTAGAACCAAAATATGATATACAGCTGGAAATAGACCCTTTAAAAGATGAATACGGTCTTATTGCTATAGAAGGAGAAGGAAGATTGAATGATGAAAGAACTGTTTATGATTTTATAAACCGGTCGCCTTTCTCACTGATTATTGATGATGATCCAACAGTGAATCATCAGGGAGCTTTCAGATTAATGTGTTATCTGAATGCAGAACATTCGCTGCCGAAATCGCTCTACGTAGAATGCAGTATGATGTTGGAGGAAGAAAAGAAAATCTCTGCATCCGTTTCAGAGATAAATGAAAATTAAATAACCATTTCACTAAGATAAATTAATATGGCAGAAAAACATATTGTAGTACAGGGTGCTATGTGCAAATGCCAGTTCGGACAGCTTCCGGATAAGCTTAAAGTACTTACCCATCAGAAAGAATATGCCAATGATAAAAGCGCGGCCAAAAAACTGATCGTTACCACGAAAGAAATTGGAGCCGCAACATTTGAGAAAAATACCTTCGGAAACTGTATGAAAATGGGTGTGCCACCACCGCCATGCAAAATTATGGTCACCGAATGGCAGAAGTTTTATGAAAAAGTACAGCTCAGTAACGGCGGATATATCATTCTGGAAGACAGCAAGGCAGTATGTGCTATTGCAGGAACTCCATGCATTGAAATTATCGACCACGGACAAAGAGCCGAAGCAGGCCAGCAGAATTTTAAAAATGCTGATCAGGATGTACAGCAGCAGATCAATCCTTTGGTGGATACTGAGTCAATGTACAGCAAACAGCCTAAGAATGAAGGTATAGAATTTGGGAAACAATAACGGTAAGCCATGGCAAAAGGGATAAAAAGTATAAAACAGCAGCAGGTAGTCGGTTCCAGTGTATATCTGGTCGTAGACCAATGGCATGACGGAACTACAGAAGCTGACAAAAATAAAAAAGTAACCTGGCTGTGTTTTGCACAAGACAGAAAGACTCCGTTGGATACACGGGTATTGGATTCCAAAGACAGCTACATCATTAAAATACCTTCAAAACTGGCAGGTTCTTACCGGTATTATATAGAAGCAAGCCTTTCCGGTAAAAAAGATCCTAAAGCCAATACAGGTCTTGATGTTTTCGGAACAGCAACGAAAAAGATAGTCACCAGCAAATGGTGCACAAAACCGGATGCAGAAGACGTAAGAAAAACTTATGTTTTCTCCTATGGTCATCTGGTGTACTTAGGACTCGAAACAGAAGGACTCAATGGAGATAAATTAATTGTAGACGTATTCAGACGGGTTCCTGGCGGCGGCGGGGCAGATGATGACCAGCATATGGATACCTACACCAATGTTCAGGTAATAGATGGGGAGGTCAACCTGAAAATGGGGAATACCTATAAATGGTTTGGGAAAATAAAAAGACCCAATGCGACTGAAGAATTTTATGTAAAAATAAAAGATGCTTCCGGCCAGTATGTCACTGACGGGAAGGATAAGATCCATGCCCGGTTTCTTAGAATAAAAAACCAGGTGGTCAGTAAAAATGTAGAAACACCTACCAACCATACCCCTACCAAAGTTGATAAGCCGGATATAAATTTTAAAAGATACGAGCCGTGCAGATACGATAAAATCATTGTTCATGATAAAGACAGTAATAAAGATGCCTTTGACTTTACACTATATGATCCTTTAAAGAAGAAAAATATTACAAGATATGAAACACTGGCAAAAAGCAATGAAGAAGGAAAAACAATTGATCTAACATTTGAAAAAACAACCAATAAAGGGTGTTTTACAAAACCTTCCCATAAAAAAGAAGTTGAAATTTATATCAATGGGAAAAAGCAGAGAACAGAAATTCTGAAAGGAGATAACTATGCATTACCCATTCAGGCAAGTGCTAATACGGTCTTATTGAGGACAAATCCGGAAGTGTTTTTTATTACCCCGGATCCTCCAACTACCTACAGAGTAGTGAGCAGAACCTGTGCACAACCCGGTAACCCTATTGAGATAGTGGTATATCCCAATGTGGAAAGAGAAGTTGCATTTGTCTTAACAATGCTGCCAACGTATAACCGGGAACGTAACCTGAAATTTACCAAGCAAGAATCTTTAACGAGCTATAACAAAGAAAAAAGTTTAAAGCTAATTCGAGATGAGGTAGAAACATTAATACACACAAAAGGAGGATTTGGGTTTGGGCTTCAGGCAAAAGTAAAAGTTGATAATATTGAATCATCTATTGAATTAGGCCGGACAAAATCTCAAATTAAGAGACTGATTGATTTTTATTACAAGGTCAATGATTATCTTACTATGTTTGATGGTGGTAAAAAGGAAAGTCAGGATTTAGAATATAAAGTAAGACCAGGAATTAAATGGACTTTTGATGTAGAACCTCCCAATATAGCCTTAGCCCTTAGATTTACCAACAGAAAAATAGCAAGTTCCCAGCAGGTTGTTACACAAATAACAGGCGGAGTAGCATTAAAGCCCATCATTAAATTTAAAATTGGAGTAGACCTGATGTCATTACTTCAGTTTATGGGACTGGGCGGAAAGATTGCAGACTGGATTAAAAATGTGTTAGAAGCCAAATATAAATTTACAATATATGTGATATTTGAAGCTTTTTTGGAAGCAAGAGGAGAGCTGACTATGGCCTATAATAAAATAGAAGGTTTTGGGCCCGGACCAAGAAAACTTCAGATTGAGGCCGGAGTAGCCATTAAAGGAGGCGCTAAAAGTACAGAGTTTGTAACAGTAATAGTTCCGGAGCCAGACGGAAAACCACAAACCGTAAAAGTTGAAAAATGGAAAGGGGAGGCTTCAGGAACAACTTCTTTTGTATATACCTATGAAATCAGTTCAGATAAAAAAGGACAATACAGCCAGCATAAATTAGAATTTACGGGTATTAAAGCTACAATTGTTGTATATTCTATAAAACAGGGAATGAAATACAATGAAAGCTACAGAAAAGATTTTACAATTATAGAAAAGCCTGATGAACCCATTGCCAAATCGGAAAAAGAATATACCATATGAAAATAAACTATATCCGCGCTATTTTTTCACTCATCCCTATCCTGATCTGCGGTGTATTACTCTCTATATTATATGTAAATAAAGTAAAAGGAGTTCTCATATGGGGAGTGGTTGTAGTCACCATGGCGGTGTTTATTTTCGTATTGATTTCATCTTTTATGAGTACAGGAAAATTTCAGACAGAAGTAGAAGCGAATAAATATAAAGGTAAAATACTGTATAATAATGAAGCCTTCACGATTGTTACCTATTCTAAGGATTTTGTTGTCAACTGGAATACCATAGAAGCTATTTTCTTTATAAACACACCGCCCCTTGATGGTGAGTATCATAATAAAGAATACAGGATTTTCTTAAATAAAGAACCTGTAATTATAAATAAAAAACCATTAAAATGGTATGATAAAATCTTGCCTGCCCCCAAAAAGCAGGAATATCCAATGATTAAAATTGATGACTATTATAACATCGATTTCAATACATTCTATCCATCAATGGAGAAGTTTTTAACAAACGAAAAAATGCCGTCAAACCTCTTAAACGGCAAATTCGGAAATCAGGTAGAATACCGTAAAAAAGAAAATACAATCATAGGAATTCCGTATGATAAATTGTTGATAACAACAGGCTTCTACAAAATATTTGATAAAGGAAGCCCTAGTAATGAAGAATTGAAAGAATACAGAAACAATGCAACAAAAATATAACAATGAACAAACCTATATATAACTTTGAGATAAAAGCATTTTATTGTTTAATAGAATTGAAAATTAATGATATTCTGGTCTTTTGTCATTATGAAGAAAACGGAAGTATATGGGTAGACTGGCCAATCAATCAATATATGCTGGACGCTGGGATTCAGTCTTTCGAAGTGAAAATACTGCCCTATAAAAATCAGGAAACGCTTTCTGAAAAAGCACAATTGGAAGTGGGTATACACTCGGTAGATGCAGATGATGATAACAGGATAGAAGTCCTGGAAAGAAAAGAAATTTCCATTGCAGATAAACAGCAGCTTCCTGCTTTCATCCATAAAGGTACTTTCAACGCGAAGATTCCTTATAAAAATACAGGTTGGAAAAATTCAATGAACATAGAAAAAGAAGATGGGAAAAAGCTCTTGTCGGAAATATTGCAATGGAATTCCAAACTTTTAAATATCTACACCTCTTCAAATATTGAAGAATACAATACAATTTACACCGATCGGGACAAAGAATTTGCCACCGCTTATTATATGGAATACGAAAAAAATACTTCAGATGTTTTTCATTCAAAATTTAAACACCTGATGGCCTTACCCAATGATTTATATCAATTGGTTTTTTATGCAGGCGGAAAGTTGGCAAGTGTTAAATTACCCAATGAACTACCGGGATTTACCTTCGATCCGAAAATTAAAGATGAAAATGGATTAGGAATCAGTTTGATTTTGTTTTTCCACAGAAAAAAACAAGGCGGTCCTTTAGAAATCATACGATAAAAATCATCAGAATAAATCTGCAAAGATTGATGAATGCAGACTTTTAAAATAAATACAATGAAATACCTCTTAATCTTTTTTAGTTGTTTAGTTGCGTTGCAGTGTAATTCTCAAAAAAAAGAAGATCCAAGGCTTATTGGTCAATGGGAAGGAACCCTTAAAGATGCACAAACAGAAAAAAACATCGAAAAAATTGTGCTGGAATTTACCAAAGACGGAAAATTCATCCAGTATATAGGACAGGGGAAATCACAAAATACCATACAAACCACCTATACCGCTCAGAATAATACAATTATTTCTACAGATAATGCCAATGAAAAAGACGAAAGCCAGTATACCATTAAAGATGATACCCTGATCATTACGTATGAAGGCATTGAAAATAAATATGTAAAGCGTAAATAAGGAACAGAAAGTTTCAAAACTGATAAATAAGAATCACTTATAAATAAAAAAATCCTTCTCCTGAATCAAGAGAAGGATTTTTTGTTACCTGTATTTTTTACTTTACAATAAACTTTAAAGAGGTCGTATCTAGCATTAAAATATAAACTCCCTGTTCAAGATTTTTAATCCTAATGGAATTCCTGTTTCCTGTAAAAGGCTGGTCAATACTTTCCATTACCTTTCCCTGAAGATTATAGATCACCGCCTTTCTGATACCTTCCGTATTTCCTTTCACAGAAATTTCCTGATGCGAGATCGGGTTAGGGGAGATTTGCAGACCTTTAGAATCCTCAGTCAGCAAAGCAGAACTACTCTGACTCTGCTTAGCAGTACCCGAATAACACGTCCAGCTCAGATCATCAATCGCGATACGGTTGCCGGATGAAGTATTTTCCAGTGTTATCACCACATTTCCTGAAATATTAATATTGCTGATCGTTGTAGTGGTTGCTGTAGCACTATAAGGAACAGTTCCCACACTTGTACCATTTACTTTTACCGTAAGCGTACTGTTGCTTCCCGAAAACTTAAGCTGCGTAGTTACCGTTAAAGAACCGATACCATTAGCAGAGCTGCTCGAAGTTAATGAACCATCTCTTACCGTGATAGCTTTATTAGAAATAGTCTGATCTGTTCTTGAATCCGTTGCAGTCCATGTTACACCTCCGTTACTCCATGTTCTTGTAGTATAAGAAGCACTGCTCGCAGGGATCGTTTCAAACGTTTCATTTACACAATTTGTAGAAGAAACACTTCCTGCATTGGTTGTTCCGGAAACTGTTGAGCTGTTGGATGAAGAATTTCCGGCAGCATCTTTAGCGACCACATAAAAAGTATAATTTGTTGATGGAGTCAATCCGGAGATCGTTGCAGAAGTAGAGCTCACCGTAGTTTGCAAACTTCCGTTCATATAAACAGCATAAGAAGAAACTCCCACATTATCTGTGGCAGCATTCCAGGCAAGAGAAATACTGTTTGAGGTTTTTGCAGAAATACTAAGATTAGCAACTGTAGTTGGAGCCTGAGTATCTGATGCAGGTTGCTGAGAACCCCAAATCTGATTTACATAACTAGGATTATCAATAAAAGGGTTTCTGTTGCCCTGATACGAATAAGACGCATTATTTCTGACAATTTCAGTCTGAGAAACAGGATCCTGATTATGCCAGGCCAGTAAAACATTTAGCTCCCAGGTCTGAAGTCCGGGAAAAGCACTGCTTCCCAGCATGTTTCCTGAAGAAAAAGTAGAAAGCTTACTTTGATAACGGGTCACAAAATAGAACACCATACGGGCTACATCTCCTTTAAACTCATCAATCGGTTCAAAAACAACACCGGAATATCCTGATGAAGAAGAATTCCCAAGTTTTGAGCCGTTTTTAGACGTAAATGTGGCTGTTCCTACATTTCCGAAAGGATAATTAGACCTCATCCCATTCACTTTTCCATCCGTAGCCCTGATGAAATTAATGTCAGAAACCATTGGCGAAGCCTCACTAAAAAGACTTTGAGGAATAATATGTTCACGGTTGTAGCAGTTTCCTTCCACAGAATAAGTACCACACTGGTTGGTACCCGGATTAAACTTATAAGGATCTGCTGCCGTTGGTTTTTCAGAATAAATATCCATAATAGAACCGTCATTTTCATACGTTTTATCGATGTCGGTTGTTTTATAGGCGGTCCAAAGTCCATTATACCCTTTATCCTGATGTCCGTTGGTAATAATCGAGCTTAATGCCGTCTTTAAAGCGGCACCCGATAATCCGTTTGCAGAGCTGTAATACCCTGTAGGAGCCTGAGCATTAGCTGTTCCGGCCCATACAAGAAATAAGATGATTTTTTTCATAGTAATATTATAATGTACCGTAAGATTACTATATTTTTTTGAATGAAAAATTACATTTTTGTTAAATTTAATAGGTATTGCATTTAAATTAACCAGGATGCCCTTCTCAATCGTGAGGATATCATTAAGATGGCTGCAAATTAAATCAGTCAAAAATCAGCCTTTAATCGTCGGCGGTAAGTTGTATCTCATTATCTTCAGATGTTAAGAGTACATTTCTTAAAGCAAAAATAAAAGCCAGTACAAAAAATTGCACTGGCTTTTAATATAATGATTGATTTAAATCCTGTTATTTTCTTTGAGGAGGATAATTTTTCATAATTTCCATCATGATTTCCGGAATCTGTCTCTGTTTCGCTTTTGGAGAATCTACAGAAATCCCGCTTCCGATTCCTTGCCAAACCAATTTTTGACTTTTTGCGTCTACAAGATCAACGATAATTGCCCCTTCATTATAATTGCTGGTCCAGGTTCTGCTCATTCCAACGCCCCATCCGAAAGGTCCACCCCATCCCCACATTCCGTAAGGAGTGGTGCTGTTGATATCGGTTACTTTCTTATGATTAGCTTTTACATTCACGATCAGATCAGGATTCTCACCCGACTGAAGACCTTTGCTTTGTAATTGTTTTGATAGTTCATTTAATACCCTGTCCTTATCAATATCATTCAGTTTCAAATCGTCGATTCTTATTTTATACGTCTTGTAAGAATTGAAATTCGCAGTTTCGGCATAATCAGAACGTACTTGGAAAGGACTGCACGATGTGAGGCCTAAAGTAGCCGAGGCTAACAAAATAAAAATATATTTTTTCATTTTATTTATTTTTTTTATCGTTTTTAATGAATGTATCAGTCTTTTTATCATATCCATAAGGGCAGTGCCTGCAGCCGCTCTTACAGCAATATCCCCTTTTTAAATGGAATTTTTCCGTGAAAACCTTGTATCCCTGTTCGTTATAGTAAAAGTCTTCGTGTTCTTTGATATCAAAATGGGCCATAAGTTAAATCTTAAGTCAAAAAACTTTTATATTTGTTATATGATAATTGTATGCCAAAAGCCACTAAAAAAACTTAAAATTAACGGCATTGCTCTTTTTCCCTTTATCTTCATAAGGAAACCCGAAGATAAGGAAAATAAAGAACTTATCAATCACGAAAAAATCCATTTGAGACAACAGCTGGAAATGCTGATCATTTTCTTTTATATTTTTTACGTGATTGAATACTATTACTGGTTTTTTATCTTAAAAGACAGCTATCTCGCCTATAAAAGAATTTCATTCGAAAGAGAAGCCTATGCCCATGAAAATGATTTACATTATCTGGGTAAAAGAAAATTCTGGGGATTTCGGAAATATTTGAAATAGATAAAAGATAAAAGATAAAAGATAAAAGATAAAAGATTTCTGGAATAAACATCAATAGAAATGGGTTTCCAATCCATTTAAAAATAAAATTAAAAAACAAAATTCCTCTGGCTTTAGCCAAAATCTAATTCCATACAAACAAACCCCAAACATTTCATGACTTTTATCTGTAAACAAACCATCAACTTAAAAAAACACTAATTTTGTTACCTATAATTTTTCGTATTCATTAATTTATTATTGACAACAAAATAATGTTATTATCAATTCCATCAGAACCTGTTCCCATTCAGGAAATTCCTGTCAATAAAAATGTACGCCTTTTCATAAAAAGAGAAGACCTTGTTCATTCTGAAATTTCAGGGAATAAATATTGGAAGCTGTTTTATAATGTGAATGCATACGTCAGTAAAAATTCCGAACAACCTTATATCATTACTTTTGGCGGTGCTTTTTCCAATCATATAGCTGCTGTTGCTGCCGTTGGAGAAATGGCTGGAATTCCAACACTGGGAATCATACGCGGCGAAGAACTTCAGGATAAATGGAGAGATAATCCCACATTATATTTTGCCTTTAAAAAAGGAATGAACCTGAAATTTGTAACTCGGGAAGAATACCGGAATAAAGAAAAATTGTCAGAATTTTTACAGCAGGAATTTCCGGATGCACTGATTATTCCTGAAGGGGGAACCAATGATGAAGCGGTAGCAGGCGTGAAAATGATGCTGAATAACGAAACAAAAGATTTTGATTATCTTTGCACCGCAGTCGGAACCGGAGGAACGGTTGCCGGGATATCCAGATTTTGTGAAGATGATCAGAAAGTGATAGGGTTTAAAGTCGTAGACGACTCCTCACTGGAAAATAAAATTGCAGAGCTAACCTTACAGAATAATTTTAATCTAATAGATTCATGTTGGGGAGGTTATGGTAAAATAAATGATGAAAACATCCGTTTTATCAATGATTTTAAAGAAAAATATGGAATTCCGTTAGAACCGATTTATACAGGGAAAATGATGCAGAAGGTGGTAGATCTTATCGATGAAGAGTACTTTCCTGAGAACAGTAAAATATTGTGCTTTCATACCGGAGGATTACAGGGAATTGAAGGGGCAAATTTGCTTTTAAAGAGACAAAATAGAAATTTAATCATATAAGTAAAATTGAAAAACATGAAAAGACTTTTCTTACTCGTAAGCCTTTTAGTTTTATCAAAATTCTCAGCCCAGACTTGGGCTACTGAAGACCAATACATCCAGAAATTTGCCCAATATGCGGTAGAAGAAATGGAAAAGTATAAAATTCCTGCTTCTATAACACTTGCCCAGGGACTTCTGGAAACGGGTGGCGGACAAAGCAGATTGGCTCAGGAAGGCAAAAATCACTTCGGAATAAAATGTAAAGAAGACTGGACAGGCAGAACCATGAAGCATACGGATGATGCTCCCAATGAGTGTTTCCGCGTGTATGATGACCCCAGACAGTCGTATGAAGACCATTCGATATTTTTATCAACACGAAAATACTATACGAATCTCTTCAATCTGGACATGAAAGATTACAGAGCATGGGCATACGGTCTTAAAAAAGCAGGGTATGCGACAAACCCCCGTTATGCTTCTATTCTCATTGGTAAAATTGAACGGTATAAACTCTACGAATATGATAATACCAACTCAAAAGAAGTTTTGTATGCCGTGCTCAGAATGTATCCCGATTTAAAGGACGACAGAAGCTTTATGGCAAAATTAGAGCCATCAAAAGCAACCCCTAAAAGAGAACCGGTTACCGTAACGGTACCTTACAAGCAGACCACTTTTGCCCAGCAGCAGAAAAGAGTTGAAAGAATCAAATCAAAAGCAGAACTCCTGAATTCAATTTTAATTTTAAGCCATCCTAATGAAGGTTTGAAATATATTGTGATTCCTGAAGATACCACAGTGAAGTTTATTGCCAATAAATTCAAAGTTAGTGAAAGCAGGCTGATGAAGTGGAACGAGCTGGATAGTGATGTTTTGAAGAAAGACGAAATTGTATTCCTGGAATCAAAAAATTCTACAGGAAATACCGCTACCTACAAAGTGTCATCAGGAGAAGATATGCATGATATCGCTCAAAAATTTGGTGTTAAGTTAAATAAATTATATGCTAAAAACAGAATGGATGAAGGACAACAACCTTCTGCAGGACAGCTGATTTATTTAATAGATAAAAAACCTAGAAATTAATTTTTATTGATCATTTTGTTAAAATGGTAAGGTAACCATCAACAAAGGATCAACCATCAACCAACATATGAAGTATCAAAGAAGTTCGGCTTTATTCGATGAAGCTTACCAATACATTCCGGGAGGAGTAAACTCACCGGTTCGGGCATTCAAATCAGTAGGAGGAGTTCCTGTTTTTATGAAATCTGCGAAAGGGGCTTACCTTACAGATGAAGACGACAATACCTATATCGACTATATTAATTCATGGGGCCCTGCAATTTTAGGACATACTCATCCGGAAGTTTTAGAAGCGTTACAGTTGCAGGCTGAGAAAGGATTCTCTTTCGGTGCTCCTACAGAACTGGAAACGCAGATTGCAAAATTTATCGTAGAAAATGTTCCGAATATTGACCAGATAAGAATGGTTTCTTCAGGAACAGAAGCTTGTATGAGTTCAGTACGATTGGCAAGAGGATTTACGGGAAGAGACAAGATTATTAAATTTGAAGGGTGCTATCATGGACATTCAGATTCATTCCTGATAAAAGCAGGAAGCGGTGCTGCAACTTTCGGAAATCCCAATTCTCCGGGAGTAACGGAAGGAACAGCAAAAGATACACTGTTAGCCCGTTACAATGATGTTGAGCAGGTGGATGATCTTTTCCGTCATAACCAGGGACAGATTGCAGCGATTATTGTTGAACCTGTTGCCGGAAATATGGGCTGCGTGCTGCCGGAAAATAATTTTTTACAGAATTTAAGAAGGATTTGTGACGAAAACGGAGCTTTACTGATATTTGATGAGGTAATGACCGGCTTCAGACTGGCTTTCGGCGGGGCTCAGGAACTTTTCAATGTAAAAGCTGATTTGGTAACTTATGGAAAGGTAATCGGAGGCGGACTTCCGGTAGGTGCTTTTGCAGGTAGAAACGAAATTATGGATCAACTGGCGCCAAAAGGAAGAGTGTACCAGGCAGGAACATTAAGTGGAAATCCGCTGGCCATGCGAGCAGGCTTGAAGACTTTACAGATCATCAGAAATGACGAAAACTTCTATAACAGAATCAACAAAACAGCAGAAACCTTAGACTTTGAAATTGGGAAAATTTTAAATGAAAAAGGAATTGCTCACAGAATCAATAGAAAAGGATCAATGATGTCGGTATTTTTCAATATTAAAAGTGTTTCTAATTTTGATGAAGCTCAGGAAGCAAATCACGCCCTGTTCAACAACTTCTTCCATCAGATGCTTACCAATGGAATTTACCTTCCGCCAAGTGGTTATGAAACATATTTCATCAGTGATGCCATCAAAGATAAAGAGATTGATATGACATTAGAGGCAGTTAGGAAATTTGATTTTTCTTAACAGTTAATAATTACAGATAAAAAAGGGATGAGGTTGTACAACTTCATCCCTTTTTGTTTTTGGGTGAATAATCTCATACATATACAGATGAGTACTTACCCCAATAAATTATACAGATCTTGTGATAAACCATACACGCTATTCCTTTCTATTCTCTTTAATTTTGTAACAAACAGATTGGAAATGAACTCTTCACACCATATATCCCGTAAAACTTTTATTAAAAATTCAGCCTGGGCCATGGCTGGGCTTACTTTAGTTCCTGATATCGTCAATGCAGCACCGCTTTTTGACGACCCAAACAACTCTACGGACGGGAAAATAAGTTTTAAAAATGTCCGGTTGGAGACCGGGTTTATCTATGAAGAAGGTGAAGTGGTTTCAACCCAAACTGATTTGTTTTATCTTGAGACGGAAAATGGAAAAATAACGAAAGTTTCTGCAAATCTTCCCAATGCAAAAGCGGTGGATACCAAAGGAATGCTGATGCTTCCTGCGTTTAAGGATATGCATATTCATTTGGATAAAACATTCTATGGAGACAATTGGCAGGCTGTAAGAAAAAGAACAGGCGGAGTGAAAGGAATGATTTCCCTGGAACAGAAAATTCTTCCTGAAATGTTGAAAACTCAACTTTGAAGGCGGAAAAAATGATTGAACTGCTTCAGTCGAAAGGAACCTCTTTTGCCAGAAGCCATGTGAATATTGAACCGACTTCAAAATTAGAATCTTTAAAAAATTTACAAAAAGCGTTAGATCATAAAAAGAACACGTTTGGAGCAGAATTAGTCGCTTTTCCACAGCACGGAGTGTTTTATACAGATTCTGTTCCCTATCTGAAAGAGGCAGCGAAGATGGATATTGATTTGATTGGTGGGGTAGATCCTTACACCATCGATGGCGCTATTGAAAAAACAATCGATTTTACCGTTCAGTTAGCATTGGATCATCATAAAGGTATTGATATTCATCTGCATGAAAGTGGAGAATCTGGCCTGAAAACCGTGGAATATTTAATTGATAAAGTCAATGAAAACCCGGCTTTAAAAGGAAAAACATATGTGAGCCACTGCTTTGTGTTGGGGAAATTAGAAAAGATTAAACAGGAAGAAATAGCCGAAAAATTAGGAAATGCCCAGATCGGAATTGTATCAACAATCCCGTTTGGAAGCCTGGTTATGCCAATACCGACTTTATATAAGCATGGGGTGACCGTTTTCACAGGAAACGACAGTATTGTAGACCACTGGAATACATTTGGAAGCGGAAGTGTACTGCAGAAAGCCAATCTGATGGCACAGCTGTATGGTTATTCTACTGAATTTTTATTGTCAAGAAGCTTAAAACTGGCTACGGCCAATAACCTTCCGCTGGATGATAAGGGAACTCAGCAGTGGCCGAAAAAAGGAGATCAGGCAGATTTTGTTTTCGTACAAGCAAGCTGTTCTGCAGAAGCCGTTTCCAGAATTTCGGAGGTGGAATCATTAGTTCATCAGGGAAATATAGTTTTTTAAATAGAACCTCGGGAAATTTACTTATTTTAGAGAGTAAATTAACAGAGTGGGCCACCAGCCAGATTATTTCCCCATATTAGGCATTCATGAATTCAGTGAAAATCATTCGCTGGGATCTCATCTGGTGTTTAACGAGCTGCATGGTGAACGTTCTATTGATGAACCTCACAAACACGATTTTTTTATCATTAATCTTTTCGAAAAGGGTAGAGGAACCCACATCATTGATTTTGTGGAACATCAATTGGACAGTCATCAGATCCATCTTGTTTTTCCCGGTCAGGTTCATCAATGGACCATTGAAAAAGAAACCATAGGCTACCAGCTGATGATGAGCCGGGAATGGTTTGAGAGCTTTCTTCCGGCATTACGGTTTTCTGCTTCCTATTATCTGAACCATCCTGTTATTGGTATTTCTGAAGAATTGTATGAGGCGCTTTTGTATGAATTTCACGCCATTCAAAAAGAGCTTACTTGCGAAAGTCCTTTTTGGGAATTGATAAGGAAACGAAGTGAGATAATCGGTTTATTATTGAGTAAATCAGTGGAAGGAACTTTCAAAGACTTTGAAAATTACACTTCAAATCCTATTATTACTAAATTTTTAAACTTAATTTCTATTCATTATAAAACAGAACGTTCGGTTTCTTTCTATGCAGAAAAACTGAATATTTCTGCCAATTATCTGAATATTGTATGCCGGAAAAATTTAAATGCTTCGGCTTCATCCCTTATTCAGGACCGGATTCTCCTGGAAGCAAAACGGCTGTTAAAAGTCTCTGAAATGTCGGTGAAAGATATTGTATACGACCTCGGTTTTTACGATCACGCCAGCTTTTCAAAATTTTTCAAAATGCAGACCGGAATGACGCCATCGCAGTTCAAAGAATAATCTGTACAAAACAATATATAATTGATACCTCTTCTTCCGGAACAGGGTGTGTAATTTTGTAAGGTTAAAACTTATGCTATTCAGTTCCCTATTCAGTTTCCCGTTAAAGGAAAATATGCATTGAAAAATGTCTGTGTTGAAACAGACGTAGCTTATATTTTTTAATCCCTTGTTTTTAACGGAAAGCGCCCGGAAAATTTTCCGGGCGCTTTCTTGATTGTTATGAATAAAATTAGTTACTACTTATTGTAATCCTGCTAAAAGATTTACTCCATCTACAGTAGCCCATGCTCCCGGAGTTAAAGATACCTTAGTTACAGTTGTTGCGTTGGTAAAGGTTTTAGCTCCATTCGGAGTGAAGGCATATCCCCATACTCCGGCATTGTCAGAGTTTAGATAAATCATTGGAGATACCACTACTTTACCGGTATTTACCTGGCTTGTTTCTGTGGCAGCATCCTGGATAAGAACAGCATATGCTTTTTGTGCTCCTATATTTTTGTATCCACTGATATAAACATTACTGAAAATACCTGTACCTTGCTTTTTAAACTGAATAGCTGTAATTTCTGCAGAGTTTGCTGTTTCAGGATTTGTACCGGCATTTCTGATAAGTGTAATATTTGAAATTTTCGGGGCAATATTATCTACGTTACTTGATGATTCTATTTCCATTCCGAAGTTACCTACTCCTGTTTGGAAAGCATACCAGTTTGTATTATCTTGTCCACTCCATGCGTCTTGCCAGTCGAATGAGTCATCATAATTTCCATAAGAAACGATATTTTTAGCACTAACAGTACCACCGAAGAATTCATATCCATCATCAGTACCTTTGTAAGTGACAAGGTTTTCTAATACAGTTCCTGATCCTACAGCATAAAAAGTCATAGAATTAGTTTCAGATGTACCATCTCCAATTTTCTTACCTGCATATTCTACACGAACGAACTTCATAACTCCGGAGTTTGAAGTGGCATCATTACCTCCATAGGCAACTAGATTTCCGTCTTCAGATATAGCAGTTGTTGTTCCATTGATCGCTTTTATAGGTGCGTTTCCAAATAATGTTATTCCACCCCAGTCACCAGGTGTTTTTGTCGTTGTGGTAAATACTATTGGCTCAGAAGCTGTTCCTACTGCATTTATTTTTCCATCCTTAAGCACTACCAAACTACTGTTAGTAGATACATCCACTGTAAAGTTAGCTCCAGCTTCAATAGTAAGTGTTGCTCCACCTGTTACTTTTACAATTCCTCTTAATGTATAGTTTCCTTTTTTAAAGACGGTGTCCTTACTAATGGTTCCGCTTAAAACTGTTGTATCTGGATTGGTAACAACAGTTTCTCCTCCTAAACCATCATTAACATCGATAGTACATGAGTTTAATACTGTTGTAAGTACAAATGTTAGTGATAATAATGATAATACTCTTCTTTTCATTTTATATTGATTTATTATTTATTAAGTTATTTTAGAATGTGTATCCTACGGTTAGATTAAAATTAACTCCCCTGAAATAGTCTGTATAAGTGTTTACACCATTGGTGTTGACATTATAATAGCTCTTATCTCCCAGTAGAATTTTATATCGGTTGTTTAAAATATTTTGAATACCTGCTTTTACGTTCCAGTTTTTTGTAATTTGTTCCTGGTAAACAAAATCCAATTGGTGAAATGGCTTTTCATAGTAGTTATCCGCACCCGAACTTCCTACAGCAAATATTTTGGAACCTGAAACATTATATATTAAAGACAAGGTTCTGCTTAAATTATTTTTAGTTTTTACCTCATACTTTAAATCTGCATTTATAGTATAGGGAGATGCACCCTGAAGTCCTCTTTTTCTCAGATCTCCTTTATAGAAATCAGGATTTGGTCTTTCAAGCTTTAGTTGTTCTTCACTTCTTTCAACATTGGTGTACATAAAAGTCGCATTAGCTCCCAAAGTAAACTTATCCAATGATTCAGAAATTCTTCCCAGGCTTACAATTCCTTCTAATTCAACCCCGGCCAGGTCTGCTCTTTTAGCATTGTAGAAAGTTACTGTTACACCATTGGCATCTCCTGAAGAAACGAATGACCTTTCAATAGCATTGTTAATTCTTTTAGCAAATAAGTTCACGGTAAACATTTCTTTGTTGGTTGGGAAATATTCCCATTTCAAATCAAAGTTATAATTGTCACTAAGTTTAATATCCGGGTTACCTTTGATCGTTTCATTATCAGGATTGATATAAGATATTTCCATGGTCTCGATCAAAACCGGACGTGTAACCGTTTTACTGAAAGAGAATCTTAAATTATTCTTGCTATTAAGAGCTTTTTTGATGGATAATGAAGGTAAGAACAGGTTTCTTTCTTTTTCTAAATTTCTTTTTTGCGTCGCACCCTGTTCCGAATATCGGATAAGAGTCATATCATTTTCATACCTCCCGCCGATTAAAATATCCCAGGTTTCTGTAGGCTTATAATTGAAATTAATGTAACCTGCATTCACAAACTGATACATACTGGTAAAGAAGTTAGACCCATCTGATTCTTCTTGGAAAAAGAATAAATTGTTTGCTAAATCCTGATTGAATTTAGCCTGAGGACTATTCTTGTCGATTAAGAAAGTTTGCCCGGCAGTTCCATTAGGTTTTCCGAAAAGGAATCGGTAGGATGTTTTTCTAAGATCAGCAAATCCATTATATCCCACAGATAGTTGCATTGGGAAATCTTTTTTATCACCCTTTTCTCCTAAGAAAACTGAATATTCACCATAAGCAGAACCATAAAATCGGGAATTTACATCTAAATATTGGCGGATGATATTATTACCCCCATAAGCTAAGATTAGTTGATTGTCAGATAGCATATTTCCATTGGCATCCTGACGACTTCCCTCTAAAATTTTTCTGTCAGGTTGCTCATAATTATTAATTACGTAGCTTGCTCCTGCTTTTAATTGATGTCTTTCTCCTATTTTTTGTGATCCGGTTAACTGAATATTTAAGAATCTGGATAAATCCTGCTGATTGGTACGGAAAAATCCGATATCCTTATTTTGAACCTGGTTATTTTTATATCCGTAATAATCTTCAATAATATTATTTACGTTTTGTAAGAACATAGCATTCAAATTGATTGCTGTTCCTTTATTTTTGTACCCAAAACCTAATAAAGCAGAAGATTCTATTTCGTAGTTATATTGCTTTCTTAATAGATCATTGTTAAGATTGATTACCCCTCCAAAATCTTTAAATTGATTTTTCGCTCCTTCTTTAAAAGAATATTCAGAACTTTGGTTTAAAGAAAATAGAACACCTAAACTTCCTGTTTCACCAATTTTCATTTTTTGTACCGTTGTAAAACCAATATTAGTATTAGGTAAAGATTTTACATTATCTACATTCCAATTGTCTTTAAATTGGGATAGAGATTCATTGGCTGAGAATCTATAGTTGTTTGGCCTTGAATTTCTGATGGCTGATGGTAATCTTTTGTCTTGTGAATTAAGACCCAAATAGCCATTAAATCCATCTGCCCCTTCTGAAACTTTAAACCCGTCCCTGAAAGTACTTACCGTATTTACGCCAATTCCAAATTCAATCTTCGAAAACGCTTTATCAATTGTTAACGTTTCAATATCAAAAGTAGCTCCTGCAAAGTCGCCATATAGATTGGAGTTGAACGTTTTGTAGATATTAAGCTTACCAACAACATCTGTCGGAAACTGTTTTAAAGCAATAATTTTTTGGAAAGGGTTATTGGAAGGAGATCCCAGTCCGTTGATCAATAGATAGTTGTATCTTTCTTCCAGTCCTCTCACAAAAAGTCCTCTGCCCTCTACCGTAGTGATCCCGGTTACTTTCGTAAGGCCCTGCTCTACATTGGAGATTCCTTTTCTGGAGATTTCTTCAGCACTTACAGCCTGCTTTTGAATGATAGCTTTTTTTTGCTCTCCTAATACTGCAGTTTCAGTTTTTTTATTGCTGCTTCCCTGAATAACAACCCCGTCGATCTTTTTCTCTTTCGTTAGGGTGTCTTGTCTGGTTTCTTGAGCATAAAATGCAGTCGATGAGGCGGTTAAAAAGATAACCGCTATACTAGCTTTTTTAAGATTCATTTTATTTTTACTATATTCTTTCGACGCAAAGAAAGGCAAGTTTAACGGGGTAAATGGTTTAGTTAAATTTAATTTTTCCTTAACTAAACATTAACAAAACGATATTATTGTTAACTTTATATGAACGATAACAGATTTATTAATCTGTGATTTAAAAATTATTAACTTTGACTCAGTAAAAATTGAAAATGAACCAAAAGAAAATCCTCTTAATAGACGATGAACTGGATATTTTAGAGATTCTGTCTTACAACTTGGAAAAGGAAGGCTACGATATCTATACAGCCACAAACGGTAACGAAGGTATTGATAAAGCCAAGGAAATTATCCCCGATCTTATCTTACTGGACGTAATGATGCCTGAAAAAGATGGCATAGAAACCTGTCAGGAACTTCGCAAAGTAAAAGAACTTCAAAAAACACTGATTGTTTTTCTGTCCGCAAGAAGCGAAGAATTTTCTCAGTTAGCAGGATTTCAGGCCGGAGCCAACGATTACGTCGTTAAACTGATTAAACCGAAAATCCTTATTTCTAAAGTAAATGCTTTATTACAGCTAACCTCCCAGGTTTCTGACAATGCGAAACTTATTGAAATCGGAGACCTTATTATCGATAAAGACAATTTTAGAGTTTCTAAAAGCGGACAGCAGTTTTTGCTTCCTAAAAAAGAATTTGACTTGCTTTATCTTTTAGCTTCCAATACCGAAAAAGTATTTAAAAGAGAAGAGATTTTAGAAAAAGTTTGGGGAAATGATGTGATTGTGGGAGAAAGAACTATCGACGTTCACATCAGAAGATTAAGAGAAAAATTGGGAATCAACACCATTCAGACCTTAAAAGGAATAGGCTATAAGCTAATCGTTTTATAGTTTAAAAAAACTAACTTTACCTATCAACCCATAAAAATGTTGTAAAATTGAAATTTTACAGACTTACCCTTACAGCCTCATGTCTTCTGACATTAGTCATGTTTCTTCTAGTGCTTATATTTGATTCACTAAAAGATATTTATGACCGTACCCCGTTTTTTAAAATAGGACTTATCATCTGTCTTATCGTTATTTTCATCATTAATTATGTCGTGCTGGAGCTGCTCTTTAATTATTATGGAAAAAAGCAGGTTCGCGGACTTTCACAAATTCTTCCGCAGGAGATTGTGCAGCATCATGATGAGAATATTACCATTAAAGAATTGGGGGAACGATTTTCCGATCTCAACCAGCAGCAGGTTACCGAGATTGATATTTTGAAGGAAATGGAAAGTTACCGTAAAGAATATATTGGCAACGTTTCCCATGAGCTGAAGACACCTCTTTTTTCCATTCAGGGATATGTAGAGACATTAAGAGATGGCGGGGTAGATAATCTTACCATCAGGGATAAATATCTGGAAAGAATAGATATCTCCGTAGAAAGATTGATCGCCATTGTTACCGATCTCGATATGATCAACAGACTTGAAGCAGGAGAAATTAACCTTACGGTTTCAAGATTTGATGTGAATCTTCTTATCAAAGAAATTTTTGATCTGCTGGACCTTGAAGCAGAAAAGCATAACACTACTTTACAGATCCAGACGCTGCATCCTCAGATTTTTGTAGATGCAGATAAGCAGAAAGTATCTCAGGTTTTCATCAATCTTGTTTCTAACGCGATCCATTATGCCAACAGGCAGGAAGCAAAAGTAGTTGTAAAAACCAGTGTTCTTAAAAATAAAGTTCTGATTGAAGTGATCGACAACGGAATGGGAATAAAAAAAGAACTTCTGCCAAGGATTTTTGAAAGATTTTACCGGGTAGAGACCAGCAGAAGCAGAAGAGAAGGAGGTTCAGGGCTTGGGCTGGCTATTGTAAAGCATATCCTTGAGGCTCATAACGAAAACATTACAGTAGAAAGCGTATACCTTGAGGGTACGAAGTTCAGTTTTATGCTGGAGAAAAGTAAATAATTCCGACAAAATGTAAGAAAAAAAAATATTTTAAAAAATCCTGAAATATTTTTTAGTCACATGTCATTTATTATATATTTGCAGGAGAAATTTATCATAATAATCAAGGCAAAAAGTAATTTAAAGACTGATATGGTTTACAAAATCCGCGTAATATTAGATGCGAAAGAAGATATTTTCCGTGATATCGAAGTTAAAGGGAAACAGACGCTATGGAACTTACATTTAGGAATTAAAAGTGCATTCAGCTTGCAGGGAGATGAGCTTTCAACTTTTAATTTACTGGAAGAAGATGGAACAATTGTAAAAAGTGTTCCGTTAGAAGATATGAGTGATGATGGTGATGGAGAAATTATGTCGGATGTCTATATAGATGAAGCTTTTGCTAAAGCAGGCGACAAAGCTCAGTTCCAATATGGTTTTCTTGATCTTTGGGAATTCTTCTGCGAACTCGTGGAAGTCATTGAAGAAACAAAAGGAGTAAACTATCCTATTACGGTATACAGATTTGGAAATGTTCCTTTAAAAGCACCAAGTAAAAGCAGTGGCGGAGGATCAAAAAAGAAATCAGCAATGCCTCTAATGGATGATGATTTCGGTTTTGAAGATGATTTTAGCAGCGTCAGCAGTTTTGAAGATGAAGATGACACCTTCGATGATGATGAAGAAGAAGACTACAATGATGATGTTTTCGACGATGAAGAAGACGATAGCGACGAAAGATAATAAACAATATATACAGCCCCGGATATTTATTCGGGGCTTTTTTATTCTTTCACTAGAAAAACAATTCCTATTTTTGTTCAAAATAAATGAATGAGAAAATTAATTTTAGTAGCCATCATTGGTCTGGGAATTGTTTCTTGTACCACTCAAAATGTAAAAAATACTATGGATTTGCCGAAAGAATGGAAGCATACAACGAATATCTATGAAGTCAATATAAGACAATATACAAAAGAAGGAACCTTTAAAGCATTTGAAAAAGAAATGCCCCGCCTGAAAACAATGGGCGTTCGTACCCTTTGGTTTATGCCGATCACACCCATTGCGCAGCAAAATAAAAAAGGAAGCCTCGGAAGCCAGTATGCAGCGGCAGACTATACCACCATCAATCCCGAGTTCGGAACATTAAATGACTTCAAACACATGGTGAATGAAGCCCATAGACTAGGTTTTAAAGTAATTATCGATTGGGTTGCCAACCATACAGGCTGGGATCATATATGGACAAAAACACATCCCGAATTTTATCTGAAAGATCCAGACGGTAAATTTCATATTGCTTCCGGAATGGATGATATTATTGAGCTGGATTATAAAAACCAGGAAATGCGTAAGGCAATGATCGATGCCATGAAATTCTGGGTTAAAGAAACCGGTATCGATGGATTCAGATGTGATCTTGCTTCTTGGGTAGAAGTTGATTTTTGGCAACAGGCCCGTCCGGAGGTAGAAACGCTAAAGCCTTTGTTTTGGTTAGGAGAATTTGACGAGCTGGAAAGTCCGGAATATGGAAAAGTTTTCGATGCAAGTTATTCCTGGACCTGGATGCATAAATCCAATGATTATTACAATAAAAATCTTCCTTTACAGGACCTGAAAGATCTTTTAATAAAATATTCCAATATCGGTGACGCATCAATGAGAGCCTGGTTTACCAGTAATCATGATGAAAATTCATGGAATGGTACCGAATATGAAAAATATGGCGTAATTACAAAACCAATGGCCGTATTTTCTGCGACATGGAATGGAATTCCGTTGCTTTACTCAGGACAGGAACTTCCGAATATGAAAAGACTTGAGTTTTTTGAGAAGGATGTCATCAAGTGGACCAATACTTACCAGAATGCAGATTTTTATAAGACATTATTGAATATCAAAGCATCCAACCCTGCATTGCGAGGCGGAGATCCCAATGTGTCAACTTATCTTTTGAACACGACAGCAAATGACAAAATCTTAGCCTACATTAGAAAAAATGGTAAAAATGAGGTTCTGGTCGTTTTAAATATGTCTAAAGAACCGGTGGAGTTCAGTATTGAAGACAACAATCTGTCCGGAAGTTTCAGGAATATATTTGATGCCACAAAAAGAAATTTCGACAGTGGGAAAAACTTTAATTTCAAAGTTTCAGACTATGCTGTATTTGAAAAATAAATTATAACTTTAACAAAGATCATTACATCAATAGAGCGGGCTTTAGCCCGCTTTTCATATCCATAATAAGTTGGCTTTAGCCAAAAATAACCAATGAATAAGGAGAAAATAATAGAGATTATAAGAAATAAAATCGCCGACAAAATTCAAACCTTTGAAAAGCTGATTGCCGAAACCCGAGCTTCCAACAACGAAACAAAAAGTTCGATGGGCGATAAATACGAAACCAGCCGTGAAATGGTTCAGCAGGAAATCAACAACCTTCAGAGACAGCTTAATGAAACCGTAAACCAGCAGGCTTTAATTCAGAAAATAACCTCAGAACCTTCTCTTAAAGTCCAGAATGGAGCATTGGTGAAAACCGATCGCGGATTATTTTATGTGGCAGCGTCTGTTGGAGAAATCAATATTGATCAGCAAAAAATAATGACCGTCTCTGCAGAATCTCCGCTGATAAAAGCGATGTCTGGCAAGAAAAAAGACGATGTATTTACAATCAACACTGTAACTCAAACTATTGAAAACATTTGGTAGCAGATGATCATAAGCTATTTTGTGCTGAATTATAATCTACCGTTTAATAGAAAATTTATGTAGTTATTATACAAAGCATTCATGAAAATGGATGCTTTTTTAATAGTTTTTTAGCTTAGTTTTTTCTAAATTTGAGCTCTCAAAATTGCCTTCAAAATGCAGAATTACCTAGACCTTTTACAACATATCATTGATAACGGAACAGATAAAACCGACAGAACCGGTACCGGAACCAGAAGTGTTTTCGGATACCAGCTCAGATATGACCTGTCAAAAGGATTTCCTATGGTAACTACCAAAAAAGTACACCTGAAATCAATTATTTACGAACTGCTTTGGTTTTTGAAAGGAGACACAAATATTAAGTATTTAACAGACAACGGCGTAAGCATCTGGAATGAATGGGCAGACGAAAACGGAGATTTAGGTCCTGTTTATGGGGCTCAATGGAGAAGCTGGAACGGTGCAGACGGAAAAGTGGTAGATCAGATTTCAGAAGTAATCGACCAAATCAAGAAGAACCCTGATTCCAGACGATTGATCGTTTCTGCATGGAATGTAGCAGAGATTCCCAATATGGCATTGGCGCCTTGCCATGCCTTATTTCAATTTTATGTAGCAGATGGGAAACTGTCGCTTCAGTTGTACCAGAGAAGTGCTGATGTTTTCTTGGGTGTTCCGTTTAATATTGCAAGCTACGCGTTGCTTCTAATGATGGTAGCACAGGTTTGCGACCTTGAAGTAGGAGATTATGTTCACAGTTTTGGGGATGTTCACATCTACAATAACCATTTTGAACAGGTCAACAGACAGCTGGCAAGAGATCCTAGGCCACTTCCGACCATGAAGCTGAATCCCGAAGTGAAAGATATCTTCAGTTTCAGTTTTGAAGATTTTACACTGGAAAATTACGATCCGCATCCTGGAATTAAAGCTCCTGTAGCTATCTGATGAATCGTATAAAGTCATTCTTGATTATATTAGAAAAGATTCACTTTCCATAAAAGAACATGAAATTTTAATTGAACTGGAGCATAATGGAATTTTCCAAGGTCAGGAATATTAATAATTTTTATTGATTCATGTAACGAAATCCCTGTTTTTGTTACTTATTTTGAAAATTATTACCATGTTCAGAAAAATAGGAATCAGTATTTCCATCGCAGCATTTAGCCTGGGATTTGCTCAGAATATTGACAAACAAAAACTGGATGATTATTTCAACGCTTTAGATAAAAATCATAAAGTTATGGGCAGCTTTGCGATCGCTGATAAAGGAAAAGTAATTTATACCCATGCTATTGGATTTTCTGACGCGGAAAGCCAAAAAAAAGCAGATGTTAATACCATTTATAGAATAGGATCTATTACCAAAACTTTTACAGCTGTTCTCATCATGAAAGCTGTGGAAGAAAAGAAACTGACTTTAGATACTCAACTAAGCAAGTTTTTTCCTAAAATAAAAAATGCAGATAAAATAAAAATTGAATTCCTGCTGAACCACAGGAGCGGAATCCACAGCTATACTGATGACAAGGAATATGGAAGCTACTACACCCAGCCCATTGCTAAAGAAAAATTAATTGCAATCATAGAGAAGGGTGGTTCAGACTTTGAACCGAATACCCAGTTTGAGTACAGCAATTCAAACTATACCATTCTTACTTATATTTTGGAAAAAGTATATGGCAAAAAGTATTCGGAGCTTATTCAAAAATATATTGCAAAACCTTTACAGTTACAATATACTCAGGTAGGCGGTAAAATTGATGTTTCGAAAAACAATGCCTATTCATACGATTACGAAAACGGAAAGTACATAAAAAGCCCTGAAACCGATATGTCAGTTCCCAGTGGTGCAGGATGTATGATTTCTACTCCATCAGAACTGATTGCTTTTATGAACGGATTAACTTCAGGTAAACTGGTTTCTAAAGAAAGCTTTGAGGCGATGCGGCAATTTAAAGACCATTATGGTTTTGCTTTGACAGAAGTTCCTTTCGGTGAGAAAAAAGGATTCGGACATACCGGAGGGATTGATGAATTTCGTTCAGTGCTTTACTATTTTCCAGACGGTGAAAAAACGATTGCTATGATTACCAATCAGTCTGATTTTGATAATAATCAAATGTCTATTGTAGCATTACAGGCAGCATATGGTATAGATTTCCAGATACCGGACTTTAAGGTTGTCGAAGTTTCGAATGCTGATCTTGAACCGTTGACAGGAAATTACTCCAGCCCCACAGTTCCATTGAAAATCAATATTTTTCTTAAAGATAAAAAATTAATGGCGCAGGCATCTGGCCAAAGTGCCTTTCCTTTAGAGGCTGTTTATAAAACTAGTTTTACATTTGATGCAGCAGGAATTAAAATTGATTTTAATCCCGCGAAAAAAGAATTTGTGATTTCACAGGGTGGTACGAAAAATACGTTTACAAAAGAATAATAATGTGATCGGGATCTACAGCAGCTATGAAACTTAATCCTAAAGTGAAAGATATTTTTGACTTCAGGATTAAGATGTTATAGTAAAAATTACATTTCCCATTCTAGAATTAAGGCTCAGGCAGCAATTTGGCTTTACATTATATATTGCCGAACTCTTTTTTTATTACAGAATTTCTATTATTTTTGACCCATCAGAAGCTGGGCTTCTAACACAAATTTTGAAAAATAATATGAAAAAAATAATTAACAATAATTATTTGATATTTCTGAATATCTTAATTATTGTCTACAGTCTTTATATCAGTTGGTCGGTTTTCAAAGAGAAAGCTATACTCACGGATGATTTAGCAGGATTTTATGTGTTGCCATCCGTTTCAGGATCCTATTTTAGCTACATGTACTCTTTTCTTGATTCCCGGATAATGGCAGCCAGACCTGTATCGGGTGTAGTGACAGGAACCTTAACTTTTCTTTCAAAGAATAATGAATCTGTTTATTTTTTGGGATTGCTCTTTTTCCCGCTTTCATTACTTGTTTTATATTGGGTTGCCCGGAAGATCGTATCAAAAGAACTGGCCAGTCTTTTTACTGTTTTGTATTTATGCTCTTCGATAGGAACAAGCATTCAGTTTTCTGCAATTATGCTCAATTCAAGTCTGGCAACAATCTTTTTTGCACTGAGTATTTATTATGTATATGTCCGGAAAAATATTTTCATAAGTTCAGTGTTTTTTATAGCTTCCGTATTCAGTTATGAAATTTTTCTACCTTTAATACTCCTCAACCTGTTTCTTATCAAAGAAAATAAAAAAAGGATCTTATTTGCAGTTCTTACAGTAGGAATAATCGTTATTTTCAGAAAAGTTATTCAGCCAAATGTATTTGCCAATTCATACCAAAGAGATGAGATAGGAAAGGTATTTGAATTGAAAAGAGTAGTGTTTGTTGCTATGTGTGCCGTGAAATTATTTTTCAGAGATGTTTTTGAAGGAATGTATAGAGGTATTTTGAATATCAGAAATATGAATCTCTTTGAAATCATACTGTCATTACTCATATCCTCAGCAGTATATAAAGTATTCTGTAACTATGACTTTAAGAACAAATTGCAGAATTATAAAAAACTGGCTGTTATTTCCCTTATTTCCATATTGGCAGGACTAAGTATTTACCTTTTCTCTTCCTATATTCCCACACTTTTTGGATTTGAGAACCGAAATCTGGGTGCCATAAGACTTTTCTATACATTATTTATTATTTCCGGACTGGTTTATCTGTCTGTTAAGATGAAATTGCATGGTAAACTGATTAGTGCTCTTCTGGCAGGTATCACTTTCCTTTTTATTATTACCAACATCAGTGTTAAAAACTCTTGGATTTATGCAAGTCAATTTAATAATGAATTATTCAGCAAACTGAATACCGCTCTCAAAGAACATCATATTGAAACTGGAGATATCTGTTTGGATTATGATGTGTTTAATGAACTTAAAACCAACAAGAATCTTACCTTCAGAGAACCTCTTTTTTATAAAAAATGGGAAAGCCCTATGCTTTGTAAGATAAACGGTATTGATCCACTGAAAATTCGGGTTCATAATGTGGAGACACAAAAAGACTGTACGATAACATTCCAGTATAAAAACGGAAAAATGATTCGTACAAAATAACAGATTATTCAAAGATATTCTGTTCCAAAAGCTTTAAACATGCTTTCTTTAGCAATTGTTTCTGAAATAAGTTTTACATTTGAAAGAAGAACCGATACCACTTTGATTCTGTAATAGAGAATTAAAAATTGGAATGGAAAAATCAAATACCTATCACAGAAATACATTATGAAATATTTAAAAATAAACACTGCCGGCGCAACAGATCTTGAAGCATTGAAAAATGCCATCCTCCAAATGAAAGGAGTGGATTCTGTGGAAATCATTGACGATGAAAACCCAGAAAGCGAACTTAAAAAAGCTTTTGCGAAAACAAAAGAGCAGCTGAAAAAAGGAGACTATGAAACATTAGTTAATGATATTTTTGAAATCATAACAAAAAATAATTCTAAGAAATAATAAAAAACCGCATCAGAATATTTTTTGGTGCCGTTTTCTTGTATAACATAAATTCATAATAGATCAATGAAAAAGGCTGTTTTATCAATTGCTATACTGGGAATGTTTTTTTCCGCCAATGTATCAGCACAAACTGAAACTTCGGGGAGAGAAAAAGTATATAGAGCCACTCATACCAAAGTAACGGAGCTAAAACATACCAAGCTGAAAGTTAATTTCGACTATCAGAAAGAGCAGATGAGCGGGGAAGAATGGCTGACAGCCTCACCGTATTTCTATGCTGCCAACCAGTTAATTCTTGATGCAAAAGGAATGCTGATCCATGAAGTAGCCTTAGATTACAATGGTAAAAAAACTCCCTTAAAATACGATTATAAAGATGATGTCTTAACCATCAGTCTGGATAAAAGTTACCAGAAAAATCAGGAGTATACAGTATATATTAAATACACCGCTCGTCCGAACGAAGTGAAACAGGCTGGAAGTATGGCTATTAATGATGCAAAAGGATTGTATTTCGTTAATGCACAGGGAAAAGATCCCGATAAACCTACTCAGATTTGGACGCAGGGTGAAACGGAATCTTCTTCTGCCTGGTTTCCTACTATTGATAAGCCCAATCAGAAATCAACGCAGGAAATATTTATGACGGTTCCTGATAAATATGTGACGCTCTCCAACGGAATTTTAAAAGATTCTCAAAAAGAAGCCAACAACATGAGAACCGACCACTGGGTAATGGATAAAAGGCATTCAACCTATCTTTTCTTTATGGGAGTTGGTGAATATGCCATCGTTAAAGACAAATGGAAAAATATTCCTGTAGACTATTATATTGAAAAGGAATACGAACCCTATGCAAAGCAGATCTATGGAAACACTCCGGAAATGATTGATTTCTTTTCTAAAAAGATGAATTATGATTATCCATGGCCAAAATATGCACAAATCTCAGGAAGAGATTACGTAAGTGGTGCCATGGAAAATACTACGGCTACACTTCATGGAAGCGATGTTTTACAGAAACCGGGTCAGTTGATTGATGAGAACAAATGGGAGGATACCATTGCCCATGAATTGTTTCACCACTGGTTTGGCGATTTGGTAACAGCGGAAAGCTGGAGCAATCTGACGGTTAACGAATCTTTTGCCAATTACTCTGAATACCTTTGGAATGAATATAAATACGGAAAAGACCAGGCAGACTATCACCAAATGTCTGATGTCAATATGTATATCCATAACCCTACTGATTTTAACAAGAATCTGGTAAGATTCAATTATGAGTCGCGTGAAGACGTTTTCGATCTTGTCACCTATCAGAAAGGAGGTGGAATTCTTCATATGCTGAGAAACTATTTAGGAGATGATGCATTTTTTGCCGGAATGAATGATTATCTGAAATCCCATGAATACCAGAATGCCGAAGCACATCAATTAAGATTATCTTTTGAAAAAGTGTCAGGAAAAGACCTGAACTGGTTCTTTAACCAATGGTATTTCGGAAGCGGAAATCCCAAAATTAACTATTCATCAACTTTTGAACCGGTAAAAAAACAGGTGGCGGTAACCATTAACCAGACTCAGGACCAAATGTTCGAATTTCCTTTGGCTATTGATGTGTACGACAATGGAAAACCAAAGCGATACAACGTTTGGGTAAATGCTGAGGCTAAAAATACATTTAATTTTGATGTTTCCAAAAGCCCGGATTTAATTAATATCAATGCAGATGGCATTTTACTGGCGGATATTACCGATTCAAAAACTCCAGAGCAGAATTTATTGCAGTTTACCAATTCTAAAGAATTAAAAAGCAGATATAAAGCACTAACTGCTATTAAAGATAAGGTAGGAAAAAACCCTGCAGCGACAAAATTATTATCAGCAGCATTAAAAGATCCTTACTTTAGAGTACGAATGAAAGCCCTGGAATTAATGGATCTTACCAATCCTGAACAGATAAAAGCATTGGGATCAGAAGTTGAAAAGTTGGCTTCCAACGATCCTAAAACGCTGGTGCAGGCTTCTGCAATAGCAGCGTTAGCAAAAACAAAAGATAAAAAATACCTTCCCATCTTTGAAAAAGGGATTAATGCTGTTTCCAATGCGGTAAAAGGAAATTCCTTAGGAGCTGTCATTACCATTGACCCGTCTAAGGCGAACGCGCTGGCGGAAAAACTGGATCTTGAGGGTGCTTCTGAAGATATGCTTGCATTGCTTCTGCCTGTTGTCGTTAAAAATAAAGTAACGTCACAAATGGCCAATATTGCACCTATAGCAGCATTTTATCCATTCATTAAATTCCAGAATCCGGAACTTGGGAAATCTGCAGAAGAGGGATTCAACTGGATCATGACTTCCGATAATTTAAAAGCGACAGAAAGTATTACTACGCTCCTGAGCCGTGCAAAAGGTCAAATGGGAGATAACCCACAGGTGAAGATGATGATTTCTCAAATGCTGAAAGACGGTCTTAATAAGAAAATGGATCTTCTGAAGCAGAATCCTCAGAATGCATCAAGCATCAACAAGCAAATCGATGCCATCCGTAAAACGATGGAAGATTTTAAATAAAATATCTCAAAGCTTATAAAAACAAAACACACTGTTCATACGGTGTGTTTTGTTTTTATAAGTTTTTACTTTTGATAATAATGCTTAAAATCTGACGGATAATAAAGTATGGAATAAAAATATCCCGCAAAACTAGAAAAAAGTTTTGGAAGTGTATTATGGAGAATAAACTTGGTAGAAGGCTAATTCCCTTTTGATTTAAATAAATACAATTTTCCCAATAAAAAAATATCTCTTCAATGGGATACTTTTTATTTTTTGGTGTTTTAATGCCTTTTTTTGAAAAAATTTTGGTTTATTTTCTATATTTTGGATAAAAATTGAAGCAGTGTTTCTTTATTTTTTTTTCTCATAATGTTTTTTTTCTGAATTTTATTTATCACTTAAAAAGATATATAGAAACCCTCCATTATTTTTGAGAGTTCATAAAATTTTGACAAATATCTTTTTATGAGAATCTTTTTTTTCTTTTTCATTATAATGCTAAGGCATATTGTAATTTACTCTTGATTTTTACGAATTTAATACTTTTCAATATACTGTTTATCAGTGATTTATATATTGTTAGTGTTAATGTTTATTAACATATTTGTTTTTGAATATATTAAATTTTGTTAATATGAATGTAAAATTACGAGTATTAAGCACGGGAGTTCTGTTTTTTATAGGACAGACTGCCTGGGCACAAAAAACTAAGGCTGATACGATCTCTAATTCAAAAGAAACTAAAATTGAAGAAGTTATTCTTACAGGCTCCTATGGGATTAAAATTACGCCCGAACAATCCACCGGATCATCATCAAAGGTTTCCGGAAATGTACTTGACAAACCATCTGCAATATCTATTGACAACGTATTACAGGGTACTGTTCCGGGGTTAATGACAACAGCAAGTTCTGGACAGCCGGGTGCTGCTACCATTACATTGATTCGTGGGATTTCTTCTTTAACATCAGGTAATGATCCGTTGTATATTATTGACGGAGTTCCTGTACAATCAGGAGATATCTCAGGGGCTTTAACATCGCAAAATGCACTTTCCCTGATTAATCCTGCCGATATTGAAGATGTACAGGTTTTAAAAGATGGTGTGGCCACTGCAATTTATGGTTCAAGAGGCGCTAACGGTGTGATTGTTATTACTACAAAAACCGGAAAAAAGGGAAAATCTAATTTTCAGTTTATCAGTGAGGTAGGAGCTTCAAATGTTGCATTTGATAAGTTGAAGATGCTTAATGCCCAGGAACATGTCAATTATTTAGGACAGGCATTATATAACAAATATCCTTCAACCGATCCTATTAATGGCTTTTCAAGCTTGCAGGAGGCAACGGATTATGCAAGAACAGACTTATTGAACTGGGATGGTGCTACTGATACCAACTGGAGAAAATTGACCAGAAGAAATTCTCCAATCACCAACAGGTATAACCTAAGCTATTCCGGAGGTTTTAAAGATTTTACGTTATATGCATCCTTGGCCTATCTAAAACAAGAGGGATTATCATATGACGCTGCTTTTGACAGGTATACAGGGACTTTAAAGGCTAATTGGAAAGCAAGTGAGAAATTAAATATTACTTTTGCGACCAATTTATCTAGAACAGTACAGACAGGACCTACAGATGCATCATCCTATTCGAATCCTATTTTCTCAGGAACATTGCTTTCCCCTACACAAAGCCCTTACCTCGCGGATGGGTCATATAATCTGGATTTGGTATACCTAAACCCTCAGTTTAACCCTTTGGCACTTACCGGAGCAAACCTTACAAAAGGAACCTTTGATAAGGTATTAAGTTCAATAAATGTTGACTATAAAATCTTACCGTATTTAACATTTAATTCCAATTTTGGGATTGATAATACCTCAGGAAATGAGTTTACCTATTGGAATCCCGATTTTGGAGATGGATATGATCTGTCCAACTCTAATGGTAATGGAATGTATTTTAAATCGATGAGGAATTTCTTTACCTGGAACTGGTATAACTTCCTGAACTTTAATAAAACATTTGCCGGAGTACATGATGTTTCAGCTTCTATTGGTATGGAATCTACGAAAAGAACACTGGAGTATAATACATATACTAAAAGAGGGTTTCCTTCAGGAACAAGAATCCGTTATGCGGATGCAGCGGCCAATGTAACTGATGCAACAGGGAGTACTGATGCATGGACACTTATAGGATATATTGCGAGAGCATCTTATACCTATAATAAATTTGCAACTATTACAGGTTCTGCCAGAAGAGATAATTACTCTGGATACACCAAAGCTGGGAATTTCTTTGGTATCGGACTTAGCTTGGATTTAGGCAAAATGAATTTTCTGCCATCTTATATCAACATGCTGAAGCTAAGAGCCAGTTATGGAGAGAATGGTAACCAGGCTGCCGGTCCCTATGTGAAATATCCACAGTATACACTGAATGGAAACTATCTTCAGACTAATGCCGGTTATATTCTTACGCCGGGAGCTCCGGATGGTTTGGTTTGGGAAAAATCCAAAAAAAGAAATATAGGATTAGATTTTTCTTTGGGTAAAGGAAACTTCTACGGAAACTTTGATGTTTATTCCAATATAAATCCTGATCAGGTATATGACGTTCCGATTTCTCCTTCTACAGGATTTAGCACGATCATTAAAAATCAGGCGGAAGTAAGATCTAACGGTTTTGAAGTTCTATTGGGGTACAGAACAGGTAATGAATCATTTAGCTGGGATGTCAAGGCCAATTATTCTTACAATGATTCCAAAGTAACATATATTAAAGGAGACCCAACTCCTACAAGTATCCCTGGGTTAAAAGCATTTTTTCCCGGACATAATCCTACCGAATACTATACAAGATTATGGGCAGGGGTAGATCCGTCTAACGGTGATCCGCTGTGGTATACGGATGATACAAGAACGGCAACTACAAATGATGTAAATAAAGCGAAATTATCCTTTACAGGTCAAAAAGCGCTGCCTACTCATATTGCCAGTTTAATCAATGAGTTTACCTATAAAGGTTTGAAATTATCATTCATGTTGAATTATCAGGGCGATTATTCAGTATGGGATAGATGGGGATTTGTATACGAATCTGATGGACAGTATCCGACGGTGAATACATCTACTGCAGCATTATATGACTCATGGAGTCCAAGCAATCCAAATGCTTCAATGCCTAAACAAGTATTTAACGGTAATAAATCTTCAAATGCCAGCTCTACAAGATATTTATACAAAGGAGATAATATCAGGCTAAGAAATGTGGAACTGGGATATACTTTCAAAGGTTCAGTACTGAATGTTAAAGGACTTAGAGGGATCTATGCCTATGTAAGAGGAGTGAATTTATATACGTATGCATTTGATAAAAAGCTTCGTTTCGATCCTGAAGCCAACTCAAATGCTTTCGCTTACACAGTGTCTAATTTAGGAGCATATGATATGACACAACCCAATATGAGACAGTATGTTTTTGGGGTACAGGTTGATTTCTAATTATTTAAAATCGTAAGAAAAATGAAAAAAATAAAAATTTTATTAATAGTATTGGTAGGGGTTACATTAAGTTCTTGTAAACAAGAATTTTCTGAAGAATTACCACCTATAACACTTCCGTTGGATCAAGCCATCACTAATGAAAAAATATTAAATACTGCTGTAAATGGTTTGTATGGACTTTATCAAACGCAAACCAATGTTGCTGCACTGAACTCTTATGGGGCTATGATTCCTACTTTAGAAGAACTCCTTGCAGATAACGGTTTTGTAGCTATAAAAAACTCAAACAGATTCTCTACTACAAGAGATTCCAATCTTACCTTTTATACGCAAAACAATTCAGATATTGCTACGCTGTGGTTAAGCTTGTATAAAATTATAGCCAATGCTAATTTCGTTATCAGCTATGAAGGAAAAATTCCTGATGATGTAAATACGCCTGGAACGCCTGGAAACTTGTTTGGACAGGCATATGCAGTAAGAGCAATGGCATATTCATCTTTAGTATCTTTGTTCAGTGATAATTTTAATGGTTCGAATCCCGATGCTGGAGTTCCGCTGCCTTTAGATTTTAAGCCAGGAACAAACCTGCCAAGAGCAAGTGTAAAGCAGGTATATGATCAAATTCTTTCTGATTTAACAAAAGCAGGTTCTTTAATAGGGACTGACAATGGTAGTAAAAAGCTTAATGCTGTTGCTGTTGATCTACTGCTATCAAGATATTATCTGAACGTTAGAAACTATGCTCAGGCTAATACATATGCCCAAAAAGTTCTGAATGACGGATCACATACTTTATTACCTTCTTCAGGTGTTGCTAATTTCTTTGGAGTAAGCGGTGAAGGAAATCCTGAAACAATTTTCCAGGTTGATTATAATGCTTTAGACTTACCCGGAGATAATGATGGGATTACGGCAACATGGTCTTCTGTAGGCAGATATAAGCAGAATTTTGCTACCCAGACATTCTTTAATAAATTAGGAACTGGTGATGTCAGAAGAGGAACATGGTACAGAAATACAGGATATGTTCTGACTCTGAATGATAATCCTAAGCCGATAGATGTAATGAAATATACTGTTACAGATAGAGACGTTGTTGTGATGAGAAAAACAGAAGCTGTTTTTAATCAGCTGGAAGCCTTATATTACACAAATCCTGCAGATGCTCTTACAAGGTTAAATACTTGGGTGAAAAGCTATAGAGATACAGGATACAACTACTCAGGTTCAGGCACAGATCTGTTGAAAGAAATTCTCATGCAGAAAAACTTGGAAATGTTTCTGGAAGGATTCAGATACAGTGATTTAAAAAGAAACGGAATCTCTTTTGTAAATCCTCAGACACAAGTAACACTTACTCCATCTAAAGTTCAGTTTAAAGCTTTGCCGCTTCCACAGGCAGAACTTAATACCAATACATTGATTTCGCAATTTCCGGGATATTAACATAAGTATACCGATAATTAAATTTGAAGCCCTGCATTTGCAGGGCTTTTTTATTGATAACAACACAAGTTGTATTGTTATTTTTAATTATTTTAAATAGTTTATAATGACAAATGATCCAAAATGCTTTTTCTTTTGTGTATTTTATAGGTTTTAATTTATCTATAATATGTGATAAATCATGTTTGTTTTTATTTAAAAATGTTATTTTTACGAAATTCATAAATAAAAACAAATAACTTATTCTAAATGAAAATAAAATTATTTTCTTTGTTTTCTTTATTCATAGGATTTTTGGGATTTTCTCAAACCGAGGTATATTTCAAATATGATGAAGCAGGAAATCAAAGATACAGAGGAACAAATGCAAATGGTAAAACTGCTCCTAAGGACTTAATAAAAGAAACTATTTCTGAGGATCTTACCGCTAAAGAAATAAAGACAGCAGCTTTATCGAAGGAAGTTTTGTCAATTGATGAAAAAGAATTCTGGAAGCAGATAAGACTTTATCCTGTTCCTGTCAATGACTTTCTTACTATAGATTGGACCAATGAAACTGATGGGCTTATAGAATCCGTTTCTCTTTATCAGCATAGTACTGTTCACTGGAAATTCCAGCAGCAAAACAATCCGGTTCTTAATAAACAGCTGAAAATTAATATGTCAGGTTACGAATGGGGAGTATATATCCTTAGGTTTACTTTAAAAGACGGAAGAGTTTTCAGTAAAAACATTACTAAACGATAAACTTTTAACCCTACTAATCTAAAGAACATGAAAATTCTTTCATCACTGATACTCTCACTGGGATCAGTATTTGTCTTTTCACAAGGCATAAAAGAAAAAAACAGGACATCAGGTACAGGACAAAATTCATCATCTCTGGTAGTTAAAGGTAAAGCCGGGATTTCAGATCCTGTTATTACGAAAAAAGATCCTGGAAATATAAATTCCGGAGGTCCAACCGATTCCCAGGCTGGTGCTGATAATATTCCGAAAACGATTGAAACTCCCAATAATAAATACCATGATACCCGTGGAGATATTGATGTAAGCGGTTCCGGGCAGCTAAGTTTCAGCCTCCCTATTGCTCTCCCACCGGGAGTAAAAAATGTAGCTCCTCAAATTAATTTAACGTATAACAGCGGATCCGGATCTGGAATTGCAGGTTATGGATGGAATCTTTCCGGAATTAGTTCTATTTCCAGGATTGGAAAAAATATTGATAGAGATGGGAAAGTACAGGGCATCAAATTAGACTATTCTGATTATTACAGTTTTAACGGTCAGAGACTTATTCTTAAATCTGGAGAATACGGAAAAGATGGTGCAGAATATTTAACGGAAAACTATTCCAATATAAAAATAAAATCTATAGGATCCATTGCTGGGCAATTATGGAAAGGACCGGAATATTGGGAAGTCACCATGGAAGACGGTTCGCAGGTGTGGTACGGAGCAACTGCTTCAGGAAGCAGTGCCGCAAGAACACCCGTAGAATACAATATTGTAAAATGGCGGGATGTAAATGGAAATTATATACAATACAATTACGTACTCAGTAAAAATGTATCCGTGCTGTCTTCTGTACAATGGGGGGGGAATGATGTTTTAGGCAAAAACCATTTTAATACCGTTACTTTTAATTACAATACAGTTGTAAGCCGTGATATTAAGGAATCTTTTTATTTGGAAACCGTAAATTTTCAACAGGAGAAACTGCTCAACAGTATTACAGTAACCTCTAATGGAAACCCGTTTAAAACTTATGAGATCGCGTACAAAAAAAATGGTTCCAATTATCAGCAAATTGACACGATTATAGAGAAAAATGCTGCAGGAGACGCTGCGAATCCTATTTATTTTAATTATGAAAATTCTTCAGTAACTGGCAGTAAAGAATATCAGGCAGAGCGTTTTGATGATCTGTATGACAACAGAGGAGATATTGTAGGCGGCGATTTCAATGGAGATAAGAAAATTGATTTTGTTTATAAGACGACACTGGTTTCCGATCGGTACAGCAATCAGGTAAAATATCAGATTCCTTCTGTCTTAGGAAAGAAATCTTCTGCTGCAAAAGCTACCAATAATAATGTTTTTTTAGATTATGATGTTCTGAATACGCTTGAAGTAAACGATATTCATGCTAATCAGGATGCATATGGGGCTAAGTTCAGGCAGTATGACCTATCCCAGGGAACTCCGACCCTGATCAGAGAATCTACAGTACCAATGGGTGTGGTTCCGGCCATATTATCTACTGATCCCAATTTATTGATCTATCCAAGTCAGATATTTTCTACCACGACTCAGGTTAATGACAGTGATTTTTTAGGAACCGGAACTACGCAGATGCTTTTTAAATTAAGCTTATCACAATATTCACCTTATCTTACCAACACTCGTGTTGAGGTTTTTAATTCCTATTTTTATTATAATCCTGAAAACAATCATACGTTAATCCTTTATAATAAAATACAGAGACATTCTACTGTAAAGGTAGCCGACTTTGATGGAGATGGGATTTCTGAAATTTTTGAATACCGCCAGGACGGAACCTACCACATATGGAAACTGGGGCAGTCACAATTTGAAGAAATCAGATCTGGAAATAATGTTAGAATTACAGATTATACCATTTCAGGTGATTTTAATGGAGATAAGAAAATAGATTTCCTTACGCCTGATGCTTCAGAAAGCAGCGGGTGGAATTTGTATTTGTCTGATGGTGTTGGTTTTAAAAATTATTACTATGCTGATTTGGTATGGTTTGAACCCAGCAAAGTAGGATCTCCAAGAAAAAAGAGACAGACGAATAAAAGCTATATCGGTCTTGATACCAATAATGACGGAAAGTCCGACATCATGGTATTTGAATCGCAATTATGGGCCAGAGACGGTATTTTTGATTGGAATAATCCCGATTCAAGTTTTGGAATCAGTAGATTGATCAGTGATGGAGTAGATGCTGACGGGAAAGTAATTTTTAGATATGTTACAGATTATACACCTGTTGAACTGAATCAGAATATCGAAACCTTAAACTTTTCCAGATATGGGGAACATTATATTCCTATCGTAGGAAACAATATTTTACAAAATAAAATTTACATCACCCATAAAACTAAATTAATTTCTATTGTTTTTGAAGATGTTACAAAATCTGCTCTTGTAAACAGGATTTGGCAGAGCGGATTTAATACTGATATAAAATACAGCCAGCTAGATGATTCTGCACAGACAGGAGCCTCGGATCTGCTGTATCCTTACTTCCAGTTGAAGATGAACCCTAATTATTATATGGTTGACAGGATATCACAGGAAGGTCGGAAAAATGATTTTAAATACAAAAAATTCATCGGTCATCTCAAAGGAAAAGGAATGATTGGGTTCCATAAAACAGCACGTTCAACCGTATTTGCTGATGGGTTGGAGAATACTAAAGTATGGAACGGAACAGAAATAGATCACCTCAATGATGGAAATGTCAGCAAACAATGGTCTATCAGAACAAATAACGATAACCAGGTATTTCCGGCAGATGTTTCTGAAAATAATACCCAGTTGCTTACCTTCAAATCCACAGGATATAAATCTGATAAGCTTCTTAACGGGCAGGTGGTAACCGCGGTATCTGATGCAGATAAACCTAAAATTGTAAGAGCAGTACTTCCCGATTACACAAAAACAAAAGATTTTCTGACGAATACAATAACAGAAAATATCGTAACGTATGGCCTTTATTATCTGTCTGTACAAAGTGTTGTAAAGATTAACGGAAATTTTGGAACCACCACCACTAAGTTCGGATATTCAAACAATCTTAATGGAGTCGGAAAAGATTATTTCATAGGTCGTCCTACTGCCAGAGTTGAAGAAAAGAAAGCCTATTCCGATACCCATATCATGGCTGAATATTATACTTATGAAAGCAATAGGCTGAAAACAAGCACTACTATTGCAGGAACAAGCATTGATGATGCCGTTGCAGAAGAATATCTCTATGATGATTTTGGAAATGTTACCCAAAAGAAATCTATGACAGGATATGATGATAAATCCTTGGTGGAAAATGCACAATATGATGCCCAGGGTAAATTTGTAATCAAAAAGACAGATAACCTAGGATTGGAAACCCATATTACTTATAATGATTGGGGGCAGATCCTTACTGAAAAAGATCCTTACAATAACCTTACGACCAATACATACGATAAGTGGGGGAAATTGATGACTTCTAAGACCAATCTTGAAGGTACTACCACCTACCAGTATGAGAAACTGGATGGAGGAAGAGGAACCAAGATCTCAGAACTATCATCAGATGGTGATCAAACTGTGACGTATACAGGGATATTGGGACAGATTTATAAAGTGTCAACCAAACATCTAAGACAAAATCTTTACTCACATGTCCTGACCCGTTATGATAAAATTGGAAGAAAAGTACAGATATCAGAGCCGTACTTGTTACCGCTTGTAGATGATTTGGAGCCTATTGACCCTATAAAATGGAATTTCATACAGTATGATGACACCACATTTCCTGCAAAAACTACGGCTATTTCCTTTAATGGTAAATCCTCGGAAACTGTTGTAACAGGGAATATAACAACTGTTAAAGAAACCCATCCGGAAGACTATGGAAGGATAACAACCAAAACTACAGATGCTTTGGGAAATGTGATTTCTGCGACCGATAAAGGAGGAGCTATCCAGTTTTTTTACAATGCAGCAGGAAATCAGATCAGAGCACAGTATGCACAGAATGCAGTAACTACCACATATGATGCCTGGGGCAGGAAACTGGAACTCAATGATCCTTCCAATGGTATTTATAAATATGAGTACACCGGTTTTGGCCAGATCAGAAAAATCACCAGCCCTAAAGGAACCAAAGAATACACATTTAATGCTTCCGGGCAGGTCATTACGCAAAGAGATATCTCTACTACAGATAATGGGCAGGCTACTGATAAAACGATTTCCTTTACCTATGATACTAAAGGAAGATTAGCAACCAGATCCGGAACTTCTAAAGGAAATGCATACACTTCAGGAGTAACGTATGATGCTCAGGGAAGATTGCTTTCCTCATACGAAACAAGCAATGGAAAAAACTTTATTAAAAAGGGAATTACATATGATGATAAAGCAAGAGTGATCTCATATGAGCAGCAGCTTCATTCTTCAGGAATGCTGACTAAGGTTACCATAGAAAATGTGTATAGTAGCTGGAATGGAGAATTATATCAGATCAAAGACAAAAACACTGGCAAAATTCTTTGGCAGCTAAATGAAGCAGATGCTAAAGGGCAGGTGCTTAATGCTAAATTAGGTGAATCTACCATTGTTAACAGTTATGACGCTAATGGTTTCTTATCCCGCATACAGCATTCATCTCAGGTAAAACCAGGTATTTTAGATATTAAATACACTTTTAATGCAATTAAAAATGAACTGGTAGACAGAACAACGTTAGGAGATTTTAATATCCTTGAAAAATTCACCTATGATGATAACAATCGTTTAGTGAGTTGGACAGATCCTGTAACCGGAATAAAACCGCTTAACAGGAACGTGTATGATGCAAAAGGAAGAATATTGGAAAATGATCAGGTGGGTATTATAAAATATGAAAATGCAGCCAAGATCTATCAGCCTACAGGAATGACCCTAAATGCGGCCGGAACACAGAACTATAATAACGATCTTATCCAGTCTGTTAATTATAATGAAAATAATGATCCCGTATTCATCAACGGTGAAAAAGGAGATGTGGCGTTTCAGTATGGATTGACAAGCATGAGACAGAGAGTTACCTACGGCGGTAACTTTACTACAGACGGAGACGGGAAATTCACTAAATTTTATAGTGAAGACGGAAGTTTTGAAGTGTTGAAAGACAATACCAACAATAAAGAAAAGCATATCCTCTATATTGCGGGAACGCCTTATGAAAGTGATATCATATATATGAAGAATTTTGATGACGATACGGCATCTTTTAAATTCTTGCATAAAGATTACTTAGGAAGCATTCTGGCCATCAGCGATGAGGCGGGGAATAAACTTGAACAGAGGCATTTTGATGCCTGGGGTAATTTCACTCATCTTCAGATAGGAAATGGGGCCATTATTACAGATAAGAGTATCATTGCCAATACTCCGCTATTAGTAGACAGAGGATACACCAGCCATGAACATTTTGCAGAAGTAGGAATCATTCATATGAACGGGAGATTATACGACCCATTATTAAGAAGATTCCTGAATGCGGATGAAAATATTCAGGATCCGTACAATACCCAGAATTATAATAAATATGGATATGTATTGAATAATCCCCTCATGTATAACGATCCCTCTGGAGAATTTATCTGGTGGGTTCCCATAGTAATTGCCGTTGTATCACATGCTGTACAGAGTTATTATATGAACCAGCCTATGACGCTTGACGGTTTGGCAGTATCCCTAATAATTTCATATGCAAGCTCAGTAGTTTCATATGGTATCGGAGAGGCTTTCCAGGCTGCAGGGGTCGTCAGCAGTTTAGGTAAATTCGCAGGGGTGGTAAAACATATTGCCCATGGTTTGTCCGGAGCTTTGCAATCGGCTGTTCAGGGTGAAAATTTTGGAAGTGGCTTTTTAAGCGGGTTCTTAGGAAGTATGGCAGGGAATGCCTCTGCAAAATATTTAGGAGGTGGATTAGGAGCTTACATGGCGACAGGATTTGTCATGGGTGGTATTGGCGCAGAATTAGCTGGTGGTAATTTCTGGGTGGGTGCAGCCATAGGTTTTAGTGCCAGTGTATTTAACCATTATGAACATCAGGTAAAAGAAAAGAATATGATAAGGTCGAAAGTTAAAGATCCTGATGCTGTACCGGAAAGAAATATGACCTCTGTAAACGGGATTAAAAAGCAGGTCAAAGTATTATTTACGGCAGACATGAATAAAGCAGATAGCGATCCTTTGGTAACAGAGACTATCACTAACCTGAATGCAAAAAAAGCTGGAAATACCTCAGCGAGGGTTAATGAAAATAACGGAGCGGTTACCTCAAAAATTGAAATAAAGTATCATAATAAAGCTTTTCTATCTAATTATGCACTCGCAAAGACCATCCTGCATGAGTTCTATCATGCAGCAGATTACTTAATGAACAGATGGTCAATGCAGTATTATGAATCGAAAGTGAAAAACAAAATGAGTGGGACTGTTTTAAAAAATTCAATGACTGACTGGGCAGAAAATCGTGCCTATAACTTTATATTTAAAATGGGAGTGCCGGAGAGCGCCTATCACAAAAAAGATTATTATAAATGATAAAAAAGATTTTAATAATAGTAAGCTGTTGTCTATTTTACAGTTTTTTTGCACAATCCAATGCTGTTTCTTTTTCAGTAAAACAAATTGAGGCAGAAAAGATTGAGCTGACAATCACCAATAGCAGTCCGCAAAAAAAGGTACTGTATATGGACACTTCGAATCTGAGAATTACAGACACTCAGAATTTTGATTTAGAGTATGAATTGTTTTTAACCAATGTTCTGGTCTACAAAAAGAATGAGAAATATGCCGTTCCGTTTACCAGATATTCTTCTACCTATCAGGACTGTCATGAATTTGGAGAAAACAGATCAACCAATATTCAGGATTATATGAAATCGACCAGGCTCGAACTGAAAGGAAAAGAAACTAAAAAAATTCTGTATGATCTCTCAAAGCAAGAGAATATTCATTTTGACAAGAATGAACCTATCAAAAAAATGGATTTTAAAGTGAAAGTGGTCTACAAGGGGAAAAAGATTGAGCAGTATCTGAAAAATAAAAAATGTTTTACTTCGAAAAAGAATTTTGAAGTCATTACATTTGAAAATATCAGTTCCAATACAGTAACCATGAACCTGAATGTTCAAAAAATTATGCCACCCAAATAGTTGGATCGCAATTTTTTTAATTTTATAATCGGCACAATCAGTTGTGTCGATTTTTTATTGTATGAGTTACTGCAGTAAATTACAGTTCTTTTGGAGGCTAAAATGGTTTAAAATGAAATTTGTATAAAGTTGTTAAAAATATTTCTACTTCCAAAAACCAAGAGTTTGTGCCCAGGTTTTAAATAAATCTGGCCATACAGCTACAGGGCTCCCTTTTTTACCCAACCCCCAACCGTGACCACCAGTTGGGAAAATATGTAATTCAGTCACTACATTTACTTTCTGTAAAGCATGAAAAAGCAGTCTGCTATTATCTACAGGAGAAACAGGATCATCAACTGCGTGCGCTAAAAACATAGGTGGAGTAGCTGTGTTCACTTGCTTTTCTACAGAGTAAGCCGTTTCTTCTGCTGTTGAAGAAGTATTTCCTAGAATACTTTTAAAAGAATGAGTATGGTTATTAGGAGGAAGCATCGAAACAACCGGATAAATAAGTCCCGCAAAATCGGGCCTCGATGATAGAGAATCTATTGCATCCACAGGCTGATAAAACCTTTTGTAAGGTTGCGCTGCTGTCATCCCGGCTAAATGTCCACCTGCGGAGAACCCTAGAATTCCTATTTTGTTAGGATCAATTCCATACTTTGGAGCTAGATTTCGAATCAACCGTATCGCTCTTTGGGTATCTTCAAAAGGAACATTCACGGATTTCCAGTTTTCCTGTGGCAGCCTGTAGATCAGTTCAAATGCAGTAATGCCTTCGGATTGAAGCCAGTTGGCAGCAGGAGTACTTTCTTTTCCCAGTTCAATATGGGCATATCCACCACCACTGATCACTAAAATAGCAGTGCCATTAGGTTTTTTAGGTTGATGAATGATTAATCGTGGATTCGATATAGCAGTAACAGATCCTTTAGAGCTGATGAGTTCCATTCCTCTTGAGCCGGCAGTATCAGGCATATTGTTTTTCCATAGAGGAATTTGCTCCAGATTAGGTGAAATTTGGTGTTTTTCAGTAGATTGTGCCTTGTATTGTTTCCCTGCAGCAAACAATGTGATAAAACAAATGAGAAATTTCATAAGCCAGACGTGATAGTCATCTAAAATTGATGCTGTTTGGTTGAGTTCTTACTCTAAAAAGATCGTAGCATTCTGGTAGTTCTTGGGAGTAACGCCTACCAACTGCTTAAATACGCGGGTAAAATAATTGGTATCCGAGAAACCTGTCTGGTAGGCCGTTTCTTTAATACTGTTCTGCCCCGCTAATAATTCCTTGGCTTTGTTAATTCTTTCCTGTAAAATAAAATCATTTGGGGAAGTTCCCAGCTCATCCTTAAACATTTTAAAGAAATTAGATTTACTTACATACGCCAGTTGGGCAATGCTTTCAATCGACAGCTTCTGGTGAAGGTTCTTTTTGATATAATCTACCGCAAAACCTATCCTCGATTTATTTTTGGCAATATTCTTTTCTACCATGCTTCTGGCCTGCGTTTGCATCAGTCGTATAAGCAATTCTTTCAATGCAAAATCTGCCATGATGTCCTTTTGTGAATTGTCATCCATAGCAATTCTCATGATATTGTTGGTGGCAGAAACAAGAGACTTATTGTTGAACAGAAAATATTCATCCAGTTGGAGATTCCATGTTGAGGTTTCATCCACTTTCGGTAGACTGTAATTTAAATAATTAAGGGAATTTTCAATAAATTCAGGATTAAGGCTTAAAGAAATGCATTGGGTGGGCGTTTCATCCGCTTCAGGAAAATCAATCACCATGGTTTCTCCAGGAGAAACTAAAACACTTTCTCCCGGGAAATAATCAAAATAATTTGTTTTATTTTCCAGCTTCATGTGCTTCTTACCACGCAGCATTGCCGTGAAAGCAATATTTTCAAAATGCAGTTTTACATTAAAAGCTGCCTTATGGGTTTCATAGATGCTGAACTCACAGTTGTTTAGATTGAAGGTAGTCTGATTTTCAATAAGGCTTAACAGCTGATTTTCTGTCTTTAATTCAGGAGTATTTAATAAAAATTTATTATTATTCATTTCTAAACATTTTTTGTTGCCTTCTTACTCAAATATAGAAATTTTAATACCACGCAGTTGTTAATAAAATGATAAAATTGAAGGTCTGCACGATTTTGATGCTTTTTTGTAGGATTTTGCTATGCTGTTGTTTCAGTTAAATGTAATTTGGATGAAGAAAAAAACAAAATTATACTAATATGAGCACTATTACAGAACAAAAATCAGACAGCGTTTTACAGCGCCCAGAATTTAAAAGCAAATATGATAATTATATCGGCGGTAAATTTACAGCACCGGTTAATGGACAATATTTTGACGTAGTTTCACCGGTTGATGGTAAAAACTTTACCCAGGCAGCACATTCTTCTAAAGAAGATTTGGAACTAGCCGTAAATGCGGCAGAAAAAGCATTTCAAACCTGGAAAAATACCTCATCTACAGAAAGGAGCGTCATTCTGAATAAAATTGCCGACAGAATCGAGCAGAACTTAGAATATCTTGCGATTGTGGAAACCGTTGACAATGGTAAAGCCGTAAGAGAAACCTTAGCAGCAGATTTACCTTTAGCAGTAGACCATTTCAGATACTTTGCCTCTGTAATCCGTGCAGATGAAGGTTCTCACAACGAATTGGATAAAGATACCGTTTCCCTGATCGTTCACGAACCACTGGGAGTAATTGCACAGATCATCCCATGGAATTTTCCTTTATTAATGGCGATCTGGAAGCTGGCTCCTGCTTTGGCAGCGGGGAACTGCGTAGTATTAAAACCAGCAGAAAGTACACCGATTTCTATTATGGTTCTAATGGAAATTATTGGTGATTTACTGCCTCCGGGAGTTATAAATATCGTAAACGGTTTCGGAGCAGAATTGGGAAGAGCCTTAGTAACCAATCCAAAAGTGGCCAAAGCAGCATTTACAGGATCTACAGCTACAGGGCGTCTTGTAATGCAGTATGCCACAGAAAATATTATACCGGTTACCCTAGAATTAGGAGGAAAATCGCCCAATGTTTTCTTTAGCTCAGTAATGGATGCAGATGATGAATTTTTAGATAAAGCTATTGAAGGAGCCGTTCTTTTTGCCTTGAATCAGGGTGAAATCTGTACATGTCCGTCAAGACTGCTGGTTCAGGAAGATATTGCCGATGCTTTCATTGCAAAAGTAATTGAAAGAGTAAAAGCAATCAAGGTGGGGAATCCATTGGATAAAACCGTGATGATGGGAGCGCAGGCATCTCAGATTCAAAAAGATAAAATTCTTTCCTACATTAAATTAGGAAAAGAAGAAGGAGCAGAAGTTCTTGTCGGTGGAGACGTTAACCATGTTGGGGACGGGTTGGAAAGCGGATATTACATCCAGCCGACAATCTTCAAAGGAAATAACAGAATGAGAATCTTCCAGGAAGAGATTTTCGGACCTGTACTTGCCTTCACCACCTTCAAAGATGAGGAAGAAGGAATAAAAATCGCGAATGATACCATTTATGGACTTGGAGCAGGAGTATGGACCAGAGATGCCCATCAGCTTTACAATGTTCCGCGTCAGATTCAGGCGGGTAGAGTTTGGGTAAACCAATACCATTCTTATCCTGCTGGAGCACCTTTCGGAGGGTATAAACAATCAGGAATAGGTAGAGAGAATCACAAAATGATGCTGGATCATTACCGTCAGACTAAAAATATGTTGATCTCGTACAACAAAAACAAATTAGGTTTCTTTTAATTTTAAATAATAGGGCGTGCCCGTTTTCCCTGCTGATGTAGCAGGGAAAAACGGTCGGGCTTTCCAGGGCTTCACTTCGTTACGGTGCTCCATTTCATTCCGCACCGGCTCGTTCCTCGCCGCCCTTCCAATCCCTCACGCGAACAACCATTTGTCCTTGCCTGAACTTTTCAGGTGAGCAGGTAATTTCGTGAGTGTTGACAAAGTTCAAATCTTGAAAATACTTTTTAATCTAATCAAAAACTAACTCAAAAAAATAACTATGATTCCAAAAACAATGAAGGCTGCAGTGGTACAAGGCTACGGACAGCCCCTGAAAATCGAAGAAGTTCCCGTAAGAGCACCCGGAAGATATGAAGTATTGGTAAAAGTAATGGCTTGCGGGGTTTGCCATACCGATCTTCATGCAGTAGATGGCGACTGGCCGGCAAAACCGAAAATGCCTCTAATTCCGGGACATGAAGGAGTGGGTATTGTAGTAGCATGTGGCCCCGAAGCTTATGTAAAAGAAGGTGATGCCGTAGGAGTTCCATGGTTATACAGTGCTTGCGGATGCTGTGATTACTGTATCACAGGCTGGGAAACCCTTTGTGAAGCTCAGAAAAACGGAGGTTACAGTGTAGATGGTGGTTTTGCAGAATATGTAATTGCCGATTCAAGATATGTGGGACATTTAAAATCAAATGTCAATTTCCTGGAAATTGCACCCATCCTTTGTGCAGGAGTTACGGTATATAAAGGTTTGAAAGAAACAGAAACAAAACCGGGAGAATGGGTGGCCATCTCTGGAATTGGTGGATTGGGACACGTTGCGGTACAATATGCAAAAGCAATGGGAATGCATGTCGCTGCCATTGATGTTTCCGATGATAAACTGGAACTGGCAAAAAAACTGGGTGCAGATCTGGTAGTAAATGCAAAAGATACAGATCCGGGAAAATATCTGCATAAAGAAGTAGGAGGGATGCATGGTGCATTGATCACAGCTGTTTCTCCGATAGCTTTCAAGCAAGGTATTGATGTGTTAAGAAGAAAAGGAACCATCGCACTGAACGGGCTTCCGCCAGGTTCATTTGAACTGCCTATTTTTGAGACCGTATTAAAGAGAATTACCGTGAGAGGATCTATCGTAGGAACCAGAAAAGATATGCAGGAAGCATTGGATTTTGCCAATGAAGGATTGGTAAAAGCAACGGTAACCGCTGCTAAATTGGAAGACATCAATGATGTTTTCGATAAAATGAAAAAAGGACAGATTGATGGCAGAATCGTTTTAGATATTGCCGGTTCTAATTAATATATTGAGATTAGTGTAAGAAGCCTGGCAACTTTATTTTGCCAGGTTTTTTTTAACTTAATTATGCTAAGACTAATGGGGTAAGGTACTATATTTGAATAAGCTCTTAAGGTTGTCTTGAAAATGAAATGAAAAATAATGTAATGTCAAGGACTGTTCAATTCAATTTTTATTTCTGATAAAATCCCTGAGCCTTAGAAATGCATCAAATAAAAGGATAGCGCCTTTGCGATTATCCAACAAATACCCAATAAAGAATGGAAACAAAAATAGCAAGACTCTCCGCAACAGAAAAAGCACTTGAAGTGATCTGGGAACTGGAGAAAAAATATGGCGACCTGATGTTCTATCAGGCAGGAGGATGCTGTGAAGGCACTCAGCCGCAATGCTTCGAAAAAGGTGGATTTTTTCCAAGAATGAATGATGCCATGATAGGAACCATTAATGAACACGAATTCTGGATCGACCGAGATCTGTTTGAATACTGGAAATATTCACATTTTACACTGGATGTGGTAGACGGATTTGGCCCGGGTGGGTTTTCTCTGGAAACTCCATTGAGAAAAACATTTAAAGTAGAGTACAGACTTTTTACGCCGGAAGAATATGAAAATCTGGAACCTGTGAAACGCAGTGAATGATTCTTATTATATTGTACTAATTGCCTTCTGAGCAATAAAATTGAGCTCTCTTTCAAAATCATATTTATTTCTTTTAATGTTGATTTTTGTAGTAAAATAATAATTACAAGTAGTTATTGTTATTGCAGCTATTGAAAAAAATAGTAAACCACTTTCATTAATAAGTAAAGACAATGCTGAAAAGATTAAAACAGGTAGGATAAGGTTTATAATAAGATATTGTACAGGAATGAACTCTGTTTTTATGAAAGTTTTACCATTTTTCTCATAAACAACACCTTTTATATTAGAATTTGGAATTTTTGAATCAAAAAAATGTTTTCTGCGCCTGAGCGTAAAGTTATTTTCATTGACGAAACCTTTATATTCAAATCTATTGGGAATCGAATAATCTGCAGCTTCAAAAATACTGAAATCACTTTTATAAACTAATTTTTTTAGATTTATAATCAATTCTGATTTGCTCATTTCAGTTTCGAAGTCCAAAGTATCATATAGACCAATGCTTTTAAAAAACGAATCCATTTGTGTTTAATTAATAATCAAAATTAATTTAAATCTTTGAGATTTGTGCAATGCTTGTAATAGTAAACATGATCATTTAAAATCTAGACCTTCACAAACCGATTCACAAACATTGCCGCCACAATATCTCCCACAGCATTCAAAACAGTAGCCAGCGGATCTACTAAAGTTCCAATGATCATTACGGCCGGAATGGCTTCCTGTGGCAGTTTATACACGGAAATCATCAGCATTTCACCGATATATCCACCGTTGGGAATTCCGCCTGCAACAATACTTACAAAAACCGTAATTCCTAATGCCAGCAATAAATTGGTAGGCTCAAAGAAGTCTCTCCCGATAATAAGAAAAGCAACATAAATTTTAATGATAGAAGACATGGACGACCCATTTTTATGCAACGTCGTACCAATCGGAATCACCAGATTCGCAATGGAATTTGGAATGCCAATCTTTGAAGCGGCCTGAAGATTAGCGGGCATAGTTGCAAAACTGCTGCAGGTACTCAATGCTGTAAGGGTGGGATAGACGGCATTTTTCCAGAAACTTTTGATACCGTTCTGTCCATCCGCCATGAAAGCATAGAGCGTGAAGAATACAAAAAAGTAAATAATCCCCGCAATATAATATAATCCCAAAGGTTTAGCATAAAATCCGAAAAGCTGAGGTCCCAATGTAGCCACCTGAAATGCAAAGTAAGCCCCCAGACCGATTGGTGCCAGTTTCATGATCAGCAGCAGTAATTCTTTCATTACTTCATATCCTGATGCAATAAAAGCCCTGAAAGTTTGTCCTTTTTCCCCGGCTTTTCTTGCTGAGATACCTGTCATAAAAGCAAATATTAAAAGAGCCAGCATATTTTGTCTTGAAAAAAGGGCGGTAAATTCTCCTACCGTGAAAAAACTTACAATCCTGTTTCCCCAGCCTTCTTCCTTAGCTGTCTCTGCAACAATTTCTGAACTTCCTGAAACGCCAGACACAGGAAAAAGATATACGGCACAAATTGTAAAAATAGCTGCCGTCAGGATGAAAAATAGGAATGTGAAAGACATCACTAATATAATTTTCCCAAATTTTGACTGCTGTTCTAAAGAAGCAATCGAATTGGAGACCGCAAAAAATACCAAAGGAACTACACTTACAAAAAGAAGATTAAGAAAGATATCCCCTAAAGGTTTAATATACTCTACAATGCCGGGAGATACAATTCCGATTACACTTCCAACAGTAATTCCCAATAATAAAAATATAATTCCGGCGTAGTTATTCAATACCTCTTTCATGCGGTGTTTTTTATCAAAGATAGGTTTATTTTTAACATTTAGTTATAGAATTATAAGCCTTAAATTTCATAAATTTGAGTAAATAACCTTTCTATGGCTTATATAGATTACTATAAAATTTTAGGCGTAGATAAAAGCGCAACTCAGGACGATATTAAAAAAGCGTATCGGAAACAGGCAAGAAAGCTGCATCCTGATCTTAATCCCGACGACAAAGAAGCTGAAAAAAAATTCAAAGAGCTCAATGAAGCCAATGAAGTGCTCAGCAATCCCGAAAATCGTTCAAAATATGATAAATACGGTGAAAACTGGAAGCATGGTGAGGAGTACGAAAAAGCTCAGCAACAGCAGCAAAGACAGTATCAGGGGCAAAACCACAGCGGTGGATATTCCGGTGCAGATTTTGGCGAAGGCGAAGATTTTTCAGATTTTTTCCAAAGTATGTTTGGCGGATCTGGAGGTGGCTTTGGCAGAAGTTCAAAAGGAAGTGCATCCGGAAAATTCAAAGGCCAGGATGTTCATGCAGAACTGAATCTCAATTTACGGGATGCGGCTACTACCCATTCCCAGACCTTTGATATCAACGGGAAGAAAGTAAGAATTACCATTCCCGCTGGCGTGTATGACGGACAGCAGATTAAATTAAAAGGACATGGAAGTCCGGGCTTTAATGGCGGACCTAATGGAGATCTTTATATTACGTTCAATATTCCGGCAGATCCGGATTTTGAAAGAGTAGGAGACGATCTTAAAACAAAAGTGGCTGTTGATCTGTATACTGCAGTATTAGGCGGAGATGTAAAAGTAGACACTCTGAACGGAAGTGTAAACCTTAAAGTAAAACCTGAAACCCAGAATGGGATGACGGTGAGGCTAAAAGGTAAAGGGTTTCCTGTGTATAAAAAAGAAGGCCACTTCGGTGATCTTTTCGTCACTTACGAAGTGAAAATGCCGGTAAATCTTACTGAAAAGCAGAAAGAACTTTTTGAACAACTTAAAAATTCCTAGGCGATGAGTGAAAGAATATCACGGGAAGATCTCGTAAAAATTTATAATATAGAAATCACTTTTTTTGATGAACTGGTAGATTATGGATTACTCCGGGTAGAGACTGAAAATAATGTCCGGTATCTGATGTATGAAGATCTGCCTGCTCTGGAAAAATTTACGAACTGGTATTATGATCTGGAAATTAATATTCCCGGTTTGGAAGTCATTCATGATATGCTGCAAAAAATGGAACACTTACAGCAGAAGAATCGCGAATTGATGAATAAACTTTCTGCGATCAGTGCACAGTATGAAGATATTTAGTTTAGTTTTGTAGACTTTAAAAGTAACTAACAAAATTTTTCTAAGTAATGAGTGACGAAAAGGTTATTACCTTAACCCCTAACAGGAAATATTTCGAAGAAATCTATTTCAGCGGTAACCAGGGAAGTCTGTTTTTTTCGCCGACCACAAAAAGTAAAACCATCACAACGATTGTTGTCATCATTGCATTGGTGATTGTGTTTTTACTGAAAGATAATTTAAGCAAAGAGAATGTTGGAATCTTATATTTTCTAAGTTTTATCTTTCTTCTGTGTGCAGTGTATATTTCTTTGAGTATTAATAAAGTTTCAAGATGGAAAAAGCAGGTGTACAGGTATTTGAAAACCCTTGAAGATTCTAAAAAATACGAAATCAGACTGAATCATGAATCTTTGAATGTTGCGATCGATCAGCAGGAAGAGTACAGCCTCTGGAAAGATTTTACAAATTTTGAGATTAACGATCAGTTCATTTCCCTGGAAGGAAAATTCAATTATATGTTTCCTAAAAAGTCAATGAGTGAAAAGGATTATAATCTGCTCAAAAAAGCAATAAAAGACAATATCAAACCATAAAAAAATCAGAGCAATTTGCTCTGATTTTTTATTTTATAGAAAAAGGGTTTTAGTAAAAAAACATTTACATTTTTACTCCAGCCAACCCATTTCTTTCATCCACTCGTCATTGTAGATTTTCCCTACATATCTTGAACCGTGGTCATGAAGAAGTACAACGATTACATCATCTTTGGTAAACTGATCTTTCATCTGGATCAAAGAAGCAATCGCACTTCCTGCAGAATATCCACAGAAAATTCCTTCTTCTTTAGCCAGTTTTCTAGCATAGATTGCACCGTCTTTGTCTGTTACCTTTTCAAAATGATCAATCACAGACATATCATAATTTTCAGGAATAATATCTTCCCCGATTCCTTCTGTAATATACGTGTAAGCATGGTCGTAATGAAGTTCCCCTGTTTCATGGAATTCCTTTAAAATAGACCCGTAGGTATCTACACCAATTACTTTAATATCAGGATTTCTTTCTTTAAAAAATGTTCCACAACCTGTTACGGTACCTCCCGTTCCGGCACCTGCTACAAAATGTGTCAGTTTTCCTTCCGTCTGTTCCCAGATTTCCGGAGCAGTAGATTCATAATGCGCAGCTCTGTTGGATAAGTTGTCATATTGGTTTACATACCATCCGTTTTCTGTTTCCTTAGCCAGTCTTTTAGACACTGAATAATAAGAGCGCGGGTCGGTAGGCTTTACATCCGTAGGACATACAATTACCTCTGCACCTACGGCACGGAGGATGTCGCATTTTTCTTTTGACTGCTTAGAGTTGGTTACAAAAATACATTTGTATCCTTTGATGATGGCGGCAAGGGCAAGTCCCATACCTGTATTTCCGGAAGTTCCTTCAATGATCGTTCCACCCGGTTTTAATCTGCCGTCTTTTTCGGCATCTTCAATCATTTTAACAGCCATTCTGTCTTTTACAGAATTTCCTGGATTGAAAGTTTCTACTTTTGCTAAAACTAATGCGGGAAAATCCTCTCCTAAAACTTTATTAAGCTTTACCAGGGGAGTATTTCCTATCGTTTCAAGAATATTTTTTGCGTATTTCATAAATGGTTTATATGCAGTGCAAAGATAAGGCTTTAAAAATTAGCCGTGTGATATACGAATAATGATCTGTAAAGCAGACAGTCAATTTTTCTCATTGACAAATTCATATTCGCGTTCCGGCATTGATCTTATCTTAATTATATTTGATGGCCTTAACCGGCGAGATTTTACTGATCAGATAACTTGGAATAATCAAAGCCAGGGCTGAAATAATCAAAATTCCTACGGAGATTGAAATAATGGCAATAGGATTTAAATCTACCGGAACGGTGCTCACATAATAATTCTCAGGATTCAGTTTAATAATTCCGAAAAATTTCTGAAGCAGCAATAATCCGATGCCGATAGCATTTCCGTATAAAAGTCCGGGAATCATAATAATCAGCGTATAATTAATAAATGTTGCACGGATCTGCGCATTGCTTGCTCCTAATGTTTTAAGAAGCCCTATAGAATTTGTTCTTTCGATGATAAGGATCAGAAGAAGCATTACAATATTAATCACCACAACCACCAGCATAATAATGATAATCAATGCGATATTAGTATCAAAAATGCTGATCCAGTCGGTAATCTGTGGAAACTTTTCAGTAGCTTTTTCCGCATAGTTTTTATAGCCGATCAGTTTCTCAATTTCCGGAAAATCTTTATCGATATCATTGATGTTTTTTAGGAAAATATCAATACCGCCAATTTCGTCCGGTTTCATATCCTGAATTTTCCTTACATGATTAATACCTCCAATGACGAACTGCTCGTCAATCATTTTAATATCAGTTCTATAAATTCCAACAACCTCAAATTTTCTGTATAACGGCTTTTGATCGGCTTTTGAAAAAACAGTTACAATACTGTCCTTTACTTTCAAATGAAGATCATTGGATATCTTTTGCGAAATAGTAACCCCATTGTTAAATCCTATTTCAGTTACTTTCGGAGTGGTACCAGCAATAAGGAATTTTTTAAATCTCAGGCTGTCAAAATCTTTTCCGACACCTTTAAATATAATCCCTGCAAAATTATGCTCATTACGCATAATCCCTGTTACTGTAGCATACTTCTGTACACTTTCTACATCTGGAATTTCTTTAATTTTGGGGATATTCAGGCCTTCTTTGTCCAGTACAGAAGTGTTGTAGGAAGAATTTGACCTTGTAGATCTTACCGTAATGTGTCCGCTGAAATCTGCCAGTCTTTCTTTAATAGCTTTTTTGGAACCGAAACCTGTAGCTACTGTAATAAGAGAAACAATGATCCCTAAAGCAACAGAAAGTCGGCCTATGAAGATGATAACCCTCGAAAGGTTATTTTTGTTATCTTTGGAAAATGCTATTTTTCTAGAGAAATATAAAGGAAATTTCAAGCTTATGAATTTAGATTTCAAAATTAAAAATTTACTTCTTATTTGCCTAATTTTTTTAGGAGTATTCAACCAATATTATTCTCAGATTCAAGATCAACCGGTTTTCAAAACGGGGGCAGACCGGCCTGAGCTCTATTTGCCATTATTAAAAGGTAAAACCATAGGAGTGGTTACCAATCAGACAGGATTAATGAGCGATAAGACTCATCTTGTTGATTTTTTAGTTAAAAATAATATTAAAATCAAAGCCATCTTCGCACCTGAGCACGGTTTTAGAGGGGATGCAGATGCAGGAGAAAAAGTAAAAAACGGAGTAGACACCAAAACAGGTATTCCAATCGTTTCGTTATATGGAAATAATAAAAAACCAAAACCGGAACAGTTAAAAGGAATTGATATCGTAGTTTTTGATATTCAGGATGTAGGTGTTAGATTCTATACCTATATTTCTACGTTAACCTATCTGATGGAAGCCGGGGCTGAAAATAACGTTGAAGTGCTGGTTCTTGACCGTCCAAATCCTCATGATGGCTATATAGACGGACCTGTATTGAAAAAAAAATGGACAAGTTTTGTGGGAATGCATGAAGTACCTGTCGTGTATGGCCTGACCATAGGAGAGTACGGGAAAATGGTAAATGGTGAAAAATGGCTGAGCAAAGGAGTTCAGGCTAAATATACAGTCATTCCGATGCAGGGGTATCAAAAAATGAAAAGGTATCCTATTTTGGATAAACCTTCTCCCAACCTGCCCAATGACAAATCGATCAATCTGTATCCAAGTTTATGTTTTTTTGAAGGAACCCAGGTTTCTGTAGGAAGAGGAACAGATCTGCCTTTCCAGCTCTATGGATCTCCCTGGACGAAAAGCTTTCCTTACCAGTTTACTCCAAAGCCGAATTCCGGCGCCAAAGATCCTTTCTTAAACGGGAAATTATGCTACGGTGAGAACCTGTCTAATTACCAAAAAGATTTGCGGGAATTAAATCTGGAATGGGTTATTAAAGCTTATAAAGATTATAAAAATCCGGAACAGGGCTTTTTCCTGAAAAACCTATGGTTTGATACATTAGCCGGAACTGACGAATTGAGAAAACAGATTATCGCGGGAAAATCAATTACGGAAATCAAGGATTCTTGGAAAAAAGATTTGGAGAAATTCGAAAAGGTGAGAGCTCAATATGTTATGTATAAAAATTAACTAAGTAATAAAATTACTTAGTTAATCTATTCTTTTCAATTATACCATTTTATTATGGCAATTCTTCTATCTGAATCAGATATCTGTTTAATCAAAATCCGGGGGTGGAGTATTGTCATTCTTTCCTTTATTAAAGATAAGAAGACCTATTGATAATCCTATAACTCCCGCAACAGCAATTAATAAGGCTGTCTGAAGTTTGTCAGGCTGTTCATTTCCCAGATAATTCATTAAAAAGACAATCACAAAAGTGATCGCTGATATGATAAGATGATTTCTTCCGAATAATTTCATGAGATTATTTTAATTTGTAGGATATCATTACACCTCCTCTGTAAGGAACAATTTCACCACTTTTATTGAATTTTTGAGCGCTATCATACCGACGTCCAGTCCCGCGTTCATACCCTTTATAAAAATCTTGTGAAGACCCTATGGATGCATATAAATCAATATTCCAACGATCGGATACTTTGAACTGATAGCCTCCTGTTACACCAAATATTACCGAATACCCTTTTTGATAAATATCAGAATTTGCAAATAATTCTCCACGATTCGTGACGAATGTTCCATTGTTCCAATAATTCCATTTTTGTGCATTAAACGCTGATCCCGCAATATTTGCACCAATATACCAATGTTTGAAAGCTTCATTAAAATAATATCTACCCTCTACAGAGACAGAATAATACTGAAGTTCATGCCCTGCAAAAGATTTCCAGGGGGAAATCAATACGTCTCCTTGCAATGTGATTTTTTGAGTCAGTTGTTTTTCCACTGCTACATTAAGTATTCCTAGTGGAGCAAATGCTGCATTCCCTTTTATATACAGGCTCTTTTCCTGTTCCTGCGCCATTAATGTTCCTGCCGAAAATAGGGCAAGAAAACCTGTCAATAGTGTCTGTTTCATCATTATTTTATTTGCTTCAATAGTTCTTCCGCAAGCTTAGCATCTTTGTTAGCCTGAACAGCCATATTTTTGGACATTTCTGCATAATTTTTTGCAGTGTCCTTGTTTCCTGTTAAAAAGTATAATTTTGCCAGAATATAAGTGTTTTCAGCAGTTTCACCCGCCATTACAGATTTCTCTGCCCATTCCGAAGCCTTTTTTAAAGAAGCAGGATTTTTAACATGATCGCTAAATATCCAGGCTGCTTTTAAAAGCTCATTAGGTTCGAATGCTTCAGATTTTTTATAATATTCCAATGCAGCCTTTTCATATTCAGGGAAATTGGAGGTTTGCTCGTAGTAGGTTAGCTTCATTTGATTAAGCTTAACAGATGCAGCTTCTTTTCCTACTAAAGGTTCGGCAGTTTTCATAAAATAATCATCGTTGATTCTTTTATTTTTATCATCAACAGACTGCTCTGCTACCTTTGATAATTTGAGCTGATTGTCAAACTCTTTGTAGGTATCTTCCGGAAGATATTTAATGATCTCTGCTTTTCTGGAAACAAAGGCTTTATAATTGGCATCTTCCACAGATTTTAAGAAGAATAGCATATAGCCGATTTCTTCTTTTGAAAGTACCTCGCTTGTCTTCTTATTTTCAAAATATCTTTCAGAAGCTTTCTTGGCGAATTCATAATCGGAAGTTGAATTCAGTTTCATGATATTGATCAAAAACTCAGGGTCTTTTTCTCCGTTGGCAAATCGGTCTTTCAAAGATCCTTTTTTATTGTTTGGGGAATTGATGTCCTGCGCCATAGATAAAAACAGGCCTTCTTCCATATAACCATAATTTTGGGAGATAAGTTCTCCGTCGCCATTCAGAAAAAGATAAGTAGGGTAGGAACGTACACCGAATCTGGCTGCGATTTCTCTGCCTTCCCCTTTTTCCATATCAAATCTTGCATTAACGAAATTGGCATTATAATAATCTCCAACCGATTTTTGGGTGAATATATTTTTTTCCATCATTTTACACGGACCACACCAAGAAGCATAAGCATCAATGAAAACCAACTTGTTTTCCTTTTTTGCCTTTGCGATAATATCTTTAAATGGTAAATCCTGAAACTGCATGGCCTCCTGAGAGAATATCATGAGAGATAAGAAAACAAATATTCCGGAGATGATCTTCTTCATTTTTATTTAAAATTTGTACGCGAAGATAATTAATTTTAAAAAGATAGGCTATGAATTTAAGAGTGATAGGCTTATATTAACTAATTTTAAGACTGGAGCTTGTTACCATATTCCTTTTGAAATTACGTAAACGCTTTTAAGTTGTAAAAGTTGTTTAGGTATGCATATAAAAAAACCGCCTTTAATAAAGGCGGTTTGTGGTTTCTCCAGGAATCGAACCAGGGACACATGGATTTTCAATCCATTGCTCTACCAACTGAGCTAAGAAACCTTATATGGTAAGTTTGTTACTTTTAAAGTGGTTGCAAAAATAATATTTTTTTCTATACCAGCCAACTGTTTTTGGAGTTTAGAATAAAAAACTGCCTCCGTAAAGGCAGTTTGTGGTTTCTCCAGGAATCGAACCAGGGACACATGGATTTTCAATCCATTGCTCTACCAACTGAGCTAAGAAACCATTATATTTTTGTTTATTACTTCGTTGTTTTAAAGTGATGCAAAAGTAGTAAGTTTTCGTATATGAAGCAAGTATTAACTAAACTTTTTTTAAACAAATATAAAAACCTACTGATTTTCAGCCGGATTATTTTCCTGTTCCTTTCGGATTTGCTCGCTCATCTCTTCTAATACAGGCTTTATCGTACTTTCAGGAAGATCGCTGATCCTAATGTACATTAATCCGTCGATAGCATCATTAAAGTTAGGATCTACATTAAATGCAATCACTTTTGCATTCTGTTTAATATATTTCTTAATTAAAACAGGTAATCTCAGCTCGGGTTCAAGATCGTCTATGATCTTATCCAGCTTGTTAAGGTCGGATTCCATCTCTTCAAAAAAGATATTTTTATCACGGTCCCGAAGTTTTACCTTATACTCATTTCTTGGAGTGATGTATTGAGCCACCGCCGAATCATAGTAATTTGAACGCATGAATTCAATCATCAAAGATTTTGAGAACTCCGAAAACTTATTGGAAATACTCACACCGCCCATCAAAAACTTATGATCAGGATTTCTTAAGCATACATGCACAATTCCTCGCCATAGAAGGAATAAGGGAAGGGGTTTCTGCTGATATTCCTGGCATATGTAAGCCCGGCCCATCTCAATGACCTTTTTAAAGAACGGATGGATGTCCTGTTCAAATTCAAATAAAGAACTTGTATAAAAACCTTTGATACCGTACTTTTTCATGACTTCTTTTCCTAAAGCCATTCTGTAGGCTCCCACCAGCATTTCTGCAGTACTGTCCCAAAGGAAAAGATGATGGTAGTGCTTATCGTATTCGTCAAGGTCAAAAGGAAGGTTGCTTCCTTCTCCCACAGCACGGAATGTAAGTTCTCTCTGACGCCCTATTTCCCTCATTACAGAAGGGATTTCCTCATAGGTGGTGAAATAAATTTCATAGTTACCATTGCTGAACAACATTTTATCAGTGCCCTTCAACTTGCTGATATCATTCATGATATCCTCTTTCGGGGTTTCATCGATGATATTCTGAACAATGTTTTCTTCTCTAAGCAAAGGAAATTTAACGGATAGATTTTGAAGATTGATTGCCTGAGCAAGAGATTTTCTCTTTTCGTAGTAAGATTTCATCATATAAACCTTACGCTTCAGAAATTCTCCCAGTTCTTCAATATTCTCCATCTCTTCCATGGCCTTTACATTGATAGGTCTTCCGATTCTGATCCGGATAGGCTTTTCTCTGTCGTTCATCATTTCTGCCGGAAGCATCAGGGTTTGTAAGCTCGGGTGAAGTTTTGCAACCTGATAAAATAAACGGCTGTTTTTGGCATGAAAATACATAGGAACTACCGGTACTTTCGCCATTTTTATAAGCTTAAGTGCAGGTTTTTCCCATTCTCTGTCTAATATTTCGCCGTAAGAATTATTTTTGTTGGAAACTTCTCCAGCCGGAAAAATACCGATACAGCCTCCGTTTTGTAAATGCTTTAGAGTTTCGCGCATTCCCGAAGAGCTACTGTATGCTTCTTTTCTGTTTTCAAAAGGATTTACAGAAATAACGTAGGGCTCCATGGGCTTTATTTTTTCCAAAAGGAAATTGCCCATTACTTTGAAATCCGGACGTACTTCTAATAAGACTTTGGACATTAATATCCCGTCAATAGCCCCAAGAGGATGATTGGAAACCAAAATAAACGGACCTGTTTTAGGGATTTTGGCTAAATCTTCTTCAAAAGCGATATAGCTTAGGTTTCTCTCTCTCACAAATGAGTCGAAAAAATCTTTACCTTCCTTGTCCTTCAGTTTATCATATAGTCTGTTAACTTCATTTATTTTAGCAATGCTCATCACAGCAGATGCTACTGGGTTCTTTAGGAATCCTATTTTATTCAAGCCGGAAGCTTTGATTAAATCATTTTTCGAAATTAAACTCATGTGTGTTTAGTCGCAATTATATATTATTGTGTTACCATTTGAAGTGTATTTTTTGAAATCTGCTCCAATAATACGTTCTTTTCATGGTAAAATTTATCAATGTTATCTTTCTTCGCATTTCTTACGGTAAATAAAGATACATTTTTGGACACTTCAGTCTTAAAAACTTTCTGAAGTTCTTCATTAAGCTCTTCAATGGTATTAAATTTATCTTCCAGACATAAAGCTAATGAAATTGCAGAATTCTGCATCAAAGAAACTTTTATTTTATATTTTGACAAATATCCGAAAATTAAACTCATATGATCCTCTGCAATGAAGGAAAAATCCCGGGTTGAGATTTTTAACAACGTTTGATTTTCTTTTAAGATATAAGTTTCCTCCTGTTGGTTCTTTTCTGAAGCCCCAACTTTGGTTCCCTCCTTTGTAGGATCTACGAAAGATTTTACATAAAAAGGAATATTTTTCTGTTGTAATGGCTGTAAAGTTTTAGGATGAATGATACTGGCTCCGTAGTATGCCATTTCAATAGCTTCTTCATAAGAAATATTCGAAAGCAGGGTAACATCCTTAAACTTTCTCGGATCTCCTGTCATCACCCCCGGTACATCTTTCCAGATGGTCATCGCCTCTGCATTCAGGCAGTATCCGAAAATAGCCGCTGAATAATCAGATCCTTCTCTTCCTAAGGTTACCGTAAAATTATTGTCATCGGAACCGATGAATCCCTGAGTTACATAGCAGATCTCAGGATTTAAGGAAGACATGAATTCTTCAGTTTTTTTCCAGTCTACCATACCTTCCTGATAAGAATTATCCGTTTTGATGTAGTCTCTGGCATCCAGCCATTGGTTGGTAAACTGAATTTCATTCAGGTATTCACTTAAAATTTTAGTGGAAATCATTTCTCCACAGCTTACGACCTGATCATACACAAAGCTGTAATTGGGAGATTTATTTCTTCTCAAAAAAGAAACAATATCATCAAAAAAGAGATTGATTTCAGCAAAAACGGCATGGTTTTCAGGAAATAATCCTTGTGAAATCTTGATATGCTTTCTTTTTATATTTTCAATTTCGGTTTGATAGTGATCTTTCTTAAAATAAAGGTCTACGACTTTTTCCAGTTCATTCGTCGTCTTACCCATTGCTGAAATAACCAGCAAGCATTTAGCGAACCCCTGGCTTTCCAATACCATAGCCACATTTTTCACACTCTCGGCATCTTTCACAGATGCTCCACCAAACTTGAAAACTTTCATTAATTTGTTATAAATAAAATTGTTAGATAAAATTTATATGAGTTTTTTACGGACGTCAAAATTATAAATTTACAACGAGATATGAAATAGCTGGACGATATCAGGGAATTAAGATTTCATTAAAATATGAAATAAATGAAGATTCATAAAATTATCTTGTCCCGGAGACTTAATTTGGGCATTTATTTGAGGATTATTTTTTTTAAATTAAGCTAATTAGGAATGTATTGTATTGAAATACAGCGAGTAGACTCTTTTATAAGAAATTCTTTTTCTTTGTGATAAATTTTACGAAATTTGAGCAAAACATAAAAAGTAAAATATGTCAGATCAACCATTACAAACTTTAGGAGAATTTCTTATTGATAAACAAGACGACTTTCAATATTCTACAGGAGAATTTTCTCGTCTGCTAAGTGCGATAAGGCTAGCTTCAAAAGTAGTAAACAGGGAAGTAAACAAGGCTGGAATTGCAGATATTATAGGGAAAGCCGGCAACGAAAATATTCAGGGAGAAGAGCAACAAAAGCTTGATGTAATTGCTAATGATATTTTTATTACTGCATTGTCTCAAAGAGAGGTTGTTTGTGGTATTGCTTCCGAAGAAAATGACGATTTTATTGACATTAAATGTGGCGAAAATGGTCATTTAAGTAAATATGTTGTATTAATTGATCCTTTGGATGGTTCTTCAAATATTGACGTCAATGTTTCTGTTGGAACCATTTTCTCAATTTACAGAAGAGTTACCGAGCCAGGAACACCAGTTCAGTTAGAAGATTTCTTGCAAAAAGGAGTAAATCAGATTGCGGCGGGATATGTTATTTACGGTTCATCAACAATGATTGTGTACACCACAGGGAACGGAGTAAACGGATTTACCTTAGATCCTTCATTAGGAACTTATTATCTTTCTCATCCCAATATGCAGTTCCCGAAAACAGGTAAGATCTATTCTATTAACGAAGGAAACTATATTAAATTCCCTCAGGGAGTAAAAAATTACCTTAAATACTGTCAGATGGAAGAAGGTGACCGTCCTTACACATCAAGATATATCGGGTCTCTGGTTGCAGATTTTCACAGGAATATGCTGAAAGGAGGGATTTATATTTATCCGTCTTATTCTCAGTCGCCTAACGGAAAACTAAGACTTTTATATGAGTGTAATCCAATGGCATTTTTAGCAGAGCAGGCCGGAGGAAAGGCAACAGACGGATTCAGAAGAATCCTGGAAATTGAACCTACAGAACTTCACCAAAGAATTCCTTTCTTCTGTGGAAGTGTAGATATGGTTGAAAAAGCAGAAGAATTTATGCGGATAGACAGCGTAAAATAAATGAAAGCAGAATATTACAAATATATATTAGAATTCAAGCGCCCGAGTGGAACATCTCGCGGCGTTTTGCGTGAAAAGGAAACCTTTATTCTCGAAATTTTTCAGGATGGTAAAAAGGGAATAGGCGAATGTGCTGTTTTCAGGGGATTAAGTTTTGATGACAGGCCAGACTATGAAGAGAAACTGCAGTGGCTTTGCCAGAATATTGATCAGGAATCTGAATGGCTAAAAGAAGAACTAAAAGAATTTCCATCCATTTGGATAGGTTATGAACAGGCTGTTTTAAATCTAAAACATGGCGGTAATCTCTATTTTCCAAGTGAGTTTACACAAGGGGGTACATCAATTATGATCAATGGTTTGATCTGGATGGGAAATATTCAGTACATGGAAGAACAAATTCAGGATAAGCTGGATAAAGGATTTCATTGTATTAAGCTTAAAATAGGAGTCGACTGGAAATCTGAACATGAGGTCCTTCAAAAATTAAGAGAAAAATTTTCCAGGGAAAAATTAGAACTGCGTGTGGATGCCAATGGTGGATTCAGTACAGAAGAAGCTAAAGTTGTACTACAGCAGCTGGCAGATCTTGATATACATTCTATAGAGCAGCCTATCAAAGCCGGGAACTGGGAAGATATGGCTGTATTGTGTGCTGAAACACCTACTCCGATTGCTTTAGATGAAGAATTGATAGGGGTGATTGACCGTTCACAAAAGGAAAAGCTTCTGAAGGCAATTAAACCACAGTATATTATCTTAAAACCTTCGTTGGTGGGTGGTTTCGCAGGCTCAGATGAATGGATTTCTCTTGCAGAAAAGCA
>Ga0308164_10000363_pt1 | contig 86987 bp, 76 predicted proteins | sample PhyTR2_FD_201031 | JGI IMG/M metagenome (GOLD analysis project Ga0308164, IMG submission 201031) | Phyllosphere microbial communities from UC Gill Tract Community Farm, Albany, California, United States - DLSLT.R2 | ecosystem: Host-associated > Plants > Phyllosphere > Unclassified | place: USA... | reverse complement strand
GCTCGAGCAGCTCCTTCGGGATTTTCGGTAGCTTGCGTAGTTCGGGTTTCTTTTTGGTTGGCATACATGCACCTCTTGCTCATGTTATGCCCGAACACAAAATTTCTGACACCCCCCGCAGGCTTCGCCAGCTCCTACGGGGACACCGGCGCCCTACGGATTGCGGAGCGGCCTTGGCTGCGAGCTTGGCGTTCCCGAGAGCGCCGCTATCTACCTGCGCCAGCCCGCGCAAACAACCCCCGCAACGCTAACACTGCCGGTATCCCAAGCCCGACCCAACTCAACGCATCCCACGCCCCATCCCCCAGCAACGCCGCAAACAACCCCGCAGCCGTCAGCACCCCAACCATCGTCGGCACCTTGAACACCGGCCACAACCGCGCGGGTTTCTTGCTCATACCTGCGCCCTGCCGATGGCCGGCGCGTGGCTGCGCCTGCGCACCCACCACAGGTACAGCCCACTCACCAGCACGATAATGGTCAGCACATCCAGCAGCGCCCACAGCACCTGCATCGGCACGCCGCCGTAATCGCCGAAGTGCAGCGGCTGCGACATGCCCATCACATCCATGTACCAGGGCCGCTCGGCCACGGCGGTAACCTGCAAAGTGCGGGCGTCGATCAGCACCGGGGTCAGCAGGTGCGAGGTCAGCTGCGTGGCGCCCTTCATGAACACCGCGTAATGGTGCTCGCTGGAAAAGCGCGTACCGGGGAAGGCGATGAAATCGGCCTGCATGCCCGGCGCCGCGGCCTGGGCGATGTCCAGCAGGCGTGTGGCTGGGGCGCGCTCGGTGAGCGGCGGGGCATCGCGGTACGGTGCCACCAGGGCGCTGAGGCTGTCGTTGCGCCAGGCGGCGATCAACAGGTCGGCGCAGGCACTGACCACACCCGTCACGCCCACCACCAGCGCCCAGGTCAGGGTCACGATGCCAATCAGGTTGTGCAGGTCGAGCCAGCGCACCCGCCGCGACTTGCCCTGGCGCACGGCGCCGAACTCCAGTCGGCGCATGAACGGCGCATAGAGCACCACGCCGGAGACGATCGCCAGAATGAACAGCAGGCCCATGAACGCCAGCAGCAGCTTGCCCGGCAGGCCGGCGTACATGTCCACGTGCAGGCGCAGCATCACCATCATGAAGCCACCGTTGGCCGAGGGCATTTCCAAGGCCTGGCCGGTGCGGGCGTCGAGCATGAAGGTGTGGGAGTCGTTCGGGTCGGTGCCGGCAGTGGCAGCGGTGATGGCGAACACACCTTCGGGGGCGTCTTCGTCCCAGCCGAAATATTGCACTACCTCGTCGGGGCGATGGCGTTCGGCGGCTTGCACCAGTTGCTGCAGGTCGAGGTGCGGGGTATTGGCGGGCAGTTGGGCGAAGGCCGGTTCGTTGCCCAGCAGGTGGTCGATCTGGTGGTGGAAGACCAGCGGCAGGCCGGTGAGGGCCAACAGCAGGAGGAAGAGGGTACAGATGAGGCTGGTCCAGGTGTGGATGAAGGACCAGCGGCGCAGGATGTGGGTTTTCATGTCGAGCCTATAAACGCTACAGCCGCCACTATGGACGGCTGAAGTGGGTTTGCATCTAACAACTTGTTACCACTTGTAAGTGGCGCTCGCGACCACACTACGCTCGTCGCCGTAGTAGCAGTAGTAGCCGTCACAGGTGGAGATGTACTGCTTGTCGAACAGGTTGGTGGCGTTCAGCTTCAGCGAAGCGCCTTTCATGCTGCTGCTCAGGCGGCCCAGGTCGTAGTGCACGGCGGCGTCGACGATGGTGTAGGCGTTGGCCTTGCCCAGGTAGGTGTTGGCCTGGTTGCCATAAGTGTTGCCGGTGTAGCGGGCGCCGGCGCCGATGCCGAAGCCGTCGAGCAGGCCGGTGTGCCAGGTGTAGTCGGTCCAGATGGACGCTTGCTGGTTAGGCATCAACTGTAGGCGATTACCCTTGTTGTCGCCCTTCTGGACTTCGGATTTGGCCAGGGTGTAGGCAGCAATGACCTTGATGTTGTCGGTCAGGTCCGAGATGGCTTCCAGCTCCAGGCCTTTGACCTTCACTTCGCCTTCCTGGCTGGTGATTGGCGTGCCGGTGGCGCTGTCGGTCACGTTGACGTTTTTCTGCGTCAGGTCATATACGGCGGCGGTCAGCAGGGTCTTGGAGCCCGGCGGCTGGTACTTGACGCCCAGTTCCCACTGCTTGCCCTGGGTCGGCTTGAACGAGCTGGTGGTGGTCATGTCCGCGCCTTGGGTCGGCTGGAACGATTCGGCGTAGGACAGGTACGGCACCACGCCGGAATCGAACACGTAGCTGACGGCTGAGTTCAAGCTGAAATTGGTATCGCGCGCGGTATTGGTAGCGTCGGCCTTGTTGAAGAACTTGGTGCCGGTATGCACCCAGTCTTCGCGACCGCCCAAGGTGAAGCGCCATTTGTCCAAGGCCATCTGATCCTGGACGTACAGGCCGGTCTGGTAGGTTTTCTGGTCGTAGTCATAGTAGGCGGTAGAACGGGCAGGGCGCACGGTCGGGGTGGTGGTCACCGGGTCGTTGACGTTGATCGACGACGACGGGCCGAAGATCGACAGGTAATTGGTATTGATGCGCTGCAGGTCGGTACCGATCAGCACGGTGTGGCTGATGTCGCCGGTGGCGAAGTCTGCCTGGAAGCTGCTGTCCATGGCGAACTGGCTGATGTCTTCGTCGACGTTGGTGCTGCCGCGGCCAACGTTGCCGTTGGCGTCCACGGTGTAACCCGCCAGGCCAGGAAAGTACGAGTTGACGGTGACAGTCTGGAACGCCAGGTCCGACTTCGTGTAACGCAGATTCTGGTGGAATTGCCACACGTCGTTGAAGCGGTGCTCGAACGCGTAGCCCAGCGCGTAGTAGGTGCGATCGTAGTAGTCGTAGTCAGGATCGCCCAGGTTCTTGTGGTGGGCGATGTCACCGAACGCGGTTCTGATCTTGGTGCCCTGGATCGGCAGGAACTGGCTGGTGGTGCCGGTATCGTCGCGGGTGAACTGGCTGAGGAGGGTCAGCTTGGTATCGGGATCGATATTCCAGGTCAGGCTCGGGGCGATGTTGTAGCGCTTATTGTCGACGTGGTCGATTTGCGTGTCGCTGTCACGGATCACGCCGCTGACACCGTAGAGGAACCGGCCCTCGTCGTCGATCTTGCCAGTGCTGGCGAAGTTGAGCTGGCGCCAGTTGTCACTGCCGTATTGCAGGGAGATCTCGTGGCTGGCGTCCGCGCTCGGGCGACGGCTGACCATGTCCAGCAGACCGCCCGGGGGGTCTGGCCGTACAGCGATGAGGCCGGGCCGCGCAGCAGGGAAAGGCGGTCCAGGTTCCAGGTTTCCATTTTCGGGTTGGCGTAAACGCCCTTGGCCAGCGGCAGGCCATCGAGGAACTGGGTCGGTTCGAAGCCGCGCACCCGCAGCCAGTCGTAACGGGAGTCGCTGCCGTAGCTCGCCGAGACGATGCCGGGCATGTATTTTACGGCGTCTTCCAAGGTTTGCACGCCGCGGTCGTCCATCTGCTGGCGGGTGGCCACGGAGATGGAGCGTGGAGTTTCCACCAGCGCGGTGTCGGTCTTGGTCCCGGAAGCTGTCCGCGTCGCCACATAACCCTCGACCGGCCCCCAGGCACTTTCAACGCTGGTGTTGGCGTTGATATCCGTAGCCGGCAACGCCAGCGACCCTTCCGGCACGGCCACCAGGGTATAGGTACCCGCGCTGTTCCCCTGCAACTGCAGCCCTGTGCCACGTAACGCCGCCTGCATGGCCGCCACGCCGCTCAACTGGCCGCTGACCGGGGCCGAGGTGCGGCCGTTGGCCAGGCTCGGGTCCAGGGCTAGGGTGATACCCGCCTGGCTGGCGATCTGGTTCAGGGTGCTGGCCAATGGGCCGGCGGGCAGGTTGTAGCTGCGCATAGCGCCCTGTTCGGCGGCGAAGGCAACGCTGCTGGCCAGGGGGAAGGCCATGGCGATGGCGACGGCGAGCAAGCGGGGGCGCAACAGCGCATTCATGGGGCGGGACATGCGGCAACTCCGAGGGAATAGGGCGATTGCTTGTCTGCCGAACGAGAATTGAAAAGTGATAGGGCTGATTGAAAATAATTGCGATTAAGTTTCGTGGTGCGGGTTGTATGTCGTTCTTGCGGGCGCAATCGCGGGCATCGCCCGCTCCAACGGGTCGGTGGTTAGGCCACCGTTGGAGCGGGCGATGCCCGCGATGGGGCCGGTTGAAACGCTAAAACAATGCCGCCAAGCGCTAACCTTTTCCGCCAGGCGCCACTGTCACCCACCACGGCGTCCGCTGCTCCACCTGCACCGGCAGGGTGGTGGTCACCGCCTTCAGTGCCAGGTCGGTGTCCTTGATCGGGAAGCTGCCGGTGATACGTAGATCGGCAACGCTGTCGCTCACGCCCATGTGGCCGGCGCGGTAGCGGCTCAGTTCACCCACCAGGTCGCCCAGGCGTACGTTGTCCACCACCAGCATGCCGCGGGTCCAGGCGTCGGCGCCCGGGCTCATGGCCAGGGTGGTGTCCAGGCCGTTGCGGTGCATCAGCACCTGCTCGCCTTCCTTGAGAATCCGTTCGGCGCTGCCGCCTTCCGGGCGTGCGGCGACTGCGGATTTCAGCACCCCCAGGCGCGTACCCTGAGCTTCGCGGCGCACCACGAAACGGGTGCCGAGGGCGCGCAGGCGGCCGTCCTCGGTTTCCACCAGGAAGGGCCGCTGGTCGTTGTCCTTGTGCCCGGTTTCCACCAGGATTTCGCCTTCGCGCAGCACGATCAGCCGCTGTCGCGCGGTGTAGCGCACGTCGATGGCGCTGTGGGTGTTGAGGTTGATGACCGTGCCGTCGTCCAGCCGCACCACTTTTTGTTCGCCGGTGGCAGTGCGCTGGTCGGCCAGCCAATAGCCCAGCGGCGCATAGCGATCATGGGCCAGCAGCGCAATGGCCAGCACCGCGACCACCCCGGCAATGCCGCCGCCTAGGCTGCGCACCCGGCGCCGTGTGCCCTCGCGTGACTGCAGCAGCGCCTTGCGCGCCGGGCCGGTGGCGGCGCTGAAGCGTTGGTCGAGCATGCCCAGTTGCTGCCAGGCGCGGGCGTGTTCTTCGTTGGCCGCCAGCCAGCGCGTCAACGCTTCGCGCTCGGGGCCGTTGAGCGCGCCGTCGAGGCGCAGTTGCCAGGCGATGGCGGCGTCCAGGACCTTGGCGGAAACGGGGGCGCTGGCGGCGTTCATCGGTGAACCTCGCCAAGCGTCGGCGTGTGATCGCGGGGCGGTACGGCGATTTCGCCGTAGCGCGTGGTGCTGTTGCTGCGAATGAGCGGGGCCGGCCAGGTATTCACGTCGGCTCCCCATACAGCGCCACGTAGCATTGGCGCATGCCTTGGGCCAGATACTGCCTTACCCGCGGCACGGACACCCCCAGGCGCTCGGCGATTTCGGCGTGGTTGAGCCCGTCCAGGCGGTTGAGCAGGAAGGCGTTGCGGGCCTTGCTTGACAGCTGGCCGAGCAGGGCGTCGATGGCTTTGAGATCATCCAGGATCAGTTGCACGGCTTCCGGCGAAGGTTGCTCGGCCTCGGGCAGCAACGCCAGCTCGGCCAGGTAGGCCTGCTCCAGCGCGGCGCGGCGGAAGTGGTCGAACAGCAGGCCCTTGGCGATGGCCAGCAGGAAGGCGCGGGGTTCGCGGGGTGTTTCCAGTTGCTCGCGGCCAAGCAGGCGCACGAAAGTGTCCTGGCTGAGGTCTTCGGCGCGGTGCGGGCAGGCGATGCTGCGCCGCAACCAGCCCAGCAGCCAGCCACGGTGATCGCGGTAAAGCGTTCCGACCAAATCGCGCTGCGGGCTCTGGATACTGGACACTGCTGCACACGGAAAATTAATTTTTAAAATAACGAGAATTATTCGCGATTCTGGCAGAGGCTGTAGGAAGGAGCAATGGGGGACTGTAGGAAGGTTCCGAATGGTGGTGGGGCAGGGGTAATGTATTGAGCTCGAGGGCCTCATCGCGGGCATCGCCCGCTCCAACGGGCTGGTAGTTGGCTTGCCACAGTGGCTATCGGCCGGCCCCAGAACTCACCTCCACCCCGTTGGAGCGGGCGATGCCCGCGAGGGGCCAGCACGGCCTACACCGAAGGCACCTTCTTCAACCGCCGCCAATGCGCCAGCCGCTCCTCCAGCCGCGCCGCACTCTCGACCCCCTGCCGCCGTGCATGGCTGAACAGGATCATGCACAACTCCGCGGTGACCAAGGCGTCCGCACTGGCGTGGTGGCGCTCCTCCACCTGCAAGCCAAATTGCCCCACCCAATTGTCCAGCCCCGCCAGGCGCCCATCCTGCTCGGGAAACAGCATGGGGGCGATCTCGGCTACATCGAAGAAGGGATGCTGCAGCTTGTAGCCCAGGTGCTCCTTGAAGGCCTTGCACAGCATGTGCTGGTCAAACCAGGCATGAAAGGCCAGCAGCGGGCTGTCGCCGACGTATTCGATAAAGTCGAGCAGCGCCTCCTTCGGCTCGCTACCGGCGGCCAGGGCGCTGGGCCCCAGGCCGTGGATCAGCACGCTAGGGTTGGTCTTGGAGTTGCTGTAGTGCAAGGTCCGCTCAAAGCAGCTGGCCATGTCGACGCAGCCGTCTTCGATCACCACCGCGCCGATCGAAAGCAAGCAGTCGCGGCCCAGGTGCAGCCCGGTGGTTTCGGTGTCGACCACTACCCAGCGCTGCTTGCGCAACGGTTCGGTGCTCAAGGAGGCAGGCTGGTGCAGCGCCAGCAAGCGCGCTTGCTGCTCGGCGTTCAAGGCCGGCGCGGCGCGGCGCAGCCAGGTCAGCAAACTCACAGCTGGTACCTCAACGTCAAACTGCTCTGCAGCCGTTTCGCCTGGCGCAGCGATTCGCGCAGGATGCGCCGGTCCAGGTCGTTGAGGCTGTCCGGGTCCATGCGGTTGGAATACGGCAGGTTCTCCCGCGCCTGGCGTTGGTGCTGCTGCATGCGGCTCTGCTGGATGAATTGGTAGGCCTCTTCATAGGCGGCGCCGTCGAGCGGGTCGATGACCTCCTTGAGCACCAGTTGCCGGAAGCGCTCCATGGTGTTGCCGTCGGCCACGCCATGGGCCAGGGCCAGCAGGCGCGCGCCTTCGACGAAGGGGGTGAGGCCCTCGGCCTTGAGGTCGAGGGTGGCGACCCGGTCGGCGCCGCGGCGTACCAGCACGAATTCGCGAAAGCGCCCCACGGGCGGGCGCAGGCGCAGCGCGGTTTCCGCCAGCATGCGCTGGAAAATGCGGTTGCCGGCGACCTGGTCGAGAATGCCCTGGCGCAGCAGCACTGTGCCGCTGTCGTCGCCCCACACGGTGCGCAGGTCGAAATAAATGCTCGAGCCCAGCAAATGCTCGGGCGTGGCCTCGCGAATGAACCCCGCAAAGCGCCGCGCCCACTCCACCCGCGACAGGCACAGCTCGGGGTTGCCGGCCATTATATTGCCGCGGCACAAGGTGAAGCCGCACAGCGCCAGGTCTTGGTTGACCTGCTGGGCGATGGGCAGCAGCCGGGCGCGGAACAGCGCCGCCTCGGCATCGTCCTTGGCCTCGAACAGAATCCCGTTGTCCTGGTCGCTGAACAGCGTCTGCTCGCGCCGCGCCTCGCTGCCGAAACACAGCCAGGTGAAGGGCACGCCGGGGTCGCCCATCTGCTCCAGGGTCAGCTCGATGACCCGGCAGGTGGTGTGGTCGTTGAGCTGGGTGATGATGCGGGTGATCTGCGTCGACGAGGCGCCGAACGCCAGCATGCGCTCCACCAACTGGGTGATTTCACTCTGGATCGCCACCAGCGCTTCCACCCGCGTGGCGTTGCGGATGGTCCGCGACAGGTGCACCAGGTCGACCCGCTGCAGGGAAAACAGGTCGCGCTCGGAAATCACCCCGCACAGGGCGTCGTCGCGCACCAGGCAGATGTGCGCGATGTGGCGCTCGGTCATCGCCAGGGCGGCGTCGAAGGCGCTGGCTTCGGGGCTGAGGTAGAACGGGTCGGGAATCATGTAGTGGGCGATCGGCTGGGCGAAATCGGCGCTGGCATCGGCCACGACTTGGCGCAGGTCGCGCAGGGTAAAAATGCCGCGCGGGAAACCCTGTTCGTCCACTACCGCGATGCTGCCGACTTGCTGCTCGTCCATCAGGGCGACCGCCGCGCGCAACGGCAGGTGCGGGCCGCAGGTGACGGGGTGGCGCATCGCTAGATCGCCGAGCCGAGTGTTCAGCGAATACTGGGTGCCAAGGGTTTCCACGGCCTGGCGCTGCACCTGCTGGTTGACCTGGTCGAGCAGGCTGCTGACGCCACGCAGGGCGAAGTCGCGGAAGGTGCTGGAGAGGGCGAAGAGTTTGACGAAGGCGGCCTTGTTCAGCTGCAGGCAGAAAGTGTCTTCGTCGGCCAGGTGCTCGGTGCGCGTGGCCCGCTCACCCAGCAGCGCGGCCAGGGGGAAGCACTCGCCGGTAGTGATCTCGAAGGTGGTTTCGGTGCCGCGGCGGGCGGAGTGGGGGCGCTCGCCGACCACCCGGCCCTGCTTGACGATGTAGAAGTATTCGACCGGGCCGTCGCTGGGCTTGATGATGCTTTCACCCGCGGCATAGAAACTCAGCCGGCACTGTTCCACCAGATATGCCAGGTGGGCGTGTTCCATCTGGTTGAAGGGCGCGAAGCGCTGCAGGAATTGCAGGGTGCCGTGAATGTTCTGCTGGACCGCGGTCTTGCCGGCCTTAGTGAAGGCGTCTTCTTTACTCATCGCGGCGGTGGCCTTTTAATGCTGACGCAGGGGGCGCTTGAGTGCGCCTTTATAGTTGTACGACCACTAGCTTAAAAAAAAAGCTTCTAGAACGCCACGATCCTCTAGCATCATGCTCCACGGGATTGCTATCCGACGAGCGGTAGTAGCGATTTGATGTCGCATAGGTCTTAAAGGCCATGCAGTTTCCTTTGGTTTTTCCCTTGCTGAGAGGCGTATGTCCGACCACGATCCAGAGCTCCTGAGCGATGCCGAGCGCGAGGCATTGAGCGAGGTCATGCTGGCACCCGCACTGCCGCCGCTGCGCGCGCTGGTGGTGGATGACGATCCCGATTCCCGCGAGCTGATGGCGCAGATCCTGGAGCTGCACGACATTGCCTGCATTACCGCCGGCAGCGCCACAGACGCCTTGCAGTTGGTGGGCGACCGCTCCATCGGGCTGCTGATTACCGACCTGCGTATGGCCCACATGTCGGGCCTGGAGCTGATTCGCGAGATTCGCCAGTCGGAGCGGGCAGCGATGCCGATCATCATCATCTCCGGGGATGCCGGGGTGAAGGATGCGATTGCCGCCATGCACCTGAGCGTGGTGGATTTCCTGCTCAAGCCGATCGATGCGTTCAAGCTGGTGGCACTGGCCAAGCGTGAATTAGGAGTGATATAGGGCCTTTGTGGGAGTCCGGCTTGCCGGCGATGGCGGCCGCAATAAGGTCATCGCCGGCAAGCCGGACTTTCACAGGTAGAGTGCAACTTGACGAAATTATCGCGTGTTTGTAGTCTGTATACAGAACACGGTATTTCAAAAAGGCCGAGCCATGCACAAGATCCCGTCCCAGACCCAACTGGTCGAGCAGGTCTACGAGTCCATCCTCGACGCCATCTGCCAAGGCGACCTGCAGCCCAACGAACGGGTGACCCAGGAAGGCCTCGCCGAGCGCCTGGGCGTGTCGCGCCAGCCGATCCTGCAAGCCTTCCAGCTGCTCAAGCGCCAGGGCTTCATCGAAGAATCGGGGCGCAAGGGCGTGATCATCACCCCCCTGGACCCGCAGAAACTGGTGCAGCTCTACCAGGTACGCGCGGCGCTCGATGCCCTGGCGGCGCGGGCGGCGGCGCGGCGCGTGTACGAACTCGGTCCGCAAGACTGCGAAGCCGAAGGCCAGGCGCTGGTCGCCCAAGGCCGCGCGGCCGCCGCCCGGCAAGACGTCAAAGCCCTGCTGCACCTGGACATGGCCTTCCACCAATGGCTGTACAGCCTCAGCGGCAACCCGATGATCGCCGAAACCACGGCGCTGCACTGGCAGCACATCCGCCGCACCATGAGCGCGATTCTCAAGCACGACGTGCGCACCTTCGACGGCGTCTGGGACGAGCACCAAGCCATTCTGCAAGCGGTGCTGCAGGGCGACGAAGACCGCGCTGGTTTCCTCGCCCAGCAGCACGCCGAAAGTGCAGCCGAACACCTGGCGCGGATTCTGGAGGGTTCCGAACACGCGTCGAAACGCAAGCAGGCCTGAGGGCCTGACACACTCCCCTGGAGACACTCATGAAGCTGACACAAGAACAAATCGAAGCTTATGAAAACGAAGGCTACATCCTCCTCGAAGGCCTGTTCAGCGCCGAAGAGGCGGCCCTGATGAAGTCGCGCCTGCCGAGCCTTTACCAGCTCGAGCGCGACGAGGTGATCAAGGAAAAAAGCGGCGTGGTGCGCACGGTGTTCGCGGCCCACACCTTCGACGATGTCTTCGCCCGCGTGGCGCGCCACCCTCGGTTGATCGAACCGGCACGGCAACTGCTTGGCAGCGATGTGTACATGCACCAGTTCAAGGTCAACGCCAAGGCCGCCTTCAACGGCGACGTGTGGCAATGGCACCAGGACTTCGGCACCTGGCACCAAGACGACGGCATGCCCGAGGCGCGGGCCATGAACGTGGCGGTGTTCCTCGACGAGGTCAACGAATTCAACGGGCCGCTGATGTTCATTCCACGCTCGCACAAACGCGGGCGCATCGAGGCCAGCCACGACCGCAGCACCACCAGCTATCCACTGTGGACCCTGGACAACGCCAAGGTCAGCGAACTGGTGGCCGAAGGCGGCATCGTCGCGCCCAAGGGCCGCGCCGGCACCGTGCTGATTTTCCAGAGCACCCTGGTGCATGCCTCGTCGCCGAACCTGTCGCCGTGGGACCGCAATACCCTGTACGTGACCACCAACTCGGTGGACAACGCCATCACCCGCTTCAAGCGCCCGGACTTCATTGCCCACCGTGACTTCACGCCGATCAAGACCCTCGGCGACGACTGCCTCGACGGCTTCACCCAGGCGGTGGCCTGATGAGCGCGCGCATGCAAGGCAAGACCGTGATCGTCACCGGTGCCGGGGCCATTGCCGACGGCATGAGCAACGGCCGCGCCGCCGCCCTGCTGTACGCCCGTGAAGGCGCGCGGGTGCTGGCAGTGGACCGCAACCTGGCCAGCGCCGAGCAGACCTGCGCGATGATTCGCGAAGAGGGTGGGCAGTGCGAGGCCCACGCCACCGACGTGTCGCAAAGCGCCGATGTGCAGCGCATGGTGGCCGCGGCCATGGATTACTTCGGCCGTATCGACGTGCTGCATAACAACGTCGGCATCGCCGAAACCGGCGGCCCGGTGGAGGCCAGCGAGGAGAGCTGGAACCGTTTGGTGGCGGTCAACCAGACCAGCCTGTTCCTGACCTGCAAGTTCACCTTGCCGATCATGGCGCAGCAGCGCAGTGGGGCGATCGTGAACATCGCCTCAGTGGCGGCGCAGCGTTGGTTGGGGTTTCCTTATGTGGCCTACACGGCGACCAAGGCGGCAGTGATCGGCCTGACCGAGAACATTGCCGCGCAATATGCGCCGATGGGTATTCGCGCCAATTGCGTGTCGCCGGGGTTGATGGACACGCCCATGGTGCGGGCGTCGCTGACGGCCAGTTATGGCGGGGATATCGACAACATGCTCGACACCCGCCATTCGCAGTGCCCCATGGGGTTCATGGGCGATGCCTGGGATGTGGCCAATGCGGCGCTGTTTTTGGCGTCGGAGCAGGCACGGTATATCACCGGGATCAACCTGGTGGTGGATGGGGGGTTGATGCTCAAGTGCGCTTGAGGTCTTTATTCAGGTTTGTTTATCGGTGATATGGGCCTCATCGCGGGCATCGCCCGCTCCAACCGGTTTTGGTGATATGGGCCTCATCGCGGGCATCGCCCGCTCCAACGGGTTTGGTGATATGGGCCTCATCGCGGGCATCGCCCGCTCCAACGGGTTGGGGGATATGGGCCTGATCGCGGGCATCGCCCGCTCTAACGGGTTTGGGGATATGGGCCTTATCGCGGGCATCGCCCGCTCTAACAGGTTCGGCGATCCTCTGTTGGAGCGGGCGATGCCCGCGATGAGGGCGGCATCAACCCCGGCGTAGCTACGCAACCATTGATTTGACGTCCGAAACGAAAGGAACCCTGTTTAGATGCTGGCAATTTTCAACGTGGCTTTTCCGGTATTCGGTTTGATCTTCGTCGGCTTCTTCTGCCGCAGGCGCGGGATTCTGGGGCCTAATGCGTCCAGTGAACTTAACCGCTTCGTGATCTACCTGGGCCTGCCATCGCTGCTGTTCGAGGCAATGTCGCGGCTGGCCTCGGTGCAGGCGCTCAATCTCGGCTATGTCGCCGCGTTCGCGGTGGGCATGGCCGGGGTGTTCCTGCTGACCCTTTGGGTGCGGCTGCGCAGCAAGGCGCACTTCATTGATGCGACCATCGATGCCTTGGGCGCGGCCTATCCCAACTCCGGTTTTCTCGGTATTCCCCTGTGCCTGCTGACCTTCGGCGACCGCGGCCTGCCGCCGGCGATCATCGGCACCTTGATGACCGCCTGCCTGCTGTTCGCGGTGGCGATCATCATGATCGAGAGCTACCGCCAGGCTGAAAAGCATTTGGGGCGGACCTTGGCCAAGGTGGGGAAATCGTTGCTGCGCAATCCCATCATGGTGGCGCCGATCCTTGGGGCGTTGGTGTCGGCCAGTGGCTGGCAGTTGCCGGGCGGCTTGCGCCAGTTGTTCCAGTTTCTCGGGGCGGCGGCGGGGCCTTGTGCCCTGGTGTCGATCGGCTTGTTTCTGGCGGCATCCAAGCCGCAGCCCGGGGATGGGCGAGTGGTGGGGCTGCTGGTGTTGTGCAAGCTGATACTGCAGCCGGTGTTGACGGCCTGGATGGCGTTCTGGGTATTCGACCTGCCGCCGCTGTGGGCGTGGTCGGCGTTGCTGCTGAGTGCGCTGCCGATTGGTAACGGGCCGTTCATGCTGGCGGAGCTGTTTGGGCGCGAGGCGAATACGATGTCGCGGTCGATATTGATCTCGACCCTGTTGTCGTTGGTGACGGTTTCGGTGATTTTGGCGTTTATTCCGGCAGGGTGATTGGTCGGGCTGAGGGGCGAATATCTCAGCTGCCTGTACCGGCCCCATCGCCGGCAAGCCGGACTCCCACGGTGGTAGTGGCGCACTCCTTGCCGGCGATGGTGCCGCTACAGGCAGTACATCAACAGAGCAGACCTTCGCCTTCCGCCAATTGCGCCCGCAGCGGCGCGATATCCAAACGTCGCAGGATGCGGTACAGCGAGGGCCGGCAAATGCCCAGCTCGCGTGCCGCAGCGGTCATGTTCCAGCGGCACTGCTTGAGCACCTGCAGCACGTTGTGGCGTTCCTCGGCGCCTTTATCCAAAGGCACTTCGCGCACCACCGCGCGGGGGCGGAAAGGGGTGACGTTTTCGAAGCCGGCCACTGGCGCCGCAGGAGAGGCAGGCGAACTGCCGGATGGCATGACCGGCAACGCATTCAAAGGAACCGCGGAAGCCGGCGGCAGCACATTCGATGGCGCCGAAAGGGTGCCCACCGCGGTGCCGAGGAAATCCGCCGGCAAGTCACAACGCTGAATCCGCTGGCCATCCATGACTGCGCAGGCGAAACGAATCACCGCGCGCATCTGCCGCAGGTTGCCCGGCCAGGCATGGCCCATCAGCAGTTGCCACACATCATCGGCCACCGCCTGGCGCGGATCACGCCCGGGCAGTTCGGCGGCGATCATGTTGCGGATCAGCTCGGCCTTGTCGGTACGCTCGCGCAACGGCGGCAGTTGCACCACGCCGGTGGCGATACGGTAGTAGAGGTCCTGGCGGAATTCGCCGGCCTGAATCTTGCCGCTCAAATTCTGGTGGGTCGCGCAGATCAGCGCGAAGTCCACGGGAATCGATTGCTCGGCGCCCAGCGGGGTGATTTCCCGTTCGGCGATCACCCGCAGCAAGCGGGTCTGCTGCTCGAGGGGCATGTCGCCGATCTCGTCCAGAAACAGCGTGCCGCCATCGGCCTGCAGCACCTTGCCCTTCTTGCCACCGGGCAGCGCACCAGAGAAGGCACCGCGGGCATAACCGAACAGTTCGCTTTCGATCAGGGTGTCGGGAATGGAGGCGCAGTTCAGCGACACCAGGTTGGCTCGGCGGGTGCGCTGGTTATGCAGGTGCAAGGCGCGGGCGAGGACTTCCTTGCCGGTGCCGGTTTCGCCCTGGATCAGCACGGCGATGCCGCGTTCCATCAAGCGCAGCGCGCGGCAGAAGGCCTGGCGCACCTGCGGGTCGCGGTCATTGGCGATATCACAATCGGGGGCAACGGAATACGCGGGTTCGGCACGCGAGGTAGGGGCGTGGGTTGCAGACATCAGCGGTCACCTTGTTGTTTTTATATAGCTCGTGACTATCGCGAGTCGCCCCGCTTGTGGCGCGGCGGGCTCGATGGCTTACGCCTCTACAATAGGTAGCCTGAGTTATCTTTTCCAATACATAATCAGGCATCCATTGATACCTTTGAGAGCATCGATGATCGAGCTACGCCACCTCGAATACTTCCGCACCCTGGCAGAAACCCTGCACTTCGGCCGCGCCGCCGAACGCTTGCATATCTCCCAGCCGCCCCTGTCCCGGCAGATCGCCCTGCTGGAGCAGGAGTTGGGCGTGAAGCTGTTCGACCGCTCGCGCCGGCGGGTGGAATTGACCGACGCCGGCCAGCGTTTCTATCTGGACACCGGCACCGTGTTCGCTGCCTTCGAGCAAGCCAAGCGCAACGCCCTGGCGGCGGCGCGGGGCGAGGCGGGGGCGTTGTCGGTGGGGTTCATGATGTCCACGGCCTACAGCGTGACCCCGGCGATCACCCGGCGCTACGCGGCGCAATACCCGCAGGTGAAGATCAAGCTCACCGAGACGCTGCCCATGGACCTGGCGGGGGATATCGCCAGCGGCCAGAAGGACGTGGCGATCATGTACCGGCCGCAGGATTGCAGCGGGCTGGAGACCGAGACGGTCTATCGCGAGGAGATGATGCTGGTGCTGCCGCCGGGGCATGCGCTGCTGGCCCACGACGTGATCGCCCCGGAGCAGCTGGCCGGCGAGCCGTTCATCATCGTGCCCCGGCACATCGCGCCGGCGCTGCACGACATGATCGTCAGCTACTGCCTGCAGCATGGCGTGACGCCCAATATCGCCATGGAGATCAACCTGCAGCAGACCATCGTCAACCTGGTGGGCGAGGGAATGGGCATTGCCATCGTGCCGCGCTCGATGCGCAACATGCGCCTGGCGACCACGACCTTCAGGCCGCTGAAGAACGCGCCCATCATCGAAGTGGTCGCGGTGTGGAAGCACGACAACCACAACCCGTGCATCAGCTCGTTCATCGAAAGCGCGCGGCTGGCCGGGCATGATGCCGAGCTCAGCCGCGAGGCGGCGGGGCGGTAGGGGGAATTGCGCTAGCCATCCCGGCCCTATCGCGGGCATCGCCCGCTCCAACAGCGCTGGGCGTCGGGGCGGGTGGTAGGGTAGTTTTGTGGTAGGCATTCCGGCCCTATCGCGGGCATCGCCCGCTCCAACGAGGCGCGCTGGGCGTTGGAGCGGGCGATGCCCGCGATGAGGCCGGACTATGCGCCACATACTTTGCGTTGGAAATCAGATCTCGAGGATGCCAGAGGCCATGAACCCGCCATCCACCGGGATCACATGCCCGCTGATGAACGACGCATCATCCGACGCCAGGAAGGCCACGGCCCCGGCCATTTCCGCTGGGGTGCCGTAGCGTTTCAAGGGCACGGCCTTGATATACGAAGCCCGGGTTTCAGGCGAGTGCAGCGCGGCCGTCAACGGCGTGTCCACCGGCCCCGGCGCGATGCCGTTGACGGTGATGCCGTACTCGGCCAGCTCGATCGCCATCTGCTGGGTCAGGCCGATCACCGCCGCCTTCGAGGTGCCGTACGCGGTACGCCCGGCGCTGGCGCGCATGCCGCTGATGGAGGCGATGTTGATGATGCGCCCCCAGCCGTTGTTGCGCATCAGCCGCGCGGCATGCTGGCCGCACAGCAGCGTGCCGGTGAGGTTGATGTCCATCACGCGCTGCCAGTTGTCCAGCGGGTAGTCGATGAAGGGCAGGGTCTTGGCGATGCCGGCGTTGTTGACCAGCACGTCGCAGCGGCCGTGGCTGCGCTCCAGCGCGGCGAAGGTGGTGGCGATGGCTTCAGGGTTGCCGACGTCGATGGCCATGGCCAGCGCCTGCAGGCCCAGGGCGCGCAGGCCGGCGACCATTTCCTCGGCGGCGGCGAGGTTGATGTCGGCCACCACCACGGTGTGGCCATCCTCGGCGAGGCGTTGGGCGATGGCGGCACCGATGCCCATGGCGGCGCCGGTGACCAGGGCGACGCGGCCAACGGCGGATTGACGGTATTGCTGGGCTGCTTGGGACATGACGCGGCTCTCTTTGTAGTTGAAGATCTTGGCTTTGTTCGGGCAACAGTTTCCCCAGCGGGCTAACGCACGAAGCGCCCCGAGGGTGTTGCGGTTCTGGTTCAAGAAGGCGGGCCGCTAGGGCCCGCGGTATTCAGTGGTTTACAGGAAGCCGATGGAAATCCACGGGAAGCAGGCGACGATCACCAGCGCCACGATCAGCGCCCCGAGGTAGCCCCATACGCGGCGAATCACGTGGTCCGAAGACACCTTGCTGATCGCGCAGGCCGCGTAGAAACCGACGCCCAGCGGCGGCGCGAACAGGCCGATGCCCATGGCCAGGATCACCACCATGGCGTAGTGCACTGGGTGGATTCCGAGCATTTCCGCCAGCGGGAACATCAGCGGCCCAAACAGCACGATGGCCGGGATGCCTTCCAGCACGCTGCCGAGGATCAGGAAGGTGACGATGGTCACGCACATGAAGGTGACGGCGCCGCCGGGCAGGTCGCTGATGATATCTACCAGATTGGCCGAGAAGCCCGATTGCGTCAGGGCCCAGGCCATGGCCGAAGCCATGCCGATGATCAGCAGGATCGAGCCCGACAGCGCCGTAGCCTCGAGCAGCATCGGGTAGACCCGCTTGAAGTCGATATGGCGCATGAACAGGTGCATCACCAGGCCGACCATCACCACGTAGGCGACGCCGATGGTCGAGACTTCCGTGGCAGTGGCCGCGCCTTCCAGCACCGCGATGCGAATCAGCAAAGGCAGGGCCAGGGCCGGCAGGGCGACCAGGAAGGTCTTCAGCACGGTGCCCATGGGCGCGCGCTTGATGTCTGGCTTGGCTTCCTTGCGCGAACGCCACCAGCACACCAGGGCGATCACCACGGTGCCGACCACGGCTGGCATCAGGCCGCCGATGAACAGCGCGGTAATCGACACGCTGCACACCGCGCCAATGGTGATCAGCACCAGGCTCGGCGGAATGGTCTCGGTCATCGCACCGGTCGCGGCCAACAGCGCCGCCAGTTCTTCCGGCTTGGAGCCGCGCTTTTTCATCTCCGGAAACAGCGCCGGCGCCACGGCGGCCATGTCGGCCACCTTGGAACCGGAGATGCCGGAGACCAGGAACATCGCCCCCAGCAGCACGTATTGCAGGCCGCCGCGCACGTGGCCCAGCAAGGACGCCATGAAATCGATCAGGGTCTTGGCCATGCCCGACAGCTGCAGCACCACGCCCAGCATCACGAACAGCGGCACCGCCAGCAGCACCATGTGCGACATGCCTTCGTCCATGCGGCTGACCACGATGGACATCGGCGCGTGGGTGACCAGCGCCAGGTAGGCCATGGTCGCGGTACCAAACGCGAAGGCGATGGGAATGCCGCCGAACACGCAGGCGCCCAGCAGCACCATGAAGAACACCACCAGGTTGAAGTTGCCGATGCCGGCCAGCAGTGGCTGCGCCAGCCACAGGCCCCCCGACACTACCACCAGCACCGCCAGCCCGCCCACGAACTGGCGCACTGTGGAGTAGCGCGCCATGCGCGCCACCGCCGCCAGCAGCATCAGCACCGCGCCCACCGGCAGCGCCGCGGCGCGCACGCCATCGGGAATGCCCAGCGCCGGCGTGGTGATGATCATCTGCTCGTGCGCATGCTGCATGGCCGGGGTGATGATCATCGCCACGAACACGCACACCACCATGGCCGACAGGGTTTCACTGAAACCGCGCCAGGCCTGGGGCAGCTTGTTGACGATGGCCGACATGCGCATGTGCTCGCCACGGTCCAGCGCCAGCACCGCACCGAACATCGCCAGCCAGATGAACAGCGACGAGGCCAGTTCGTCCGACCACATCAGCGGCTTGTGCAGCACGTAGCGCGATATCACGCCGGCCAGCAGTACCCCGGTCTCCACCAGCATCAGCACCACGGCCAGGAAGCCGACGATGCGCATCGCGTTGCGGTTAAGGCAGATCAGCACCCGGGCCGGCAGGCGCGATGAAGCAGTGGCGGCCGAAGCGACATGGGTGTTCATGCCAGCTTCCCGGAGTACTTCTCGAGGATCGCCCAGGCGTCATCGCCAAAGGTCTTTTTCCAGTCGGTGTAGTAGCCGGAAGACTGCAGCTTGGCGCGGAACGGCTCAGGCGGTGCCTCGACCAGCTCCAGGCCCTTGCCCTTGAGGGTGTCGCGGATACTGCCTTGCAGTTTGGCGAGGTCTTCGCGCTGGGCCATGATGCCGGCGTTGATGTGCTTGGTGACGATCGCCTGCTGCTCGGCGCTCAGCTTGGAGAACTTCTCCTTGTTGCCGAGCATCCAGAAGCCATCCCATACGTGGTTGGTCAGCGAGCAGTATTTCTGCACTTCGTAGAGCTTGGCGGAGTCGACCAGGGTCAGGGGGTTTTCCTGGCCTTCGACGATGCGGGTCTGCAGGGCCGAGTAGACCTCGGCGAAGTTGATGGCGGTCGGCGCGGCGTCGAAGGCCTTGAACAGCGAGGTCAGGATCGGGCTCGGCGGTACGCGCAGCTTCATGTCCTTGAGCGCCTCGGGGGTCGCTACGGCGCGGGTGCTGGTGGTAGTGACGCGGTAGCCGTTGTCCCACATCTTCTCGAAGGCGAACAGCTTGCCGTTGTCGACCTTGGCGATTTCGGCGCGCACATGGGCGCCCAGGTCACCGTCCATGGCTTGCCAGACGGTGTCGTAGTCTTTAAAGGCGAAGCCGATGGCGCTGATCTGCACAGCCGGCGCCAGGGTGCCAAGGATCACCGGCGACAGCGAGAACAGGTCGACCGCGCCGGAGCGCACTTGCGCCAGGGTGTCGGTGTCGCTGCCCAATTGGCTGCTGGGGAACACCTGGAGGATGACCTGGCCGTCGGTCTCGTCCTTGATGGCCTTGGCCATCTTGCGCGCCTGCACGTTCATGGGGTGCGTCAGAGGCAGGTTGTTGGCGTACTTGAGGGTAATCACGTCGGCGCCAAGGCTGTTGGTGCTGTACAGCCCGAGGCTTCCTGCTGCCGCGGCTGCCGAAGCGAGGGAAGCGGTCTTGAGGAAACTGCGGCGCGAGAAATCGGCCATGTCTGACTCTCCTGATCTTGTTGTAGTTGTGTGCTGATCGTGGCTGACGATCCAGGTGCAAGAGTTATAGCAAATCAGGTGCCAGCCTGATGTATCACCTCAGTCGGAGCCTTTAGCAGTCGGTATTTACAGGCTAACTGGCTGTTATACGGATGGTTTTTTTATTTATTGCCGTTTGTATCCGTGGCCCTGCCGGCCCCCGCCAAAGAGACAGGTGTCTCCCGGAGTGTCACCGCAAACGCCCCCAGGGAGACACTTGTACGGCCCCAGGCTGATACCGGTGACACTGCCGTAACCCTTGATTCTGCGGGCTCGCGGCGCCGACCTGGCGTTTGGCACCGCTCTTGCTATCACCCCTGAAACAACTCTAACAAGGGGGCCACCTCATGCATTCGCCTGCAATCACCGGCTGGTATCACTCGCCCTTCGGCAAGTTCGACCAGCTCGACCCGGAACAGATGATGGCCGACGCAGCCATCGCCGCCCTGCAGCACGCCGGGCTCGATGCCGAGCAGATCGACTCGGTTCATGTCGGCCATTTCAACGCTGGCTTTCTCTATCAGGATTTCCCCTCCACGCTGCTGGCCAACCACATTCCGGCGCTGCGTTTCACTCCAGCGGTACGCGTGGAAAACGCCTGCTCCACCGGCTCGGCGGCCATCCACTCGGCGCTGCAGGCGGTGCTCAGCGGCCAGGCCAAGCACGCGTTGGTGGTCGGCTTCGAGAAGATGAACACGCTGCCCACCGCCGAGGTCGGCAAGATCCTGCTCAAGTGCTGCTACACCCGTGAAGAGGCCGATATCGAGGGCGGCTTCGCCGGGGTGTTCGGGGTGATCGCCCAGGACTACTTCGACCGCTACGGCGACCAGTCCGATGCCTTGGCGATGATTGCCGCGAAGAACCACGCCAACGGCGCGCTCAACCCGCTGGCCCATATGCGCCGCGATTTCGGCTACGACTTCTGCCGCACGCCTTCGGAGAAAAACCCCTTCGTGGCCGGGCCGCTGAAGCGTACCGACTGCTCGCTGATCACCGATGGCGCCGCGGCGCTGGTGATCAGCCGCGAAGACCTGGCGGGTGACCGGCCCCAGGCGATTCGTTTCCGCGCGGCGGTGCAGGTGAATGACTACATGCCGCTGTCGCGCCGCGACCCGACCTGGTTCGAGGGTGCCGCCCGTGCCTGGCAGAAAGCCTTGCACGAGGCGCAACTGGGGCTCGGCGACCTGTCGCTGGTGGAAACCCACGACTGCTTCACCATCGCCGAACTGCTGGAGTACGAAGCCATGGGCCTTGCCGAACGAGGCCAGGGCGCACGCGTAATTCACGAAGGCATCAGCCGCAAGGACGGGCGCCTGCCGATCAACCCTTCGGGCGGGCTCAAGTCCAAGGGCCACCCGATCGGCGCCACTGGCGTATCCATGCACGTGATGGCGGCCATGCAGCTCAGCGGCCAGGCCGGCGACATGCAGTTGCCGGTGGCCGAGCGCGCCGGGGTGTTCAATATGGGCGGGGCCGCGGTGACCAACTACGTCAGCATTCTGGAGTCGATCAAGTGAACAAAGGCATCGATAACGTCATGAACCTGGGTGAGCTGCTGAGCCAGGTGGCGCGCCGCTTCCCCGATGCGCCGGGCTTTATCCGTGGCGATCAACAGGTGAGCTGGGCGCGCATCGCCGAGCGTGTCGACAGCGTGGCGGCGGCCTTGCGTGCCCGCGGGCTGGTGAAGGGCGACAAGCTGCTGGTGCATTCGCGCAACAACCTGGCGCTGTTCGAAAGCGCCTGGGTGGCCTTCCGCCTGGGCGTGGTGTGGGTGCCCACCAACGTGCGCATCACCCCCGCCGAAGCGGCCTACCTGGGCAGCTCCAGCGGCGCGGTGGCGATGCTCTACGACGAGGGTTTCGAGCACTACGTGAAGGCGGTGCAGGACGCCTCACCGGTGCTGCAGCAGATCATCGCCATTGGCCAGCCCAATGCCGGTGAATTGAGCTACGACGGCCTGCTGGCGGAAGGCGCCAGCCTGCGCGCCGGCTTCCGCCCAGCCGAGGTCGAATATCACGACCCGCTGTGGTTTTTCTACACCTCGGGCACCACCGGTTACCCCAAGGCCGGCGTGCTGACCCACGGCCAGATGGCCTTCGTCATCACCAACCATATCGCCGACCTGATGCCTGGCCTGACCCACCACTCCCGCTCCCTGGTGGTGGCGCCGCTGTCCCACGGCGCCGGCATCCACGCGCTGGTCAATGTCGCCCGCGGCGCCGCCAGTGTGCTGCCAGCCGGCGAGCGGCTGGACTGCGACGAAGCCTGGCGGCTGGTGCAGGAACACCGCATCGACAACATGTTCACCGTGCCGACCATCGTCAAGATGCTCACCGAGTGCCCGGAGGTCGACCACTACGACCACAGCAGCCTCAAGTACGTGATCTACGCCGGCGCGCCGATGTACCGCGCCGACCAGCGCCGCGCTCTGAACAAGCTGGGCAAGGTGCTGGTGCAGTACTACGGCCTGGGCGAGGTGACCGGCAACATCACCGTGCTGCCGCCGGAATTTCACGACGCCGAAGACAGCCCCACGGCACGTATCGGCACCTGTGGCTTCCCGCGTACTGGCATGCAGGTGGCGATTCTCGACGACGACGGCGAACAGCTGGCGCAGGGCATCGACGGCGAAATCTGCGTGCGCGGGCCGGCGGTGTTCAGTGGTTACTACAACAACCCGGAAGCCAACGAGAAGACCTTCAAGCACGGCTGGTTCCATACCGGCGACCTTGGCCACCTCGACGAAGAAGGCTTCCTGTACATCACCGGCCGCGCCTCGGACATGTACATCTCCGGCGGCTCCAACGTGTACCCGCGGGAGATCGAGGAAGCGCTGCTGACTCACCCCGCAGTCAACGAAGTGGCGGTGCTCGGCTTGCCCGACGAGAAGTGGGGCGAGTGCGGCTGCGCGGTGATCGTCACCACGGGCGAGGTCAGCGATGAGCAATTGCTGGCGCACCTGGAACCACGCATCGCCCGCTATAAGTGGCCCAAGCAGTTCGTGCGCTGGACCGAGATGCCCAAGTCGGGCTACGGCAAGATCGTCAAGAAGAACATTCGCGCGCTACTCGAAGAGCGCAAGGAGCTGGCGTGATGACCCCGCATTTCACTCAACGTGGCGACGTGCGCACGTTTTTTCATGAAGGTGAGCCGCAACTGCCGCGGGTGCTCGGCTGCGAAGTGCCGCACTGCGAGGAATTGCGCATCGTGCTGCCGCTGGCGGCCAATGTTGGCGAAAGTCTGCAGCGCATTCTCCAGGGCAGGCGGTTCAGCAGCGCCGTAGGTCGCATCCTCTGCGGCGGCGCCTCGCACCTGAGCTACCACCGCATGGTCGAGACCGGCTCGGTGGCGCGGCCGTTCGACTACGGCGCGCCGGTGGTGCTGGATGGCTATATCACTTTTATCAGCGGCGCCTTGACCGTGGGTCGCGATCCCCAGGGCAAGCCGCTGCTGCACTGCCACGCCGGGTTTATCGACCGCGAGGGCAACCAGCATGGCGGGCACCTGGTGCTGGATAAACTGGTGGTGGGCAGCGAGCCGTTGATCGTTCGCTTGTGCCTGTTCGACCAAGTGGCCTATCAGCAGAAGCCCGACGACGAAACCCATTTCAACTTGCTACACCCAGTGCTACAGGAGGCCTCATGAGTGCAGTGATTGAAGATCAGGAGTCAAGCATCCAGAGCGGCAAGCTCGGGCGCCTGGTGGTGGCGCGGCTCAAGCCCAATGAAGACCTGGTGCAAAGCGCCGAAGCGCTATGCGCGGCCCATGGCATTCATACCGCAGTGGTAAGGGGCGGGTTGGGCAGTTTGATCGATGGCAACCTGTTGTACCTGGGGCGCAGCGGCATGAAGAGCGTGCATGTGGCGGGGCCGGGGGTGGAGATTCTGAGCATCAGCGGCGAAGTGCGGGCAGGGGAGACGCAGCTGCAGGCGGTGGTCGCGGATGCCGATGGCAAGTTGTACGCGGGGCGGATGGAGCGGGGGCGGAACCTGTCGTTTATCACGATCGAGTTGACGTTGCAGGAGTGGTTGCCGGATTGACCTGCGTGGCCCCCAAGAGCTCGCAGGCTACGCCAGCTCCTACACCGACCGCGTCTACAACCCTAGATCTGGATTGAAACGCGGTCCGTGTAGGAGCTGGCGCAGCCTGCGAGCTCTTGGGGCCCTGAAGATCAGCCGCGATTACGCGCCTTGAACTCTCGGCGCCGGCGGTGCAACACCGGCTCGGTATAGCCGTTCGGCTGCTTGGCCCCTTCCAGCACCAATTCCAACGCCGCCTGGAACGCGATGTTGTCGTCGAAGTTCGGCGCCATCGGCTGGTACAGCGTGTCGTTGGCGTTCTGGCGGTCCACCACCGGCGCCATGCGCTTCAGGCTTTCGACGATCTGCGCTTCGCTGGCCACGCCATGGCGCAGCCAGTTGGCCAGCAACTGGCTGGAAATCCGCAGGGTGGCGCGGTCTTCCATCAGGCCGATGTCGTGGATGTCCGGCACCTTCGAGCAGCCAACGCCCTGGTCGATCCAGCGCACTACATAACCGAGGATACCCTGAGCGTTGTTGTCCAGTTCGCTCTGGATTTCCTCGGCGGTCCAGTCGGTGTTCGGGGCCAGCGGCAGGGTCAGGATGTCGTCCACCGAAGCCGCTGTACGGCTTTTCAGCTCTTCCTGGCGGGCGAACACGTCGACCTTGTGATAATGCAGCGCGTGCAGCGCCGCGGCGGTCGGCGACGGCACCCAGGCGGTGTTGGCGCCCGACAGCGGGTGGGCGATCTTCTGTTCAAGCATGGCCGCCATCAGGTCGGGCATGGCCCACATGCCTTTACCAATCTGCGCGCGGCCTTGCAGGCCGGTCGCCAGGCCGACGTCGACGTTGGAGTTCTCGTAGGCCGTGATCCATTTCTCGCCTTTCATGGCCGCCTTGCGCACCACGGCGCCGGCTTCCATGGAGGTGTGAATTTCGTCGCCGGTGCGGTCGAGGAAGCCGGTGTTGATGAACACCACACGCTCGCGGGCCGCGCGGATGCAGGCCTTGAGGTTGACCGTGGTGCGGCGCTCTTCGTCCATGATGCCGACCTTGAGGGTGTTGCGCTTGAGCTGCAGCACTTCCTCGATGCGGCCGAACAGTTCGTCGGTGAAGGCGGCTTCGGCCGGGCCGTGCATCTTCGGCTTGACGATGTACACCGAGCCGGTGCGGCTGTTGGCGCGGCTGCTGGTGCCCTTGAGGTTGTGGATCGCCGCCAGGCTGGTCAGCAGGCCGTCGAGGATGCCTTCCGGCACTTCGTGGCCTTGCTTGTCGAGAATGGCGTCGATGGTCATCAGGTGGCCGACGTTGCGCACGAACAGCAGCGAGCGGCCGTGCAGGATCACTTCACCGCCATGGACCGTCTTGTAGCGGCGGTCGGGGTTCATGGTGCGGGTGAAGGTCTGGCCGCCCTTGCTGACTTCCTCGCTGAGGTCGCCCTTCATCAGGCCCAGCCAGTTGCGGTAGATGACCACCTTGTCGTCGGCATCAACGGCGGCGACCGAGTCTTCGCAGTCCATGATGGTGGTCAGGGCGGCTTCCATGAGCACGTCTTTCACGCCGGCAGCGTCGGTCTGGCCGATGGGGCTGGTGGCGTCGATCTGGATTTCGAAGTGCAGGCCGTTGTGCTTGAGCAGCACGCCGGTGGGCGCCGCGGTTTCGCCGAGGAAGCCGATGAACTGGCGGTCGTCTGCCAGGCCGCTGTTGCTGCCGCCCTTGAGCGCGACCACCAGCTTGCCGTCGACGACGCTGTAGGCGGTGGCGTCGGCGTGGGTGCCGGCACCCAGGGGCGCGGCTTCGTCGAGGAAGGCGCGGGCGAAGGCGATGACCTTGTCGCCGCGCACCTTGTTGTAGCCTTTGCCTTTTTCCGCGCCGTCGGCTTCGCTGATGGCGTCGGTGCCATACAGGGCGTCGTACAGCGAGCCCCAGCGGGCGTTGGAGGCGTTGAGGGCGAAGCGCGCGTTCATCACCGGCACCACCAACTGCGGGCCGGCCATGCGGGCGATTTCGTCGTCGACGTTTTCAGTGGTGGCCTGGAAGTCGTCGGCGGTGGCCAGCAGGTAGCCGATTTCCTTGAGGAAGGTCTTGTAGGCGAAGGCGTCGTGGGGCTGGCCCTGGCGCGCGCGGTGCCAGTCGTCGATCTGCCGCTGCAAGGTGTCGCGCTTGCCCAGCAGGGTGCGGTTCTTGGGAGCGAGGTCGTTGATGAGGCTTTCGGCGCCCGCCCAGAAATCCTTGGCCACCAGGCCGGTTCCAGGGAGCGCTTCGTCGTTGACGAAATCCAGCAAAACCTTGGCGACCTTCAGGCCACCGACTTGAACGTGTTCAGTCATTGCTTGCCTCACTCTGCGCAGCGTCGGGGTGCTGCGGGTTACGTCGATCGATGGATGTAGTGCTCGCCGGGCGATACTACATGATGTTGTGGGAAAGTGAATATCCGACTTTTTGAGTCTTCTTGTGACTGCATTGATTGATGCGGTCACACATTTGGGCTTGACCGATAGGTGTCCGCCCGGGGAATGCCACAGATTGTTCCATAGCATCAAATAAACTGTATACAATTTTTTGGCCGCCACGCCTGCCTATACTCAGGGGCCGACCCCAGAGGACTGCAGCATGGACCATCTAGTATTGACTGTTTTGGCCACCGACAAGGCCGGGCTGGTGGAAAAGGTCGCACAGTGCATCAGCGAGCACAACGGCAACTGGCTGGAAAGCCGCATGGCGCGCATGGCTGGGCAGTTTGCCGGGATCTTGCGCGTGGCGGTGCCGGCCGAATCCTACGATGAATTGGTCAATGCCCTGCAGGCGCTTCGGGAAGAGGCGATCCATGTGCAGATCGCCGGCGCGGGGATCGAGCAGTCGTGCGAGTGGAAGCCGATCGCCATGGAGTTGGTGGGTAACGACCGGCCCGGCATCGTGCGCGATATCACCCGCTTGCTGAGCAAACAGGGCATCAACCTCGAGCGCCTGGTGACTGACGTGCGGCCCGCGCCGATGAGCAGCGAGCCGTTGTTCTACGCCGAGGCGATGCTCGCGGTGCCCTTGACCCTGTCGCTGGAGAAGCTGCAGGAGGCACTCGAGGGGCTGGCCGACGAGATGATGGTGGAGCTGGTGTTGCGCGCGGAGAATTGATGTTGCCTGTGCCGGCCTCATCGCGAGCGGCGCTCGCTCCAACAGGTTATGCGTGGGCTCTGCTGGAGCTAGCACCGCTCGCGATGCGGCCGGTACTGACCCTGCAAACCCTCAGCCTTGCGCGCGGCGCCGCAGGTACAGCCAGGCATCCACGCTGTAAACGACCAACCCGGTCCAGATAAAGGCGAAGGTCACCAAGGTGGCCGGCGCCAACTGTTCGCCGAACACCAGCACCGCCAGGCTCAGCACCAGGGTCGGGGCGATGTACTGCAGGAAGCCCAGGGTGGCGAACGGCAGGTGCCGCGCCGCGGCGTTGAAGCTGACCAGGGGAATCAAGGTGATCGGCCCGGCGGCGATCAGCCAAAGGGCCTGCGGCGAGCTCCAGAATGCCGCCTGAGCGGTGCTGACGCCGGGGTGCAGCAGCAACCAGCCGAGGGCGATGGGCACCAGCAGCCAGGTTTCCACGGCCAGGCCTGGCAGCGCCGCCACGGGCGCCTGTTTGCGGATCAAGCCGTAGAAGGCAAACGTCATCGCCAGCGTCAGCGAAATCCACGGCAGGCTCCCTACCTGCCATACCTGTTGCGCCACGCCGATCGCCGCCAGCGCCACGGCGGCCCACTGCAGCGGCCGCAGCCGTTCGCGCAAAATCAGCATGCCCAGCAGCACGTTGACCAGTGGGTTGATGTAGTAACCCAGGCTGGCTTCGAGCATGCGGCCGTTGTTCACCGCCCAGATGTACACCAGCCAGTTGACCGCGATCAGCGAACCGCTCAGGGCCAGCACCGCCAGGCGCTTGGGGTTGTCGCGCAGGTCGCGCCACCAGTTGGGGTGTTTCCAGAACAGCAGCACGGCGCTGGCGAACACCGCCGACCAGAGCACGCGCTGGACGATGATTTCCACCGAGGGGATGTTGCCAATGGCTTTGAAGTAGAGCGGGAACAGGCCCCAGCAGATGTAGGCGGTCAGGCCCAGGATGTACCCGCGGCGCGGGTTGACGGCTTGCATGGCAGGTCCTTGCTATGACGAAGTTTAATTGTTCTTGCGGGCCTCATCGCGGGCATCGCCCGCTCCAACAGGTTGCATGATCCCGTTGGAGCGGGCGATGCCCGCGATGAGGCCAGTAGCCTTGGCCGGAGACTGAAGTCTGAATCAATTGCTGTTTCGCGGTCTGGTCGCCGTGTCTCGTCCCGGCGTTCTATCAAAACAACTGAAGCGGTGGCTCGTTGAGCGCCGAAAGCTGTTCGCGCAACGCCAGGATCTGGTCGCCCCAGTAACGCTCCTGGCCGAACCAGGGGAAGCTGCGGGGGAAGGCCGGGTCGTCCCAGCGCCGCGCCAGCCAAGCGCTGTGATGCATCAGGCGCAGGGCGCGCAGGGGTTCGATCAGGGCCAGTTCGCGGGGGTTGAAGTCGTGGAACTCGCGGTAGCCGTCCATGAGTTCGGAGAGCTGGCCGAGACATTCCTGGCGGTCGCCGGCGAGCATCATCCACATGTCCTGCACAGCGGGGCCCATGCGGCAGTCGTCGAGGTCGACGATGTGGAAGATTTCATCGCGGCAGAGCATGTTGCCGGGGTGGCAGTCGCCGTGCATGCGGATGGCCTGGTAGGGCGTTTCGCGGTAGATGCGCTCGACCTGCTTGAGCAGGTCGCGGGCCACGGATTCGTACGCGGGCAGCAGGCTGCGGGGAATGAAGCCGCCCTCTAGCAGGGTGGCCAGGGATTCGTGGCCGAAGTTCTGCACGGTCAGCGCCTCGCGGTGCTCGAACGGGCGGGTCGCGCCCACGGCGTGCAGGCGGCCCATCAACTGGCCCAGGCGATACAGCTGGTCGAGGTTGCCAGGCTCTGGCGCGCGGCCGCCACGGCGCGGGAACAGGGTGAAGCGAAAACCGGCGTGCTCGAACAGGGTTTCGCCGTTGTGGCGCATGGGGGCGACCACGGGCACTTCGCAGTCGGCGAGTTCGGCGGTGAACTGGTGTTCCTCGAGGATGGCCTCGGTGGTCCAGCGGCCGGGGCGGTAGAACTTGGCGATCAGCGGTTCGCCGTCTTCGATGCCCACCTGGTAGACGCGGTTCTCGTAGCTGTTGAGGGCCAGAATGCGGGCGTCGCTGAGGAAGCCGATGCTTTCTACGGCGTCGAGCACGAGGTCGGGGGTGAGGGTATCGAAGGGGTGGGACATAGTGGCTCCTGCGCCGCGGCAGGGCTGCCGCGTCCGGCTCGGTATGGTAGCGCAGATGTCGGCAGAAAGGGTGGTTGGGGGCTTGTGTCGTTTGGCTCGGCGCGGTGCCGTCCGCAAGTCTTGGCTGGCTTTGGCGGCCCCATCGCGGGCATCGCCCGCTCCAACGGGGCCGTAAGCTTCGTCGGACCGGGCGATGCCCGCGAGCTTCTGGCGTACCGGGGGGCTTCGTTGGAGCGGGCGATGCCCGCGAGCTTCTGGCGTACCGAGGGACTTCATTGGAGCGGGCAATGCCCGCGAGCTTTTGGGGCGCAGGCGCGTGGTCAGGCGCCGATGATGCCGCCGTCCTCACGGGTGATGACCATCACCGATGACCGTGGTGTGCCGTTCGGCAGGTGCTCCGGGAAGGTCGACGGGCCTTTTTCGCCTGGATGCTGGATGCCCACGAACAGCGCGCGCTGGTCCGGCGCGAACGACAGCCCGGTCACTTCGCAGCCCACCGGGCCGACCATGAAGCGGCGGATTTCGCCGCTGTTCGGGTCGGCGCAGAGCATCTGGTTGTTGCCCATGCCGGCGAAGTCGCCGGCGTTGCTCATGTCGCCGTCGGTGAGTATCCACAAGCGCCCGGCGTCGTCGAAGCCGAGGCCATCGGGGCTGTTGAACATGTTCTGCGGGGTGATGTTGCTGGAGCCGGCCTTGGCGGTTTGCGGGTGGGCGGCGGGGTTGCCGGCGACCACGAACAGGTCCCAGTCGAAATGCATCGCGGCGGCGTCGTCGCTGCTTTCCGTCCAGCGCAGGATCTGCCCGTAGACGTTGTTGGCCCGCGGGTTTGGGCCGCCGACCGGCTGGCCATCTTCGCCGCGCTTGCTGTTGTTGGTGAGGGTGCAGTAGACCTGGCCGTCCTTGGGGCTCACGACAATCCATTCGGGGCGGTCCATGCGCGTGGCGCCCAGCACGCTGGCGGCCAGGCGCGCGTGGATCAGTACTTCAGCCTGGCTGGCGAAGCCTTTGGCGGCATCGAGGCCATGGCTGCCGTGGCGCAATTCCAGCCACTGGCCGCGGCCCTTGGGGTGGTCGGGGTGGCTGTCGCCGCCGTCGAACTGGGCCACGTAGAGGGTGCCGTGGTCGAGCAGGTCGCGATTGGCGCTGTGGTCGTTGGGGTGGATGCGCTCGCGGCTGATGAATTTGTAGATGAACTCACCGCGTTCGTCGTCGCCCATGTACACCACGGCGCGGCCGTCTTGGGTCTGGGTGATGGCGGCGTTCTCGTGCTTGAAGCGGCCCAGGGCGGTGCGCTTGATGGGGGTGGACTTAGGGTCGAACGGGTCGATTTCCACTACCCAGCCGTGGCGGTTGAGTTCGTTGGGGTTCTTGGCCAGGTCGAAGCGTGGATCGTGGGGGTGCCAGTCGATTTTTTCGCTGGCCACGGTGGCGCGGTAGCGTTTCTGCGCGGGGCTGAAGGCCTGGGCGCTGTCGCTGCTGCCGAAACAGTCGGTGAAGTTTTCTTCGCAGGTGAGGTAGGTGCCCCACGGGGTCTTGCCGTTGGCGCAGTTCTGGAAGGTGCCCAGTACCTGGGTGCCGGTACCGTCGGCGGCGGTTTTCAGCAGGGCGTCGCCGGCTGCCGGGCCGCTGAGGCGGATAGGGGTGTTGCCGTGGATGCGGCGGTTGTAGCGGGAGCCCTGGACGAATTGCCATTGGCCGTTGTGGCGGCGCACTTCGATCACCGACACGCCTTCGCTGGCCTGGGCCTTGCGCACGTCTTCGGCGTTCTGCGGCTGGCCGCCGTGGGCGAACAGCAAGCGGTAGTTGGTGTATTCGTTGTTGATGGCCATGAGCGCGCGGTCGGGTTCGCCGGGGAAGGGGAACAGGCTCATGCCGTCGTTGTTGTCGCCGAACTGCACCTCCTGCTGGGCGGCGCTGTTTTCGCCTTTGGGGTGAAAGGCCGGGCCATCGGCGTGCAGTGGCTGGCCCCAGCTGATCAGCACGTTGGCGCGGTAGCCCGGCGGCAGGGTGACGGTGTCGGTGGTGGCGGCGGCAATGCTGTCGAAGCCGAGCAGCGGGCTGCCCTGGATGGCCGCCTGGACGCTGCGGCTGAGCAGGCTGCCGCCCATGAACAGCGCCGCGCCGGCCAAGGCCCCGGCGCCGATGAAGCGGCGGCGGCTGAGGGTCAGGCGTTCGAGGTCGGTGAGGTGGTGGTCGTGCAGGGCATGGGTGTTTTGTTGGACTGTGGTCATCGTGGTCGGCTCCCGGTTCAAGCGGGAGACGTTAGTGGCGCGGCATGACAGTTTTATTCAAGGGCGCCGGTGGAACTGTGACCGGATATTTCAGCGAGCCTCAGAGCTGGGTGCCCAGCAGCACGTAGGACGGCGAGAAGACTACCTGCAGCACGGTGCCGACTTGCGCGCCGAGGGGCTGCAGTTGCTGGGCCTCGCTGAGGGCGCAGAGGATCTGGCCATTGGCGAGGGCGATGCGCACTTCGCTCGGCCCTTCGGGATCCTCGAGAACCTGTTGCACGCTGCCGGTGAGGCAATTGTGCTCATCCGGACCAGGCTGGTCGGCAGCCAGCAGTTGCAGCCACCCGGCCTTGATCAGCGCCACCACCGGGCCGCCGATGGCCAGCTCCAGGCTCAAGGTGCTGTCGTGGGTGATGCGCGCCTGCAGTTGCAGACCGTCGCCCAGGGCCAGGGTAATGAGGTCATTGCGGCCGTGGGCCTGGATGGCTTGCACCACCCCCTGCAGCTGGTTGCGGGCGCTGGTGCGCAGCATCAGGCGGCCAAGCAGGTCGATGTCGCCGGCTTCCTCGGCGGCTTCCAGCACCTGGGCCTGCAGGGCCTGGAGTTTCTGGTACAGGCGCAGCACCCGTTCGCCCTCAGTCGACAGCCGGGCGCCACCGCCGCCCTTGCCGCCGATGCTGCGCTCCACCAGCGGTTTGGTGGCGAGGTTGTTGAGTTCGTCGATGGCATCCCAGGCGCCCTTGTAGCTCAGGCCGGCGCTTTTCGCCGCGCGGGTGATGGAACCCTGTTCGGCGATGTGCTGCAGCAGCTCGATACGCTGGGGGCGGCGGGCGAGGTATTGCGAGAGCAGGGCGGGCAAGGGCATGGCTGAGCACTTTCAGAGGCAGGGGGCGAGGGCGAACGGTGCCCCCGCCCGGGGTGCAAGTCAAGGCTGGCGCGGGGCGAGGTCGGGCCGCGGCGTGCGCGCCAGGCAGTAGACATCCACTCGGGTGGCGCCCGCGCGGCGCAGTAATTGCGCCAGGGCCTGGGCGGTGGCGCCGGTGGTCAATACGTCGTCGACCACGGCCACGTGCAGGCCGCGCACCAGGGCTTTTTCGGCGAGGGTGAAGGCCTGGCGCAGGTTCTGCCGGCGGGCCTGGGCGTCGAGGTCCTGTTGGGCACGGGTGGCATGGGGCCTGAGCAGCAGTTGGGGGTCGCAGCGTATGCCCAGCAGCGGCGCGAGCCACTGGGCGATCAGTTGCGCCTGGTTGAAACCGCGCTGGCGCAACCGTTGCCGGGCCATGGGCACTGGTAGCAGGCGTTGCGGGCGCGGCAGGCCGTCGGCGTAGGCCTGTTGCAGCCAGGCCGCCAGGCGTTCGGCCAGCAGCCGGCCGAGGGGCCATTGCGCGTTGTGCTTGAAACGGGTGATCAAGGTGTCGATCGGAAAGCCATAGTGCCAGGGTACTTCTACCCGAGTGAAAGCCGGTGGCTGGCGCCGGCACGGGCCGCACTCGAGGCCGGCCATGGGCAGCGGCAGGGCGCAGATTTCACAGCGCTCCTGCAGCCAGGGCAGCTCATGCTCACAGGCATCGCAGAGGGGGTAGGGGTTGTGCGCAGGTTCGTCGCATAATAAACACATCTGGTTAATATTTGACCAGTTGTAAACCTTGTTCGTCGCCAGTGGTTGACAGTGCATGCGTCTTCCTTAACTATGCCGCTTATCCGTGTACTGGCTGTGGATATTCCCTTTTCCACCGCCGCTCAGCCCAGCATAAACAAGGAATCGCCGATGAGCGCCAGCATCAATGCAACTACTCGTCACGACTGGTCCCTGGCCGAGGTCAAGGCCCTGTTCGTCCAGCCCTTCAACGACTTGTTGTTCCAGGCGCAAACGGTTCATCGCGCGCATTTCGACGCCAATCGCGTGCAGGTTTCCACCTTGCTGTCGATCAAGACCGGTGCCTGCCCGGAAGATTGCAAATATTGTCCGCAGTCCGGCCACTACAACACCGGGCTGGAAAAAGAAAAACTGATGGAAGTGCAGAAGGTCCTCGAAGAGGCCGCTCGCGCCAAGGCCATCGGTTCGACCCGCTTCTGCATGGGCGCGGCGTGGAAGCACCCGTCGGCCAAGGACATGCCCTACGTGCTGCAGATGGTCGCGGGCGTCAAGGCCATGGGCCTGGAAACCTGCATGACCCTCGGCAAGCTCGACCAGGAGCAGACCGCCGCCCTGGCCGAAGCCGGCCTGGACTACTACAACCACAACCTCGACTCCTCGCCGGAGTTCTACGGCAGCATCATCACCACCCGCACCTACGGCGAGCGCCTGCAAACCCTGGCCTACGTGCGTGACGCCGGCATGAAGATCTGCTCGGGCGGCATCCTCGGCATGGGCGAGTCGCTGGACGACCGCGCCGGCCTGCTGATCCAACTGGCCAACCTGCCGGAGCACCCAGAGTCGGTGCCGATCAACATGCTGGTGAAGGTCGCCGGTACGCCGCTGGAAAACGCTGAAGACATCGACCCGTTCGACTTCATCCGCATGCTGGCCGTGGCGCGCATCCTGATGCCGAAATCGCACGTGCGGCTGTCGGCCGGGCGCGAAGCGATGAACGAGCAGATGCAGGCCTTGGCGTTCCTTGCCGGCGCCAACTCGATTTTCTACGGCGACAAGCTGCTGACCACCGCCAACCCGCAAGCCGACAAGGACATGCAGCTGTTCGCACGCCTGGGCATCCAGCCCGAAGCCCGCGAAGAGCACGCCGACGAAGTGCACCAGGCTGCCATCGAGCAGGCGCTGGTGGAACAGAAGAGCAGCGCGCTGTTCTATGACGCCGCTGTTTGAGTATGGCTTGGGGGCCTCATCGCGAGCTTTGCTCGCTCCAACAAGGTCACTCAGGGCCCCGTTGAAGCGATGAGGCCCGTAGGGCTGACATAAAAATCGCCCTGAGACGGTCACCGTTAGTTATTCGAGAGTCCAGCATGTCCTTCGATTTGCGCGCTCGCCTTGCCGAGCGCCGCGCCGCCGACCTGTACCGCCAGCGCCCGCTGCTGCAAAGCCCGCAGGGCCCGCTGGTGGTGGTCGATGGCCAGCCCCTGGTGGCTTTCTGCAATAACGACTACCTGGGCCTGGCCAACCACCCTGAAGTGATCGCCGCCTGGCGTGCCGGCGCCGAGCGCTGGGGCGTGGGCGGTGGCGCCTCGCACCTGGTGGTCGGCCACAGCACCCCGCACCATGAACTGGAAGAGGCCCTCGCCGAGCTGACTGGGCGCCCGCGGGCGCTGCTGTTCACCACCGGCTACATGGCCAACCTTGGGGCCGTTACGGCGCTCGTGGGGCAGGGCGACACGGTGTTGCAGGACCGCCTCAACCACGCCTCCCTGCTGGACGCCGGCCTGCTCAGCGGCGCGCGTTTCAGCCGCTACCTGCACAACGATGCCGCGAGCTTGGAGAAACGCCTGGAAAAAGCCGTGGGCGACACCCTGGTGGTGACCGACGGGGTATTCAGCATGGACGGCGACGTCGCCGACCTGCCGGCCCTGGCGCGCACCGCCAAGGCCCGCGGCGCCTGGCTGATGGTCGACGATGCCCACGGCTTCGGCACCCTGGGCGCCACCGGTGGCGGTGTGGTCGAGCATTTTGGCCTGAGCCTGGAGGACGTGCCGGTGCTGGTCGGCACCCTCGGCAAGGGCTTCGGCACCGCCGGCGCCTTTGTGGCCGGCAGCGACGACCTGATTGAGGCGCTGGTGCAATTCGCCCGGCCCTACATCTACACCACCAGCCAGCCCCCAGCGCTGGCCTGCGCAACGCTGAAAAGCCTGGAGCTGCTGCGCACCGAACACTGGCGCCGCGAGCATCTGGCGACATTGATCTCCCAGTTCCGCACCGGCGCGGAGCAGCTCGGCCTGGAGCTGATGGACAGCTTCACGCCGATCCAGCCGATCATGATCGGCAGCAGCCACCGGGCCCTCAAGCTGTCGCAGATGCTGCGCGAGCGCGGGTTGATGGTCACCGCCATTCGCCCGCCGACGGTGCCGGCGGGCAGCGCGCGGTTGCGGGTGACCCTGTCGGCGGCCCACACCGAGGCTCAGGTGCAGCTATTGTTGAACGCATTGGCCGAGTGCTATCCGCTGCTGGAGCCTGAAGATGCGTGACCGTTTGATTCTGCTGCCGGGCTGGGGGCTCGGAGTGTCGCCCCTGCAACCGCTGGCAGCGGCGCTGCAAGGCCTGGACGAGCACCTGCGCGTGGACGTCGAGCCACTGCCCGACCTCGATTCCGACGACGTTCAGGAATGGCTCGACGAGCTCGACGCCAACCTGCCCCTGGACACCTGGCTCGGCGGCTGGTCGCTGGGCGGCATGCTCGCGGCCGAGCTGGCGGCGCGCCGCGCCGACCGTTGTTGCGGGCTGGTGACGTTGGCCAGCAACGCCAGCTTCGTGGCCCGCGACACCTGGCCCAGCGCCATGCAGCCAGACATTTTCGAAGCCTTCCTCGACGGCTGCCGGCAATCGCCGCAGGCCACCTTGAAGCGCTTCAGCATGCTCTGCGCCCAAGGCGCTGCGGGTGATGCCCGGGCCTTGTCGCGGCTGCTCAGTGCCGCGGCGCCCCACACCCAGCTGGAGCCGGGCCTACGGGTACTGGCCAAACTGGATATCCGCGTGGCCCTGCAAGCCTTCCGCGGCCCGCAGTTGCACCTGTTCGCTGGCGGCGACGGCCTGGTGCCAGCGGAGGTGGCGGGGGAACTGCTGGCGTTGCTGCCGGACGTGGAAATCGGCCTGATCGAGCAGGCCAGCCACGCTTTCCTGCTGGAAGACCCCCACGAAGTGGCCGCCTCCATCCAGGCCTTTTTGCATGAGTCGGGTGATGACTGATTTGAGCGTGATCGATTTTCAGGAAGCCCCCGCCAGCCTGCCGGACAAGCGCCAGGTGGCGGCGTCGTTTTCCCGCGCGGCCAAGAGCTACGACAGCGTCGCCGAGCTGCAGCGCGCGGTGGGCAATGCCCTGCTGGCGCGCCTGCCGCCAACGCTGCTGCCTGAGCGCTGGCTCGACCTGGGCAGCGGCACCGGGCATTTCAGCCGTGCGTTGGCTGCGCTTTATCCACAGGCCGAAGGGCTGGCGGTGGATATCGCCGAAGGCATGCTGCGCCATGCCGAAAGCCTGGGCGGTGCGCACCACCATGTGGTCGGCGATGCCGAACGCCTGCCACTGGCCGATGGCAGCTGCGACCTGCTGTTCAGCAGCCTGGCCGTGCAGTGGTGCAGCGACTTCGCCGCCGTGCTCAGCGAAGCCCATCGGGTGCTCAAGCCCGGTGGCGTGATGGCTTTCGCCAGCCTGTGCGACGGCACCCTGTTCGAGCTGCGCGACAGCTGGCGTAGCGTCGACGGCAGCGTGCACGTCAACCGCTTCCGGCCGCTGGCGCGTTACCGCCAGCTGTGCGAGAACGCCGCCCTGGAGACCTCGGCGCTGGAAGTCGTGCCCCATGTATTGCACTATGACGACGTTCGCGACCTGACCCATGAGCTCAAGGCCCTGGGCGCACACAACATCAACCCCGGTCGCCCGGGTGGCCTCACCGGCCGCCAGCGCATCAAGGGGCTGATCGATGCCTACGAAGGGTTTCGTCAACCCGCTGGGCTGCCGGCCACTTACCAGGTGGTCTATGGCGTACTGCAAAAAGGCTGAAATGACATGAGCGCTGCGTTTTTCATCGCCGGTACCGACACCGACGTCGGCAAGACCACCATTGCCAGTGGCCTGCTGCATGCCGCCCGCCTGCAGGGGCTCAGCACCCTGGGTGGCAAGCCGGTGGCCTCGGGCTGCGACGTGACGGCCAAGGGCCTGCGCAATGCCGATGCGCGCGCGCTGATGGCCGAGAGCTCCATCACCTTGCCCTATGAGCAGGTCAACCCGTTCGCCTTCGAACCGGCCATCGCTCCGCACCTGGCGGCTCGCGAAGCTGGCGTGGCGCTGACGGTGCAAGCCCTGCTGGCGCCAATGCGGCTGATCCTGGAGCAGCAGGCCGAGTTCACCCTGATCGAAGGCGCGGGCGGCTGGCGTGTGCCGCTGTCGGACCAGGCCAACCTTTCCGACCTGGCCATGGCCCTCAAGCTGCCGGTGATCCTGGTGGTGGGCGTGCGCCTGGGCTGCATCAGCCACGCGCTGCTCAGCGCCGAGGCGATCGCCCGCGACGGCCTGCAGCTGGCCGGCTGGGTCGCCAATATCGTCGAACCGAAGACCTCGCGCCTGGAAGAAAACCTCGCGACCCTGGCCGAGCGCTTGCCTGCCCCCTGCCTGGGCCGGGTGCCGCGCATGAAGGTGGTGAGTGCCGCGCTGGTGGCCGAGCATCTGCAACTTGACCTGCTCGACCTGTGAGGCGCACGACCATTAGTCTTTTTGACGGGATTTTTTTGGCGTTAAGTGCTTAACTAATGTCCATTAGCCATCCACGCAGTGGAGCCGAGCATGAACATCACCGGTAGTACCTATTACGCCTCGGGCCTGACCGCCATCCAGAATGGCATGACCCGCTTCGACCAGGCCTCCAGCGATGTCGCCAACAGTGGCGTGGAACGCTCGGTGACCAGCCAGTCGTCTGACTACCAGGCCGAGCGCCTGCGCAGCGTCGACCGCAGCCAGCTTGACCCGGCCAGTGCCACCGTCGACATGCTGCAGGCACAGGTTCAGGTGCTGGCTGGCGCCAAGGTCGAGAAAGCCGCCGACCAGGCGCTCGGCAGCCTCATCGATACCTACGCCTAACTTCCCAAGCTAGCGGGGCCGTCCTTGGCCCTGCGCGGTTCCCGTGGCCGCCCGTCTGATTACTCCCCTGCCTTTCCAGCACCTCGCTTCAGCGAGCGCTTTGGCGTGCCCGCGACAAACTGCCACTTGCCTATGGGAGCTTGGTGGGCTCTTGACAACAAGGCCAGCCAAAACGTATGTTTCAAACACCTGTTTGACGCTCTTTCGCAAGAGGGTCAGGCGCCCCCACAGATCAGCAGAGGTTTATCGCTATGCCTGACTACAAGGCCCCCTTGCGTGACATGCGCTTCGTCCGTGACGAACTGCTCGGCTATGAAGCGCACTACCAGAGCCTGCCAGGCTGCGAAGACGCCACCCCGGACATGGTTTCGGCCATCCTCGAGGAAGGCGCCAAGTTCTGCGAGCAGGTGCTCGGCCCGCTCAACCGCGTGGGGGATACCGAAGGCTGCACCTGGAGCGAAACCGGGGTGAAAACGCCAACGGGTTTCAAGGAAGCCTACGCACAGTTCGTCGAAGGCGGCTGGCCGAGCCTGGCCCATGACGTCGCCCATGGCGGCCAGGGCCTGCCGGAGTCGCTCGGCCTGGCGGTCAGCGAGATGGTCGGTGGTTCCAACTGGTCGTGGGGCATGTACCCGGGCCTGTCCCATGGCGCCATGAACACCATCTCGGCCCACGGTACGCCGGAACAGCAGGACGCCTACCTGACCAAGCTGGTATCGGGCGAATGGACCGGCACCATGTGCCTCACCGAGCCGCATTGCGGCACCGACCTGGGCATGCTGCGCACCAAGGCCGAGCCCCAGGCCGACGGCAGCTACCAGATCAGCGGCACCAAGATCTTCATCTCCGCCGGTGAGCACGACATGGCCGACAACATCGTCCATATCGTACTGGCGCGCCTGCCCGATGCTCCGGCCGGCACCAAGGGCATCTCGCTGTTCATCGTGCCCAAGTTCATGCCCAAGGCCGACGGCAGCCTGGGTGAGCGCAATGCGGTCACCTGCGGTTCCATCGAACACAAGATGGGCATCCACGGCAACGCCACCTGCGTGATGAACTTCGACGCCGCTACCGGCTACCTGATCGGCCCGGCGAACAAGGGCCTCAACTGCATGTTCACGTTCATGAACACCGCCCGCCTGGGGACTGCGCTGCAAGGCCTGGCCCATGCCGAGGTGGCGTTCCAGGGTGGCCTGAAATACGCCCGCGATCGCCTGCAGATGCGCTCCCTGACCGGCCCCAAGGCGCCCGACAAGGCCGCCGACCCAATCATCGTGCACCCCGACGTGCGCCGCATGCTGCTGACCATGAAGGCCTTCACCGAGGGCAACCGGGCGATGGTGTACTTCACCGCCAAGCAGGTGGACATCGTCAAATACAGCCAGGACGAAGAAGAGAAAAAACGCGCCGACGCGCTGCTGGCCTTCATGACCCCGATCGCCAAGGCCTTCATGACCGAAGTGGGCTTCGAAGCAGCCAACCACGGCGTGCAGATCTACGGCGGCCACGGCTTCATCGCCGAGTGGGGCATGGAGCAGAACGTGCGCGACAGCCGCATTTCCATGCTCTATGAAGGCACCACCGGCATCCAGGCCCTCGACCTGCTGGGCCGCAAGGTGCTGATGACCCAGGGTGAAGCGCTCAAGGGCTTCACCAAGATCGTGCACAAGTTCTGCCAGGCCAACGAAGGCAACGAGGCCGTGAGCGAGTTCGTCGCGCCGCTGGCCCAGCTGAACAAGGAATGGGGCGAGATCACCCTGAAGGTCGGCATGGCCGCCATGAAGGACCGCGAAGAAGTGGGCGCGGCTTCGGTGGACTACCTGATGTACTCGGGTTATGCCTGCCTGGCGTACTTCTGGGCCGACATGGCGCGCCTGGCCGCCGAGAAGCTGGCCGAGGGCACGAGCGAAGTGGCCTTCTATACTGCCAAGATGCAGACCGCGCGTTTCTACTTCCAGCGCATCCTGCCGCGCACCCGCACCCATGTGGCGACCATGTTGTCCGGCGCCGGTAACCTGATGGCGATGGACGAAGAGGCGTTCGGCCTGTCGTATTGATGCGTAGGCCCCTAAAGCTCGCAGGCTTCGCCAGCTCCTACAACGATCGTATTGCAACTCGTGTTCAGAGTTGGCAACGCGATCATTGTAGGAGCTGGCGAAGCCTGCGAGCTTTGGCGTTTGTACGAGCACCGCAATCATTTCTGCAAATCCCTTCAGTTTCTTCTAAACCTTTTCATATCCCGGCCGATACAACTAGAGGCACAATGCCATGTATCAAGACGGCCGGAGTCCTGCCCTTTGCCGCGTTTATCAGCCGCTGCTCGAATCAGCCATTTTCTGCCGTCTACCGTGTTACTGGTGGCCGGCCTGGCAGCCGCCTACGTCCGCGACCTGAACGTGTTCTTCACGTCGCTGTTCAACGTACTGCCGACCCTGGTGTTGCTACTGGGTGGCGCCTACTGCGCGGTCTACCGTCGCCAGCGCGAGCTGTTCCTGATGGTCACCGTGTACATCGCCTATTACCTGCTCGACACCCAGACCGACTTCTACCGTGACAACGGCAAGCTGCGCGAAGACGCCGCCGTGGTCTTCCACCTCTGTTGCCTGTTGCTGCCCATGCTCTACGGCCTGTTCAGCGCCTGGGAAGAGCGCACCCACTTGTTCCAGGACATGGTCGCGCGCTTCGCCGTGCTGCTGGCGGTTGGTGCCGTCGCCCTGGGGCTGGAGCAAAGCTTCCCGGAGGCGCTGCTGAACTGGCTCGCCGACATCCGCTGGCCGGCGCTGCACGGCGACTGGATGAGCCTGATCCAGCTGGCCTACCCGATGTTCTTCATCGCCTTCGTGGTCCTCACCGTGCAGTACGTGCGCTTCCCGCGGCCATTGCATGCGGCGCAGCTGGTGGGCTTGGTGGGGCTGTTCTGGGCGCTGCCGAAAACCTTCATCCTGCCGTTCACCCTGAACATCCTCTGCAGCCAGGTGATGCTGATGATCGCCGCCGCGGTCGCCCACGAGGCCTACCAGATGGCCTTCCGCGACGAGCTGACCGGCCTGCCGGGCCGCCGCGCGCTGAACGAGCGCATGCAGCGCCTGGGGCGCAACTATGTGCTGGCGATGACTGACGTCGACCACTTCAAGAAATTCAACGACACCCACGGCCACGACGTGGGCGACCAGGTGCTGCGCCTGGTGGCCAGCAAGCTGTCGAAGGTCAGCGGTGGTGGCCGTGCCTATCGTTACGGCGGGGAGGAGTTCGCCCTGGTGTTCGCCGGCAAGACCCTCGAGGAGTGCACGCCGCACCTGGAAGCGCTGCGTGGGGTGATCGCCGCCTACAGCATCCAGCTGCGCAACGCCGACCGCCCCAACGACGACAGCCAGGGCCGCCAGCGCCGTGGTGCCGCAGCGGCCACGGCGGTGTCGGTCACCGTCAGTATCGGGGTGTGCGAGCGCCAACCCGACCAGCGCACGCCGGAAGAAGTGCTCAAGGCCGCTGACCAGGCGCTGTATGCCGCCAAAGGTGCCGGCCGCAACTGCGTGATGGCCTACGGGCAGAATCGCCGCGGGGCGGTGCGTACAGGGGCGACGGCGTCGGCCTGACATTTTCGGGAACAAAATGAGACCTGGCAGTCACAACTCGACGCTATGTCTCTAAAAAGTTGTTGGGCTACACTGCCCTGATCCGGCTTTTTACCGTTCCCGAGAGGTTGCCATGGCTGACTACAAAGCGCCCCTGCGCGATATGCGCTTTCTCCTCAATGAAGTCTTCGACGTCGCCAGCCAATGGGCGCAATTGCCCGCCCTGGCCGAGGTGGTGGATGCCGACACGGTCGATGCCATCCTCGAAGAAGCCGGCAAGGTCACCGGCAAGACCATCGCCCCTCTGAGCCGCGCCGCCGACGAACAAGGCTGCCACTGGCAGGACGGCGTGGTCACCACCCCCGCGGGCTTCCTGCAGGCCTACCGCACCTACGCCGAAGGCGGCTGGGTAGGCGTGGGCGGCGACCCGCAGTTCGGCGGCATGGGCATGCCCAAGGTGGTCTCGGCCCAGGTCGAGGAAATGGTCAACTCCTCCAGCCTGGCCTTCGGCCTGTATCCGATGCTCACCGCCGGCGCCTGCCTGTCGATCTACGCCCATGCCAGCGAAGACCTGCGCGAGGCCTACCTGCCGAACATGTACGCTGGCGTGTGGGCGGGTTCCATGTGCCTCACCGAGTCCCATGCGGGCACCGACCTGGGCATCATCCGCACCAAGGCCGAGCCCCAGGCCGACGGTAGCTACAAGGTCACCGGCACCAAGATTTTCATCACCGGCGGCGAGCACGACCTCACCGAGAACATTATCCATCTGGTGCTGGCCAAGCTGCCCGATGCCCCGGCCGGGCCCAAGGGCATCTCGCTGTTCCTGGTGCCGAAGATCATGGTCAACGCCGATGGCAGCCTGGGCGAACGCAACACCCTGGGCTGCGGTTCCATCGAACACAAGATGGGCATCCAGGCCTCGGCCACCTGCGTGATGAATTTCGACGGCGCCGTGGGCTACATCGTCGGCGAGCCGAACAAGGGCCTGGCGGCGATGTTCACCATGATGAACTACGAACGCCTGGGCGTCGGCATCCAGGGCCTGGCCTCGGGCGAGCGCTCCTACCAGAATGCCGTGGAATACGCCCGCGACCGCCTGCAAAGCCGTTCCCCCAGCGGCCCGCAGGCCAAGGACAAAGTCGCCGATCCGATCATCGTACACCCCGACGTGCGCCGCATGCTGCTGACCATGAAGGCCTGCAACGAAGGCGGCCGGGCGTTTTCCTCGTACGTGGCGATGCAGCTCGACACCGCCAAGTTCTCCGAAGAACCGACCACCCGCAAGCGCGCCGAAGACCTGGTTGCACTGCTTACCCCGGTGGCCAAGGCCTTCCTCACCGACCTGGGCCTGGAAACCACCGTGCACGGCCAGCAGATTTTCGGTGGCCATGGCTACATTCGCGAATGGGGCCAGGAGCAACTGGTGCGCGACGTGCGCATCACCCAGATCTACGAGGGCACCAACGGCATCCAGGCGCTGGACCTGATGGGCCGCAAGGTGGTGGGCAACGGCGGTGCGTTCTACAAGATATTCGCCGAGGAAATTCGCTGGTTCATCGCCAATGAAGGCGGCGAAATGGCCGAGTTCACCAAGCCCCTGGGAGCGGCCCTGGACAACCTCGACAAGCTCACCGACTGGGTGATGGACGAATCCCTCAAGAACCCCCAGGAAATCGGCGCCGCCTCGGTCGAATATCTGCAAGTGTTCGGCTACACCGCCTATGCCTACATGTGGGCGCTGATGGCCCGTGCGGCCTTGGGAAAAGAAGGGCAGGACGACTTCTACGTCAGCAAGCTCGGCACCGCGCGCTTCTACTTCGCCCGCCTGCTGCCACGTATTCACTCGCTGACCGCCTCGGTGAAAGCGGGCAGCGCGTCGCTGTACCTGCTGGACGCGCAGCAGTTCTGAGTGCTGTAAGCTTTGGCCTACAGCGCGTGGTGCTGATCACCTATATCGGCCACCCATGGGAATCAGTATCTTTAACTCATGGATGTAGCGCAGGAAGCGCCAAGGATTCACAAGGAACCACCCGCCAGGATGGCAGGTAGAAAAGGATGTCAGGGACACACTCTGCAAAACCCCGCTCAAGCGGGGTTTTTCGTTTGTGCGGGATTTGGCATTTACCGCTTGGCGATGATGTAGATAGCATGCACGATCCCGGGGATATAGCCGCACAGGGTCAGCAGGATGTTGAGCCAGAAGGCGCCGCCGAAGCCGACCTGCAGAAAGACGCCCACGGGTGGCAGGATGATGGCGAAGATAATGCGAATGATGTCCATGGTGTTGCTCCTAAGGTCGTTATTCTACTGACCTTTGGTGCACCAGAAGATTCAGTGGCCTTTTGCCCAGCTAAAAACCGCCCGAGCCAAAACCACCCCGGCCCGGGACGTTGCGCGATAACGCCAGACGGTATTTCAGGCAATCGGGCTGGGGCGGCAGCGTTCGCTGGCGGCGGCGCTCAGGCCTTGGCTGTGGGTACGCACCAGCATGGCCTCCTGGGGCAGGCCGCCGCCGCGCACTTCGCCGACGATCAGCAGGTCGGCGCGCACACCCCAGTTCCGCTCGGCCTGCAACGCGCCGCGGCGGTTGCTGGCTTCGCGGCTGTTGTCGAGCACCAGTAGAATCAGCAGCGCCTGGCAGAACTGTGCCGCGGCCCGGCAGAACTCGGGCTGCAGTGCTTCGCAGCCGGCATCGATGACTACGGCGGCGGTGCTGGCGTCCACGGCGGCATGCAGCGCCTCCAGGTCATTGGGCGGCAATTGCCCGGCGAGCTCACCGATAAACAGCAAACCCCCTTCGCGACGTTTGCCCTGGCCCCAGCGCCGGGCCAGGTCGAGCGCGGCCTGGCGGGCGGCGTCGATGTGCGGGTGCAGCTCGATCAGGCTGCTGTCGCGGGCCTCGCGGGCGGGGGTAATTGGCGGGGCAGCGGGCCTGTCAAGTTGACGAGGTGCCGCAGGGGCATCGAAAAGGGTGCTGGAGCGACGCAAACCGAAAAGACTCATTTGCTCAGGCCTATGTAAATGCTAAACGGTATGGGTGTGTCGTTGTCGTTGTTCGGGGCCTTGATATGCCGCCAGCCCCTGTAATCGCGATAGACTAGGCTGCTGCTGCCTGCCACACCATTTCGATTTAGCAGCTTTTTCGATAAGTGATACTTATGGATTTCAAACAGCTGCGGTATTTCGTCGCGGTCTACGAAGAAGGCCACGTGGGCCGTGCCGCCGAGCGCCTGGCGCTGTCGCAACCGGCCCTGTCCCAGCAGATTCGCCAGCTGGAGCACAATCTGGATGTGAGCCTGTTCGACCGCAGCAACAAGCGCTTGCTGCCGACCCTGGCCGCTCACACCTTGTATAACCATGCGGTGCCCTTGCTCGACGGTTTGCAGCGTGCCCGCGAGGCCTTGGGCAACTTCAAGGGCCAGGCCCTGCGCACCTTGGCCATTGGCGTGCTGCAGACCGTGCACCCGCGGCTGGTGCCGCAATTGCTGGAAGGCGTGCGCAAGGCCCAGCCCCATCTGGTGGTGCAGTTGTACGAACTGTCTGGCCCGGAGATCGAGCGGCGCTTGCTCAACGGCTCGCTGGATATCGGCATTGGCTACTTGCCGCCGCGCCAGCCTGGCTTGCACGGGGTGCTGCTGTACGAGGATGAGGTGCAGGTGGTATTGCCGGCGGATCATCCCCTGCGCGAATTCAAGAAGGTGTCGTTGGCGCAGGCGGTGGACTTGCCGATGTTGCTGTTGGGCGAGGAGTTTCAGCTGCGGCAGATCTGGCAGGGGCAGCTGGCCAACCTCGGCCGCCGGCCCCAGGTGCAGGCCGAGCTCAATACCATGGCGGCGATCCTCGACAGCCTTCCGGGGTCGGCCCTGGCCACGGTGTTGCCGGGCCGTGCGCGGGTGATGGAAAACCACGACGGCCTGCTGTGGAAGCCCGTCACCGAGCCGCGGGTGCCACTCAAGGTCGGGCTGGTGTATCGGGATGCGCAGCGCCAGCAGGCGTCAGTGGAGTTGTTGCAGCGGGTGCTGGGAAACGCCCTTTAGGGCGCCATCACTCGGCAATAGAACTTCCACTCTTCTTCCAGCGCATGGGCCAGGTTCGCCGCCTGGCGAAAGCCATGGCGCTCGTCTGCATAGAAATGCCCTTCGGCCGGCAGCCCCTTGGCTTGCAGGGCCTGGAGCATGTCGCGAGTCTGCTGGGGCACTACCACGGCATCCAGTTCGCCCTGGAAGAAGATCACCGGCACGCTGATTTCCCCCGCGTGCAGCAGCGGTGTCCGGGCCTGATAGCGGGCCAGGTCGCGCTGCGGATCGCCGATCAGCCAATCCAGGTAATCACTCTCGAACTTGTGGGTATCCCGCGCCAGGGCGATGGGGTCACTGACCCCATACAGGCTCGCGCCCGCGCGGAACACATCGCGAAACGCCAAGGCGCAGAGCACCGTGTAGCCCCCGGCGCTGCCGCCACGAATAAAGGCCCGCGCCGGGTCGACCATGCCGTGGCTGGCCAGGTGCTCGACCAGGCTGCAGGCATCTTCGACATCGGCCACACCCCAATTCAGGTGCAGCGCCTGGCGATAGGCGCGGCCATGGCAGGTGCTGCCGTGGTAATTGATATCGGCCACGGCGAAGCCGCGCTCGGTCCAGTACTGGATGCGCGGGTCGAACACCGGGTAGCAGGTGGACGTCGGCCCACCGTGCACGAACATCACCAGCGGTGGCAGCGCTTCGCCACCGGCAGCCGGGTAAAAGAAGCCGTACGCCATGCCTTGGGCGCTCGGCCAGGCGAGGGATTGCGGCTGGGCGATGCGTTCAGCTGGCAGGGGGGCGACACCGCCTGCCAGCACCTGCACTTCGTGGCTGCGGCGGTCGATGGCGACCACCGCCGAGGGGCAGGTGGGTGACGCGGCGATCGCATAGATGCAGCCGTTGTCGGCCGCCAGGCAACGGAAGCGGCTGAACTCGCCGGTGTAGTCGAGGATGGAGCCGTCGGCGTCGTTGACCAGGCCGAGCTTGGCGAAGCCGTTTTCGAACCAGGTGGCCAAGTAGCTGTGGTCGGGTAACGGCAACCAGCTGCTGGCACCCAGCTGCCAGGGGGCGCCGGCATGGTCGGCCCCGGCGGCAGGCAGCGCGTGCCAGCCCGCCGGGCTCTCGCGCCAGGGCTGCCAGAAGCCGTTGCGGTCGGACAGGCACTGCACCCGGCCTTCTTCATCGATGCAAGGCTGCTGCAGTGATTCGGCCTGGGCGCCATCGCCGGCCAGGCAATAGGGCTTGTGCCAGCCCTGGCCGTCGAGGCTGCGCTCGGCGCACATCAGCCGGGTCGCGGTCCATGGCTGGTGCGGTTTCGACCACTCGATCCAGGCTAGCCGCGAGCCGTCGGGGCACAGCACCGGCGCGGCATAGAAGTCCGCACCTTCGGCCAGCACCCGGCGGGCACCGTCGATCGCATCGATGGCCACCAGGCGGTGCACGGGGTAGGGCTCGGCGGGCTCTTCTTCCACGGCCAGCACCTGGCCAGCGGCGAAGCGCAGGTCGCCGTAGCGGCGCACGTCATGGGTCAGGGGGTGCGGGGCGCTGCCATCAAGGGCCTGGCGATACAGTTGCTGGTCCCGCTCGTTGACAAACACCAGGCCACCCTCCACCAGGCAGAACGAACCGCCGCCGTACTCGTACACACGGCTGCGGATGCTGAAACCTTCGGGGGTCAGGCAGCGGGCCTGGCCGCCTTGCCATTGCCAGATGCGGGTGATGGCGTCGGCGGGGCGGAACTCGCTCCAGAACACCCCGGCCGCGCCGATGCACAGTTCGGCGAAATCAGTGGCTGCGGCCACGGCCTGGGCGGCGGAGAACAGTTCAGCTTTTGGCGATGAGACGGGAATTTCGTTCATTGCGGAAGGCCAGTTGGTCGATGGTGGCAGTCGCGGTTTCAGCCTCCTCCCGCGCGCGCAGAATGATGCCGTGGTCGACTGATTTACTGCAGACCGGGTCGGCATTGCTGGCATCGCCGGTCAGCATGAAGGCCTGGCAGCGGCAGCCACCGAAGTCCTTTTCCTTTTCATCGCAAGAGCGGCAGGGCTCGGGCATCCAGTCGTAGCCGCGAAAGCGATTGAAACCGAACGAATCGTACCAAATGTGCTGCAGGCTGTGGTCGCGGACATTGGGAAACTCTACCGGCATTTGCCGCGCGCCGTGGCACGGCAAGGCGGTGCCGTCCGGGGTGACGGTCAGGAACACGCTACCCCAGCCGTTCATGCAGGCCTTGGGCCGTTCTTCATAGTAGTCCGGCGTCACGAAAATCAGCTTGCAGGCGCTGCCGGCAGCCTTCAGGCGCTCGCGGTATTCGTTGGTGATGCGCTCGGCGCGCACCAGTTGCGCCTTGGTGGGCAGCAGGCCGACGCGGTTGAGCTCGGCCCAGCCATAGAACTGGCAGGTGGCGAGCTCGACGAAGTCGGCTTCCAGGGCGATGCACAGCTCGATGATCTGGTCGATGTTGTCGATGTTGTGCCGATGGGTAACGAAGTTCAGCACCATGGGGTAGCCGTGGGCCTTGACCGCCCGGGCCATCTCCAGCTTCTGCGCGAAGGCTTTCTTCGAGCCGGCGAGCATGTTGTTGACCTGCTCGTCGCTGGCTTGAAAGCTGATCTGGATATGGTCCAGGCCGGCTTTCTTGAAGTCGGCGATCTTCTGTTCAGTGAGGCCGATGCCCGAGGTGATCAGGTTGGTGTAGTAACCCAGCTGCCGCGCCTCGCCGATCAGCTCGGCGAGGTCCTGGCGTACCAGCGGTTCGCCGCCGGAGAAGCCTATTTGTGCGGCGCCCATTTCCCGGGCTTCGCGCATCACCTTGACCCACTGCTCGGTGTTCAGCTCCTGGCCCTGGCGCGCGAAGTCCAGCGGGTTGGAGCAGTACGGGCACTGCAGCGGGCAGCGGTAGGTAAGCTCGGCCAGCAGCCACAACGGCAGCCCCACAGGCGGGGTGGGCGGGATGTGTGGCTCAGGCAAGGTCGATCCAGTGCTCTGCACGAGCGACCTCCATGAATTGTTCGATGTCTTCGCCCAGCTCCGGCACGCCCGGGAACTGCTGGTCGAGCTGGGCGACGATGGCCGCAACGTCGCGCTGGCCGTCGATCAGGCCGCCGATCAGCGCGGCGCTTTCGTTGAGCTTGATCATGCCCTCCGGGTACAGGAGGACATGGCCCTTTTGCGCCGGCTCGTACTGGTAACGGTAGCCTTGGCGCCACTGCGGGATTTTGCTGCGATCAAAGCTCATAGGGTGATCCCTTTATGCCAGACCCGCTCGGCGGTCACGCTGTGGTACGGCGGGCGATTCAGTTCGTAGGCCATGCTCATGGCGTCGAGCATGCTCCAGAGGATATCCAGCTTGAACTGCAGGATTTCCAGCATACGCTGCTGGCCGGCCGCGGTCGTGTAGTGCTCCAGCGTGATCGCCAAGCCGTACTCGACGTCGCGGCGCGCCTGGCCCAGGCGGGTGCGGAAGTATTCGTAGCCGGCAGGGTCGATCCAGGGGTAGTGCTGGGGCCAGCTGTCGAGGCGCGACTGGTGGATCTGCGGGGCGAACAGCTCGGTCAGCGAGCTGCTGGCGGCTTCTTGCCAACTGGCGCGGCGGGCGAAGTTGACGTAGGCGTCCACGGCGAAGCGTACGCCGGGCAGGACCAGCTCCTGGGAGCGCAGGCCCACGGCTTGGCCGAGGCGCAGCCAGGCTTCGATGCCGCCGTCTTCGCCGGGGGCGCCGTCGTGGTCGAGCAGGCGCTGGATCCATTCGCGGCGGATCTCGCGGTCCGGGCAGTTGGCCAGGATCGCGGCATCCTTCAGCGGGATGTTGACCTGGTAATAGAAGCGGTTGGCGACCCAGCCCTGAATCTGCTCGCGGGTGGCGCTGCCCTGATACATCGCCACGTGGTAAGGGTGGTGAATGTGGTAGAAGGCGCCCTTGGCTCGCAGGGCCTGTTCGAACTCGGCGGGGGACAGCGGGGTGTCGGTCATCGTTTGCTCCGAGAATTGCGTAGGCTCGAAAAGCTCGCAGGCTTGCGCCAGCTCCTACACGGATCGCATTCCAACCCAGCATTTACCGGGTGAACGCGGTCTTTGTAGGAGCTGGCGAAGCCTGCGAGCTTTTCGGCGGGTTTCACAATTCTATGCTCATGCCATCAAACGCGACTTCCACGCCACGGCGCGCCAGTTCGGCGCGTTCGGCGGAGTCTTCGTCGAGGATCGGGTTGGTGTTGTTGATGTGGATCAGCACCTTGCGCGGCTTGCTCAGGCCGTCGAGCACTTCGAGCATGCCGCCCGGGCCGTTTTGCGCCAGGTGGCCCATTTCCCGCCCGGTGCGGGTGCCGACGCCGCGGCGCTGCATTTCGTCGTCGTCCCACAGGGTGCCGTCCACCAGCAGGCAATCCGCCGCGCCCATGGTGTCCAGCAACGCCGCGTCGACCTTGCCCAGGCCCGGCGCGTAGAACAACCGGCCGCCAGTGGCCAGGTCGTCGACGATCAGGCCGATGTTGTCGCCCGGGTGCGGGTCGAAGCGGTGCGGTGAGTAGGGCGGCGCGGCGCTGCGCAAGGGCAGCGGGGTGAAGCGCAGGTTCGGGCAGGCGTCGATCACGAAGCTGCCTTCAAGCTCGATGCGCTGCCAGTCCAGGCCACCGTTCCAGTGGGTCAGCATGTTGAACAGCGGGAAGCCGGTGGTCAGGTCCTGGTGGACCATGTCGGTGCACCACACCTGGTGCGGGCAGCCTTCGCGCAAGCTCAGCAGGCCGGTGGTGTGGTCGATCTGGCTGTCCAGCAGGATGATCGCGTTGATGCCGGTGTCACGCAGGGCACGGGCCGGCTGCAGCTTGGGGAAGCCCTGCAGCTGCGCGCGGATGTCGGGGGAGGCGTTGCACAGGATCCAGTGCACGCCGTCGTCGGACAGGGCAATGGACGACTGGGTGCGCGGCACGGCATTGAGCGTGCCGTCGCGCAGGCCCTTGCAGTTCACGCAATTGCAGTTCCATTGTGGAAAACCCCCGCCAGCGGCGGACCCGAGAATCTGAACGAACATGGCAACTCCAACCAAAGCCTGAAAATGAAAACGCCCCGGCGAACCGGGGCGTTGCACTGCGCTAGCCGATCAGCGGCTTGCGAAATACATGGTGACTTCGAAGCCGATGCGCAGGTCAGTGTATGCAGGTTTGGTCCACATGGGAGTTCTCCTTCCGAGGGTTGTTTGGGCTTGCTGGTTTCATTTTAGTCCACCCGCGGGGGCGGACGTTCAAATGCTCTGGGGGCCATGGTACAGATTTCATCTTTCACCCCGCGCCCCTGTTTCGGTGAAAGGCTGTTGCATGGGGCGTAATTATCCAGTTGGTACATTTTGTCGCAAGTGACAGAGGATGAAATTTTGGATGTTCTTGCAGGCCCCATCGCCGGCAAGCCGGACTCCCACAATTAATCGTGACACGCTCATTGTGAGAGTCCGGCTTGCCGGCGATGGCGGCGGTGCGGTTTCAGCTATTGGACTGATCGCCAGCCCTCGGCGGGCACCGGGCTGTTGGCCAGGCACAGCCAGCCACCCCGAGCTTCGTTCAAATGCCGCACGGCTTCCAGCAATTGCGCGGGCTGCAGGCCGTTCAAGGCCTGCTGCAGCTGGTTCAGGTAGCCGCCGGAATGGCCGCCCAGGTGGGCCTGCCATAAGGTATCGGCCAAGGCGCCGGTCTCCATTTCTTCCACGCTCAGGCGTGCCGCCAGGGTTTGCGCCTGGCTGTGCAAGCCGCTGGCGCCGTGGCTGGCGATCAGCTTGGGCAACTCGCCGAGAAAGCCTTCGACATGGGCCAGCAGCTCCGGAATCGGCGTGCTTGGCGATTGCACGCCAAACACCAGGCCGGCGCGCCCGGCCACTTGCCGGAAGCTGCTGAACACCGCGTAGCCCAGCTGCATCTCGACCCGCAGGCGTTGGTAGAAAGGCGTTTGGCACAGTTGCGCGAGCAGGCGCCACAGCGCTTCGTCGGCCACGCCACTGCCTGGCGTGGGGCAGAACAGCACCAGGGCATGCTCGCTGGAATCGGTGGGCACGTGGCTCCACAAGCGTTGCTCGAAGGGCTTGTGTTTGCTCGACAGGGTGCGGTCCGGCACCCCGGGCATGCGATGCAAGGCATGGTTGAAGGCACTGCGGGTCGCTTCGCTGATGCCCAGGCCCATGCCGTCCCAGCGCGCCACGCTCCAGAGTTTCTGCAGTTTGTGGGCCTTGCTGTCCTCCGGGGAAAAGCGCACTTGGGCCTGGTAATGGCCCATGCAGTGCGCCGGCAACTGCTTGAGCAGGTGCCGGATGGCCATGGCCTGCGCCGGCTCGACGCTATGGGGCAGGCGCCAGGCCTCGGGCGGCGGCGCGGTGAGGCATTCCAGAGCGTGTTCGAGGATGGCCGGCATGGGTTCCTCGATGCCGGCCAGGCGCAGTTGCCAGTCGTCGCCCAGGCTGCTGAAGGTGAGTTTGACCCCGGCTTGGCGCGCTTCATCGGTGAGGCGCCGCAGGTGGTGGTCGAGGATTTTCCACAGGCCGGTCTGGCGCGAGGCGTCCAGGCGCCAGCGCAGGTTGAGCACCGCGTCGTGGCCGCTGCTGTCGGCGCTGGGCAGGTACATCATCGAACGCGGGTCGGCGATGGCCTGGTCGGGCCGGCGGCTGGGGCGCAGGAAGCGGTTGCGCTGGGGCAGGCGCCAATGCACGGAGGGGGCGGCGCTGTTGCGCACCAGGTTGCTGTGCTGCGGGTGCAGCACGGCCTGGGGCTTGAGCTGTGCCAGCAGGCTGCGCAGGGCATGCAGGCCGGCGTCGCTGAGGCCATGGCCGATGCTGTCGTCGGCGCTTTCGACGAAGTGCCTGGCCAGGTCCAGGGCGCCCAGGCTCATGCGCTGGCGCTTGTCGAGCAGGGCGTATTCCTCGCGCAGGCCGTGCCAGTCGTCATGGGCCTCGAAAAACTCCAGCCAGTCGAAGCACAGCTCGCGAATCAGCGCCGTGGCGTGCTGGCCAGCCTCGGTCAGCTTGAACTCGATATTCACCAGCGCCTGGTCGGCGTAGCGATAAAAGGGCGTCAGGCTCAGGCTTTCGATCAGCTCACGGCGGCGCAGCTCGGCCAGCAAGCCACCCGGCTGGCTGCTGGCGAACCAGCTGCCAAGAAACGCCAGGGCCTGGTCGGCGCTGGCGGGCAGGTCCTGGCAGGCGAACAGCAGGTTGAGCCGCTCGCCCGGTGGCTGGGCGATCAGCGGTTCTTCATCGGCCGTCGCCTCCAGCAGGATCGGCGCCGGTGCCAAAGGCAGGCGCTTGCCCCGGCTCAGGCATTGGGCCGCGCGCTGGGCGAGGTTGAACATCTGTTCGGTGGACTGCGGGCCGACCAGGCACAGGGTCATCTGCCCGGCCTGGTAATGCTTGCGGTAGAAGGCCTGCAGGCTTTGCTGGAACTCCGGGCGGGCCACTGGCAGGCTGTAGCGGTTGCCGGCATGGAAGGCGCGCAATGGGTGGCGCGCCGACAGCGGGCTGACCATCCAGAATTCGTGCTGGGCCTGCGGGTCGCGCGACCAGGCGACGAACTCGGCGTGCAGCACCTCGCGCTCCCGCCGTTGGTCGGCGGCGCTCAAGCGTGGGCGGGCGAGCATGTCGCACAGCCGTTCCAGCCCGCTGGACAAGGCCTGCGGCGGGACTTCGAAGAAGTAGTCGGTGTGCCGCTCACTGGTCTTGGCGTTGAGCTGGCCACCCTGGCGTTGCACGTAGGCCATCAGGGCCTGGTCGTCGGCGAAGCGCTCGGTGCCGAGAAACAGCAGGTGTTCGAGGAAATGCGCGAGCCCCGGCCAGTCGCCGGAAACATCGTGGCTACCGGCCGCCACCCGCAGGAAAGCCGCGCTGCGCTTGAGGCGCGGGTCATAGTAGGCACGCACGGCAAGGCCGTTGTCGAGCACCCGCGTGTCACGGGAGGCGGCGAGCGGTTCAGGCATAGGTTTTCCGCAACAAGGTCAGGTCAAGGCCTAATCCTAGCGGATAACGCTCTACAGGCAACAAGCAAAAAAACCGCGCATGGCATAAAGCCATGCGCGGTTCCAGGGGAACACACTCAAACGGTTAGTTGCGGCCGAGGGCGGCCGAGGTGGTCACGATGCCTGCCGACGGCAGCAGCTGGCTGATGAAGCGGTTCCAGCGGGTGATATTGGCCGGTCCCACGAACACCACATCGGAGGCCTGCAGGTCGAACTGGCGGGCCAGGATGAACGCGGTCGGCTTCTTCGCATCGAGGTAGAACACAGTCGGGGTCTGCTTGACGGACGGTTGTGCGCCACGAATCACGTACACGGCTTCGGCGTTGGCGGTGTCCTGGTTCAGGCCGCCAGCATTGCCCAGTGCCTGCATCAGGTTGAAGGTGCTGGTGCCGTAGTTCATCACTTGTGGCGAGCTGACTTCACCCAGCACGTAGATGCGATTGGTACTGTTGTTGCCCAGGTGCAGTTGGTCGCCTTCCTTGAGGTAGATCTGGTTGAGCACCGAATCCTTGCGGTTGAGGGTGTCCATGTCCAGTTGGTACTCGCGGCCGTCACGCTTGAGCAGCAAGCCGGCCAGGTTGGCCTCGCCGGCTTCGCCACCGGCACGGCTGATGGCGTCCACCAGGGTGACCGGGACGTTGTTCAACACCTGCGGGCCGGGGCTCTTGAAGGCGCCGGAGAGGGTCACGCGGTGGCTGTTGAAGTCTTGCACCTTGACGTCCACCTGTACCCCGGTGAGGTACTTGGACAGTGCCGTGCGCAGCTCTTCACGCAGTTGCGTGGTGGTCTTGCCGCCCGCCTTGATCGAGTCGATGTAGGGGTAGTACAGCGTGCCGTCGTCGCGCACTACGCGGGAACTGGCGCTGCCGGTGTCCTGGTTGGCGGGCGAGTTGAGCTCCAGGTGGTCCCACACGGTGATCAGCAAGCCGTCGCCAGGGCCGATGCGGTACTCCTCGGGGCGGTAGCTGGTCAGTTCGGCCGGTACGGGTGAGGCTTTGTAGATCACCTGCTGTTGCTGCACGGTCTGGCTGTTGATGGGTACCACGTTGACCGGGCCGACCAGGTTGTCGTCCTTGATGTCGTCGGGGGTCATGTGCTGACCGGGGGCGAAAACACAACCCTGCAGGATGGAACTGGCGAGCAGGACAACCAATACATTTCGCTTCATCGAATATCTTCCTTGGAGAATCGGGCTTCTCACACGGGCCACGCGTTCATGAGTAGGGTTCTTTACAGCGACCTTCACAGCCAACAGCGAACGGAAAACAGCTTCAAACGGACGTCGCGGGGACGTTCAAGGTGGTGTTGTCGGCCGCCAGCACCAAACGCGGCGGGACCATGGCCGGTAAACCGAGGTTGGCATCGGCGCAGCGGGCTTCGACGAACATGCGCATCTGGCGCTCGAAGTGCTTCTCCGAAAACTGCTCGGCGTTCTCGCGGCAAGCCTGGGCGGTGATGCGGTGGCCCTCGGCTTCGAACTGGTGGATCGCGGCAATCAACGCTTCCACGGTTTGCTGCGGGTAGAACACCCCGGTGGGGGCGCTGTCATCCAGGCCCCGCACGGTTTCCAGGGTGCCGCCCTTGCCGTAGGCGATCACCGGCGTGCCGCAGGCCTGGGCTTCCACCGGGCTGATGCCGAAGTCTTCCTCGGCGGCGAACACGAAGCCGCGGGCGTTCTGCATGTGGGTGCGCAGCACGTCGAAGCTCTGGTAGCCCATCAGCGTGACGTTGGGCGTGGCCAAGGCCTTGGCCTTTTCGAACTCGGGGCCTTCGCCGATGACGATGAGCTTCTTGTCGGGCATCTTGCTGAAGGCTTCCACGATCATCGGGATCTTCTTGTAGGGCACCATGCGCGAGGCGGTCAGGTAGTAGTCCTGTTTTTCCACCTGCAGGTTGAAGCCCTTGGTATCCACGGGGGGGTAGATCACCGTGGATTCGCGCCGGTACGCCTTCTCGATGCGCCGGGCGATGAAATGCGAGTTGGCCACGAACTGGTCGACGGCGGCCGCGGTGCGCTGGTCCCACATGCGGATGTAGTGGAGGATCATGCGTGCCAGCTTGCCCTTGAAGCCGGTGCGCATGCCGCTTTCGTTGAGGTACTGGTGCTGCAGGTCCCAGGCGTAGCGGATGGGCGAGTGCACGTAGCTGATGTGCAGCTGGTTGGGACCGGTGAGCACGCCCTTGGCCACCGCGTGGCTGCTGGAGATGATCAGGTCGTAGGCCGACAGGTCCATCTGCTCGATGGCCAGCGGCATCAGCGGCAGGTATTTCTGGTAGCGGGTACGGGCCTTGGGAAGGCGCTGGATAAAGGTGGTTTGCGCGCGCTTACCCCCAAGCTTGGCGCGGTCCTCGTCACTGAGGAAGTCGATCACGGAAAACAGATCTGCCTGCGGCCAGATTTTCAGCAGCGCCGACAACACACGTTCGGCGCCGGCGTAAGTCACCAGCCAGTCATGGACGATTGCGATTTTCATGGATGCTCCTTGGCGCGAGGGGACGCGCTTGTGTGGTCGCCGACATTGGTTTTTTTTGGTGGGTCAGCGAGTCGATGCGGTCGCTGATCAACTGGGCGGATTCCTCCCAGCTGAAACGCGACACGTTCTGTAAGCCCAGGGTGCGCAAGTGTTGCCGTATGGTCAGGTTGTTGAGCACCAGGGACATGGCTCTGGAAATGTGCTCGACGTCCAGCGGGTCGAAATACAGCGCGCTGGACTGCAGCACTTCCGGGATGGATGCCGCGTTCGCCGCGAGCACCGGGCAGCCACACGCCTGAGCTTCCAGGGGCGGGATGCCAAAGCCTTCATACAGCGAAGGAAACACAAACGCGGCCGCGTTCTGGTACTGCTCGATCAAGGCTTGATCCGAAAGGCGGCCGAGAAACTTTATCCGCGGGTCGCTACTGGCCAGGCGCTCCAGGTCGGGGTCGGAAAACACCGCGCCGCCGCCACCGACGATGCGCAACTGGACCTGGTCGTGGCCCTTGAGCGCGAGAAACGCGGTGATCATCCGCGCGAAGTTCTTGTGCGCGCTGGGCGACGACACCGCCAGCAAATACGGCGGGTTGCTGCGCAGCGGCGCCCCCGGCTGGAACTCGGCGCCCACGGCATTGGGCACCACCATGACCCTGTCGGCGGGGAAGTTGTAAAAGCCGCTGATCTCGCGCTTGGAAAACTGGCTCACGGTGATCAGCGTCTTGATGCGCTTGAGCAGCAACGGCGTCATGACCCGGTACGCGGTGCGGAATTTCCAGCTGTAGCTTTCCGGGTGGCGCACGTAGGTGATGTCGTGGTGCGTGGCGATCTGGTTGCCGTAGAACAACGGCGCCGTGGCCCCCAGCGACACCAGCAGCGGCTTGCCCTGGCTGCGCAGGTAGCGCGGCAGGTCGACCTGCTCCCAATGGTGGCCGCTGTGCCGGCCAATGGGTTGGGCGTCGAGCAAGCGGGCGGTTTCATGCATCTTGATGTCGGCGGGACAAACGAACTGCAGATCGCTGCGCAGGGTTTTCAGGGCCAGGCAGATTTGCTCGGCAAAACGCTGCACGCCTCTCAGCTCCTGGGTCAGGAATCGCGCATTGAGGACAATCATCGAAACATCCTTGGCATGGGCTCGGTCGGAAAGGGACAACGTTGTGCCAGGTGGCATCAGGGATGCTGCAGGCTGTAATTGCTGCCCTTGTGCGGGTTCTTCTGCGCCAGCACGTGGTGGAACAGTTGCTGGTAGCTGTCGAGCATGCGGTTCTGGTCCAGCAGCGGTTCGACGCTGACCCGGGTCTGCGCCGCGAGCCGTTCGCGCAAGCCGTTTTCAACGTGCATGCGGGTCATGGCGCGGCCCAGGGAGGCGGGGTCGTCGGGGTCGCAGAGCAAACCGTTGACGCCTTCCTTGATGATTTCCGGCAGGCCGCCGCGCTGGCTGGCGATCACCGGCACCGAGTGCGCGCAGGCCTCGACCGCGACCATGCCGAACGGCTCGTTCCAGATCGACGGCACCACCGACACGTCGATCTGCCGGTAGAAGCTTTCCGGCGACTGGTAGCCGACGAATTCGATGCGTGGCGAGTTGGCGACCTGCTTGAGCTCGGCTTCGTAATCGCTCTGCCCGCGGCCGGCGATCTGCAGCGTGGCCTCGAAGGGCAGTGCCTTGAACTGCTCGATCAGCCAGCGCAGGCCTTTCTGGTCCGACAGCGTGCCGATATAGCCGAAGCGAAGTGGCTCGGGCCGGGCCCAGGCGTCCTTGAAGAAACGCACGTTGCTTTCCTCGACGTCGGGGCTGCTGTTGTAGATGACGTGGGCCGAGGCGTTGCGGAAGTACTTGGCCGAGGTCATCTTGTCGAGCAGGAAGCGGCTGACACCGACCACGGCATCGACCTGCGCCGAGCGTTCGGCGTGGCCCTGGCGGAAATGCTTGCACAGGGTGCAGGGCGTGCTGCAGGCGGCGCCTTTCTTGAACATGTTGCTGCCGGGGCACAGCAGGTACATGTCGTGCAGCACCTGCACGATGGGAATACCGGCTTCGGAAATCTCGTCCCACACCGCCGCCGACCAGCCACTGAGGTTATGGCACACCACCAGGTCGATCTTCTGGTTGGTGAGCACTTCGCGCACGTACTGGCGCATGCCCGAGTTGTAGCGGTCGCGCAGGTGCCAGCCCAGGCGGGCGAGGGCGCCAGGGCGCTGCTCGCTGAAGTGCCAGTAGGTGTTGAGCAGCCCGGCACGGTATACCTTGATGCCGCGTACCAGGTTGAAATGCAGGCCCGGCTGTGGGCCGGTGGTCAGTACGGTGACGTCTTCGCCGCGCTGGTGCAGGCCTTCCACGGTGCGCTGCAGGACGATCTCGGCGCCGCCGCCAATGTGTGGCGAGTACAGGCTGTTCAGAAAGAGTAGATTCATAGGGGGTACGACTCGTGGATGCCCAATCGCCCGGATTCTCCGTCGCGAATGGCCTGTTCGATCAGGCTCAGGCGCTTGCTGGAACCGCTTCGTCGGGCGACGTAGCGCAACAGCAGCAGGAACACCGAGCGATTCAGGTTGTACTGCCAGGTCGACTGGGCCCACACGTGCTTGTCGAACCAGGCCTGGTTGCGCGCCGTGTAGTAGGCGCGCAGGTCAGAATTGCCGAGCAGGAAGCTTTCGTAGATGTTGTTGGTGCGCGACTTGATGTTCCACGAGTTTTCCAGGTCGTCGAGCAGCGCTTCGGTGACCACGAAAATCTGCCCGCCGGTGGCCGTGATGCGCCAGGTGTACTCGGTGTCGTCGGCATACAGCAGCAGTTCGCCCAGCGGCAGGCCGATGCGCTCGTACAGGCTGCGGTGCGCCAGCAGGCCGCCATAGGTGGTGAAGGGCACCTTGACCAGTGGCTGCTTGATGCGCCGCGGTGCCCGCGGTTTGCCCCAGGGCATCCGCCGCCACAGCTTGTAGGGCAGCTGGGCGATGTGAAAACCGAAGCAGCTGGAGCGCCATTGCACGGCGAAGCGCTCCGGTACGCCGGCCACCAGGTCGGCCTGGTGGTCGGGGCGAAAGCCCATCACCGCGGCCTTGCCCTTGCCCATCTGCCGTTCGCATTCGGCCAGGCGCAGGTGCAAGGCCTCGACGGCGCCAACGGTAGGGGCGTTGTCGTCGTCCATCAGCCAGATGTATTCGGCGCCCAGGGCCAGCGCCGCTTCGATGCCGACCCGGTAGCCGTTGGCCGAGCCAGTGTTGCTGGGCAGGTCGATGAGTTCGATCTGCTCGGGCCAGCTTTCCCGCAGCGAGGCCAGGTCAGCGGCAGAAGCGTTGTTGACGACAATGACCCGTTCGATCAGCCCGCACGCCAGCGAGCGATGTATCAGTGCGTTGAGGTAGCAGAGACGATTGCCATATGTCAGCGTCACTAGTGTGGTTCTTGCGGTCATCAAGCGTTCTCCTGGCTTCCCTGGGTACTGCGGCCCCGCTCCATCAGCAGGCGTGTGCAACCTGGCGTGTGAGTGCGCTGCGCGGCAGCACTACACGTTGTTCGCGTTGCATGAGGTTGAGCAGGATCACTGCGCGCTCCTCGCCATCGTTGCTCAGGAAAATCGCCTGCAGGTCACTGTCGCCGGCCTTCACCAGCACGCGCTCGCCGTGGCTGAAGGTGAGCTGCGCGGGCTGGGCGGCCACTTGCAGGCGCTGCTGGATCTGCGCGATCAGCGCATCGGGCACCTGGCACGGCATGCCGCCGAACGACACCACTCGTGCTACGCCGCGGGTCGAGCGGATCGGGTACCAGCTGTTGCTCAGGTCCATACGCAGGAACAGGTAGCCGGGAAACAGCGCCTCGTCGACTACACGCCGGCTCTTGCTGGCGGCGGGCTGGGCCTGCACCGGGCGGTAGCATTCGAACTGCTGGCGCAGCAGGTGCTCTTCGGCGCGGGCCTCTTGCCGCGGTTTGGTCTGGATCAGGTACCAGGTAGCGTTGCAGGCAAAATCACTCATGAGTACATCTCCATAAACGTAGGCTGGGCGGCAGTGGGCGCAGGCGTGTGGGCAGCGGCAGCGGCGGCGCGTGGCATCTCGACGGTGAAGGCGGGCAGCCATTGGCGTACCTGCTCCACCGGGTTGAACATCAGCACGTCGACGATCGACAGGTTGGCCACGAACGGGGCCTTCAATTGCGCGTAGGTCAGGGCTGACATGCGGTGGAACCGCAGCTCCAGACCGTGGCGCTGGAACAGCGAGTCCTCGTACAGGTCGAGGCCGCCAATCGGGTTGAGGAAGCGCTCCCCACCCAGCGTTTTCATGGTTTTGATGACGCGGTCCTGCTTGTCCTGGATCTCGCTGATGCCGAGGTCCGAGGCACGGTGAATAGGGGTGTCGATGTACAGGAAGGCACACAGCTCGCGGATGGAGAATTCCAGCGCGCGGGCCAGGTTGCGTTCCGGGTGCAGCACGATCTTTTCCAGCAACGGCATGACCGCGGCCTTGTAGGGCGCGCGGGAGTAGTTGAGCGCGAAGGTCTTGAGCAGCTTGCCCATGGCCTGGTCGATGTCATCGCTCAACTGCCGCTGGTTGATGTTCAGGCCGTGAACGTCCTTTTTCAGCGGCAGGCTGAACATCCAGGGTTGCCCGGCCGCCAACATCCTGTTGCGGTTGATCCAGCCGTCCTTGATGTACTGCAGGTCGTCGCCGAGCACGAAGGCGTCGGCGGTGGCGATCAGCTGGAAGTAACCCAGGTAGGGAAACCAGTACGGCTGCATCATGGCGATGGTTCTGCTCATCGGTAGCGTCCTTGGCCAGGGCCGGTGGGGCGGTGTTTACTTCTTGCTTGGGCTGTAGTCGTAGCCGTAGGCCGCACAGTCGTAATCGGCGGTGGAAGCCTTGCGGATGGTGGCGTTGAAGATCGCGCCCTTGATCAGCACGCCGTTCTGGCCCAGGCGGCGTTTCGAGGTTTCGATCTCCTTGACCGAGCTTTGCCCGAAGCGCGCCACCAGCAGCGTGGTGCCCGCCTGGCGGCCGACCAGCGAGGCATCGGTCACGGCCATGATCGGCGGGGTGTCGATGATCACCAGGTCATAGTCCGGCGCCAGTTCACGCAGCAGCTTGTTGAAGTTGTCGTGCATCAGCAGTTCGGACGGGTTCGGCGCGGCGAAACCGCAGGCGATCAGGTCGAGGTTCGGCACGCTGGTGGCGTTGATCACTTCGCGGTTGCTGAGGCGGTTGGCCAGGGCGTCGGACAGGCCATGGCTGGGCGACAGGCCGAACGACTTGTGCAGGTAGCCTTTGCGCATGTCGGCGTCGATCAGCAGCACCTTCTTGCCGGTCTGGGCAATGATCACCGCCAGGTTGCCGCACACGAACGATTTGCCCACGCCCGGGGTCGGGCTGGTGATCATCAGGATGTTGTTGCGCGCTTCGAGCATGGCGAAGTGCAAGCTGGTGCGCAGGCTGCGCAGCGACTCGACGGCGAGTTCGGTCGGCGCGGCGATGCTGAGCATCTTCGACTCGCCCGGGGTACGGCCCTTGCGGCTTTTCTTCAGGCGTTCCTGCTGGCGCGACAACGGCAGCGAGGCGTACACCGGCATGCCCAGGTTTTCGATGACCTCAGGGTTTTCCACGCCGCGGTAGAACGCTTGGCGCAGGAAGATGATGGCCACCGCGAGCACACCGCCGAGCAGCATGGCGATGGCGACGATCAGGGCGCGCATCGGCTTCACCGGCTGTTCGATGTTGACGTCGGCGTTGTCGATGATGCGCACGTTGCCGATGTTGCCGGCGCGGATGATGTCCTGCTCCTGGCTCTTGTTCAGCACCAGGGTGTAGGTCTGGCTGCTGACCTGCATGTCGCGGGTCAGGCGCAGCAGTTCCTGCTGGGTTTCCGGCAGGGCCTTGATCTTGTTCTGCAGGCCGGCCTTGAGGGTTTCGATCTGCGCGATCTGGCTGCTCAGGGCGATGGATGCAGGGTGCTGGCGGGTATACAGGCGGTCGAGGTCGGTACGCTTGAGGCGCAGTTCCGACAGCTGGGTGTCATAGGCCACCGACTGGTCGAGCACGGCCTTGGTTTCCAGGCTCACGTCCACCGAGCGGGTGCGCATCTGGAAGGCGTGCAGGGCGTCTTCGGCCTTCTCCAGTTCCTTGCGTACCAGCGGCAGTTGCGAGCGCAGGAATTCCAGGCGCTGGGCGGCTTCGGCCGAGCTGCGCTCGACGTTCTGGCGCACGTAGCGGCGGCTGACTTCATTGAGTACGCGCTTGGCCTGGATCGGGTCGGCGTCCTGGATGTTGAGGTAGACGATGCCCGAATCCTTGCCGGCCTCGGCCACTTTCAGCCGGTCCTGGTATTCCAGGGCGGTGGTCAGCTCGCGGTTCTTGGCCAGGCGGAACTCGGTGCCAGGGCGGGCGGCCAGGGTGGCCACTTCGATGGACACGCCATTGCCGCTGCTGACCTGGCCCACGGTGCCTTGCAGCAGGACCGCGCCAGTGCTGTCGGTCAGGGTGTAGGTATTGTCGGCGCCGGCGGTCAGCACGATGCGCTTGCCGAGCATTTCGTCAGGCACGTCGAGGGAGTACACGTCGAGCTTCTCGCCGCCCCAGGCGAACGCGCCGAGGCCGAACAGCGGCGCGGCCAGTGGCGCGGCGTCGGTCGCCTTGTACTGGCGCGACATCCATTGCCCGAACACCGGGAAGTAGCGTGGGCGTTCGACGATGTCGAGCTTGAGGTCGGATACCACCTTGCCCAGCACGGTACGGGACTTGATCAGTTCGATCTCGGTAACGGCTTCCGAGACCGACGTCGGTTTGCTGCTGACCTGCGGGGTAGCATCGAGGCCGACCTTCTTGGGTTCGATCTGGATCATCGCGCTGGCTTGGTAAATAGGCGTCGCCAATACTGCGTAGACCAGCCCGAGCACGGTAAATACGCCGACGATAGAGGCGATCATGCCCTTATGGTCGAACAGGGTGCGCAGGATGGTTGCCATGTCGACCTGAGTATCCTGGTAGTAATCGACATTGGAACGGCTCATTGCTGTCATTTGTTTTGCTCCTCGTGACTCAGATGTGGCAACCAGTCATCGACGCAGCGCGAGAGATGATCGTAGGTCTGTTGAAACGCCTTCCTGGGGCGCCGAAACGGATCGGCGATTTCCAGGTCTTTCTGCCATTTGCCAATCAGAAAACTCTTGCCGCGAACTTCCGGGGCGATCTTCACCACTTCCTGCATTTGCTCCTGATCCATCAGCAGGATCAGCTCGGCCCAATGCAGCAGGTCGGGATCGACCTGCCGAGCCTGGTGCTTCTTGAACGGCACCTTGGCGTCGCGTAACACCGCCTGGGCATCGGGCTCCATGTCCTTGCCGATGCAGCGGTGTGCGTGCAGGCCGGCGGACAGCACCTGCACGGTCGAGCGTTCGCGCAGCAGCGCCGCTGCCATGGGGCTGCGGCAGATGTTGCCGACGCACAGAACCAAAACCTTGCTGAACATGGCGCACTACCCTCGTGAAACGGTCAGGCGCTTGAACAGGTTGGCGCTGACGTTGCGGGCCACCAGCAGCAGGGCGTTGAGCTTCTGCAGCGGCGAGATCGCCGACAGCGAAAGGCCGAACACCTGCACCAGGTAGTACTCGTACAGCGGCTGGTCACCCTGCTTCTGGTAGTAGTTGGCCAGGCACGAATAGGTTTGCAGCGACATGTGCAATTTCTGCTTGCCGGCGCGCATCGAGAACATGCCGCCGTTGTGCACGCGGTAGGCGCCGGGGGCGATCTCGGGCATGTACTTGCCCTTGCCGTGGGCGCCGAGCATCGACCACCAGCACACGTCCAGCAGCGGCGCCTGTTCCAGCTCGCGGGGCAGTTCGTGCAGCACGTTGCGAAAGCAGGTGGTGAGGGTGGAGATGCGCCGGCCGCGCAGCAGGTCCATGCGGCTGGCGTCCCGTTGCCACTCGGCGCTCAGCTGTACGCCGTGGGCGCCGCTTTCATCGGTGATCAGCGCGTCGTGGTAGGTGATCACGTAGTCGGGGTTGGCTTCGAGGAAGTCCACCTGCTTCTGCAGCTTGAGCGGGTCGGTCCAGTAGTCGTCGCCGTCGCAGTAGGCCAGGTACTTGCCCAGGGCCCGGTTGAACAGGTCGGGGAAGAACAGCTTGCCCTGCTGGTACTGGTTCTGGCTGTGGAAGATCGGCCGAATGATGTTCGGATAACGCTGCGCGTAGTCGGCGATGATCGCCGTGGTGCCGTCGCTGGACGCGTCGTCGTTGACCAGAATCTCGAAGGCGAAGCGAGTTTCCTGGGCCAGGAAGCTGTCCAGCGTCTGGGCGATGTACGCCTGCTGGTTGTAGGCCGGGCAGAGGATGCTCAGCAGGGGGCCATGGGCCGGTTCCCAGTCGCGGCGAATCGCTTGTTCGGTTCTGATACTCATTGTCCGACGCTCGGTTTGCTCAACAAAAGAAGGATTTTCGTGGCCAGTGGCTTGTAGCTGCCGGCCACCAGCACCAGGGTCAGGCAGCCGCTGACCGCCAGGCCCAGGAGAATGGTCACGCGGTCTTCGCCGGCGATGGCGCGAAACAGGGGCTCGGTCAGCAGGGCGCCGGCGGCGGTCATCACGCTGATGCGCAGGATGTCGTGCAGCCAGGTGCCATGGATGTCGCGCGCCAGGTTGTGGTGGACGATCTGCGGCCAGATGGCGAACGACACCAGGCGCAGCAGGAACCAGGCGACTGCGGCGCCCAGGGCGCCCTTGAACTGCACTGCGAAGAACATCACCGGGACGGTGATCACCGCCGAGGCGATGGTGTACCAGACGTGCAAACGGAACTGGCCGTGGGCGTACTGCAGGTGGTACTGGAAGGCACTTACCGACATGATCGCCGTGCCCAGCGCGTACCACACCAGGATCGGCTTGCACCAGGCGGCGGCTTCACGGTCGCCGCTCCAGGCGTAGATCAGATCGCCGGAGTGCAGGGCGATGATCGCCGCCAGCGGAAACAGAAAGGTGCAGGCCAGGCGGCTGGCGGCCAGATACAGCAGCTGCATGTCGTGCTCGCGGCCCTCGGCCATCAGCACGGTCATGCGTGGCAGCAGGGTCTGCACCATGGGGTTGATCAGCATCAGGATGCCGGTGGTCATCAGCGCCACCAGCGAGAAGTAACCGTATTCGGCCAGCGGCAGTTGCTCGGACAGCAGCATCTTGTCCAGCTGGGTGAGGATGATCCACAGAATCGAGGTGCCGCTGATGCTCAACGCGAAGGGCACGATCGGCTTCACCAGCGCCCAGTTGAAACCGCTGAACCAGCGCGGCGTCGGCAGCCGGGCGTAGGCCTTGTAGGCGAAGATCAAGGTTTCGATCACCGCCACCACCAGCTGGAATTCGAAGAACACCAGGGCGTCCTGGGAGACCTTGGCCACCAGCACCAGGCCCCCGAAGTAGCGCAGGGTGGCAATCACCACGTTGGCACCGTTGAGCCAGGCGTGCATTTCCAGGCCCTGCAGGCCGCTTTTGTAGAGGGTGGCGTAGAGGCGCAGCGCAACCATCAGGCCCATCAGGCCGATGCACTTGACCAGGGTGTTGACGTCCAGGTCCTGGGCGTTGAGCCAATGCGACGCCAGCCAAGGGCTGAGCAGGTAGACCACACCGCAGGTGACCAGGGTCATGGGCAGAAACATCAGCTCGAACGAGCGCATCAGCCAGCCACCGTCACGGCTGCCATCCTCGGCGGCCTGGCTCTGGTGGTGGGCGATCTGCCGCACCAGGGAAGGTGACAGCCCGACGTCGAGCAGCATCAACCAGGCTTGCAGCACGGCATAAAAGCCGATCAGGCCGTACACCTCGGCACCGAGGTGGCCGAGGTAGAAGGGCATGATCAGGATGCCGACCAGCAGCGTGTACGCCTGGCCCGCATAGCTGAGCAAGGTGTTCTGGACGACTGAAAGCTTTTTGCTCATGGGCACTACCTGAATCGTCCGTTATACAACTTTGGCCAACGCGGCCGCCTGGGCAAGGGTGGTGTCGTTTTCGCAGAGCAAGGTGTCGATGATCCGGTCCTGGACCTCGCGGCCCAGGCCCGGGTAGATCGGCAGGCACAGGATGCGTTGGCTCAGGGCCTGGGAGTGCTGCTGCGGGCTTTGCGGCTGCAGGTAATCGACGGTGTCGAGCGACGGGTAGAAGTAGCGGCGCGGGTTGATGTCGTGGGCCTGCAAGGCGGCGCGGGCGCTGAGCATGTGGGCGTTGTCACGCAGCGCCACGGGGAAGTAGCTGTGGTTCAGCTCGCTGTCCTCGCTGGCTTGCTGCAGGTCCATGTAGCCGCCCAGGGCCTGGGTGTAGTGGTGGGCGATTTCGGCGCGCTGCTCGAGAATCAGGTGGATGTCGTCGAGGATGCACAGGCCCATGGCGGCGGAGAATTCGTTGAGCTTGGCGTTGATGCCCAGGCCTTCGATGGTTTCGAAGTCGGCGATGCCGAAGTTGCCCAGCAGCCGCGCGCGCTCGGCGACGTCGGCGTCGTTGGTGACGATCGCGCCGCCTTCGATGGTGTGGAACAGCTTGGTGGCATGGAAGCTCAGGGTGCTGGCGTCACCCCAGTTGAGCACCGATTCGCCGGCGTGTTTGGCGCCGAAGGCATGGGCGCCGTCGTAGATGGTCTTGAGGTGGTGCTTGCCGGCGATCTGCTGGATGCGCTTGACGTCACAGGGGTTGCCGAACACGTGGGTGGCGACGATGGCGCGGGTGTCTTCGCAAAGGTTGGGGACGATCTGCTCGGGGTCGAGGTTCCAGGTGTGGGGGTCGATGTCGGCGAACACCGGGCGAATATTTTCCCACTGCAGGGTGCTGCTGGTGGCGATGAAGCTGAAGGGCGTGGTGATGGCGCTGCCTTCGACGCCCAGCGCGCGGTAGGCGATCTGTAGGGCCAGGGTGCCATTGTTGGTGAGAATCAGGTGGCGCACGCCGAGGAATTCCTTGAGCCGCTCTTCCAGTTCGCAGCTCAGGGGGCCGTGGTTGGTGAGCCAGCGCGAGGCGTAGATCGAATCCACGTAGGCTTTGAATTTCTTGATGTTGCCCATGTAGCTCTTGGTGACGTTGATCATGGAACCGTCCTCGTGCATGCCGTTGCGTCGCGGTGGGGGTCAGGAAACAGTGGTTTTGGTTCGGGCCACTGCCTTTCGCGCCCGGTGCTGGTTCAGTTTCAGGATCCAGCGGGTGGCCAGGCTGCCGGCGTGGGGGTCGCCGTAGTGCATCAGCGCGGTGGCGCGGCAGAACTGCGGGCTGCAGGGCTCGTTGGCGTGCAGCGAGCGGTAGCCCCAGAACAGGTAGACGTTGCCGGGCACGATGCGCAGGGTGGTGGGCTTGGCCCAGCCACGCTCGATGGCCCAGGTCAGCAGGCGGCGGCTGAACTTGTTCTGCAGCACGGCCTTTTCGATGATGTTGAACAGCACGCTGCCGCGCACTGTGCGCAGGTTGGGAAACATCACCAGGTCGCCGCGCTGCTCGCCTTCGGTGGGCGTAAAGATGGGGATGAGCACGGTGATCAGGGTGGCGTCGTAGTGGAAGGCGTTGGATTCGCGCTGGCCGGTGCCGCCCTGTACGCAGCGCAGCACCGGAAACACCTGGCGACTGGCCGGCAGGGTGCCAGTGGCCAGGCGGTGGACGCGGGCCAGGCTGCTGATGAAGGCGCTGGATTTGCCCAGGGTCGCCAGGGCGCTGCCTTCCAGTGCCTGGTAGCCGTGGTAGGCGAAATACTGGTTGCCGTGGTTGGCGGCCTGGGAGCTGACGTAGTCGCGCAGGTCAGCCAGTGCCTCGGCGCTCAGGGCGCCTTCGAGCATGGCGTGGCCCTGGGTATTCATGTCATCGACCACACGCTGGGCGGTGGCTTCATCAATACTCAATAAGTGCGACATGGTCATAACGACTCTCTTTGTTAATTGAAATGAAAGCTCAGGTATTCCGTGACACCAAGTTCAACTTTTCAATCGGCAAAGCTACCGCCCGGTTTAAACTTTTAAACCTCGGTGCACTTCAGGCTTTAATTATTTTTGTCGCGCCACGCTACCGCCACTATTGCTGTTTTAAGACAGCAACTAATCAAATAGGCAAATCTCTCCCGCACGCCCGGAAATTCCGGGAATCAATAAGGCGCGAGCAGAGCGCTGCAAAGTTGTTAAGGCTTGATGACGTTTCGACGATCCGCCAGGTTCTGACGACCTGGCTGCGGCCACAGGTTTCGCTGCGGTTGGAGGATATATCGGCCTGTCAGGGGTGGGCTGTCAATCGCTTTCGTCAAAAAAAATGTCATGGCAATCGATGAAGGGTGAAAACTTCGTTAAGTCATTGATTTTAAAGATGTTGAAAAGTTGACGCTGGCAACGCGTTGGTTTTTTGAGGGGGATAGTGGCGATTTGGTTGTTTTTCCGCCATTGATGCGCTCAAGGCCCCGTAATTAGCGGGTTTGCCTTGCTTTTGCGGGGCTTCCAGCAGGGCTTTTTCACCGAAATGGTACGAACTTTCTGTCGCCAAAATATCGCCGCGTTCAGTTTTGGTGCATGCCCGTGGCGAAATATTGACTAATCCTGCGCTGGATTGACGTAAAAGCCTGGACGCAAATCATCCAGATAGCGGTTCAGTTTCCGGGAGGCGCTGTCGGCCTCGCGGTCCAGGTCTGCGAGGAGCAAGGCCTCGGCGCCGTCTGCGCGGGCCAGCACGGTGCCGTCGGCGGCGCACACGCTGCTCAGGCCGAAATAGGCGATGTCGCCTTCGGTGCCGCAGTAGTTGGCGTAGGCCAGGCTGCACTGGTTCTCGAAGGCGCGGCTACGCACGGTGACCTCGCCGATGAACTGGAACGGCACCATATTGGCGGTGGGCACCAGGATCAGCTCGGCGCCGCCGAGGGCTAGCTGGCGGGTGTTCTCGGGGAATTCGAGGTCGTAGCAGATGAGCATGGCCACCGCCCAGCCGTCCAGCTCGACCACGGCGCAGGGGGTGTCGCCGGGGCTGAACATGCTGCGGTCGAGCTCGCCGAACAGGTGAGTCTTGCGGTAGTTGCACAGCGCCTGGCCGTGGCGGTCGATCAATTGCACGGCGTTGAACAGGCGGCCGTCGGCGCCCCGCTCCGGGTAGCCATAGAGGATGGCCAGGCCATGCTGGCGGGCCAGTTCAGCCACGCGCAGGGCGCTGGGGCCGAGGGCCGGCTCGGCGAGGCGCGCCACCGCTGCGGCGCCGATGTTGTAGCCGCTGAGGAACATTTCCGGGCACACCAGCAGCTGCGCGCCGGCGGCGGCGGCCAGCTCGGCCTGCCGGGCCAGGCGCTGCAGGTTGGCCTCGATGTCGAGGGGCAGGGGCGGGCACTGGTACAGGGCGAGGCGCATGGGGAGGGTCCTTGTGGGTCAGTCGGGCAGGGCGATGGGGCCGATTTCGTCGAATACATCGCCTGGGCCGGGGTTGCTGGCGTGGGAGTGGCCACCGAAGTGTTTCATGATTCCCCACACGGCGTTCAGCGAAGTCTGCACTGCGCCTTCGACCCAGGCCGGGGTCCAGGATACGTCGTCGCCGGCGATGAAGATGCCGCGGTGCTCGTCGGCCATGTTCTGCTGCATGAAATGCCCGTACATGCGCTGGTTATAGCGGTAGTGCCCGGGCAGTGCGCCCTTGAAGGCGCCGAGGAAGTGCGGGTCGGCCTCCCAGGACACGGTGATCGGATCGCCGATGATGCGCCCGGCGATATCGACCTTGGGGTAGATCTTCTTCAGGGCGTCCAGGGCCAGCTTGACGCGCTTTTCCACGGGGTGGGGGAGCATTTTCAGGGCATCGCTCATCCATGAGTAGGACAGGCAGATGACGCCGGGCTTGTCGTCGCCGTTGTCGAACAGGTAGGTGCCGCGCGTCAGGCGGTCGGTGAGGGTCATGCTCATCAGGTCGCGGCCGGTTTCCGGGTCCTTGTCCTTCCAGAACGGCCGGTCGACCATCACGAAGGTCTTGGACGACTGCATATAGCGGGTGCGGTCCAGGGCCATCCACATCTTCTGTGAGAACAGCGATTCCTCGACGTCGATCTGGGTGGTCAGCAGCCAGCTCTGGCAGGTGACCAGCACCGCGGCGTACTGGCGCTCGTCGCCCCAGTTGTCGGTGACGGTGAATTGACCGTCGGCGGCGCGGGCGATCTTCTTCACGCCGCTGCGCGGGGCGCCGCGGTGCAGGCCGCTGAGGCTGGTGCCGGCGGGCCAGTGGGCGCAACGCTCGGGCACATGGCGCCAGATGCCCAGGGGCACCTGCTCGACACCGCCGACGACCAGATGCTGGTGGTCGTCGCAGTTGGTCATCACCACGCGGAAGATTTCCAGCATCGAGTTGGGGAAATCCGAGTCCCAGCCGCCCGTGCCGAAGCCGACCTGGCCGAATACTTCGCGGTGCAGGAACGACAGCTTGGCGAAGGCCTTGGAGGTGGCGACGAAGTCATAGAAGGTGCGGTCGTCCCACAGCGGTACCAGCGTGTTCCACAGTTCCTTGAGGCGCGGTACGTCGCGGTCGCGGATGGCCTGCTGAATATCGCCGAAGCGGGCGCCGGCTTCCAGGGCGTCGGCCCAGGCGTCGGCCACTTCCTGGAACAGCGCGGGCAGGTCCGCCAGTTTTTCGGCGTAGTAGGTCTGGCCTTCTAGGTCGATGACGGTGCTTCCCGAGGCCGCCGTCAGTGGGTTGGGGAAGGGTTTGGTCTCCAGCCCGAGCTTGTCGACGTAGTGGTAGAAGGCGGTGGACGACACCGGGAAGCGCATGCCACCCAGCTCGGCGATCACCCCTTGGGCGCCCTCGAAGGCCTGGGAGCGCAAGCGCCCGCCCATCTTCGATGCCTCGTAGACTACGGGCTTGAGGCCCAGCTTCATCAATTCATAGGCCGCGACCAGCCCGGCGATACCGGCGCCGACGATGGCCACTTCAGCGCCATGGTGCTCGCTGGGAATGCTGCCCAGGCCGTCGGGGTGCTCGATCCAGTCGTCGAAGGCGAAGGGGAAGTCCGGACCGTAGACCGTGATGGGCTTCTTGCCGTCGGCAGGGTGGCGGTTCGGTTTGAGCATGGCGGCCTCGCGCGATCGGGCTGGTGATGGGGAGTATAGAAGGTGCTGGAGAGGTATTTTAGGGAGGGTGCGAGACGATATTAAGACGCAGAGTTGTGGCGTTTTGCTGTGGTTATGGTCGTTTTGTTGGCTTTGGTTGTCACTTTGTATGATATTCGTGAATATCGCACCGCCAAGCTCGCAGCCAAGGCCGCTCCTACCCGGACCGTGCCAGGCGCCTGATTTCGGGAGCCTGATGATCGCGACCCCGTGCACAATCGGAAACCGCCATCGCAGGCTGGGTTTGGAACGCGGTCGCGGTAGGAGCGGCCTTGGCTGCGAGCTCTTGACCTTAAAGGGCGGTACCGCGGTCGACCTTGTTGCTGAGGATGATCGAGGTCGTGGTCTTCTCCACACCGTCCAGACTGCCGATCTGATCCAGCAATTCGTCCAGTTGCTCGGGCGATTCGCTGCGCAGCCACGCCACATAGTCGAATTCGCCGCTCACGGCGCACAGTTGCTGGACCTGGGCCATGCTCGCCAGACGTTTCACCACTTCCTTGCCGGAACGTGGCTGCACGGTGATGCCCACATAGGCCTGCAGGCCGCCGTCTACCAGGCGCTGGCTGAGCCGCACGCCGTAGCCGGTGATGGCGCCGCTGCTTTCCAGCCGCGCCAGCCGGGCGGTCACGGTGGTGCGGGCGATGCCGAGCTTGCGCGCCAATACGGCGATGCTTTCCCGGGCATTGACCTGCAGGGCGGCAATCAATTGGCGGTCGATGCCATCGAGGTGAGGCGGTTGCGGTGCGTTCATGGGTGGCTCGGCAAAGGGAAAAAGCCCGCCCAAGGTACCGTTTTGCGCCGGGATATCAACACTTCGAGCGGTTTTTCCCCACCGATGGCTGGCGCCTGAGCCTTTATAGGATTTTTTGACGCCGCCTAATGGCGTTGCGCTATTTATTATTCCTTTCTGGCGTCAAAGCATCGCCGAGCGGCCGCACTTGAATTAATTTAATTGAAGTTGTTTTTTTTAAATTCTCGCTATAGTCCCGTGCAATACACAGGAGTCAATAACTATGGCGAGTGTTCAAGAGAAAGTTGTCGCGGTCTTGCCCCCCTTAGTTGTCGATCTGGACGGGACCCTGCTGCGCTCCGATTTACTTCTGGAAACAGCAATGGCCTTCGTTCGGACTCGGCCCCTGCAAAGTTATAAAGTGCTGGGTTGGTTACTCCAGGGCAAAACCGCCCTCAAGGAAGGCCTGGCCCTGGCCACCGAGCTGGACGTCAGCGTGCTGCCCTACGACCCCGTGGTGCTTGAGCGCATCGCCGCCGGCCGCGCCGAAGGCCGCCTGATCGTGCTCGCCACCGCCAGCCACCACAGCCTCGCCGAACGCATCGCCGAGCACCTCGGGGTGTTCGACGAGGTCTACGCCAGCGACGCCAAGCGCAACCTCAGCGCGCACCGCAAGCGCGAGTTGCTGGTGGCCAGCTACGGCGAAGGCGGCTTCGACTACATGGGCAACTCCCAGGACGACCTGCCCATCTGGGAGGCATCGCGCCAGGCCATCGTGGTCAACCCGGAGACCGGCGTGGAAAGCCGCGCCAAGGCCTACGGCAACGTCGACGAGGTGATCCGCTCCAACCCCGCCGGGATCAAGGTGTGGCTCAAGGCACTGCGCATCCACCAGTGGATGAAGAACGCACTGATCTTCGTGCCGCTGCTGGCGGCCCACCAGCTCAACCGCCCGGACCAGATCCTCAACGGCGTATTGGCCTTCCTGTTCTTCGGCCTGTGCGCGTCCAGCGTGTACCTGCTCAACGACCTGCTCGACCTCGCCGACGACCGCCACCACAAGAGCAAATGCCGGCGCCCGTTCGCCAGTGGCCAGTTGTCGATACGCTCGGGGCTGATCGTGGTGCCGCTGCTGCTGATCGCCGCTTTCACCGGCGCGGCGCTGCTGTTGCCCTGGCAGTTCAGTGCCGTGCTGGGCGCCTACTATGTGCTCACCCTCGGCTACTCGCTGTACCTGAAACGGCAGATGACCTTCGACGTGATCGCCCTGGCCATGCTCTACACCGCGCGCATCATCGCCGGCGTGGCGGCCTTCAGCGTACCGCTGACGTTCTGGATCCTGGCGTTCTCGATGTTCATGTTCCTCAGCCTGGCGCTGGTCAAGCGCTACGCCGAACTGCGCGATGCCCGCGCCCGTGATGCCCTCGGCCAAACCCGCGGCCGCGGCTACTTCCCCGGCGACCTGGACATGATCGCTTCGCTGGGCGCGTCGTCTGGCTACCTGGCGGTGATGGTGCTGGCGCTGTACATCCACGACACCACTACCGCCGCACTCTACACCTTGCCCCACGTGATCTGGCTGGCGTGCCCGATGCTGCTGTTCTGGATCACCCGGGTGTGGATGCTCACCCACCGCGGCCTGATGAACGACGACCCGGTGGTGTTCGCTATCCGTGACCGCATCAGCCAGGTGATCGGCGCCATGCTGTGCGTCGTGTTCTGGATCGCAGCATGAGCGACCCTCTGTATTCCTGGGGCCGCTTCCCGCTGTTGCCGCAGCACGGCAATGCCTGCGCCTGGCGCGATGAGCTGCCCGCGCACATCGAGCGCGTGGTGGCCAGCCACCGCATGACCCTGCCCTATGGCAATGGCCGCAGCTACGGCGACAGTTGCCTGGCCGAAAGCGATGAGGTGCTGCAGATGCGCTCGCTGGATCGCTTGATCGAAGCCGACTGGGACCAGGGCGTGCTGGTGCTGGAGGCCGGCATGACCCTAGCCGAGGTGCTGGCGCTGGCGATCCCCCGCGGCTGGTTCCTGCCGGTAACGCCGGGCACCCAGTTCGCCACGGTGGGCGGCGCCATCGCCAACGATGTGCATGGCAAGAACCACCACCGCCGCGGCACCTTTGGCCAGCACGTCGTGGCCTTCGGGCTGCTGCGCCATGGCGAGGCGCCGCTGCAATGCTCGCCTGACGAGAACGCCGAACTGTTCGCCGCCACCATCGGTGGCCTGGGCCTGACCGGCCTGGTGAGCTGGGCGAAGATCCGCCTGATGCCCATCCACGCCAGCCAGATCGACACCACCGTGGTGCGCTTCGCCAACCTCGACGAATTCTTCAGCCTGTCCACCGAACTGGACGCCGCCCACGAATACAGCGTGGCCTGGATCGACTGCCTGGCCAAGGGCAAGGACACCGGCCGCGGCGTGTTCATCGTCGGCGACCACGCCCGCTACGGTTCGCTGGAGGTGAACCCGCGCAAGCGCCTGCAGATACCCCTGACGCCGCCGGTGTCGCTGATCAACAACCTCTCGTTGCGGGCTTTCAATTCGCTGTACTGGCGCTTGCACCCGCAACAACGCACGCAGAAGCGCAGCCGCTACGAGCCGTTCTTCTACCCCTTGGACCGCGTGCTGCACTGGAACCGCATCTATGGCCGCAAGGGCTTTCAGCAGTACCAGTGCGTGATTCCCGATGCCAACGCCCAGGCCGGCATGGCCGAGTTGCTGCGCGCCATCGCCGACGCCGGCCAGGGCTCGTTCCTGGCGGTGCTCAAGCGCTGCGGTGATGCGCTATCGCCGGGGCTGCTGTCGTTCCCGATTCCCGGCACCTCGCTGGCACTGGATTTTCCCCAATCCACCGAGCTTGAACAGCGCCTGTTCCCGCGCCTGGATGCCATCGTTCGCCAAGCTGGCGGGCGCTTGTATCCGGCCAAGGATGCGCACATGAGCGGCAGTGATTTTCGTCAGGCCTACCCGACGTGGGAGCGCCTCGAGGCGCTGCGCGACCCCACGCTGATGTCCCGTTTCTGGAGAAGAGTCATCTTATGAAAAAGGTCCTGATCATCGGCGCCACCTCGTCCATCGCCGCGTCCTGCGCGCGCCTCTGGGCCGCCGAGGGAAGCGAGTTTTTCCTCGTCGCGCGCAGTGCCGACAAGCTCCAGCAAACCGTCGCCGACCTGCAAGGGCGCGGCGCCAAGGCCGTGCATCAACACCTGATGGACGCCACCGATTACAGCGCCCATCCACAGATGCTGGCTGACTGCATGGCTGCCATGGGGCAGATCGACATCGCCCTGGTGGCCCACGGCACGCTGCCAGACCAGGCCGCTTGCGAGCGCGACGTGAATATCGCGCTGCAGGAATTCGCCAACAACGGCACCTCGGTGATCGCCCTGCTGACGCTGCTCGCCAACCAGCTGGAAACCCAGCGGTGCGGCACCCTGGCGGTGATTTCCTCGGTGGCCGGCGACCGTGGGCGCCAATCCAACTACCTGTACGGCACCGCCAAGGCTGCGGTCTCGACCTTCTGTGAAGGCCTGCGCGCGCGGCTGTTCAAAGTGGGTGTGCACGTGATCACCATCAAGCCGGGCTTCGTCGATACGCCCATGACCCAGGGCTTGCCGTTGCCGGCGTTGCTGGTGGCCCGACCAGCGGAAGTGGCCAAGCGTATCGTCGGCGGCGTCGCCAACAAGGTCGCCACTTTGTACACCCCCGGTTTCTGGGCGCTGATCATGCTGATCATCCGCGCCATCCCGCAACCTGTGTTCAAGAGGCTGAAATTATGACCCAGAGTTTGCAACTGTCGGGCTGGGGCTTTCGCGCCGTGGTGTTGTCGGTCGTGGGCTCTGCGATTGGTTATCTCGCGTTCTCCTTGTGGGGCGGCTGGGCCGCCGTCAGCGCGGCGGTGGTGAAGGTGGGCTTGAGCGGTATCGTCATTGCCCTGCTGATGTCATCGCTCAATTACCTGCTGCGCTTCGGGCGCTGGCAGGTGTACCTCTCCGCCATGGGCCATCACGTGCCTTGGCGCTCCAGCCTGCGCATCTACCTCGCCGGCTTCGCCCTCACCACCACCCCGGGCAAGGCCGGTGAAGCCTTGCGCGGTGTGCTGCTCAAGGGCTGGGGCGTGCCCTACCCGAAAAGCTTCGCGGCGTTCTTCAGCGAGCGCCTGTCGGACCTGTTCGCGGTGGTGCTGCTGACCTTGTTCGGCCTGACCCTGTACCCCGAAGCGCGCACGATGATTTTCATCGGCGTGGGCCTGGTGCTGGTCGGCTTCCTGGTGCTTTCGCAACGGCTGCTGCTGGAGTGGATCGCCAGCCTGTTGCCGGCCGGCGAGGGCAAGCTGCCGCGCATGATGCGCCACCTGATTGAAATACTGATCGAGGCGCAGCGCTGCCATCGCCTGGGCATCCTGATTGGCGTCACTTGCTTGAGCGTGGTTGCCTGGAGTTCCGAGGCCATCGCCTTTCACTGGATCCTGCAATGGATGGGCGCCGACGTGCCGCTGGCCTTCGCGGTGTTCGTGTATGCCCTGGCGATGCTGGCGGGGGCGATCAGCTTCATGCCCGGCGGCCTGGGCGGCGCCGAGGCGGTGATGGTCGCGCTGCTGATGTGGAAAGGCATGGCCGGCGCCGATGCGGTGGCGGCAACGGTACTGATTCGCCTGGCCACCCTGTGGTTCGCGGTCGCGCTGGGGGCGTTGATGCTGGTGCGGTTCAAGGGCGGCCCGCAGTTGCAAGAATCCAGACTATGAATCGATTGAAGGAGGCCGTGATGGTCCAGAGAGATGTCAGGTATTTTTCGGGCCCCGTGCCCTTGTTGTTGCTGGCAGCAGTGATTCTCGCAAGCTTCCTGGCGTCCAGTGGGCCAATCCAGTGGATGGACAACGGCATGTTCCTCGCCGACGCCACCACCGGGCATTTCTTTGCCCAGTCGCTGGGGCCGCTGGACCACCCGCTGTATCAGTTCTTCAGCACGGGCCTGTACCAACTGTTTCACTCTTCGCAACTGCTGAGCCTGATGAACTCCATGCTGCTGATTCCCATCGCCGGGTCGATCTACTGGCTCAGCCGCAGCGTCGGCGCTACTCGCAACCTGGCGCTGCTGGCGGCGGCGGCGACCATCACCGCCCATGCGGTGTTCTGGATTTCCACCAAGGCCGAGGTGTACATCTTCCATATGCTGTTCGTGCTGCTGGCTTACGCCGTGGGCTTCGACCAGCGTTTGAAAATGGGGGACTACACCCGGCTCGGCCTGATCGGCCTGCTCACCGGCCTGGCCGGCAGCGTGCACCAGCTGACCTTCATTGTGCTGCTGCCGTTGTACGCGCACCTGCTGCTGCAATACCGCCTGCGCACGCTGATGACCATTCCGGCGTTCGCCGTCGGCTTCTTCAGCGCCTACCCGGGCATCCTCAACGACCTGCATGCGGGCATGAACCTTGAGCAGATCTTCCGCCACTACCTCACCGGCGCGTCACCCCACAAAGTCGACGTGAACTGGGAAGGCAGCATGTTCCGCTTCGACGAGATGTGGCACGAGAAGAACTCGGTGATGATCCTGCTGCTGTCGCTGATGGGCCCGCAACTGCTCGGCCTGGTGATCATGCCCAAGGACAGCAAGCAGCGCATCCTGTGGGCCGCCTTGCTGCTGAACTGCCTGTTCGCCCTGCCTTACAACGTGACGGATCGCTTCACCTTCTTCCTGCCAGGCGTGGCCTTCGCCGCCATCCTCGGGGTGATGCGCTTCAAGGAACTGCTGCCCCAGAGCCGCGGCGGCGCAAGCCTGCTCAACCTGTCGGTGTTTACCTGCCCAACGGTGCTGTTGCTGGCCTGGGTGGCGTACGACGCCGGGGTGGTCAAGCTGCCGGTGCATACCGAGGCGCTGCCGTACCGCAACGATATCCACTACTTCATGGTGCCCTACCTGCGTGATCGTTCGGCCCAGCAATTCGTGGAGCAGTACGAAGTGACGGCACCCGCCGGCGCCATGATCGTCTCCGACTGGACGCCTTCCGGTGCCTTGCGCTCGGCGCAGGCGGCGGGGAGGTTGCAGGGGCGTACGCTGGTGTCATGCGAGACCAACGACGACATGAGCGGCTACGTGCATGGCGCCGGGGCCTTTTTGCCGCGTACCAGCTACTGCGAGAAGGTGCTGGCCAAGTACGCGCTGGACAAGCGCGAGGTGGGGTTCCAGTTGCAGGACAAGGATAAGCCGGTGGTGGTGCAGGTGCCTTGAGAGCCCATGCCAAACTCGCAGGCATCCCTGGCTTGCAAGGGCGCCACGGTCCAATTGCAGGTCAACGATAAGCCGGTGGTGGTGCAGGTGCCTTGAGAGCCCATCCAAACTCGCAGGCATCCCTTGCTTCCAAGGGCGCCGCGGTCCTTGTTGGAGCGGGCGATGCCCGCGAGCTTGGCGGCAGCAAAAGCACCACGGCACCTCGGGCAATCACTCCATGGCAAGCCCATAGCGAGTGCTACGCCCGCCGCCCGGCAGCCGCACCAGGCACCCTTTCGCCAGCAAGTCGGCCAAGTGCCGCGTAGCAGTAGCCTTGGACACCTTGGCCACCGCCTGGTACTGGCTGGCACTGATCCCTTCTTCAAACCCCTTCGGTCCACCATTGAGCAAACGGTTGAGTACTTTCGTCTGCTCGGCGCTCAAGCCGTGGGCGCGATGGCGCTGCCAGAAACGCGCCTTGGCCAGCAGCCGATTGATACGGGCCAGGGCTTGTTCCAGGCTATCGAGCAGGGTGCGCAGGAACCACTCCAGCCAAGCGGTGATATCCAGCGTAGCGCGCTGGCTGCTCTCCAGAATGCGGTAATAGCCCTGGCGGTCGGCGAGGATGCTGGCCGACATGGCGTAGAAGCGGATCGCCTGCGGGTCAGCCTGGGTCAGCGCCAGGTCGGTGATGGCCCGGGTCAGGCGGCCATTGCCATCGTCGAAGGGGTGTAGGGTGACGAACCAGAAGTGGGCGATGCCGGCCCGTAGTAATGGGTCGAGATCAGCGTCTTCGCGAGATTGGGCGAACCAGTCGAGGAATTCTCGTAACTGTTTATCGAGGCCTTCCCGGGGCGGCGCTTCGAAGTGCACCTTCGGCCTGTCCAACCGCCCGGATACCACTTGCATAGGCTCGCTACCGCGCAGTGTGCCAACGCGGATGCCGTGGGCCGAGAGAGCAGCCTCTGCAGGAAACAGCAATTGATGCCAATGCATCAGCCGGTCGAGGCTCAGCTGCAGGTCGGGTTGCCGCGTGGCCTCAAGCATGAGTTCGGCCATGCTTTCACTGCGCTCGCTCACGGTGCCCGCGTCTTCCAGGCCCAGCCGGCGGGCGAGGGACGAGCGAACCGAACTCACGTTCAGGGTTTCGCCCTCGATCGCCGAGGTGGTGAGGATGTTCTGCAGCAGCGCATCCAGTGCTTCCTGGCTGGAACTGTCGGCGTCGAAAGTCCCGGCCAGCCCGAGCAGCTGCCCCTGGGCTTTGCCGCACGCGCGGAGCAGGGGGCTCAGTTGGGTGGTTTTCCACGTGAAATGGGGCCACTTGGGGTGTTGCCAGATCCAGTCTGGGGCAAGCATGGCGGTGGGCTCAGCGGGAGAGTGAGCCGATTATAGAGCTTATTCGGCTCATTTTGTGAGCCGAATAGCAGCGTTAATCGGCTCACGGCTGCTCGAAATACCCCGCCTGGTCGATATCACTCAGCAGGTCTGGCCCCGTTGGCGTCCAGTTCAGCAGCGTGCGGGTGCGTTCGCTGGAGGTGGGGGCGTCCATGCCGGCGAAGTCGGCGAACCAGCCGAAGTGCTCGCGGCTGCGGGGTTCTACCGGCAGGCCGAGGTGGCGACCGATGACGGTAGCGATGTCCTTGAAGGCGACGCCCTGATCGGCAACAGCGTGATAGGCCGATTCGCTGACGCCCTGGTCCAATGCCAGGCGGTACACGCGAGCGGCGTCGAACCGGTGCACGCCGGGCCAGCGGTTAAGGCCATCGCCCAGATAGGCCGCCACGCCGGTTTCGCGGGCCAGGCGGATCAAGATGGGGATAAAACCGTGGTCGCCCAGGCCGTGTACAGAGGGTGCCAGACGGATGCTGGCGGCGCGCACGCCTTGGGCCCTGAGTGTTTGCGCGGCCAGTTCGGATTTACGCGGGAAGCTGTGGTCGGGTGGCAGACAATCCGCTTCCGTGGCCAGGCGCCCGGGAGCCAGCATGGCTACGCCGGACGTCACCAGCAACGGGCGATCGGATCCTTGCAGGGCCGCGCCCAAGGTCTCGATGGCTCGTTTGTCTTGCTGGGCGTTTTCGACGAAGCGCGAGAAGTCGTGGTTGAAGGCGGTGTGGACCACTGCGTCGGCGTTTTTTGCGGCACCGTGCAGAACCTCCAGATCATCAAGCGTGCCGAGCAATACCGTGGCACCGCTGGCGGCGAGGGCCTTGGCTTTCTCGGGATCGCGGGCGAGCCCGGTGACCTGATGGCCAGCCTTGATCAGATCATCGACCACTGCCGAGCCAACCCAGCCAGTGGCGCCGGTGAGGAATACATTCATGGGATTGCGCTCCTTGGGTAGAGGAGGCATTGTTGAGCCTGTTCGCTATGGGGGTAAAGTAGTGACGTTATCCCGGTATAAGTACTAACAGGGTACCCCCTTATGACCGCCATCAACCCCTTGGCCGATTACCTGCGCAACCGGCGCACCAAGCTCGACCCTGCCTCCTTCGGCCTTTCCGGCCGCCGCCGCACGGCTGGCCTGCGCCGCGAAGAAGTGGCCCAGCGCGCCAACATCAGCGTGACCTGGTACACCTGGCTGGAGCAGGGCCGCGGCGGCAACCCCTCGGCCGAGGTACTGGACCGCATCGCCCAGGCGCTGACCCTCACCGAAGTCGAGCGCGAGCATTTATTCCTGCTCGGCCTGGGCCGCGCGCCGGAGGTTCGCTACCGCGCCAGCGACCCCATCACCCCGCGCCTGCAGCGCTTGCTGGACACCTTCACGTTCTGCCCGGCCATCGTGCGCACGCCCACCTGGGACGTAGTCGCCTGGAACCGCGCGGCGGCGGCGGTGCTAACGGATTACAGCAAGCTCGAGCCGCTGCAGCGCAATGTCCTGCGGCTGATGTTCTGCGATTCCCGCGTGCGTGCCGCGCAGTCGGACTGGCAAGCGGTGGCGCGCTTTGTGGTGGCGGCGTTTCGTGCCGATGCCGCGCGGGCCGGGGCTGATGCCGAGGTGGAGGCGTTGGTGGCAGAGTTGAGCGAGGCCAGCCCGGAGTTCGTGGCGATGTGGAACGAGCATGACTTGCGGGTGCACAGTGATGGGGTGAAGCAGTTGCATAATCCGCAGGTGGGGCCGATTACGCTGGAGTACTCGGCGTTCGCGGTGGATGGGCGGCCGGATTTGAGTTTGATTGTGTATAACCCGGTGACGGAGCGGGATCGGGGGTTGGTGGAGGGGTTGGTGCGGGGGATGTAAAGCGCAGGCCTGGAGCACGGTGAACCAGGCTGATCTGTTAAATATTCAGATTGGCGCGGATACGCTGTTTGTGGATGCATTGGCCCAAGCGGCACCTGACGAAAATACCTACAGCTCCGGAGCATTAGCGCCCATCTGCCAAAGCTATCGTTACAGGAACGAGTAGCTTTTCGGTAGCGGCAATCAGCTCAGCGAGCAAGGCCTCGTCGACGTCCATATACCCCTCATATTCAGCGAGGTTTCGGCGTTCGTGGCAAAGGGCGAAGAGGCGTACCTGGGCCTTGCTCAGCGCTACCGTGTGTACCAGGCATTGAAAAACCAGATAGCGCCGGTCTCATTACTACCCATTTCATGCCCCATCGGGATTCCGGCCTATCACGTCGATTTTGTCTTGTTGTTCAACTCGTACTACGAAGCTGTTGCCTGCTGCCCGCTTGGCTAGCCAGTCGACATGGGTGTAGAGCGTTGGGTTAATCGTGCGACCAAGCCGCTCCTCTGCAGGAATCACTGCCTCCATGGCGTCTCCATAGCTGAGGTGTTCCCCAATCAGCATCAAGTCGATGTCACTACCGGAGTGCTCGTTGCCTTTGGCAATGGACCCGTACACGAAAGCCCAAACCAACTGTTCACTCAGCGGGAGCAGTGCTGCTCTCAGCTGCTCGGCGACGCCGAACGTTTTGCGCACGATGCCCAGCAGCTCGCCGTATATTGGGCATTCCGGATTGGCTTTGTAATGGGTTTGATTGCCCTGTCGGTGCTTTGTGAGGATGCCTGCCTGGTGCAGGCGCTCTAGCTCGCGGGTCAGGCTGCCTTTGCCGACTTGAGCCCAGCGGGAAATTTCATTGGTGTAGAAGCTTTGCTCGGGTTTTCCGTAGAGCAGGCTGAGGATTTTCTGCTGCGTGGCGGAGAACAGGGCGTCGCTGAGGGGGATGGCGCTCATGGTAGGCTCTATCGGTCCCAAAAAGGGAACGATAGGTCCCTTTTTGGGAATGATTAAGTGTGTCGTGGTGTAGGTAGAATAGGTCGCCAAAACGGCGGGAGGCTTCGTAGGCGTTCTCGCATGATGCAATGCGTAAATGCCGGCATTGGCCATGCCATGACGCAGATCCTTAACTGGATGGGGCGGGGATCACAAGGTGGCTGGCGCTGCCCATAACCTCAATCTCGTCGTTTCGATTATTGCGATTTTCGTTTGTTTCGAATATGGTATATGCGTCGAAGCGCTCGATCTTACAAGCCATATCGTATTGGAGACCATCATGACCCACGCTGCGCTCACTCACACCGTACTCCCCTACGAGAAAGAGATCGCCGCGGCCGTGGAGTCCAGCCGGCAGCTCGCAGCATTTCTCACGACGAAATTCGAGACTCAGCGCATTGAGCTAGTGGGCGAATCGCAACGGCGCGAGGTCCTTGAGCTGCCTACGATTGCCCTACGTTTGCTTGGCGAAATCCTGAGCGAGCTGGCGCTGGGGAACGCGGTGAAGGTCGTCCCCATTCATGCCGAACTGACAACGCAGGAAGCGGCGGACCTGCTCAATGTTTCCCGCCCACATCTGGTGAAGTTGCTGGATCAAGGTGCATTGCCGCACACCAAAACGGGTAGGCATCGCAGGGTCAGGTTTGCCGATCTGATGGCTTATAAACAGGAGCGGGACGACGCGAGCCGTAAAGCGATGGATGAGCTGGCGGCACAGGCTCAGGAGCTGGGGATGGGGTATGAATGAGGCATTCACCGTTCACGGCTTTTTACGACGCTAACGTTCTCTATCCTGCCCCGCTTCGTGATTTTTTGATGCATCTTGGATTAACCGGCGTGTACCGGGCTCGCTGGTCAGCCAGGGTTCATGAAGAGTGGAAGCGCAATCTGCTGATCAACCGTCCCGACCTCAATCGCGAGCAGCTGGACCGGACGTCCGCGTTGATGGATAGAGCCGTGCCGGATGGGGTGGTGACAGATTTCGAGTCCCTGATCGAAGGGCTCCAGCTGCCGGATGTCGATGATCGCCATGTGCTGGCGGCAGCAATCAAGTGCAATGCGTCCGTGATCGTGACATTCAATCTCAAGGATTTTCCAAGGGCGATATTGAATTCGTTCGATATCGAGCCAATGCATCCGGACGACTTTATTGCGGACCTATGGGATCTTGATAAGGCCGCTGTACTTGAGGCGGCGCAACGGCAGCGTGCGTCACTGAAGTATCCACCGCACAGCTCGCGTGAGTATCTCGACAAGCTATTGCAGCAGCAGCTTCCTGAAGCGGTGAAATTGCTGTCGGGTTTTGAGTTTCTGATCTGACCTGGCTAGTGCGGGCGCTTGGTCAGGGAGCGGGGCTCAGATGAGGTGATTGGCCCGAAACGCAAAAAGCCGCGCAATGCGCGGCTTTGAAGGTGGTGGGCCCAGTAGGACTCGAACCTACGACCAAGGGATTATGAGTCCCCTGCTCTAACCAACTGAGCTATAGGCCCCCAGTGGCGCCGGATTATAACGATGGTTTGCCCACGGCGCCATCCGAAAAGTCCGAAACCAGCGAACGCAGGAATGTGGCCGCGAATTCCTCCGCGCTAAGCGGCAGGCTGACGATATACCCTTGAATCTGCTCACAGCCCTCACGCGCCAGGAACTGCTGCTGCGCCTGGTTCTCCACGCCCTCGGCAATCACCGTCAACTGCATGCTGCGCCCGAGGGCGATGATGGCGCGGACGATGGCGGCGTCGTGGGGGTCGTCGGGCAGGCCGCGGACGAAAGACTGGTCGATCTTCAAGGTGTGCAGCGGCATGCGCTTGAGGTAGCTCAGGGACGAGTAGCCGGTGCCGAAGTCATCGATGGCCAGTTGCACGCCCAGGCTCTTGAGCTGGTGCAGCACGATCAGGGCTTCCTCGGCCTGGCTCATGATGAAGTTTTCGGTGATTTCCAGCTGCAGGCAGTCGGGCTGCAGCTCGTGCGCCAGCAGCAGGTTCTGGATCTGGCCGAGCAAGTCGGGCTGGCGCAGCTGGGCGCCGGCGAGGTTGACCGAGAGCGGGCCGAAGTGGCGGTAGTGGCGCTGCCATTCGTGCATCTGCCGGCAGGCGTGGTCGAGCACCCAGGCGCCCAGGGGCAGGATCATGCCGTTTTCTTCGGCCAGCGGAATGAAGCGCTCCGGGGGAACTTCGCCAAGCGTGGGGTGAGTCCAGCGGATCAGGGCTTCGGCGCCTACCAGGCTTTGGCTGCGCAGGCTGAACTTGGGTTGGTAGCACAGGCTCAGTTCGTCGCGTTCGATGGCGCGGCGCAGTTCGTGCTCCAGGGCCACCCGGGCGCTGGCCTGGGCGGTGAGGTCGCGGGTGTAGGACTCGACGCGGTTGCGGCCCTTGGCCTTCGAGCGGTACATGGCGGCGTCGGCGTTCTTGACCAGGGTGGCGACGTCGGCGCCGTCCTGGGGGTAGAGGCTGGCGCCGATGCTGGCGCTGGTGAAGAACTCGTGCTCGCCGGCCTGGAAGGGCGCGGCGAAGCAGGCCAGCACTTTGTTGGCGATGGCTTCGGCGTCTTCGGCGGTTTGCAGGCCGGGCAGCAGGATGATGAATTCATCACCACCCAGGCGGGCCACGGTGTCGATGTCGCGCACCTGCTCGCGCAGGCGGTGGGCGATACCTTTGAGCAGCAGGTCGCCCACTGGGTGGCCGAGGCTGTCGTTGATGTGCTTGAAGCGGTCGAGGTCGAGGAACAGCACGGCGCCCTGGCCCATTTCCTCGGCATGGCTGTTGAGCGAGGCTTGCAGGCGGCTTTCGAACAGCGTGCGGTTGGGCAGGCCGGTGAGGGGGTCGTGGTGGGCCTGGTAGTCGAGGCGCGCTTCGGCTTGCTTGAGGCTGGAGATGTCGGCGAACACGGCGACGAAGTGGCTAATGGCGTCGTCGCTGTTGCGCACCGAGCTGATGGTCAGCCAGCTGGGATAGAGTTCGCCGTTCTTGCGGCGGTTGTAGATCTCGCCTTGCCAATGGCCGTGGGCGGCCAGCTGGTGCCACATGTCGATGAAGAAGGCGTGGTCGTGGCGGCCGGAGGCGAGCAGGCGTGGGGTCTGGCCAAGCGCTTCGGCTTCGCCATAGCCGGTAATCTCGGTGAACGCGCGGTTGACGGCACTGATGCGCTGGCGCGTGTCGGTGATCAGCACGCCTTCGGCGGTGCTCTCGAACACGGTGGCGGCCAGCAGCAGTTTTTCCTGCATCAGGTGCCGCTCGGTGATGTCCCGGGCCATGATCAGCATGCATTCGTCGCCGCTGATCGGCAACGGGCTGGCGGACAGTTCGCAGAGGCGGATCTCGCCGTCGGCGCGGCGAATCAGGCAGGTGAAGTCGCGCACGTAGTTGTGTTCGCGCAATTGCGCGAGCATCTTCTGGCGGTCGTTGAGGTCGACCCAGATACCCAGTTCGAGGGTCGAGCGGCGGGTGATGTCGTCTGGATAACCGGTGAGCCGGTTGAAGCCGTCGTTGACTTCGAGGATCAGGCCGTCGCTCTGGCGCGTGAGAATCAGGCCGTCGGGGGAGGCGTAGAAGGCCTTGGCGAACTTCTCTTCGGAGAGGCGCAGGGCGTCTTCGGTGTGCTTGGTTTCGCTGATGTCGATCATCAGGCCGCGCATCACGGTCTCGTGGCCCTGGTCGATCAAACTGACGATATCCCGTACCCATACGCAGCGGCCATCGGCGGCGGTGACCCGGTAATCCAGGCTGTGGTCGCGGCCGCTGGCGGTTTCGGCATCGCAGTAGGCCTGGGTCCAGAGCAGGTCGCGAGGGTCGACGATGCTGCGCCAGAAGCCCGGTTTGCGCCATTGCGCCAAGGGGTAGCCCAGCAGGTTTTCGGCGTGGGGGGAGACGTAGTTGTAGCCGTAGTCTTCGGTATTGGCTTCCCAAGCGATCGCGGACAGGCTTTCCACCAGCCCACGGTAATGGTATTCGCTGGTGCGCAGTTCCTGTTCCAGGGCCACGCGGCGGGCGATTTCGGAGCTGAGGCGGCGGTTGATGCGCAGCAGTACGGTGAACAGCGCGGCCATCAGGAACACGGCCGGCAGCCCATAGAACATCAGGTCGTACCACAGGGGTTCGACGACTACCAGCTGCCCGGGAAGTCCCGCTTCATCATTGGTGATGGCTTTGGCCGTTGCTGTCCATGCACTGAAGAACAACAAGACGAGGGCCGACAGTCTTGGCATAGCGGCCTCTTTTTCGCTCACGCACAAAGACTTGAGTGTAGACGCGCAGGCAGGGCCACGGGAAGCGGGAAGGGGCGGTTAATTGTCCAAAAAGCACAACCCCCAGGCAGGCTGGGGGTTGTGGGGTACCGCTAAGGGCGATCAGGCGCCGTGCATCACTCGTCGAGGAACGAGCGCAGGTGCTCGCTACGGGTCGGGTGGCGCAGTTTGCGCAGGGCCTTGGCTTCGATCTGGCGAATACGCTCACGGGTAACGTCGAACTGCTTGCCCACTTCCTCGAGGGTGTGGTCAGTGTTCATGTCGATACCGAAACGCATGCGCAGGACTTTGGCTTCCCGTGCGGTCAGGCCCGAGAGCACTTCACGCGTGGCTTCCTTGAGGCTCTCTACCGTGGCAACGTCGATTGGCGACTGCATGGTGGAGTCTTCGATGAAGTCGCCCAGGTGGGAGTCTTCGTCGTCGCCGATCGGGGTTTCCATGGAGATCGGCTCTTTGGCGATCTTCAGTACCTTGCGGATTTTGTCCTCAGGCATTTCCATGCGTTCGCCCAGCTCTTCCGGGGTCGGTTCGCGACCCATTT
>Ga0308164_10000361_pt1 | contig 87231 bp, 73 predicted proteins | sample PhyTR2_FD_201031 | JGI IMG/M metagenome (GOLD analysis project Ga0308164, IMG submission 201031) | Phyllosphere microbial communities from UC Gill Tract Community Farm, Albany, California, United States - DLSLT.R2 | ecosystem: Host-associated > Plants > Phyllosphere > Unclassified | place: USA... | reverse complement strand
TATATTCAACGACGCTGTCATCGGGCAGGATTTTTCGTACCAGGCGTCCGGCATGGTCGCGTTCGTAACGAGTGACGAGCTGACTGCCGTCGTCGCCGTATTCGGTCTTTTCCTGCAGGTGGCCGTTAAGGTCGTAAACGTAAGCGGTGCGCTGCCCATCAAACCCGACTTCCTGTTGGATCAGGCCGTTGGGGTGGTAGTCGAGTTGGTAGGTTTCGCCGACTTCGTTTTCGATTTCGGTGAGCAGTAATCGGGCGTTGTCATAGCGGTACTGGACCTGAGTGCCATCGGCATTCAGGCGACGGCTGATCAGGTGCAGGCCGTCGGCGTAGTCGTAGCGGGTGACGTGGCCGAGTTCGTCGCGTTCGGCGGTGATTTTTCCGTAGGGGTTGTAGCTGTATTCACGGGTGGCACCGCCTGGCAGGGTCAGACGAGTCAGCCGACCCACAGCGTCCCACTGATACTGGGTCAGCGCGCCGTGTTCATCTTCGCGCGCCACCTCGCGGCCCAGGTCGTCGTAGCGATAGCGCCTGATGCCGCCATTGGGCAACTGCTCCTCAACCAGTTGCCCGCGCTCATTCCACACCAAGCGATGGCAGCTGTGATCCGGGTACCAGACCCCGGTCAGTTGCCCATGTTTGTTGTAGCTGTAGTCCGTGACATGCCCATCGGGATCGATGCTACGGGTGATATCGCCCTGGTCATTGCGCTCGTATTTCCAGACCGCTTGACCTCGGCGCACCACGCGTACGAAACCGTGGTCATGCTCGTAGGTAGTGGGCTCATCTTCGCCGGGAAACAGCGCCACCAGCCGTCCGGCCTCGTCGTACTGATAGGCCGTCACCGCGCCCAGCGGGTCTTGCTCGACTGTCAGCCGGCCTTTTTCGTCGTAGGATTTGAAGTGCTGCGCGCCATCGGGATCGATGCGTTGCACCAATCGCGCACGGTCGTCGTGGACATAGATTTCCTGGCTGCCATCGGCGTTGTGCACCGTGACGCGGCCGTCATCCCCCCAGGCATAGCGCGTGTCCATCTGCGAGAAACTGGCCCAGTGCCGCACACAGCGCGCCGCCTTGCCGGAACGTTCCCACGCCCAGAAGAAACTCGCCCCACCGGCCAGGCCGCGTTCCACAATGACGTGCTGATCGTCGTAGCGGTAAACCTCGCTTTCGCCGACGGCATTGGTCGCCGAGACCAGTCGGCCCAGGTCGTCATAGGTGTAGGAAACGACGTTTTGCTCAGTCGTCCAGACATACGGACCACGGCCTTCGGCGCGCTGAACCTGGTAGTCCACCGCGACAATGCGCCCAGCCCCATAGCGCAGAAACAACGAGCGACCCACCCCGTTATCCACGCGCTCGATGCGCCCGAGCACATCGCGGAAAATTCGCAGGCGGTTGTCATACGCATCGCTGATCGCTGTCAGCACACCATCGCGAAAGTGGTAGAACCGCGACGCCTGGGCCAGCACCAGCTCATCCGGCGAAGCGCCCAGATAGATCGCTGCTTCGGCCAGGCTATTGGTGATTGCCGGTCGCGCAACGGTGGGCATTGGAAAGGAAATTGAGCGATTTTCATGGTCGGTCCAGACCACCGAATCGCCTGAAACCAGCAGCCGCTGCGCCAGCCCATGGCTCCAGCCAAACCCCAGCCCAACGTCGACTTCCACCGCGCTGGTGCGATACAGGCGCGTCCACTCGAACGGCAACACCCCATCCAGAACACCGTCAGTCAGGGTCAGCAATTCCTCGCCGGTGACCATCGATACGGGGCAGCCGTTAGTGACGGTTTTATCCGCAGAAGCCGCCGCTTCGCCGTTCGGGTTTTTCCCCGAAACAGGCACGTCATCCACAGGCTCCTGCCGCACCAACACCGTCTGCTGCGTCTTGTTGCGCGCCGCTGTGACCGGGTTGGAAACCCATTGATCCCCAGCCTTGAACGGCCCCACCGGGACCGTATCGATCGCCGTGGTCTGGCGACTGAGCAACACCGGCTTAGCAGCCTCGGCGTGCTCCTCGACGCGCACCTTGCCAAACTGTTCGGCCAAATGTTCCAACCACTCGCGCGCGCGCCGCGACTTGATCCTACCCAGCACCTGCGCGCCCAAGCGAACCGCCACGCCCATGCCCGCTGTGGCCCAGATCAGCAACAGGTTGATCAGCACCTCGCCAGTGATTTCTCCGAGCAGCTCATTCATATACGGCGGTGGCAGCAGGCGCATCCAACTGACCATCGCCGCCATGTAAATGAACAACAACGGCTCATCGCTGAGCATCAGCAAGCCCGTCGCAATAGCGTCGGCACCGAGCGCCAGCAACTGGTCAAACTCGGCCTGGGACAGATACCGCAGCCATTGCTCGGCATGGGCCACCGGGTCCGACAGCCACTGGAACAGTTGCTTGAGGTTGTCCCACAGCGAGTACAGCGCTTCGCCGAATCCGCGCGCGTAGGCTGCGTGGAGCGAGAGGTAGCGCTTATGGAAGTGCGCCTCGGAGTAGCCCTGCCAAAGCGGTTCGAAGGTGTCGGACCATTCGCTGCGCAGCCACGCCTCCAGCGGCGCGATGACCGCCTGATAAGAGGCGTACAGCGCCTTGAAATGCGCGGCGGATACATTCGGGTAGAAGTGGATGCGGTAGCGCTGGTTGCGTTCGCATTCCTTGAGTTCAAGAATGCCGCTGGGCCCGATGGTTTTATGGATCGGCTCGCCCAGCAGCGTGCCGTCCGCATCGATGCGCTGGAGTATCACCGGTGTATCGCCGATGGGTACGAACCGTGAACTCTGGAACCGATGCACCAAGGTCAAGGTGCCATCGGCCCGGCAGGTCGCGACCGCGCTGCTGGGGAACAGCGAGCGGTTGATCGGCGCGACCCGCTCCGCTTCATCTCCGGCCTTGAACACCTGCTCGATATTCAGCGCCGAAAAGCTGAGGACACTCTCGGCCCAGGCGTCGTAACTATTGAGGCATCCGCGAAAATCCCTGAGTACCGACTCGACGTCGCGGGTCTTCGAATCCAAGGCGGCGAGTACCAGAAAGCCAATGGTCTGGCTGGTCGCGCCAATCATGAGGCTGCCCTATCAATCAGGGCCATAACGAAAAAAAACATCTGCAATCCTTCGCACTGTGTGATCAGGCGAGGGACTTTGCAGAGGTTTGTGGGGCAGGGCAGTAGAGCTTATCCGGCGCTTGCGTGGGATGTTTCGGCAGCGGTCACATCCGGTCGTAACGGGCGAGCCTACCGAACCCACGAACCCTGGTTAGACTTACCTGTCGAAACGTGCAACTCACGGCCCGCCATCACTCAAGGACTCTTCATGTATTCAAGCCGCCTGATCCTCTGCCTTTTGCCCTTGCTGGTACTGGCGGGTTGCTCCACCGCCCGTGGCCCGCAGCAACCGGAACGCAGCGAAGCCGAGGTCAAGGCGCAGATCGTGCGGTTGCTGCCACCCAAGGTTACGGACCGCAATGGCTGGGCCCAGGATATCTACACGGCCTTTGATACCCAGAAGATTTACCCGAGCACCGAAAATATCTGCGCGGTGCTGGCGGTGACCGAGCAGGAGTCCACCTTCCAGGTCGACCCGCCGGTGCCCAATATGGGCAAAATCGCCCAGGATGAAATCCTGCGCCGTGCCGGCAAGGTGCATGTGCCGGCCTTTGTGGTGCGCAGCGCATTGCAACTGAATTCGCCCACCGGCAAAACCTACGCCGAACGTCTGAGCGCCGCACGTACGGAAAAAGACTTGAGCGGTATTTTCGATGACTTCATCAGCATGGTGCCGTTGGGCAAAACGCTGTTCGGCGGGTTCAACCCGGTGCACACCGCCGGGCCGATGCAGGTGAGCATCGACTTTGCACAGAAACAAGCGCGGGGTTATCCCTACACCGTGGACGGATCAATCCGACGCGAAGTGTTCACCCGCCGTGGCGGCATGTACTTCGGCATCGCCCATTTGCTCGGCTATCCGGTGAACTACGATCAACCGCTGTATCGCTTCGCTGACTTCAACGCCGGTTGGTATGCCAGCCGCAATGCGGCGTTCCAGGCGGCGGTCAGTCGGGCTTCGGGGGTCGAGCTGGCGCTGGATGGGGACTTGATTCGCTACGGCTCGCTACTGCCCGGTACCACGGAACTGGCGGTGCGTTCGTTGGGCGCGAAGCTGGATATGCGCAACCCCAGCATCCGCAGCCAGCTGGAGCAGGGCGAGCGCTTGGATTTCGAAGAAACCACCCTTTACCAACGTGTGTTCGCCCTCGCCGACAAGGCTGCCGGCAAACCCCTGCCACGGGCGATTCTGCCGGGGATTGTGCTCAAGAGCCCGAAGATCACCCGTAACCTGACCACGGCATGGTTTGCCAAGCGCGTGGATGAGCGTTATCAACGTTGTATGAAGCGCTGAAGGCCCCGTGCGAGATTTGTATGGCTGATGGCGATGGCTTCCAATGAGGTGTTTGCAATGCCTCAAGCTGCCAGACAATGAAGATCAAAGGTGGGAGGGGGGCAAGCCCCCCTCCGATAGTTGAGCGATGTTACTGTTTTTTATCAGTTCCGTTCCAGGGCCAGGGCTACGCCTTGGCCACCGCCGATGCACAAGGTCGCCAGGCCTTTTTTGGCATCGCGCTTGATCATTTCGTGCAGCAGGGTCACCAGCACGCGGCAACCCGAGGCGCCAATCGGGTGGCCGATGGCGATAGCGCCGCCATTGACGTTGACCTTGTCAGCATCCCACTCCAGCTCTTTGCCCACCGCCAGGGATTGCGCGGCGAAGGCTTCGTTGGCTTCGATCAGGTCCAGATCGCCCAGGCTCCAACCGGCTTTGTCCAGGCAGCGACGGGTGGCCGATACCGGGCCGATGCCCATGATGGCCGGGTCCACGCCTGCGTTAGCGTAACTGGCAATGCGGGCTAGCACGGGCAGACCGAGGGCTTTCGCCTTATCGGAACTCATCAGCATTACTGCAGCGGCGCCGTCATTGAGGCTGGAGGCGTTGCCGGCGGTGACGCTGCCGTCTTTCTTGAAGGCCGGCTTGAGCTTGGCCAGGGACTCGGCAGTGGTGCCGGCGCGCGGTTGCTCATCCACGGCGAAGGCGATTGGGTCGCCCTTGCGCTGGGGGATCAGGATCGGGGTGATCTCATCGACAAACCGCCCAGCCTCGATGGCTGCCGCAGCCTTCTGCTGAGAAGCGGCGGCAAAGGCGTCCTGGGCTTCACGGCTGATGCCGTATTTGTCCACGAGGTTCTCGGCGGTGATGCCCATGTGGTAGTCGTTGAATGCATCCCACAGGCCGTCGGTGATCATGCTGTCGATCATCTTGGCGTGGCCCATGCGCAAACCAGTGCGCGCGGCAGGCAGTACGTAGGGGGCCAGGCTCATGTTCTCCATGCCACCGGCGATGATGACGTCGGCGTCGCCGCAGCGGATGGCCTGGGCACCGAGGTGCAGGGCTTTGAGGCCCGAGCCGCAGACCTTGTTCAGGGTCAGGCTCGGCACCGCGTGGGGCAGGCCGGCGAGAATCGAGGCCTGGCGCGCGGGGTTCTGGCCGGAGCCCGCGGTGAGCACTTGGCCGAGGATCACTTCATCGACTTGGGCCGGGTCCAGGTCGGTCTGCTCCAACAGGCGACGGATTACGGCGGCGCCCAGTTCCGGAGCCGGGATGCTGGCCAGCGACCCTTGAAAGCTGCCCACGGCGGTGCGGGTGGCAGCAACAATCACGACGTCTTGCATGGAATCTGTCCTCACTGGAAGTGCATTTCTGGAACGTGGTCCGGGACGATCAGTTTACCGGCGGTCTTGCTCACAATCTCTTCAACGCTGACGCCAGGTGCGCGTTCCTTGAGGACAAAAGCGCCATTTTCGATTTCCAGGTACGCCAGGTCCGTAAGCACCCGTTTGATGCAGTGGGCGCCGGTCAGCGGCAGGCTGCAGCGATCGAGCAACTTCGACTCTCCGTCCTTGGAGGCGTGGGTCATGATCACAATGATGTTTTCCGCACCGGCCACCAGGTCCATGGCGCCGCCCATGCCCTTGACCAGTTTGCCGGGGATCATCCACGAAGCGATGTTGCCCTGCACATCGACTTCAAATGCGCCGAGCACGGTGAGGTCGACGTGACCGCCGCGAATCATCGCGAAGGACTCGGCAGAGGAGAAAATCGACGCACCGATGCGTGCGGTCACCGTTTGTTTACCGGCGTTGATCATATCGGCATCGATGGTGTCTTCGGTAGGAAACGGGCCCATGCCGAGCAGGCCGTTTTCCGATTGCAGCATCACTTCCATGCCGTCGGGGATGTAGTTGGCCACCAGGGTCGGAATGCCGATGCCGAGGTTGACGTAAAAGCCGTCCTGCATTTCGCGGGCGACGCGTTGAGCCATTTGTTCGCGGGTAAGAGCCATTTTGTGTGTCCTTATTGTTCGGGCTGGAGGCGGATTATTTGCGGACGGTGCGCTGTTCTATGCGCTTCTCGAAAGTGCCGCAGATGATCCGATCGACGTAGATGCCAGGGGTGTGGATCTGCGCCGGGTCCAGCTCGCCCGGTTCGACGATTTCTTCGACTTCGACCACAGTGATCTTGCCGGCGGTGGCGGCCAGCGGGTTGAAGTTCTGAGCGGTGTGGCGGTAGATCACGTTACCGAAGTGGTCGGCTTTCCAGCCTTTGACGATGGCGAAGTCGCCGGTGATGGACTCCTCCATCAGGTAAGGACGACCGTTGAACTCGCGGGTTTCTTTGCCTTCGGCCACTGGGGTGCCTACGCCGGTTGCGGTAAAGAAAGCCGGGATACCGGCACCGCCTGCGCGCATTTTTTCGGCGAGGGTGCCTTGGGGCGTCAGCACCACTTCGATTTCGCCGCTGAGCAATTGCTTCTCAAACAGCGCGTTCTCACCGACGTAGGACGCGATCACTTTGCGGATCTGTTTTTCTTCGAGCAGCACGCCCAGGCCGAAGCCGTCGACGCCGCAGTTGTTGGAGACCACCGTCAGCTCACGGGTGCCTTTGCGCTTGATTTCTGCGATGAGGTTTTCCGGGATGCCGCACAGGCCGAAGCCGCCGGCGAGTACGGTCATGCCGTCCTCCAGGCCTGCCAATGCCTCTTCGTAGGACGCCACGCGTTTATCGAAACCTGCCATATGCACCTCTTTTATTGTTTGTGGGCCAGCCAATGGACCGAGTGTTGCGCTGATGGATTGATTTGTTAAGTTGTTTTTTAAGGTTGATTGATTTAGAAAACAGCATAGTTGATCCGTCTCTCGGAGTACTTTTATGACCGTGAAACAGCTGCGTGCCTTCCTCGCCGTGGCCCAGAGCCTGAGTTTCGCCGCCGCCTGCGAGCGTCTGCACCTGTCCCAGTCAGCGCTGAGCCTGACCATCAAGGGCCTGGAAGAGGGCCTGGGCGGGCGGTTGTTCAGCCGCAATACGCGCAATGTGGCGCTGACCCCGGAAGGCGAATCGTTGCTGCCACTGGCCCGCCGACTGATGGCCGATTGGGATAACGCTGAGGATGAGCTGCGCCAGCGCTTCACCTTGCAGCGCGGGCGCGTCACGGTGGCGGCGATGCCGTCGTTCGCGGGCAACTTGTTGCCGCCGATCTTGAAGATATTCCGCGCACGTTACCCGCAGGTGAACGTGACGGTGCACGACTTGATCAACGAACAGGTCTTGGAGATGGTGCGCGATCGCCAGGTGGAGCTGGGTGTGGCGTTCGAACCGTCTGAAGGCTCGTCGCTGGCCTTTACCCCTTTGTATCTGGATCGCTTCATTGCGGTCGTGTCGGCTGATTCACCCTTGGCGCAATGCGACGAGATCGGCTGGGAGACTTTATTGGAATACCCCTTTATCACCTTGCAACGGCCTTCCACGGTACGGGTGATGCTGGAGGAGCATTTGGGTGCGCTACGGATGAAACTGCCGGTCGCACTGGAAAGCCATCAATTGGCGACTGTGGGCAAAATGGTAGCCAGTGGCTTGGGCGTCAGCGCTGTGCCGGCATTGTGTGCCAGACAGATGGAGGAGGCGGGTGCGCATTGTATTACCTTGCGTGATCCGGTGATCGAGCGGCCGATTGGTGTGCTGACCAAGCCGGGGCATGAGTTGTCGGCGGCGGCGCAAGCCTTGTTCGATATTTTTCGCGATGAGGCGGGCAAGGGCCGGTTTCCAACGTTTTGACCCGCAGCACAAACAAGTGTGGGAGATGGCTTGCCTGTTATAACGGTTTAACAGTCAACACTGTCGTTGAGCGTTAAACAGCTATCGCAGGCAAGCCAGCTCCCACATTGAACACGTTGATTCTAGTAGTAGCGATCAATCACTTTTACTTGCGAGCTGTCTTTGAAAGACTCCCAAGCGTTATTAAGTGTGTCGAATACTTGTTCGATAAAGTTGCGATCGGCAGCGGCCTTCTTGCCGACATAACCCTGGCCGCGGCGGTACATCTTCAGGCGCGCCGCCAACTCACGGTTATTACGGTCGAACTCGGCTTCTTCAGTGTGGGGCGCCAGGCAGTCGATCTTGACTTCGCCCGATTTGCCAATCCACAGGATATGGTCGTCGAGTGTGTCTTTCTGCGCTGCGAACATCTCAGCCAATTCATCGATAGTTGGTTGGTTGTTCAGATTCATGTGTAAGCCCCTTGACCAGTTGGCGATCTATCAGTTGGTTCCGTTAAAACTGCTTAGTTGTCTCCGGCTTCAATAACCGGGCGTTAGTAACTGGCTGCCGAATACGGGCAGGGTCTTGAACCTGATGCTTGTAGTCTTACTGATGAACTGCTACGCAATGCTTTCATAACGAAGACAAGGAGCATTCGAGCTTCTTGTACCGTGCTCTTACGAGTCGGTCAGCTTCATCAATCTGCCTTGTGGGCAGTGCACATCCGGAAAAAACAGCTCGGCGGTCAGACGAGCTCTTTCAAAACGCGTGTTACCAACGCTCCCGATCCGGGAGACGCCTTGATCATGCAAGGACAAAAAGGTTACGTCAACGGTTATGTAGTGATTATTTTCGATCACTACATAATTCGTCGTGGGCACGGGGAGATACGGCAGAGGCGTGACTTGAGCGTCATTTTTTGCGCTGGACGGTCGCTACGGTGGAGGAGGGGGCTATTGCAGGCGGTCTGCCAGCAAGGGCAGCAGCTGTTCGCATGAGGTTTCGATCTTGACCTGCAACAGCTCGTCGCCCCGGGTCTTGCCCAGGTTGATGGCGATCACCGGTTTGCCTTGCTCGACCATCGCCTTGCACAAGCGAAATGCCGAATACGCCATCAGCGAAGAGCCCACCACCAGCAACCCCTCGGACTGTTCCACTGCCGCCATTGCCTTGGCGGCAGTGGACGGGGCGACGTTCTCACCGAAAAACACCACGTCGGGTTTCAATCGTTCACCCTGGCAATATGGACACCGGGGTACCTCAAAGCGCGCTTCAAAGGCCGGGTCGAGCAGCGTGTCTCCGTCAGGCGCCTGCACAGCATCGACGCCCGTCAGGTAGGGGTTCTGGGTTTCCATCAGGTGTTGGATCGCATCGCGCTGGCTGCGCTGCTGGCAGTCCAGGCACAGCACGCGGTGCAGGCTACCGTGCAGTTCGATCACACCTTGGCTGCCGGCCTGGTCATGTAGGGTGTCGACGTTTTGTGTGATCAACCCGGTGATGTGCTGGCGTTGTTGCAAGATGGCCAACGCTCGGTGCGCTGCATTCGGTTGTGCGACGCGTACGCGCGGCCAGCCCAGCATGGCGCGCGCCCAGTAACGTCGCCGCGCCTGCGGGGTGGCCAGGAATTCCTGGTACATCATTGGTGCCTTGCCTCGGCGCACGCCTTCGCTGTCCCGGTAGTCCGGAATGCCCGAGGACGTGCTGATGCCTGCACCGGTCAATACCAGAAAACGCCGATCAGTCATGGCCCGGTACAGGGTGTCGAGGTGGTCTTGCTGATGCGCCAGGGAATCGAGCATGGTTTCTCCTATTCGCCGCGGATGTACTGCTCCAACTGCTTGATCAGGTCAGCCTGCTCGGCGATGGCCTCCTTGACCAAGTCACCGATGGACAGCAGGCCCAGCAGTTTGCCGTCTTCGACCACAGGCAGGTGGCGCAAGTGACTGTCGGTCATGATGTTCATGCATTCTTCGACGCGCTTATGGGTGTCCACGGTGATCACCGGCGCGCTCATCACCTCATGCACCTTAGTGGTCACCGATGACAGGCCCTTGAGCATGATTTTGCGCGCGTAGTCACGCTCGCTGATGATGCCCACCACTTTGTTGTCTTGGACGACCGGCAATGCCCCCACGTTTTTTTCCGACATCCGCACCAGTGCTTCAAACACGGTGTGATCCCATTGGATGGTGTGGACGTCCTGGTTTTTCTGGTCTTTGGCTTTGAGCAACTGTGCAACGGTCTTCATGGCGGCCACTCCGGTGTTGTTGTAGGAAATCAGTGGAACCCCTACAGAATCCTAGACAGCCCGCGCCGTAGCAAGGACCAATGCGGCGTCAAACCTGTCGAAAAACGTCATTTACCGGTTTTTTTTGGTGTTTATCCGGTATTTACCGGTTTTTTGCCCGTTTAGGGCTCGCTGTCGTCTTGCGAGGGGCTGCCTTGCGCTTCTTTTTCCACGGTGCGGCCCCTCGTCCTGCCGGGCTCGCGGGGCCGGTGATGGTCATGCGCATGCCATTGCAACGCGCCACCTGTTTGCTCATCCAGGCTGCCTGTTTGGCGACGAATTCCTCCAGACTCATTTCACCGCTTTGCACCATGTCCAGCGCCTGCTCCCAGATGGCAGTGGTGCCGGGATCGGCGATGGCGCGGGGCACCGCGTCGATCAGGCTGAATGCCGCCGGTGTGGCGGCCAGCGCCTTGCCATTCTTACTCAGATAACCGCGGTCGAGCAGCCCCTGGATAATGCCCGCGCGGGTGGCTTCGGTGCCGATGCCGGTGGTGTCCTTGAGCTTCTGCTTGAGCAACGGGTCTTCCACCAGTTTGGCCACGTTTTTCATCGCTTTGATCAGGTCGCCTTCGGTAAAGGGTTTGGGTGGCTGGGTCCACAGGTCCTTGAGCGTGACCTTGGCTACTGCGTAATCCTGGCCCTGCACCAGCGCCGGTAGGGCCTGGGGCGCTGGCGCTTCGCGGCCCTTGGTGGGGGCGAGTGCTTCGGGCAGGGCGCGTTTCCAGCCCGGCTCGATCACCACTTTGCCCACCGCGCGCAGGGCAAAACCGGCGCATTCGAAATCTGCCTGAGTGCGATCGTATTCGTGGTTGGGCAGGAACTGCGCTAGGTAGCGCGCGCGAATCAAGGTGTACACCGCGCGGTGCTTGCCGCTGAGCTGGCCCACGTCCTTGCCGGCCCCGGTAGGAATGATGCCGTGGTGGGCGCTGACTTTGGCATCGTTCCACGCCCGCGAGCGCCGCTGGGGATCGATATGCGGCATCAGCTCACTGACCGCCGGGTCGGCACGCCCCAGCGCGGCGAGAATCTTCGCTGCCTCGCTGTGCTGGCTCAGCGGCAAGTAGCCGCAATCGCTGCGCGGGTAGGTGATGACCTTGTGGGTTTCGTAGAGGGATTGGGCGATATCCAGGGTTTCCTGAGCGCCCAGGCCGAGTTTCTTCGAGCAGATTTCCTGCAGGGTGCCGAGGTCGAAGGGCAGGGGCGCCACGTCGCGCATGCGTTCGGTGCGCAGCTTCATCAGGCGCGCGCTGGCGGCGTTGCCCATGGCAGCGGCAGCGGTCTGCGCCAACTGCGGGTTGAGGCAGCGACCCTGGTCATCACAGGCGTCCTCCGTGGCGCGCCATTGAGCGGTGAAGGTCATGTGCGCGTGGCGCAGGTCGACATCGATGGCCCAGTACGCCACCGGTACGAAATCGGCGATGCTGCGGTCGCGGTCCACCACCAGGCGCAAAGTGGGTGTTTGCACCCGGCCCACCGGTAATACACCCTGATAACCGGATTGACGCCCCAGCAAGGTAAACAGGCGACTCATGTTCATGCCGATCAGCCAGTCGGCGCGGGAGCGGCCCAGGGCCGAGTGGTACAGGCTGAAGGTGTCGGCGCCGGGCTTGAGCGCGGCCAGGGCCTTGCGAATCGAAGCGTCGTCCAGCGCCGACAACCACAATCGCTGGATCGGCCCCCGGTAGCGGCAATGTTCCACCAACTCGCGGGCGATCATCTCACCCTCGCGGTCGGCGTCGGTGGCGATCACCAGTTCCTGGGCTTCCCCCAGCAGGCGCTTGACCGCTTTGAACTGGCTGGCGGTCTTGGGTTTGACCAGCATCTTCCATTTGTCCGGCACGATCGGCAGATCGGCCAGCACCCAGCGTTTGTACTTGGCGTCGTAGGCATCGGGCGGGGCGGTTTCCAGCAGGTGGCCGATGCACCAGGTGACGGTGACCCCATTGCCCAACCAACAGCCGTCACCACGACGACTGGCGCCGAGCACCGCCGCAATGTCCTTGGCCTGGGAGGGTTTTTCGCAGAGGTACAGCCGCATGGTCAGCCCATTCGTTAAGCAATTGAATGGGGAGCAGGATGGGCAAAAGATGAGAATTGAGCAACTATTATCTGTATGGATATACAGCAAATTGTGTGAGCACTGGGAACAAATGTGGCAGGGGCAAGCTCCCTGCCACAGGAGATCTTCTGTGTTCAGACGATCGGGTCAGTTGTTATCGATATCCACATGCCGCGTTTCCTTGAGGCAAAACAACCCGACAATCAGGCTCACCCCTGTCACCATCACCGGGTACCACAGGCCGTAGAAGATATCGCCGGTGTACACCACCAGCGCAAACGATACGGTCGGCAGGAACCCGCCGAACCAGCCGTTACCGATGTGGTAGGGCAGGGACATCGAGGTATAGCGGATACGCGTCGGGAACAGTTCCACCATCAGCGCCGCCAGCGGGCCGTAGCACATGGCGGCGATCAGGATCAGCACCACGATCAACACCACCACCATGACCTTGTTGACCTGCGCCACATCCGCCGAAGACGGGTAACCGGCCAGGGTCACGGCACCGCGCAACGCCGCTTCGTCAAAACCGTCGATCTTGACTTCGCCGACGCTCACCTGAACGGGGCTGCCGGCCGGCGCAGCAGCGCTGGTGTAGGGCAGGCCTTGCTTGACCAAGAAGGTTTTGACCTTGTCGCATGGGCTGTCAAACCGCGCCTTGCCCACCGGGTCGAATTGGAAGGTGCAGGTGGCCGGGTCGGCCAGCACGGTGATCGGTGCCTGGTGGCTGGCCTGATCCATCGCCGGGTTGGTGTAGTGCGCCAGGCCCTTGAAGATCGGGAAGTACAGGGCGGTGGCCAGCAGCAGGCCGAGCATCAGCACCGGTTTGCGTCCGATCTTGTCCGACAGCCAGCCGAACAGGATAAAGAACGGCGCGCCAATCACCACGCTGATAATCAGCAGCATATTGGCCAGGGCCGGGTCCATCCGCAGGAATTGGGTGAGGAAGAACAGCACGTAGAATTGCGCCGCGTAGAAGGTCACCGCTTGCCCGCCGTTGATGCTGAACAGCGCGATCAGCACCACCTTGAGGTTTTCCCACTTACCGAACGACTCACGGATCGGCGCCTTGCTGGCCTTGCCTTCTTCTTTCATTTTCAAGAAGGCCGGCGACTCGTGCAGGCTCATGCGGATCCAGGTGGAAATGCCCAGCAGCACGATGGAAAACAGGAACGGGATGCGCCAGCCCCACACTTCGAACTGGTCGCCGGTGAAGTAGCGGCACGCCAGCACCACCAACAGCGAGAGCAGCAGGCCGATGGTGGCGGTGGACTGGATCCAGCTGGTGTGGAACCCGCGTTTGCCGACTGGCGCATGCTCGGCGACGTAAGTGGCGGCGCCGCCGTATTCACCGCCCAGGGCCAGGCCCTGCAACATGCGCAGCACGATCAGGATGATCGGCGCGGCGATGCCGATGCTGGCGTAGGTCGGCAACAGACCGACGCAGAAGGTCGCTACGCCCATCAGGATGATGGTCACCAGGAAGGTGTACTTGCGCCCGATCATGTCGCCCAGACGGCCGAACACCAGCGCGCCGAACGGCCGCACCACAAAGCCGGCCGCGAAGGCCATCAAGGCAAAGATAAAGGCCGTGGTGTCGTTGACCCCGGCAAAGAACTGCTTGCTGATCACCGCCGCGAGGGCGCCGTAGAGGAAGAAGTCATACCACTCGAACACCGTCCCCAAGGACGAAGCGAAGATGACTTTCTTGGAGTCGTTGCTGGTGCTCGTGTCTACTGCCGAGCCCAGGGTTTGAGCATGTTCTGACATCGGGTAACCCTCACAGTGATTATTTATTGTTGTTCCACTGTCGGCGCCGGGTGCGGCGCCGCTATTCAGATTGCGTGAACCAGTTCTTTCTCCGGTGCGAGGCTCCTTGTGTGCGGCGAAAGGATCAGCTGCGCGGCTTTTTCCGCGATCATCAGCGTGGGTGAACAGGTATTGCCGGACGTAATGCGCGGCATGATCGAGGCGTCGGCGATGCGCAGGCCGGGCACGCCGTGCACGCGTAGCTGGGCGTCGACCACTGCGTCCTTGTCGTGGCCCATGCGGCAGGTGCCTACCGGATGGAAAATCGTCGTGCCGATGCGTGCGGCGGCTTCGTGCAGTTGTGCTTCGGTTTGCAGCGAATCGCCCGGCAAATATTCCACCGGCTTGAACTGGCTCAAGGCCGGCGCCGCGACGATGCGCCGGGTCAGGCGGATGGCATCGGCGGCTACGCGCAGGTCTTCGGGGTGGCTGAGGTAGTTGGGCTGGATCAGCGGCGCATCCGCCGGGTTGGCTGAGCGGATATCGACGCGGCCACGGCTCTGCGGGCGCAGATCGCAGACCGAGGCGGTGAACGCCGGGAAGCCATGCAACGGCTCGCCGAAACGCTCCAGGGACAGCGGCTGCACATGGTATTCGAGGTTGGCCGAGGCCTGCTCCGGCCCCGAGCGGGCAAATGCGCCGAGCTGGCTGGGTGCCATCGACAATGGGCCGCTGCGGTCGTACAGGTAGCGCAGGCCCATGCCCATCTTGCCCCACAGGGTGCCGGCGATCTGGTTGAGGGTGCGTGCGTTTTCCAGCTTGTAGATCAGACGTAGTTGCAGGTGATCCTGCAGGTTGCCGCCCACGCCGGGCAGTTCGTGCAGCACGTTGATACCGAGGGGTTTGAGCACGTTGGACGGGCCGATCCCCGAGCGTTGCAGGATGCCTGGCGAACCCACGGAACCGGCGCACAGGATGATTTCCTTGCGCGCTTTCCAACTCAGGGACTGACCGAGCCTGCGCCCGACCACTTCGCACGCGCGCCCGTTTTCCAGCAACACACGGTCGACTTCCACTTCGGTGAGCACGGTGAGGTTGGTGCGCTGGCGGACCGGTTTGAGAAACGCCTTGGCCGCGTTCCAGCGCACGCCGGCCTTCTGATTGACCTGAAAGTAGCCGCAGCCTTCGTTATCGCCCTGATTGAAATCGCTGACCTTGGCGATACCGCTTTGCGCCGCCGCTTCGCGGAAGGCATCCAGGATCGGCCACGACAGCCGTTGCTGCTCGACGCGCCACTCGCCGCTGTCATTGTGGAATTCCGAGCCGCCGGCAAAGTGGTTCTCGCTGTGCTTGAACAGCGGCAACACGTCGTTCCACGCCCAGCCGGCGTTGCCTTCGGCGGCCCAGCCATCGTAGTCACGGGCCTGGCCGCGCATGTAGATCATGCCGTTGATGGAGGAGCAACCGCCCAGCACTTTACCCCGTGGGTAACTCAACGCGCGGCCTTGCAGGCCAGGCTGGGCTTCGGTTTTGAAGCACCAGTCGGTGCGCGGGTTGCCGATGCAGAACAGGTAGCCGACGGGGATGTGGATCCAGGGGTAGTTGTCGCGGCCGCCGGCTTCTAGCAGCAGCACGCGGTGGGCGGGGTTGGCGGACAGTCGATTGGCCAGCAGGCAACCTGCGGGGCCGGCGCCTACTACTACGTAATCGTATTCAGCAGCTGCATTGGGCATCTGAGGTCTCGCTTGTTTTTCTTATTGGCCCCATCCTAGTTGTTAGTTTTCGTCTTAAAAATGTTAGTTTTTACCCAGCTGCTGTGCGTTTTTGAACAGTGCTTCAGCGGCCCACGCATTGGAGGCGGCATGTTCGATTGGAATGACTTGCGGTTTTTTCTTGAGTTGCAACGCAGCGGTCGTTTGCTCACCGCCGCGCAGCGCCTGAAAACCACCCACGCTACGGTGGCACGGCATATCGAGGCCATCGAAAAGAGCCTGGGCACCGCGCTATTCGTGCAGCATGCCCACGGTTACGAGCTGACCCCCTCTGGCGAGGCCCTGCTCAAACATGCCGAAGCCATGGAAAACGTGGCGCTGCTGGCCGAAGACGAACTCACCCACACCGCCGCGCCGCTGGGCAAGATCCGCCTCGGTGTGGCCGAAGGTCTGGGGGTGATGTTTCTGGCCGGACGCATGGGCGGCCTGTTCGAACGTTATCCGGGGCTGGAAGTGGAACTGGTGGCCGTGCCGCGCTTCGTCAGCATCCTTAACCGCGAAGCGGAAATCAGCATCCACCTCGAACGCCCCAGTGTCGACCAACTCGTCACCCGCAAACTCACGGACTACCGCCTCTCCCTTTACGCCAGCCGCGCCTACCTGGATCGCAACCCGCCGATTGAAAAACGTGAAGATCTCGTGACCCATGCCTGGATTGATTATGTTGACGACCTGCTGTTCAGCCAGGAGCTGAAATTCCTCAGCAGTTTCTGTCGCAACCCTAAGGTGGTGTTCCACAGCACCAGCGTCATTGCTCAACACCAGGCGGCGCGCTCGGGGTTAGGGATTGCGGTATTGCCCTGCTTCATGGCCGCCAGCGACCCGGACCTGGTGGCGTTGCTGCCGGGGGAGGGCATCCAGCGCAGCTACTGGATCAGCTCGCGTCGGGAGTTGCACAAGTCCGTGCGGCTGCGAGTGTTGTGGGATTACGTGGTGGAGTTGTGCGCGCGGGAGCAGCCGCTGTTGCTTGGCGAGTCCGGCTGATGCCTCCACCCAGCAGTGTCTAGAGAGAGGGCCGCTCCGCGCCCCAGCGTGGGCGGTGCGACGATTCGACAAGCCCGCTCACACACAATAAGAATGTGTGCCGCAGCCCTGTAGTGAGCAGGCTTGCCCTGCGCCGGGCTGCGGAGCAGCCCCGAAAACTGGCCAACCGTTTTTGCCTGACACACCGCGGTGTCGGGAGAGAGGGCCGCTTCGCGCCCCAGCGTGGGCGGTGCGAAGATTCGACAAGCCCGCTCACCAAAAAAGCTCACTGACCACAGCAGGGTTAAAGAAACCAGCGGTACTCACGCACACTTATCTCTTGTTGAAAGGCCAGATGATCCTGGCGTTTGTTTTCGCAATACACATCGACAAATTCCGCACCCAGCTTCTCGCGCACGCTGGGGTGCTGCTGCATGGTGCGTACGGCGTCGAGCATGTCCAGGGGGAAGTCGGTGCCGCTGGTGCGGTCCTCGTTCAAGGGCGCGATGGGCTCGCGCTGGGTGTCGAGGCCATGTTCCAGGCCGGCGAGGATCGCCGCGAGCACCAGATACGGGTTGGCATCGGCGCTGGCCAGGCGGTGTTCGATGCGCAAGTTGCGCGGGTCGGAGTCGGGGATGCGCACGCACGCATCGCGGTCTTCGAAGCCCCAGCAGGCGCGGGTGGCGGCGTTTACAGTGCCGCCCAGGCGGCGGAAGGCATTGTGGTTGGGCGAGAAGATCGGCATGCAGTGAGGCAGCAACTCCAGGCACCCAGCCACGGCATGGCGTAGCGGTTGCTGCTGATGCGCCGCCAGCAAGTTGTTGCCCGCGCCGTCATACAGGCTGACATGCACATGCATGCCGCTGCCAGGATGTTCCAGGTACGGCTTGGCCATGAAGCTGGCGCGATAGCCATGCTTGAGCGCCACGCCACGGGTGCTGCGGCAGAACAGCGCGGCCCAGTCGGCGGCGCGCAGGCCGTCGTCGAGGTGGCCGAAATTGATCTCGAACTGGCCGGGGCCGAGTTCAGCGGTAATCACCGTGATGTCGATGCCCTGGTCCTTGGCTGTCTGGGCCATATCGTCCAGGACTTCTGAGAAGCGCGACAGCCGCTCGATATGCAGGGTGGGCTGGTCGTCGGCGTCGTCGCTCAGCGGGTCGCGGGCAAATTGCGGCAGGCCGTGGTCGAGGGTTTTGTCGAACAGATAGAACTCCAATTCGAACGCCACCACCGGGTGGATGCCTTTGTGGTGCAGACGCTGCAGCACCTTGGCCAGCACTTCGCGGGGTTCGAATTCAATGGGGGCTTCGGTGCCATCGGAGGTGATCAGCATCTGGCCCAGAGGCTGCGATTCCCAACTCACCGGCTTGAGCGTGCCGGGTACCAGGCGTCGGTTAGCGTCCGGGTCGCCGTCGTTGAAGCAGTAGTCGCCTATCTTGAACAACCCGCCCTGGGTCCCCAGCAACACGGCATTCTGCGGCAGTTTCAAGGGGCTGCCGGCGGCGACTTTTTCGAGCATCTCGATCGGGTAGCGCTTGCCGTAGAAATGCCCGGGAATGTCCAGGGCGATCAGGTCGACATAACGCACATCCGGGTGGTGCTGGCGAAAGGTCCGTACTTCGGCCAGCAACGTGGAAGATTGGCTTTTCACGGGTGATGCTCCTAGTTGTAAACCCAGAGTACGCGGGCGGGCAGGTCGGTCAGGTTGGCGTAGCGGCAACGCGCAAAGCTGGGCAGGTGAAAGCTGTCGCCGGGGCCGAGGGTCACCACGTCGTTTTCACCGTCCACCCACAGCGTCAATTCGCCTTCCAGCACAAAACCGGCCTGTTCGGCGCGGTCGCTCATGCTCTGGTCACCGCTGTTGGCGCCCGGGGCAAGCAGGCTATCGAGCATCGAGAACGCGCCGTTCATGCTGGGGGAGACCAGGATGTCGGTGATGCCATTGGCGTAGTACACCGTGCGCCGCTCGTTGGGCCGGGTTACCCAGTCAATCGCCTTGGGCTTGGGCTGGCTGTAGAAGTAGGTGGTAGGCACATCGAGGGCGTGGCTGATGGCGGTCAAGTCCGCCACCGTCGGGCGCGACAAACCACGCTCGACCTGGGAGAGGAAGCCTACCGAGCGTTCGATCTTCTGTGCCAATTGGGCCAGGGTGAGCTTCTTGTGCTTGCGCAGGTCATGGATCAGGGCGGCGAGGGTGGCGAGTTCGTCTTGTGGCGTCATGAAATTTATTTCTTAAAATTTCATGAAAAATTACACGATTAATTTCATATGGGCAATGGGCAGGTCGGGCAGGTGTGCTTTCCCTTTGCTAAGGCCCGCTGAATGATTCCGCCCCGCTGCGGTCGGAACCTGGGTACGCATCATTCATTGAAGGAGCACCTATGCAGTCCAAAACCCTAGCCGCTTGCGTGTTGGTAGCCGCCAGCCTGTCCACCGTCAGCTTCGTGGCCCAGGCCGGTGATACGCCCCAGGAAACCGTGCAGCCTTCTACGATCAACACCCGTGATTTGAAAGAGGGCGATCGTGCCCCGGACATCTTGATGCGCAAAGAATCCGCCGTCACCGACTGGAAAAAACGCGGCCTCAAGCAGCCTGAGGAAGACAGCCAATGGGCACGCGTCGGTGATCGTTTTGTGCTGCTCAAGACCACCAACGGCACGATTCTGGAGATCACGCCGGTCAAAAAATAACTCGCCGGCAGCGCCTGCTTTTTTGCAGAAACCTGGGTTATGGTAGCCGACCGCAATGGTCGCGTTACCTTCCAGGAAAGAGAGCAGGATGCTTGCCACAATCAAACATTACCCCCGCACCGTAAACCTGTTGCTGTGTGCCACCTTGCTGCTGACCTTGGCCAAGGCAATCACTTTTCCCTACCTGGTCATCTACCTCACCAGCCATTTCTCCCTGGATATCAGCCAGGTCGGCCTGGTGATCGGCAGCTCGCTGATTGTTGGCTCGTTGCTCAGTGTGTACGGCGGCTTCCTGGTCGATCGCGTCAACAGTTATCGCTTGCTGCTGGGCCTGAGTGTGGCGTTCGTGCTGGGGTTTATCGGCACGGTGCTGGCGCAGGATATCTGGACGTTCTATACCTGCCTGATTTTGATCAACCTGGCCTACGCGGTGATCGACATTGCGGTGAAAGCCGGGTTTGCCAGCCTGCTGCCCGAAGACGCGCGCAGCGAAGTGTTTTCCATCAAATACACCCTGACCAATATCGGCTATGCCGTGGGGCCGTTTTTTGGCGCGATGGTGGCCAAGCTGGATATCAGCTTGCCGTTTATCCTGTCGACCTTGTTGGGAGTGGGGTTCTTTCTGCTGTACGCACGTTGGGGGGATCGCACCCTCGCCACCGCCGAGGTTGCGCAGAAACCGGTGTCGTTCCCTGCGGTGGGCCGCGTGCTACTGCGCGACCGTCGCCTGGTGTGCTTTACCCTCGGCGGTTTGCTCAGTGCCGTGGTATTCGGCCAGTTCACCGCCTACCTGTCGCAGTACCTGGTGACGACCACCACCGCGGAATACACCTACACCGTCATCAGCGCGGTGCTCACCACTAACGCCGTGCTGGTGATCGCCTTGCAATACCTGATTGGCCGGCGCATTTCCCACCGTTACCTGAGCCAGTGGCTGATCGCGGGCTTGAGCATGTTTATGCTGGGGTTGATCGGGTTCGGGTTGTCCACCAGCGTGTTGGGGTGGGTGCTGGCGATGGCGGTGTTCACGGTGGGGGAGATTATCGTGTTTCCGGCCGAGTACATGTTTATCGACCGAATCGCCCCGGACCACCTGCGGGGCATGTATTACGGGGCGCAGAATCTGTCCAACCTCGGCGCTGCGCTGGGGCCGGTGCTATGTGGGTTGGTACTGGCCAGTCTACCGGCCCATTACATGTTCTACATGCTGGGCGCGTTTATCGTCGGGGGCGGAGTGTTTTACTTTATCGGTGCGTCGATAAAGGCAAGTCATCCAGCGTGAGCTTGCCCACGTTATTGCTTTGCAGCTCGTAGCGCAGTTCTTCGACCATTTTTGCCACTTCTTGCGGGGTATGCAGCCGGTTGGTGCTGATCCCTGTGACCACCAGATCCACCCGGCCGGTTTCAGCGTCGTAGACCTTCAGGGTCAAGGACGCATCCCGGCACAGGGTGAATTCGCAGGTCAGTGGCGATAGGCCTTCTTCGATGCAGTTTCGCAGTTGAGCGAGGGTGAACATGCGGTTTCCTTCAAAGCATGAAAAAGCGACGGCACAAGGTCAAAGCTCCCTGTACCCACGGGCTGAAGGTTAGGGATTGCAGACCCAGGCCATAAGGCGAATTCGCACTAGTGGCACTGGTGCATTTGCACTGTCAGCGTCTATTTTTCACCCTCAAGTCCCCTGCAAACAGCCCGCGTTGCCGCGCCCACACGATCGCCGCACTACGGCTGTGTACCCCCAGCTTGGAGTAAACCGTGGCCACATGGTTACGCACAGTGTTGGGAGCCAGTTTCAGTCGTGAGGCGATCTCCTTGTCCGCCAGACCTTCGCAGATCAACCCCAGCACATCGCGCTCGCGGGCGGTGAGGTCGGTGAAGCTCACATTCGGCAAGTTGGGACTGTTAACGCTTTTGGCGTTGGCCAGTTTTTCGATCAGCGTCTGGCTGAACCATGAAGCGTCTTGCATTACCTCTTCGATGGCCGCTACCAGCTCCAGCTCTGAGCGCTTGCGCTCGGTGATATTCATCATGACCAACAGATAGCAGGGCATGTCCTGGATCACTACCGTGTCGGCCGAGACCACACAGTCGATCACTTCGTTACCTTTCTTGCGCACCTTGAGGTCTTGGCCGTCGAGATTGCCGGCCTTCTCGAGAGTGGCGAACAACTGCTCGCTCGCCGCGTTGCCGTCGATAAACCCGATTTCTTCGATGGATTTGCCGATCAGCTCTTCGCTGATGTAACCGGTAATGCTCATGAACGCTTCGTTGACGTCCACCACATGGCGATTGTCGGCGTTGCACACCAGGGTGGGCACGGGCGTCAGGCGGAACGACTTGGCGAAGCGTTCCTCACTCTGGCGCAGGGCGATTTCCGCTTTGCGCCGCGGTTCCAGATCCATGAAAGAAAACAGCATGCAATCTTCTTCGTTCATGTCCAGCGGTTGACCGGCAACGATCACCAGTTTGCTGCCGCCTTTGGGTAGTTTCAGTTCCGCTTCCATCTGTGGGATGGTGGCGCCTTCGCTCAGGCGCTGGATGGCCAGGTCCTTGCGCTCGGCCTGTTCCAGCACGTCCAGCTCGTACACCGAGCGACCGATCACCTGATCGCGGCTGTAGCCGGTCATCTCCAGGAAACCCTGGTTGACCTTGATGTAGCGCAGGTCGCTCAAGCGGCAGATCACCGCCGGCGCGGGGTTGGCGTTGAAGGTTTTTTCGAAGCGCTGCTCGGCGCTGGCCCATTGGGTGGCGTTGCTGAGGATCAGCACCAGCAATTCAGGTTCACCTCGTGAGTCGGTGATCACCAAGCTGCGCAGGCGGTGCACCCAGGTTTTGTCCGGAGTGGCCGTGGGCGTGACCTCCACGATCACATCGCTGAATTCGTCACCGGCCGCCGCGCGAGCCAGCGGGTAGCTGTCGTCCTGCAACGGATGGTTATTGCGATAGCGCAGCGAGAAACGCTCGGCGTACTGCTGCCCATTGGCGCCCAACCCCATCACGTCGCCGACGCCATGCATGGTCAGCGCCGCTTCGTTGGCCCACAGGATGGTCTGGTCGACTTCGGCCAGAATCACACCGTCGGACAAACCGGAGATGATTTGCTGCAATTGGCGGCGGTTGGTTTCTTTGGCAAGGACGTCCTGGCTCATGCTGTCTCCCGAAAAAAGCACATGAAAATTCCGACAGCCTTGGCTCGTGATAGTGCAAACAAAATGCAGGAGTGGTAGGTAAAAATGCACTCGAACGGGTGGTGCATTTGGCCTATTAGGGTTCAAGAGATGTGGTTAGGGGCGGGCCCTAACCACACACCTCAGTTTGCCAGCCAGCCGACGATCGGCACGATCATCAGCGTGCTCAACGCCATTGAGATCACGTTGCCGATATAAGGGTGGAAATGCGCGGGTAGCCTCGACGCAATCGCAAAGGCCAACGGTGGTGCGACCAGAGCACCGAGCAATGCGCTGGCGCCCATCACGGTCAAACTCCCGCCATGGGTCAACACCGCCGCCGGAACGACCGACACCAACGGAACATAGGTGGGGTACCAGCCGTGCCGTATCCATTGCCGACGCCATATCACCACGCCCGCTGCCGATGTCATTGCCTGTGCGCCGATCATGGACAGGAGCAGGCCAGAGCCATATGCCGGGCTCATGGGGTTGAGCGCATAAGCGAGCAGAACCCCCGCCAGCAGACCGAGACTGGCCAGCTCATTGCCGAAAAACGGCGCTTCGGAAAAGTCAGCCAGCACTCGGCGCAGGCTCCAGACAACACCATGGTCAGCCGGTGCAACCGGAGCGGGCTTCTCGGGAGCGATGTAGTCCGAACGCACCAGCGAGGGCACTTTATGACACAGCGTAAAGGCGATCACGCTTCCAACGGCCATGCCCAATACGTTGCCGACCACGGCGGGCAAGCCCAGCGGTACGCACACCAGATTGACGATCAGCAAGCACATGGGCGTGACCAGCAATGCACCCAGTACCGCGCCGTTGAGGGTGACCTTCCAGCCGCCGCCAAACATCAGCACCATCGCCGCCGGCAATGAAACGAACGCCGCGAAGGTAGGCTGCCAGGTGTCCGCCGTGACACTCCAGCCCCACAGCAGATTGCTCAGCAACAAGCCGATCAACGAACTGGTCACCAACCAGGGCCACAAGCCGGTGCCATAACAGATGGAAAAGCCTTGCCAGGCTTTGCCCTGCCGACTCGCCCACCAGGCCAGATAAGCACCACTCAACAGACCCAGGGATGCCAGCTCATGCTTGTAAAAGGCGACCTCGCTGATGTCGCCTGTTACCCAACGCAACCAGGCCGCCGGATCCGGCAAGGCCGTGACCATGTCGCGATAGCCCGGCCATGAACCTTGGTGAGTGGAGACCACATAGAGCATCACTAAGATCGCGATGGCTCCCAGGGCCAGGACGGTTAAATCCAAGCGTGAGCGCGTGGGTATTTTCTTGGTCAGTAAAGGCTCCATAAATCGCCCTCCGCTCAACGAGGCAGGGCAGGGTGGTGAGAGTAGCCGAGCATCTGATCGTACAAATCATGGCGGCGGTCTCTGTGCAGGTCATTGAGGCTGTTCCAGATCGGCGCGCTGCGAGCACTGGTGACGTCGATGTCGGCAAACAGGATTTCCTGGCGATTGGCCGAGGCCACTTCACCGATCGGCCAGCCATTGGTGCCGGCGATCAACGAGCATCCGAGGTAGCGCGCATCCCGCTCTTGGCCGATGCGGCTGGCGGCGGCGATAAACACGTTATTCACGTGGGCGGCGGTCATCGTCAGATACGACGCCATGCACTTCCCGGCTTCATCGAACAGCGGCGGTGGCGTCCACACCCAGTTGTTCACGCTGCAGATAATATCGGCGCCTTGCTGGCTGAGGATGCGCGGCACCTCCGGGAACCAGATGTCCCAGCAGATCAACAGGCCGATGCGGCCTATGGCCGTTTCAAACACCGGGAATCCAGTATTGCCCGGTGTGAACCAGAGCTTTTCCAGGTTCCATAGATGGGCTTTGCGGTACTTACCGATAAAGCCTTCGGGGCCCAGCAACACCGCAGTGTTGAACAGCTGCCCATGCTCAATCTCGTTTAGACCGGCCACCAGGTACACCTGATGCTTGCAGGCAAAATCCGTCCATTCCCTTACGCTCTGGCCATTCGGCACGGCCTCTGCGTGATCGAAGGCATCCTGACGGCTGCTGAAGAAATATCCGCAATTGGCCAGTTCCGGCAGCACGATCAGATTCGCGCCACCGTTTGCCGCTTCGGCAGCGAGGGAAAGGCTTTGACGCAGGTTATCGCTTCGATTGGCGACTCCCACCTGTGGGTCGAACTGAATGACGGCAACGCGGGCGGGGCTTGTGGGTGTGCTCATGAGGTTGGCCTCTTATTGTTATGCAACCGGATTTGGTTGGGTGTTTATAAGAGGCGGGTTAATGTTTAAATGAAAGTCAGATGATTCCTTTTGTGTTGTAGTCGGTTTCCTTTAGAGGATTGCATGCGCTGTTTTGTACTCGGGGTAGTCTCGCATGCTAAATCCACCGTTGAAGCTCGCCTTGGTTCTGTTACAGATGTTAATTACTGTGTCGACGGCGCCCCTGAAACAAGGCTCCGTCCAACCTGAATCAACAGAAAAGGATTCGCCGCATAGATAAAGTCCAGAGATGGGCGAGAAGTCTCTGTTGTATTTCATTAAGCCTACGGCCTCGTGATAAGTTCCCGGACGATAAAGCTTTGCACAGCCTAAAGAATTTTTATCTTGCATCCATCGCTGAACAATTGCCTGGTCGCGCCCTATATAAGGGGATATACGCTGTTTAATATTATTTGAGTTTAGAAGGATCCTATCTAGTTCTGCTATGCATTTGTCGACAAGTTCTTTGTCGGTGAACGATGAAAGCTTCATTGCGTCATCCTCCCATGTATAGCTCAAGAGGATGCAGTCATAAGTGTCATTGTTGTTGTAGCGGTAAGTGTAAGCGTCATGAATGAAACTGTCGGTGACAATGGCTTGGGGTATTTTTTTGTTGAAGCTTAGGAATGTTTTTTTCAATGGTGCATATACTTTGCAGCTGCTTTCCCAATGAGCTGTCTTGTAGGCGGTTATCGTTTCGAAAGGCAGCATTTTTTGATCAAATCCCTCGAGCTGAATTTGCGTTTCTATCAGCCATGACGGAAGCGTCATGACGACTGAGTCAGCATCAATAAACTCTTGCTTGGTCATGAGAGGGGATGTGACGTTCCAATCGTAATAAACCCTGATTTTTGCGTTGCTAAGTTTTTTAAGTTTTGTGACAGCGCAGTTTGTCAATAATCCAGCAGGGTTTTTAATTAGATGTTCGTAAGGTGAGTCTGCGGTTTCGCGCGATTTTATAAAGAGTAGGGACTCTGCCAGCGAGGCGAGGCCAATATAGTTTGGTTTACTAAATTTTAGCCCTCTTGAATCACTGATTGTCCTTGCTTCAAGATAGGGAGATGGTATCGGTTTACCATCGCTATCCACGCGTCCGTGGATTAGCTGTAGATGACTGCTGAAGCCAAACATCGCTGTGCGTATCGGGTAAAGTGAGCATACATCGTAGAATGCCCCCCAACTGCCGTCACCAATACCGATAGAATAAAAAATCGCAGATTCCTGCGCGGTCATACCCATCCCGCCGAAATTCCCAGGATCAATCTGCGACCATTGATCTATGGCAGGCATCTTCACGAGATCACGAAACGAAGTTGCTTCGTATTTTTTCACGATCGCAGCCCACATTGTCTCCCAGTACTCGGAGCCGTAATGCTCGCAGATATGCAGTGTCATCCGCTCGGCAAAGGTTTTCCACTTGGTAAATACGAGGCGTAAGAGTTCTCCAGGCGGAGCCATTTTTCCATCTGTATTTTTCCAAATAAGCATGTTCGGTTCACTATCCCCATCCAAGCATCCCTCACGCAGATAGATCCCGGTTGAATGGACTGTAGGGCTTCCGGGGTTTGGGAAATCGGAGTGGACCAGTTCAAACTCGCTGGCGTAATAAGCCATGAGGGACCGGCCATCTTTGGGAGGCTCATTTGTTTTGTTGAAAAAAGGCATTCTCATTGCACCTAACTCAAAAGGAGGGCGACCAACAGTGGCCGTGTTGTTGCTGCCGAGGGCCGTAAAGTGTCGGCCGCCTACGCGGCTCGACTTTTCAATCAATGTAATATTTTCGAAACCGCATCTATGCAATTCGCGAACAGTCGTTAAGCCTGTAATACCTGCACCTATTACGCAGATTTTGTGGCCTACGTCGGTCGCTTGGGCGATGCCATTGTCTTGCTCCACCAACATTCGATAGTCGAAACACAAGTCGGGTGGATTGGGGAATGAGGCTCTCCAATTTTTGTTAGCGTTTCGCTTTTTTTGACGATGCTCCCGGGCGATATCTGCGGGGTAATTGAAACTGGAGCCGATGGTCATTTTTAATCTTCCTGTTCAGAGGTATTGGTCACTCTTTAGGTTGAACATCAACACCGAATGTGAAAATCAGCAGCGTGTGATTTGAGGTAAAGGTAAGTCGCCGTCGCGTGTAGGTGGAGGGCGTCTGACGGTTGTCTCCAAGCTTGCCAAGCTTGCCAAGCCCGCCCGATTCTGGGAAAACGCTGAGTTTTCAACTTTCAAAGAGTCCCTATGAACCCCAACGAACTCCAGATCACCGACATCCGCCCAGGCACCGGCAAAGCCGTGGTCAAAGGCGCGCTGATCACCACTCAATACACCGGTACGCTGGCGGACGGCACCGTGTTCGATTCCTCTTGGGAGCGCGGCAAGCCCTTCCAGTGCGTGATCGGCACAGGGCGCGTGATCAAGGGCTGGGACCAGGGCCTGATGGGCATGCAGGTGGGCGGGGTGCGTCGCTTGTTCGTGCCGGCGCATCTGGCGTATGGCGAGCGTTCGATGGGCGCGCATATCAAGCCCAACAGCGATTTGCATTTTGAGATCGAGTTGCTGGAAGTGCTGACGCGGGATGATTAATCCCTGGGCAAATGATCAGGAGGAGGGAGCGCGACATGGAGGTTTTGCCTGAATGCGGGGTTGAAGGCATTCGCGTGAGTGAATTGCACGCTGCCGACGAGGCGCAGTTGCAGTGTTTTTTTGAGCAAGCACCGGATTATTTCATCGCGGTAAATGGCGAGCCGGCCCGCCCGACCGAGGCGCGCGAAGAGCTACAGAGCCCGTTGCCGCCAGGCTGGCAGTGTCGACGGATGTATTGGCTGGGTTACCGCGATGCGGAGGGGCAGCTGGTCGCGGTCGTGAACATGGCTGCCGATGTGCTTGCTGCCGGCGTGTGGCATATCGGTTTGCTTCTGGTGCACACACGCTTGCACGGCACCGGGTTTGCCCAGCGCCTGCATTCAGGCTTGCAGGCGTGGGCGGTAAAAAACGGTGCCCGATGGTTACGGCTGACCGTGGTGATCGGCAATCGCAAGGCCGAGCGTTTCTGGTCCCGGCTCGGCTATGTGCCGGTGCGCACGCGCGCAAGGATCGTCATGGGACGCCAGGAAAATAGCGTGTCGATTCGGGTCATGGCGTTGTGTGGCGCAGGGATGGATGAGTATTTGAGCCAGGTGCCGCGAGACCGAGCGGATGCCCCTTGACCCAGACTCTCCGTCGCCCAAGACGCCCTTCCTGAACCCATCCTGAAGAACTTTCTTATTCATCATGCAGAAACTTTCCTACGGTTTACTCTCCGGAAATCGGGGCGTAAGCTTCGCGCGTTTTCATCAATTGCGGAGACCCTCAGTGGGTACTTGTTCGAGTGACAGTAGTCGGCCGGTTCTGGTAACCGGCACATACTTGGCAAGATAACGCGCATGCTTTCGATGCCGTTGTCTCGCCACTAACGCGAGAAGCGGCATCCCGGCCGCAGCCTGTCCTGGCTGTGCCTCGATCCTCTCTCATCGACGCTGACCAGCTCCCGGGTTCTCTCGGGCTGCTACGGACGCGCCTGCCTTTTATCCGGCGGGCGAGCCCGGTGCGACTGTGCCTGTTCGAGGGCGCGGTGCGCACGGGCCGTACCTGCACGACGGTTTCCTCGCGCAGGAGTAATACTCATGAACCTCGCTCTGCTTAAAGAGTTCTTCGCCGGCTTCCTGCGGACCCGGCACATTGCCCGGCACTTCCGTCGCCTGGCCATGCTTGAGACCGTCAACGACGCCAGCGTCAGCCGCGAAGTGCCGCCGACCCTGGCACAAACCCTGGTCGGCGCGGCTAACAGCACCGCTGTGCAATTGCTCGGTACGCTGGGCAGCCACACCGACGGCCTGACCGCCGCCGAGGCCGACGCTCTGCGCGTGCAGTACGGCCTCAACGAGGTCGAGCACGAGCAGCCGCTGCCGTGGTGGGCGCACCTGTGGCACTGCTATAAAAATCCGTTCAACCTGCTGCTGACCCTGTTGGCGGTGATCTCCTGGCTGACCGAGGACATGAAGGCCGCCACGGTGATCTTCTCCATGGTGGTGCTCTCGACCTTGCTGCGCTTTTGGCAGGAGGCCAAGTCCAACAAGGCCGCCGATGCGTTGAAGGCCATGGTCAGCAACACTGCCACGGTGCTGCGCCGGGATGACGGCAAGCGCATCGAACTGCCGATCAAGCAGCTGGTGCCGGGCGATCTGATCGTGCTGTCGGCCGGGGATATGATCCCCGCTGATTGCCGCGTGCTCAGTGCCAAAGACCTGTTTGTCAGCCAGGCGGCGATGACCGGCGAATCGATGCCGGTGGAAAAATTCGCCCAGCAGCAGGACGCCCAGACTCGTAACCCGCTGGACCTGGAAAACATACTGTTCATGGGCACCAACGTGGTTTCCGGTGCGGCCACGGCGGTGATCCTCACCACCGGCAACAGCACCTATTTCGGCGCGCTGGCCCAGCGGGTCACCGCTACTGACCGTGCCACCACCTCGTTTCAGCATGGGGTGAACAAGGTCAGTTGGTTGCTGATCCGCTTTATGTTCGTGATGGCGCCGCTGGTGCTGTTCATTAACGGCTTCACCAAAGGCGACTGGACCGAAGCGCTGCTGTTCGCACTGTCGATTGCCGTGGGCCTGACCCCGGAAATGCTACCGATGATCGTCACCTCGACCCTGGCCAAGGGTGCGGTATTTCTGTCGCGCAAAAAAGTCATCGTCAAGCGCCTGGACGCGATCCAGAACTTTGGCGCGATGGACGTGCTGTGCACCGACAAGACCGGCACCCTGACCCAGGACAAGATTTTTCTGGCACGCCATGTCGACGTGTGGGGCGAAGAGTCCGACGACGTCTTGGAAATGGCCTACCTCAACAGTTACTACCAGACCGGCCTGAAAAACTTGTTGGACGTGGCGGTGCTTGAACATGTGGAAGTGCACCGTGAACTGAAGGTGGGTACGGCGTTTCAGAAAGTCGATGAGATTCCGTTCGACTTCAACCGCCGGCGCATGTCGGTGGTGGTGGCTGAACAAGGCCTGCCGCACCTGCTGATCTGCAAGGGCGCCGTGGAAGAGATTCTGTCGGTGTGCAACAGCGTGCGCCACGGCGACACCAATGAAGCGCTGACCGAAGAACTGCTGGCGCGCATCCGGCAGGTGACTGCTGCTTTCAATGAAGAAGGGCTGCGCGTGGTAGCGGTGGCCGCGAGGCCAATGACAGCGGGGCGTGACACCTACAGCCTGGCCGATGAAAACGACCTCACGCTGATCGGTTATGTAGCGTTTCTCGACCCGCCCAAGGAAAGCACTGCACCGGCACTCAAAGCGCTCAAGGCCCACGGCGTGGCAGTCAAGGTGCTGACTGGCGATAACGAACTGGTCACCGCAAAGATCTGCCGCGAAGTCGGCCTGGAGCAACAGGGCCTGCTGATGGGGAACGACATCGAAGCGATGAACGACGCCGAACTAGCCGTGGCGGTGGAAACCACCAACGTGTTCGCCAAGCTCACGCCGGCTCACAAGGAGCGCATCGTGCGCCTGCTCAAGGCCAACGGGCATGTGGTGGGCTTTATGGGCGATGGCATCAACGATGCACCGGCGCTGCGTACGGCGGATATCGGTATTTCGGTGGACAGTGCGGTGGACATCGCCAAGGAAGCCGCGGACATCATCCTGCTGGAAAAGAGCCTGATGATCCTGGAGGAGGGCGTGCTGGAAGGTCGGCGCACCTTCGCCAACATGCTCAAGTACATCAAGATGACCGCCAGCTCCAACTTCGGCAACGTGTTCTCCGTGCTGGTCGCCAGCGCGTTCATTCCGTTCCTGCCGATGCTGCCGATGCACCTGCTGGTGCAGAACCTGCTGTATGACATCTCGCAGATCGCAATTCCGTTCGACAACGTCGATGCGGACATGCTGGCCAAACCGCAGCGCTGGCAGCCGGGGGACGTGGGGCGCTTTATGTTGTTCTTCGGGCCGATCAGTTCGATCTTCGACATCACCACCTTCGCCCTCATGTGGTACGTGTTCGATGCCAATACACCGGATCACCAGACGCTGTTCCAGTCCGGCTGGTTCGTGGTGGGCCTGCTGACCCAGACGCTGATCGTGCACATGATCCGCACCCCGAAAATCCCGTTCCTGCAAAGCCGCGCGGCGCTGCCGTTGATGGTGATGACCGGCGTGATCATGGCGGTGGGCATCTTTTTGCCAATGGGCCCGCTGGCGCACTACTTCAAATTGCAGGCGCTGCCATCGCTGTACTTTGTGTTTTTGCCGGTGATTCTGCTGGCGTACATGGGGCTGACACAGGCGGTGAAGGGTTACTACATCCGTAAGTTTGGCTGGCAGTGAAACGAGGCGATTTACCATGCAGGCAATCAACAACATCAACCTCGATTCCCTGATCGATACCCTGGTCAGCCTCACCGCGGCGTTTATTCTCGGAGGGCTGATCGGCTTCGAACGTCAGTACCGCCAGCGCACGGCGGGGCTGCGCACCAACGTGCTGGTGGCGGTGGGCGCGGCCATTTTTGTCGACATGGCCAACCGCCTCGGCGGTGCGGACGGCGCGGTGCGCGTGGTGGCGTATGTAGTGTCGGGCATCGGCTTTCTGGGCGCGGGCGTGATCATGCGTGAGGAAGGCAATGTGCGCGGGCTTAACACCGCCGCCACGCTGTGGGCGTCGGCGGCGGTGGGTGCCTGCGCCGGCGCGGACCTGATTCTCGAAGCGCTGCTCGGCACCTTGTTTGTGCTGGCGGCCAACACCTTGCTGCGGCCGATCGTCAATAACATCAACCGTCAGCCGCTGGATGTGGTGTCGGCGGAGGTCACCAATATTCTGTATGTCATCGCGCGGCGTACCCAGCAAAAGGCCGTGTTGGCATTGCTCGAAGCGGAACTGGCGCGCTGCAACTACCCAGCCAGCGACGTGGACGTGCGCCCGTTCGGTCCTGAGGAAGTGGAGATCGAGGCCACACTGGCCGTGACCTCGGTGGACGGTGACGAGTTGGATGCGCTGGTGGCGCGCATCTCCATGTCGACCCTGGTGGTGCAGGCGTTCTGGAGCCCCAGTACCACCGAGTAAGCCCCTGAGGGCGGACGCCTACGCTGCCGAGCTTGGCTATGCTCTAGTGAGGAAAACTCCTACAAGTATTCGGGACTAGCCCTTCATTTGAACACGCGCACCGTTGCTATGGTTGCGCGCTTGCGCCCGCTTTGCATCAAGGCGCAACGCTACGTTTTTACTGTGTGTTCGAAAAAGAGGGGGCCTGTACTGCCTGTAGGCGTTGCGCTGAGTAATCAGAACCGTTTGTCGGAACTGTTACTTTTCACAGGTAGATGAGGCTCGCTTGATATGTAAGCGTATTGATCCTCCCAGGGGAGTCTTATGAGCAACAAAGCTTTAATTGTGGATGATCATCCTTTTATACGTGCCACCGTCAAATACCTGTTGAAGCAAGAAGGCTTCGATAAGATTTTTGAAGCAGGCAATGGTGCCGATGCGATGCAGATTGCCCGAGAGGAACGCCCGGACCTGGTCATTCTCGACTTGGCGATGCCCAAGCTCGGGGGGTTGGAGGTTATCAGTCGTATCAAGGCCCTGGAACTTCCCTGCAAGATCCTGGTGCTCACGTCGTATCTGGCGGAGTTCTTTTCCACGCGCTGCATGCGCGCCGGTGCGATGGGGTTTGTCGCTAAAACCGGTGAACTCGATGAACTGCAAAAGGCTATCAGAGCGATCCGCTCGGGCTACAGTTGTTTTCCCAGCCTGGCCACCAGTTCGGTACGCCGTGACGATCTGCAGTCCTCGGAGAAGGAATTGGTGGATTCGTTGTCGGACCGCGAACTGACTGTGTTGCAGAAACTGGCCCTGGGCCTGGGCAACAAGCAGATCGCTGCGGATATGCTGTTGAGTCACAAGACCATCAGCACCTACAAAACCCGGCTCAAGGAAAAACTACGCATGTCCTCGGTGGTGCACTTGTCCAAGTTCGCCCAACGCAATCATCTGATTTGAAATGATCACCTCTCGGCTGGCGAAACTCACGGCCATCCTTCTGATAGGGCTGTTGCCGCAGGCGGCGATGGCCCTGGACGAACCGCATCAACTGCAGTTGCTGGGTCACTCCACCCTGAAAGACGCTTCCGTGACGCTGGACGAAGCCGACTGGCGCTGGCTGCGGGAGCGCCGCGTGCTGGTGATGGGCGTGTCCGGGCCGGATTACGCCCCGTTTGACTTGACTAACAACAAGCACGAACTCGAAGGCATCACCGCCGATTATGCGGCGTTGATTGCGGACATATTGAATGTGGCGGTTGATGTGCAGCGCTTCGACACCCGCGATGAGGTGATCGAAGCCCTCAAGACCGGCGTCGTAGATTTTGTGGGTTCGGCCAATGGCTATGAAGCGGCCGACCCGCAACTAGTGCTGTCCCGCTCTTATGCCAATGACCAACCGGCATTGGTCACACGCAGCGGCGACAGTCACGCCCTCAGCGCGGACCTGGCGGGCAAGCGCGTGGCGATGCTTTACCACTATATGCAGCCCGACGCCGTACAGGCCTTTTATCCCGATGCGCAGTTGCTGTTGTTTGGCTCGACGTTCGAAGCCATTGGCGCCGTAGCGTTCGGTCAGGCGGATGTGTACCTGGGCGATGCGATCAGTGCGCGTTACCTGATCAACAAGAACCATCTCAATAATGTGCGCTTGGCGGATTTCTCTGCGTTGGAGGTCAACCCGTTCGGCTTTGCCTTCGTCAAGGACAATACCCGTCTGCTGACGATTATCAACGCTGCGCTGGCCGCGGTGCCGGCTAACCAGCAGATGGAAATCCTGCGCCGCTGGAGTGCAGGCGGCAGCGGCTTCCTGGACGCCGACCGGCTGCGTTTGAGTGCGAGTGAGCAGCGTTGGCTGGAGAAAAATCCCCGAGTGAAAGTGGCGGTGCTCGATAAGTTCCTGCCGCTATCGTATTTCAACGAGCAAGCGCAATTCGAAGGGTTGAGCGCCGAGGTCTTATCGCGCATCAGCCTGCGTACCGGTTTGAAATTCGATGTGGAGCGTGGCAGTTCGCTGCCTCGGCAAATTGATGAGGTCAGTACTGGGCGAGCGGACATGCTGGCGGTCGTCACGCCAAGCGTGGAACGCTCGGAGAAAATCCGTTTTACCCGGCCCTACCTGTCTAACCCCTATGTATTAGTGGTGGCCTCCGGCAATGAGAACCTGATCACCCTGGAAGACATGGTCGACAAGCGTCTAGCGTTGATCGGCGGTGGCGGTCTGGCGTCCTACATCGCCGTGCACTACCCGCGAGTTGTTTTCGTCGATGTGGAAAACCCTGAGCAGGCCATGGAGTTGGTGGCCAATGGCAGTGTGGAGGCTGCCGCGGTTTCGCTGATCAGCGCGCGTTATATGATCGCGCGCCATTACCGTGATGGACTGCGCATCACCAGTACCATCGGCACCGAGCCGGCGCGCATCACCTTCGGGGTCAATCGTGGCCAACTGGAGCTGTACTCGATTCTCGATAAAGCCTTGTTGAGCATCACGCCAGAAGAAATGGACGAGCTGACCAATCACTGGCGCAACGAGATCATCGTGGAAGACAGCTATTGGATGCGTCATCGCAATGTGATTATTCAAGGCTTTGGCCTCGCCGCGTTGCTGCTACTGGTGACGTTGGGCTGGATCCTCTATCTACGCAACCTGATTCGCAAGCGTGCCCAGGCCGAGCGGGCGTTGAGCGATCAGATGCGGTTTATGAGTGTGCTGATCGACGGCACCCCCCATCCGATTTACGTGCGTGACCGCCAGGGTCGGCTGATGGCCTGTAACAATGCTTACCTGGACGTGTTCGGCTTCAAGCTCGAAGACGTGATCGGCAAGACCGTGGTGGAAACCGACACCGGCAACCCGCCTCAGGCCCAGTCGTTCCATGCCGATTACCTGCAGTTGATGGAGCGTGGCGAGCCACAGATTCATGACCGCGTGCTCAAGCTTCCCAGTGGCGAAGTGCTGACCATCTATCAATGGATGCTGCCGTACCGTGACGGTGACGAAAAGGTCGTGGGCATGATTGCCGGCTGGGTCGATGTCAGTGAGCGCCAGCGCTTGCTGGGCCAATTGCAGGAAGCCAAGGAAGACGCCGACGCCGCCAACCGCGCCAAGACCACGTTCCTGGCCACCATGAGCCATGAGATTCGCACCCCCATGAACGCCGTGATCGGCATGATCGAACTGGCGCTGAAGAACGCCGAGCAGGGCCGAGCCGATCGCGATGCACTGGAAGTGGCCTCGGTGGCCTCGCGCGGCATGCTGGAGCTGATCGGCGATATTCTCGATATCGCGCGCATCGAGTCCGGCCATCTATCCCTGACCCTGGCTCCGGCCAACCCGCACGAACTGCTGACGTCAGTCGCACGGGTGTTCGAGGGCCTGGCGCGAGACAAGGGACTGGCGCTGCAGGTGGAACTCGATCCGTTGATCGACTGTGCGGTGATGCTTGACCCGTTGCGCTTCAAGCAGGTGGTGTCCAACCTATTGGGCAATGCGATCAAGTTCACCGCCACCGGCCAGGTGCGCCTCGGCGCAATGGGCGCGACCCATCTGGACGGTCACTTGAACCTGAGGTTATGGGTTGAAGATACGGGCATCGGCATCAGCGCCGAAGACCAGCAGCGTTTGTTCAATCCGTTTATACAAGGCGGCAATCACGAACAGTCCGCGCGCAGCGGTTCGGGCCTGGGCCTGGTGATCAGTCGCAACTTGTGCGAGATGATGGGCGGCCAACTGCACCTCACCAGTGTGCTGGGCAAAGGCACACGGATTGACGTGGCGTTGGTGCTGGCACTGACGACCGAGGCGCCGGTCTCTTTGCCTGTGCCGCACATCCCGCCGGCCCGGGCGCTCAACATCCTGGTGGTGGACGACTACCCGGCCAATCGCGTGCTGTTGGCGCGGCAACTGAGTTTCCTTGGGCATCATATCGTGACGGCCGACGACGGCGAGCAAGGGCTGGCGTTGTGGCAGAGCGGGCATTTCGATGGGGTGATCACCGATTGCAACATGCCCCTCAAGGATGGTTACGCGCTGACCCGCGACATCCGCGCCCAAGAGCGCCAACGTGGCCTGGTGCCGTGCCTGGTGTTGGGATTTACCGCCAATGCCCAGCCCGAAGAAACCGCGCGTTGCCGTCAGGCCGGCATGGACGGGTGTCTGTTCAAACCAACCGGTCTGGAGGATTTGCGCTCGGCGCTGGCGCCACGCACAGCGTGTGTCGTCAGCGACGAGGCTGAACCGGCGTTCAACTTGAGTGCATTGACCGCGCTGACGGGCGGTGACAAGGCCGCGCTGGAGGAGCTGTTGGCGCCGTTGCTTGCCAGTCTTAAAGAAGATAGCGCCATGTTGTCGACGCTGTACGAGCAGCGCAATTTTCCCAAGCTGCATGATTTGGCCCATCGTGTTAAAGGAGGGGCGCGTATGGTCAGAGCCCAGGTGCTGATCGAGTGCGCCGAAACCTTGGAAAACGTTTGTGAGCGTCGTCAGCTCGACGCCTTGGGCCCGGCGGTCGAGGCCATAAGGTCGGCCATCGACAATCTGCATCACAGCTTGGCACTTCACTGCAATCAGACATGACGGGGATAGAAGGTCATTCGGCCGATTTGGGAGAACTCCTACGTGAACGGGGAACATGCCTGATTTTGTCGTCGGAATATGTCTGGACAATGGGCGGGGCTCAATCACGAGCACTGCCTGCCCAGGGGGGTTGCCATGCCGAACAAAGCACTGACTATCCTGATTGCCGATGAACAGCACCTGCAACGGCTGTACATCGAAAAAATGCTCAATCAATTGGGGTACCACCGGATTGTCCCGGTGCAAACCTTTGAAGAGGTTCAGATACTCACGGCCATCCCGGCCGAGCCGTTTGATGTGCTGATCATCAATGCGGGGCTGCTGGTCGATACTTGCGAGCCGCAACCTCAGGCTCGCCATGTGCTGGTCTACGACCACCTCGATCTCTGCAAGCCGACCGGCGCTACGCCGGCGGTACTGGTGCGCTTGCCGGGTGTGCCTGACAACGTCAATCTCGAACACTTCATGGATATCATCGACCCACCCGAGGCCGCTACCGGCCTTCGGGTGTTGCCGTGGCTGCGCGAGCTATCGCGCCAGCCGGTGGCAGGCGCCTAGCCTCACTGCGAAACGATGCCTGGGCCGCTCAGCGGCGGACATGTCCGCACTACGCGGCGAGCAAGTTCGGCTGAATCAGCAGCGCTCGCGCAAGCGTTGTGCCGCGCCGCGTAGCATCTGCTCGGTGCCATCCCAGCCCAGGCATCCATCGGTCACCGACACACCGTATTGCATCGACGCGCCCAAGGGCTGGCAGCCCTCGAACAAATGGCTTTCAAGCATCATGCCGATCAGCGAGGTGTCGCCCTGCAGGCGTTGCTCCAGCACGTCGTTGAATACCGCCGGTTGCCGCAATGGGTCCTTGCCACTGTTGGCATGGCTGCAATCGACCATGACCCGAGCCGCCACCTTGGACTTGGCCAGGTCGCCCTTGACCTGCGCCACGCTCTGCGCATCGTAGTTCGGGCCACGGTGGCCACCGCGCAGCACCAGGTGCGTATCAGGGTTGCCTGAGGTCTGGATGATCGCCGGATGCCCCTGGCTGTCGACGCCGAAGTGGCGATGTGGGTGGGCCGCCGAGCGCATGGCGTCACAGGCGATGGCAACGCCACCGTCGGTGCCATTCTTGAAGCCTACGGGCATGTCCAGGCCGCTGGCCATTTCGCGGTGGATCTGCGATTCGGTGGTGCGCGCGCCAATCGCCACCCAACTGAGCAGGTCGTCGAAGTACCCGGCGGCCATGGGTTGCAGCAGCTCGGTCGCGACCGGCAGGCCCAGACGCAGCATTTCTCGCATCAATTGGCGTGACAGGGTCAGGCCGGCGGCCATGTCATCGCTGCCGTCCAGGTGAGGATCATAGGCCAGGCCTTTCCAGCCGATGGTAGTGCGCGGTTTTTCGACGTAGGCACGGATCACCAGCAGCATCTGGTCGCTGACGTCGAGGGCAAGTTTCTTTAACTTGCGCGCGTATTCCATGGCCGATTCCGGGTCGTGGATCGAGCACGGGCCGACAATCACCAGCAAACGCGAATCCTCGCCATTGAGGATGGCACGCACGGCTTGGCGATGGGCGTGGATCTGTTCGACAAGGAACGGACTGAGCGGCAACTGCTGCTTGAGCTCAAGGGCGCTGGGCAGACGCTGGGTCAGGGCCTGATTGGCGCTGATCAGGGTGGAGACGGGCAGAGCGGCGACGGAGGAGTTCATATTCAAAGCTTCCTGGGCGAGCGGCGGGCGATTCCCGCGCTCGGCCCTACAGGGGTGTTCGACAATTGGCCATATCGGCGATGTGTGTTGGTTTGCCACCCATAGGTGACCGATCGGAGGCGGCAGACTGTCCCGAGCGGAGCTGGCTAAATCGCCATGCGGTGGAAGTGTCGTAGCGGTAATAAGTGGCGTAGTTCATGTCGTGCTTCCTGTTAAATATTCGTGATCAAGCAAAAAGAATAAGGGCCAGAAAAAACAAAACCCCCGGTCGGGGAGCCGACCGGGGGTTAGATTTCTCTGGCAGGCGACCCCTTGAGTAGTGGCCGCCGATTTCAGGTATCAGGCGCGCCAGTGGCTAAACCAATACCCAAAATAAAAGCTGACAGGTGCGCTCGAACCGTTCACGCAGGCGACCGACACCGAACGCATGGCGCTGGCGGCTAGGCAAACCTGAGGGTGGGCGAGTTGCAACATGTTATGTCTCCAAACGATGGCGGGAGCTTACTAGAGACGTGCGATGGGATTCAATCGGTAATTTCTATTGCATGATGGGACTTACCGCTATGGGGGAGTGCCGATATGCTGGTAACACGTTGCGACTGATTATTCGGACACCCCATGACGGCCTTGACTCTTGCTGCGGCTCAATCGATTTCCCTCCCCGGCGATGTACCCGCCAACATTAGGCAGCACTTGGCGTTTATGCAGGTGGCGGCAGAACAGGGCGTACAACTGCTGGTATTCCCTGAGCTGTCGCTGACCGGCTATGAACCTTCGCTCGCGGCCGACTTGGCCATCGCACCAGACGCTGCGCAACTGACGCCTTTGCGCGTAATGGCCAGGGAGCTTCGGCTGACCGTCGTGGTGGGGATGCCGATCCGGATGGCGCCCGATGCCGGTGTCATGATTGGCGCACTGGTACTGGGAGCGGATGGTTCCCGGGCGGTCTACACCAAGCAGCACCTGCATCCAGGCGAAGAAGTGGCGTTTGCCCCGGGGCAGGGCGGTGTGGCCTTAGAGTTCGGGGATGACCGCATCGCTTTATCGGTATGTGCGGACTTCACTCATGCCAGTCATCCGCATGCCGCCGCTGAAGCGGGCGCGAATGTCTATGCCGCCAGCGTGCTGATCAGTGAAGGCGGTTATGCAAAGGATTGTGCACAGTTACAAACTTACGCCGCCGAATATCGTCTGTTGGTGTTGATGGCCAATCATGGTGGCCCTTCGGGGGGCTGGGATTGTGCTGGCCGTAGCGCAATCTGGTCCCCCGATGGCCGATTGCTTGCCGCTGTGCCTGGCGTGGGCGAGGCGCTCTTGGTGGCGCGCCGCAATAACGACGTGTGGGCGGGCCACGTAGTGGCGCTCTGAATGATGTTTAACCTGCGCGCCGCCACGGACAATGACCGAACTTTCGCCCGAACCCTGACCTATGAGGCGATGAGCCGCTACTACCAGCAGTATGGTTTGCTGTGGTCCAACGATGGCTTTGATGTGGCGTGGGGCGGTCGCGAAAACTGGCTGATCTGCCGCGAGGCTTCAGTTTTGGGCTTTATCAGCTTGAGCCGCGACAGCAAGGCTCTCTACATCCGTGAGCTGCATATGCTCGAAGGCTGTCGTGGGCTGGGTGCCGGCAGTTGGGTGTTGCAGCAAATGACCGTGAAGGCGCAATCCTTGGGGCTATTGCGATTGACCGTATTCAAAACCAACCCGGCGCGCAGGCTGTATCAGCGCATGGGGTTGAGTATTGTTGGCGAAGAGGATTGCTTCTGGCGCATGGAGCGCGACTGTCGCCCAAGCTAAACAGTGCGTGTAAACCTAATAAGCGCATACTGGCCTCAGGAGTCGACTTCCTGATCGTTGTTTTGGCCATCAGCCTCAGAAAGGATGATCCCTTCTTTCATGCCCAAAAGGACCGCTACCTTATGGGCTTCTCCACGTCGCCCCTTTTTGCGCCCAGCGAGCACTTGATAGGTGGTTGCCGGATCTACGCCATGTTCACGGGCGAACGCTTGAACTGACTTTCCTTGATGTTCCAGCCAGGCCTTGGCTTGTGCAGCAGTACGGATTCCGGGCATAGTTCAAAACCGTTCAAGTTCGTTTAACGAAGAGATGATGGTGTCACCTCTTGGGGTGTGCCAACTAGGATCATACATCCAAATGAGTGGAATCGGTTCGCGTTTGAGGCAAGAAAGAGAGCGACTTGGCCTGTCGCAGAAAGTTTTTGGTGAAATTGGAGGTGTCGAAGCCAATGCACAAGGTAAATATGAAAGCGGCGGGCGCGCGCCTAAAGCCGATTATTTATCACGCGTCGCTGCAAGAGGCGTGGATGTGCTCTATGTATTGACTGGCACCGCCACGCCCCTTCAACTCGATAATTTGAGCCAGATCGAAGAGAAAGTATTGGGTGACTACCGCGCGATGTTCAAGGAGGACCAAGATGCAATTCGTCGCCTCACCTCCACCTTGGCCGAACACAGCGCTTCAGTGAACGGAAAATCCAAGGTCCAGCCCTCGGATTCCTGACCTTTCGTCCAGCAATTGCGGCTATCCGCCCCTCGGCGGATGGCCTTTGCTTATCCAACGCCCATATATATGACGCGTGCAGCTAGGTCTGCGCCTTGGTTTTTTGCTAAGGTGTTCAGCAACCTATAAGACCATATCGCGAGGTGTCTGCTTGATTAGGGTGCTAGTAGTCGATGACCATGATCTCGTTCGTACAGGCATTACACGAATGCTGGCTGACATCGACGGCCTGCAAGTAGTCGGTCAGGCCGAGTCGGGGGAAGAGTCCCTGATCAAGGCCCGGGAATTGAAACCCGATGTGGTGTTGATGGACGTCAAGATGCCAGGCATCGGCGGTCTGGGTGCCACCACCAAATTGCTGCGCAGCCATCCGGATATCAAGGTCGTGGTAGTGACTGTGTGCGAGGAAGACCCGTTCCCTACGCGCTTGCTGCAGGCCGGCGCGGCCGGTTACCTAACCAAGGGCGCCGGCTTGGCGGAAATGGTGCAAGCCATTCGTTTGGTGTTTGCCGGTCAGCGCTATATCAGCCCGCAGATTGCCCAGCAGTTGGCTATCAAATCGTTCCAGCCCACCAGCGACTCGCCGTTCGATGCTTTGTCTGAGCGGGAAATCCAGATCGCTTTGATGATCGTCGGTTGCCAGAAAGTGCAGGCCATCTCCGACAAGCTGTGCTTGTCGCCCAAGACCGTCAACACCTACCGTTATCGTATTTTCGAGAAGCTCGCCATCAGCAGTGATGTTGAATTGACCCTGCTCGCGGTGCGCCACGGCATGGTGGACGCCAGCGCCTGACATGACCACGCCGTTTGATCCCAGCGCCTTTCTCTCGACTTGCAGCGGCCGCCCCGGCGTGTACCGCATGTTCGACAGCGAGGCGCGCCTGCTTTATGTGGGCAAAGCCAAGAACCTGAAGAACCGCCTGTCGAGCTACTTTCGCAAGACCGGACTCGCGCCGAAAACTGCGGCCCTGGTGGCGCGTATCGCTCAGGTCGAAACCACCATCACCGCCAACGAAACCGAAGCGCTGTTGCTTGAGCAGACCCTGATCAAGGAGTGGCGGCCCCCCTATAACATCCTGCTGCGGGACGATAAGTCTTACCCGTACGTATTCCTGTCCGACGGCAACTTCCCACGCCTGAGTATTCATCGTGGGGCCAAGAAGCAGAAGGGCAAGTACTTCGGGCCGTATCCCAGCGCGGGGGCGATTCGTGAAAGCCTGAGTCTGCTGCAAAAAACCTTTTTTGTGCGCCAGTGCGAAGACAGCTTCTACAAAAACCGCACGCGGCCTTGCTTGCAATACCAAATCAAGCGCTGCAAGGCGCCCTGTGTGGGGCTGGTGGAGCCGGCGGAGTATGCCGAGGATGTACGGCATTCTGTGATGTTCCTCGAAGGTCGCAGCAATGCGCTCACCGACGAGTTGTCAGCGGCCATGGAGCAGGCAGCCAATGCCCTGAATTTCGAACGGGCTGCCGAACTGCGCGACCAGATCTCGTTGCTACGGCGGGTGCAGGATCAGCAGAGCATGGAAGGTGGCAGTGGCGATGTCGATGTGATCGCCGCGTTCGTCAACCCGGGCGGTGCTTGTGTGCACCTGATCAGCGTGCGGGGCGGGCGGGTTCTCGGTAGTAAGAATTTCTTTCCGCAGACCGGTATCGACGAGGATGTGGCCGAAGTCATGGCGGCGTTTCTGGGGCAGTACTATGTCAGCAGTCCGGAGCGCGACTTGCCTTCGGAACTGATTGTCAACGTGGTCCATGAAGACTTCCCCGCACTGATCGAAGCCATCCACGAACTGCGCGGCCGCGAGCTGGATATCAGCCATCGCGTGCGTGGCACTCGTGCGCGTTGGCAGCAACTGGCGGTGACCAACGCTGAACAGGCTCTGAGTGCACGCCTGGCCAATCGACAGCATGTTGCCGCACGCTTCGATGCCTTGGCTGAGGTGCTCAATCTGGACGAGCCACCGCAGCGCCTTGAATGCTATGACATCAGCCACTCCAGCGGCGAAGCCACGGTGGCCTCCTGCGTGGTGTTCGGGCCGGAAGGGCCGATCAAGTCCGATTACCGACGCTACAATATTGAAGGGGTCACCGCCGGCGACGATTACGCGGCCATGCATCAGGCCCTCACACGGCGCTTCAGTAAATTGAAGGATGGCGAGGGCAAACTCCCTGACATCCTGTTGGTGGATGGTGGCAAGGGCCAACTCTCCATGGCCCGTGATGTACTCAACGAACTGGCGGTGCCCGACCTGATCCTGCTGGGTGTCGCCAAGGGCACCACGCGCAAGGCCGGTTTTGAAACGCTGTACTTGAATGATGCCGCCCACGAGTTCACCTTGAAGGGTGACTCGCCGGCCCTGCATCTGATGCAGCAGATCCGCGACGAAGCTCACCGTTTCGCCATTACCGGCCATCGCGCCCGCCGTGGCAAAACTCGACGAACCTCAACCCTGGAAGGGGTTGCGGGGGTGGGCCCGACGCGCCGCCGCGACTTGCTCAAACATTTTGGTGGCTTGCAGGAGCTGTCCCGTGCCAGCATTGACGAGATAGCCAAAGCACCCGGTATCAGTAAAAAGCTCGCTGAGTTGATTTATGCGAATCTGCACAGCGAATAGAATGCCTTTCCACCTCGTAGCCAGTTGTGCCGATGAATATCCCTAATCTGATTACCGTTCTACGCGTCCTGCTCATCCCGATTTTTATTTTGCTGTTTTATTTGCCCTACCAATGGAGCTACCTGGCCTCAAGTTCGGTATTCGCCTTCGCGGCAGCGACCGACTGGCTCGATGGCTACCTGGCGCGTCGCCTGGAGCAGAGCACGCCGTTCGGCGCATTTCTCGATCCCGTGGCCGACAAGCTGATGGTGGCTGTGGCCCTGGTGCTGCTGGTACAGGAGCACGGCAACCTGTGGCTCACGTTGCCTGCCGCCGTGATCATCGGCCGCGAGATCGTGGTGTCGGCCCTGCGTGAATGGATGGCCGAAATCGGCGCCCGCGCCCACGTTGCGGTCTCCAACATGGGCAAGTGGAAAACCGCTGCGCAGATGCTTGCCCTGGTGATCCTGCTGGCCAATCCGTCCGATTTCACCTTTTGGGTCCTGTTGGGCTACGCCTTACTGCTCATCGCCGCTGGCCTCACCTTGTGGTCCATGCTCCAATATTTACGCGCCGCCTGGCCTCATCTGCGCACCACCGTTGAAAAGAAATAAAACATTTTTGAATCAAGGGGTTGACGGGTGATGAGGATTCTATAGAATGCGCACCACCAAGACGCGGGAATAGCTCAGTTGGTAGAGCACGACCTTGCCAAGGTCGGGGTCGCGAGTTCGAGTCTCGTTTCCCGCTCCAAATATAGATCTACAGAGTTCCATGGAAGTCTGTAAGTCATTGAAAATAGACGCTTAGGCGTCTTTTTTCGTTCCGTTGGCATCCACTCAAAGCTACGGGTATCTGGACTAGATTTAGTCCAGAATCTAGTCCATAAAAATGGCGGGCTTCGAGATCGGATTGTTGCAGGAGCCCAACGAGTCATTTGCTGAACATCTAGCCCTGAATCCAACCTTCAGGAGGCTAGAAGCATGGCTCTTTCAGATGCTGCCGTCCGGCAGGCCAAGCCCACCGGCAAAGACTACACTCTCGGCGATATTGACGGTCTGTCCCTGGCGGTGACGGCTTCGGGCGGGCGTTCGTGGCACTTCCGTTACTGCTGGAACGGTAAGCAAAAGCGCATGTCGATGGGCACCTATCCCGAAGTCAGTTTGCGTGAGGCGCGTTCCCTTCGGGACGAAGCGCGCAAATTATTGGCGCAAGGGGTCAACCCCCAGGCGCATCGCCGGCACACCCGTGAAGCTGACCGGCTGGCAGAAGAAAACACATTTAAGAGTACGTTCGACCACTGGGTCGAGCATCGGTCGCTCTCCCTCAAGGAAGGCCGGCAAAGCACGCTGTCTCAGATTCGGCGGATCTTTGGCAAGGACGTGCTGCCCACGCTTGGCCTGTGCTCCATCGGTGACATTCGTCGCCCTGATCTGCTAGCGGTGTTGGCGCGGATCGAGCAGCGCGGCGCGTTCACGACTGCCGAGAAGTGCCGGACCTGGTTCAATCAGTTGTTTCGTTTCGCCATGGTCAAGGTTCCGGCGCTAGAGCAGAACCCCGCCTCAGACCTGGACGTGGTGGCGATGCCCAAGCCGTCGGTGGTCCATCAACCCTTCCTGCGTATGGCCGAGCTTCCGGCCTTGTTACACACCTTGCGTGATTACGGCGGGATGGAACAAACGCGGTTAGGAATACGGCTGTTGCTGTTGACGGGAGTACGCACGGGAGAACTGCGTTGGGCGACCCCCGCTCAGTTTGATCTTGAGCGAGGGTTGTGGACCATTCCCTCCGAGGTGGTCAAGCAGTTGCAACTGAAGATGCGCAAAAAGCGCAGGCGTGCGCAGGACATCCCTCCCTATATCGTGCCGCTGTCGACTCAGGCGATGGAGGTGGTGCGCCAACTGTTGAAGCGAGTGCGTCCCGCGCAACGCCACTTGTTGGCCCATCGCAGTAACCTGGGCCGGCGGATCAGTGAAAACACCCTCAATGGCGCCCTGCGCCGGATGGGTTATGTCGATCAACTGACGGGGCATGGAATCAGGGCCACGCTGTCCACTGCGTTGCACGAGATCGGTTACCCCAAACCGTGGATTGACGCCCAGCTATCCCACGCGGATCCAGACAAGACCAGTGCCACCTACAACCACGCCGAGTACGTGGAGCTGCGGCGGCACATGATGCAGGACTGGGCCAATCGGCTGGATCTGCTGGAACGGGGCAATCTGAAAGCTGCCAGTACACGACTGATCATTCGTCTGGAGGGCGTGCCTCAGTTGGGCGAGGGGGTAGAGCTGAATCCTGCCGTTGCTTTGTCTGTGCAGGCGGGATAGGGCCTTGGGTCAGTCGCAGATAGGGGGTTGTCGAACGTAGCTGACGGCATCACTGCCTGCGGGTCGCGCAACAGGTACCCTAGAATTTCATATAAGGTTTGGTTGTTCATGGGGCATTCTCGAGAACCAGGTGACGTCCAAGCGCGTGGGTGGCGAACTCGGGGTTGCGTCATTTTGAGTATTTATCAAACTCGCCAAAATTAGTGACTTTGAAGGCACTTAAAGACTCTCGGGAACGCCGAAAAGCATTTTCACTAGGCTCTAGGACAATTTTTTCAGCTCAAAAAATCTTTAATATGCCCCCAGATTTGCCCCTGCTCGCACCGGGTGTGCGAGCGATCGCGAATGGCGATTTCTGACACGGACCTCGGTGGCCGTGGCTGGTATTCAGTGCGCCTCCGTATACTGGATGAGCAACCCGTCTCTGGCAAACCCTTGCTCGTTCGAAAGAGGACGTGGGTGATGAGTCGATACCTTCAAGCGGCGTTGTCGGGGCTGTTTTTCAGCACCTATCCTTCGCTGTTCATGGCCCGTTAAGCCTTTGGGCCAGGTCGGTGATCAGTCGTTAGGCAAGTGCAACTGCACTTCCATGGCGTCATGCAGGAGTCGGACGACCTCGATCACGTCGTCATTTGCCACGCGATAGAACACGACATGGCGCGGGCTTTTGACCGTTCCATGAGGGTGTTTAGCCTGCTGGCGTGAGTAGATGAGGTGATAGCTGCGAAGGCCCGGTGCAAGCTCATCGCGGTCGTGGCTGCCAATTCGATAGGGCGTGTCGGCGATAGCTTGTAATGCGGAGAGGATCAGCGCCTGGTAGCGGTAGCGTGCTTGATCGCCGAACTGCGTCTGGGAGAGCCTGAGGATGTCGACAATGTCGGTGCGCGCCGCGTTGGAAATCCGATATTGCGGCATGCTCAGTGTTTCTCGCGCGCGGGGAGGGTGGCCTCCAGGCTCAAGCCCTCGAGGTAGTGCTCCAGATCTCCTTCGTTCAACTGAGTAAAGTGCCCGTGCTCAAGATCCATGATGCCGATCGAGGTCGCCTGACGCAGGGCCTCAATTTTGGCGGTGTCTTCGGCGACGCGCTGTTCCAATAGGCGCAAACCTTCTCGCATCACTTCGCTGGCATTCTGATAACGGCCGGACTGCACCAGGTCCTGGATAACCTGTTCCTGGTGAGGGGTGAGCACAACGTTTCGCGTCGCCATAACTAGCTCCAGGTCCATGCAAACAGGTACTTTTGATTGTTGGCATATTATGCCATTTTCGTTCAGGGGAATAGTTTGGGGCCGACATTCGGCGATCAGCTGATGGCTGACTCGGCGCTAATCAGCAAGATTCAAAGTGATCCACCCATTAATAAAACAACCTGTAGATTGATTGTATGCGTCCGGCCAAGTCATCTACCCAGCCCCGCAAAGCCAAGAGATGGTGTGCACTTAAATTTAAGTGGGCACCAGCTCTAGCCGTTTAAGCGGGTATTTCATGCGGCCAACACGCCGTTCCTATTCCAAATCCTTCAACGCCCAGGTCATTCAAGAGTGTGCCCAGCGCGGTGCTTCGATTGCCAGCATTGCGCTCAGCCATAGCCTCAACGCAAACCTCGTCCACAAATGGATTCGGGTGCACACGCACAAAAGCGTCGTGCTTTAACATGCATTTATTCCATTACCCATGCCGTTGGCCGCAGCAAGTTCGCACGCAGCGTCATCGAATATCTGCGTTGAGATCCAGCACCCACGCGGCATCGTTAAATTGAACTGGCCCACTGAAAATGCTGCTGCATGCGCGACCTTTCTTCGAGACCTGTTGCGATGATCCGCATCGACGCCATCTGGCTCGTCACCGCTCCGATGGACATGCGCGCTGGTACCGAAACTGCGTTAGCTAAGGCGATCGTGGTGTTCGGTGCGGCGCAGCCGCACTGCGCTTATCTGTTCGCCAACAGCCGCGCCAATCGCATAAAGGTGCTAGGAGCTGAAGTGCCCTCAGGTTTCTGGTCCTGAGATAGGTCAGTGACGCCTTCATACGTCTCATCATGTGGGTGCCGAACATAGCCGGTTCAAGGCCAATAGCTTTTTTCCACGCTTGACGATTCGGGCGTACTGCCGGGTCAGGGCTGGTCTGTGAGAGCCAGCAATGCCAGTAAGCTTTTACGGCCGCTCATTTCCTCCGCAGAAGTTGCTCCAGTAATAGCTCACGGCTCGAGGTATGGGGCGGATGAAGCTACTGGGTGCCAAAGTGCTAGTGTCGAGACTTTTTCGATTGCTAGAGCACCGCAAGGAGTAGCGCATGTCATGGCTAATTAAGCTGGAGGGGGCGCCCGATGGTTTTGATAAGTATCTCGCGAGATTCCATTGCCAATCTACCGGACGCCCAAGGCATGCTTAGAAAAACCACGGTGTATGACTTTGGCGGTGCATTCAATGTCTATCGCGCCGATGAACAGCTGGCCTATTTGCAAAATCGCGCAGCCGTCACCGACCCCGTCGAACGGGCGAACCTGGTCCTTAAGTACGAGGTCCATAACTACGACCCGGTAGGTACGTGGTTCATCATGGGCAATAACCCAGGCACCGGCGGGGTGATACCCCAGGGCAGTAGCCTGTTTAAAGAGCTTATCAACGTATTGAAGGGCGAGACGACAATGCACAGCTGTTACGCCTACGGCCCAAATGCCTGCACACGATACTGGCCCGAGGGTCGGCCCGTGCTGGCGCCGGTGAGCCCGCGCAAATAAGGAAATTCAGGATGCAGCTCAAACGTCTGGCGTTAATTGTGTTGATTGCACCTTTTGTCAGCGCTTGCTTTAGCAAGCCCTTCTAGCCCCCCACGGCCGATGCCGACTTGTGGGAGAAGCCCGGCGCCAGCCACCAGGATGTGGTTGCGTCCATGTTGGCGTGTGGTGAAAAGAATGGTTCCGGCATTGATCCCAGGGCCAGCTTCCAGGAGATGGCCCAGCGCTTTGTGTGTATGAAGCGCGCGGGCTACACCCGGCGTGACGGTTTCGATATCTGTGCATCGCACCCCAAGGAGCCGTTGAAGGCCTGCGAGTCGGCGCAATGAAACCACAAAAAAACCGCCTTCTTTTTGAGGGCTCGTCACTCAACACGATAGGGACATCACCTGTGAAATATCCAATCTGCGCCACCTTGGCGCTGTTACTGAGCGGCTGTCTGACCATGTCGGGTGAATACACCGTGACGGCTCAGGACGCCTCCGGCGGCCCGTTAACCAAGCTTGGCACCTTCACCGCCGAGGGCCATAACATCTACCCCATACGCAATGCGTTCTGCCTCAATGCGCCGGGGGCGACGGTCATCATTCGCGATGCCCGCACCGGCGAGGAACTGCGCAGCGAAAGCCCTTATCACTGCCGTTAAGCCTCAAAAAAAGGATTTCCATGAGAGCGTTTCTGATCGCAGGCCTGGCTCTGGCCGTGAGTGGCTGCGGCAATATTTCCAATATCCGTGCTTACAATACGGCCTATGTTGAACCCACATCCGGGGATACCGCACGCTTGCGTGTGATCACCAATGGCATGGCGCGCGGCGTGCCGGGCCGTGACTGCATCGACTGGCGTGTGCCTGGCGCCGGGGTGATGGCCGTGTCCGAGTCCGGCTTTGCGGGGCAGAATAATGGTCGCAGCCTGGGCATGCCCGAGAGCAACCGCCGGGTGGAGCCGCAAGGCTCCGCGCGTAGCGAACTGAAGGTGCCGGCGAACAAGCCTTTTGCCATGAACTTCCAGAGTGAGGGCTATGTTTCCGGCGGTAATTCCTATAGATGCAGGCAAAGCTTTCACTTCACCCCCAAGGCCGGGCAAGATTACGAACTGATCCTGCTCGACGGTGGCCAGTGCCTGGTCGCGTTGCAGCGCTTAAACCCAGCTGGAAAACCTGAAAACGAGCCTGTTGAGAAGGCAGGGCTGTGTAGAGCATTGGATGCCTTTTAGCTTGGGATATTCAGAATTCCAGCGATAGGTAGCTATCCGGACATTGCGGATAGTTCAAACCTAAACGTGAGCCGAATCAATGCGCATCGGGGGCGTGGCCTTTAGCCGACTTGACATACCAGGCGTATCCAAGAGGCAGAGAAGTGAGCCAGCTTGCACTTGCGGAGGAGGCAAGCTGGGCGAAACCAGAACCGAGTTGGTCGTCCGCTTTTGAGGTAGACATCCAGACAAAGGCCAAGCGTTTTCTGGCGCTGTCACGAGATGGAGATAGATGGCATCACCGACCACAATTTTTCTGACATGTCCGCTTATGGCCGAATTCAATCGGTCGTCACAGGCAGAAAACGGCCAAAAGCGGACAGTCTTACTGGGACTGGGCTGGTATCCCTGAGGCTCGAAAGCAGCTATGAAACTCGGGGCGATTCAAAGCACCATGTCGAAGACATCTACCCCCAAGCCCTCCACCGTAGCAAAGCGAAACCAAAAGCCGTCCACACACATACAAGCACTACTTTCAAGCGGTGCTTACCCAACTAGGAGCAGCCGACCTCTCATATAAGAAAACATCGTTCACATCACACTCCGGGTACACCCATTTACTCCAGTTATCAATCAGCCACCTTGTCGAAATCCCGTGACCAGGAGCACGACTTTCGATAGGGAGCTGAATCAGCATCAACCCTGACTTATTTCCAGACGCAACGACCAAAGAGTGCCCAAATTTCTCATCCGGGAGATCAACAACCATGAAATCCACAACACTTTCATACGGCCAACTTGCTGGCAGTCTAAATATATAGCCGCGCGAAATCAGCTCACCTGCATACTCAACCAGCTTCACACATGCCATTACTTAATCCTCAGATCATGACCACCAGAAGAGTCTTTTTAGTTATCTACAGGACTAAGATCGGACTTAACATCTCCCATATGCGCTCCGCTCCTACCATTTAACTTTCCGAATCTACCATGCTGGGTATCAACCGAGTAAATAAAACCATCACCACCGACAAAAACGTCTCTCGAATTCATCCTACTGACACGGCTATCTTTCTTCCACCCAAGCGAATCAGCTACTTCCTTGGCAGTGGTCTTTACAGTCGCCACTCGCTCCCCAGGAGGCAAGCTAACCAACCCTTTCTCGAAATCAGAAGCTGACTGACCGCCTGGAAGGTTATCCACGTGTGGAAAGACAAGGATGGCTAATCAGAGCGACGGTCGCTAACCGGCCATAAGCGGACGTTCGCAATCGAACGCTACCCCCCCCCCAGAAACAGCAGTTCCAACTATAAGTTCGCCTTCCTGTATCAAAGTCGGATTTCGAAATGGGTATTTTGACGGTCGAGTGCGTTACCGCTTTAGGAGTGCTGTAGCATAGGAAATGAGTGCAGGTGCGGAGAAAAGTTGAAAATGGCGCATGGCCATCTTTAGATCTATGCTCGACGAACGTAAAAAAGAGAATGGAATGATGACAGCGAATCGCCCATTGCACTTACATACGCTGGATAGCCTTTGCGCAGACCTGATAGCAGGTGTACCCGTTAGCGTGGGCGATGACGGAAGTACTTTCCAACTTAAATCAAACGCGTCGCGGGGCGTGCTTCGCTGGTATACAAAAAATAAAACCCGATGGGCAGCCAACGTTCAAACCACAGATGTGGAGGCTATAGTCGATGCAGCTATTGCCGCTCCCGATACGCAGTCCCCACCCTCGAATGCCACCCCCTCGGACTCTCTCCGCAGATTTTCTCTCGTATCGATCAAAGCGCATCAGTTCGCCGGTCTCCATCATGCTGGAACCACACAAGCCAAACCAAGCGACTTCGCTTTTGAAGTCAAAAACGGTGTGACCCTCTTCGAAGGGTACAACGGTTGCGGCAAGACATCCCTCATTAATGCCATCGTCTGGGCGTTGACTGGGGAGGTCTTACGACCTCAGCGACCACCGGAGTTAGGCAACAAGGATTATGATTTTGAAGTTGATGAAGGCGCTATTCATAACGCTCCGCCGGTTGTGCCGCTGCCAGACCCGGCGATGGAGGCGTTGGCCACCCAAGCGATCCCCGTCAATACTTGGGTCGAGTTGGTATTCGAAGATCAAGATAGCCAGTCCTATCAAGTTCGTCGAAGCCTGAAGCGCGCAACGCGCAACTCCTTGAAGGAAGAAGTCTCTGGTCTTGAAGAAATGGGCCTAGATCCAATCGCCACTCGGGTTGGGACGACGATTCCCGGCATTCTGCCGTATGTTCAGGTCGGCTCTACCTCAGCATTAGGTAAGGCGGTATCAGAACTCACTGGTATGGCACCTCTGGTCCAACTGGCAAACCATGCCCAAAAAGCCAAGAAAAAAATTGATGGCGACCTTTCAAAGAGCAAAAAAGGCGAACTGGAGAGATCAGACGAAGCCTATATCGTCACCCGCAGCGACCTGATAGACCTAATCCATAAGCACACGTTAACTATTGAACAAGAAGCCGTTCCATTTCCTTCAGACGACTCGACCCTTGAGACCAGGCTCGATGAACTTGCGGTTCAGCTGGAAACGCTCAAGTCGTCCGGACTTGAGCACGCAAAACAGGTATTAGGAGAGGCGTTCGATGCTCAGGATGAAAAGCAACGGAACGACTTGGTGAAGAGCATTGCTCCGGCACTTAGCGCAGTTGGCAAATTGGGCACTCTTCCCTCAATTGTGCGGCTAGGTGGACTGACCAAGTTCTCGGATGCTGAAGCAGCACCCATCCGAGATTTCATTTCTGCGGTGCGGAAAGAAGCAGAAGAACTTGTTGAGATTGCTGCCGAGCCAAACAAAGCGGCACGTGTGCGACTTTACGCACGGGTTGCATCCTGGATAAGGGAACATCCTGGACTGCACGACGAAAACAATTGTGCGGTCTGTGGCCACAATCTAGAAGATGTCGTAGACGACATCACAGGGCAAAAAATTAAGGACCACATAGGTGGGGCGGCTAAAGAAGGGGACTACGCAGGGCAAACCTTCACTACTTGGGCTAATCACGTCGTAGGTGAAATAACAACACGACTCCCAACCGCTATTGCTGCAGAGGCAAGACGCGACCTTCCAGAAAGTCCGACTTCACTGCTTCGACAAGCGGTGGTAGACGAATTATTTCTTGATACCTCCTTCATCGGAAGTCTGGCGCCGCTCAAACAGAGCGTTGCTGAGGCCTGCGACCACCGCTTAGAGTCATTTCCAAAATTCAACTTTACTGCTTCGCCGTTGTTGGGAGGCGGACGAGCTGAGCTTGAAATGCTCAATAAACTTATCTATCGCGTTGAACGCGCGCTGGCCTACCCCGAGTGGCGTAAGCGCGCCACATCGGCGAGGAACAGCTTCATGGCAGAGGTCATTGGTCAAGAAGCAACCGCCGAGTGTGAGACAGTACCAAGTTCACTCGTGGGGATGCTACAAAAGCTGCAAGCCGTGGTCGCTGCGATAGCCCCTGTTGACGATGCCGCCGTGAAGCAAAAGCGACTGGTGGCAGAGCTCATGCGACGTCGGAGCTTTGAGCAACGCTTGATGGCTTACGGTCAAGCAAGTCTAGCGCTGAAAGAATGTATCACCGTAGGTGAGTTGGCAGAGCAGCAGGTTCTGCTGCTACAAAAGAGACTACACAGCAGCGCTACAGCTTGGCGACAAAAAATCTACTCCAGCGCTTTTCCCTCAACCAGCTTGGAGCTTGTGGATACCCGGATGAGCGGCAGCGGTGAGTTGCAACTGCTAGTGGGGGCTAACAGGCTCGCCGCACCAGCACAGCACGTGTCAAACGCTTCAGCTCTACGCGCAAGCCTATTGGGCTTCTACCTTGCTTACTGGCAGTACATGCTCAGCGAGCGAGGAGGGTTGTATTTGCTTCTGCTTGATGACCCCCAAGAGCTGCTTGATGGAGATAATCGCGATAGGCTTGCTGAAGCTATATATGAAATCTGCAAAGCAAGCGCGCAATTGATCATCACGACTCATGACACGCGCTTCGCTCTAGCCGTAGCCAGGCATCTACAAGGCAAGCCAGTCTCTTTTAACCATCAGTATGTACATCCTGCTACAGCCACTCGTGGAACCATCTTCCTGACACCCAGCGTAACTAGAGTTCAGGCGGCATTTGAACAATTCAAGGCTCTCCCCGACGACGCCAGAGCGGCCCAAGATTATCTCGCAGAATGTCGTATATTTCTGGAGGGTCGTATGGGAGATCTGTTCGATGACCGCGCGTATCCTGCTGCCGCAACAGTTAGCTTCGCGCCCACGCTGAGTGATCATCTGAGTCGACTGCGCGGCTTGATCAAGAATCCTCCAAATGAGTTGTTCAAGAGCCCGATCATCAGAGGTTTCGTCAACGATTATGCTCTAAACGACGGATCTCCAACACTAGCGCTGCTCAACAAATCCCATCACAGGGACAAGGAAAGAATTCGCCCACTGGACGTATCCGGAATCAAGGAGCATCTCGAGCGTCTACGCAAGGGAGTAGAACGTGCGCATGAAGAGTTCCGAACCTTCAACCGCCGGGAACCATTAGCTATCCCTTCGACGAATTTAGCCGCTTTATGCCCCGCTGAAGTTCCGGAATTTCAAGTTTTTATCCAGGCTTCCCTGAAGGCATTCGTAAGAGGTACCTCCGTCGGCGACTCTCAAGAAGTGGAATTTGAAGAAATTACCTCCGACTGGTTCCAGTCCAAAGCTTTTTTCTATATTAGATCGAACACATTAGGTTTTGCGGGTCCACAGGGCAGCATAGCGATCGTCGAGATAGAGGCTTCTGTCCCAGCAGATCGACAAATTGTCATTGCCCGTACAGGGAAAGATGTGTTTGCTCGTAGATTGCTGAAGCCTCAGCATTCGGAGCTTGTTGCACTCGCCGCTGAATCCCCTGATCCACGAAGAAGTCCTCCCACACAACTACTGCATGAAAATCAAGTGATGCTGCATTCAATCGTGGGGATGTTTTTCGGCAGCCTTGAATTCGTGCCTAGTTCCAAAAATGAGGCTGTGCAGATACCAGCAATTCCGCAGATTCAAAAAGTCCAGTCGGCTTACCGTATTAAAGAAGATAGCGCCATTCCCCTTGCGCTCCCTGGCCAAATCGCACTGGGCGGTGCAGCCATTGCTTTAGATGAGTTCGATGCACATCTCGACGAATATGTAGCACTGCACCTCGACGATGGCAGCAGTCTATTCAAGCGGGTTGGAGCCAAACTACCAGCACCACTGCAGCACCTTCGACAATTTGAGTCTATTGGTGGACTGGGCGTGTCGGATGTTCTTGCCATCGACTGCGAGCACAATGGGCTGAGAAGAGTGATCCATGCTGTCTCCATCATAGGCGTCCTATATCGCTAGACTTAGGCGAGTTGCACACGATGGTGTCCTGATTGGCCTGCCAATTGCCACGCATAGACACTCGTCCGCGAAGCAACGCGCTACATAGCGCAGCATTTTAGTGGTCCGTTTCATCGTAACTCGGTGAGCTAAACTTAGTTCGTAGGTGGATCGAACGTCCGCTTCTGGCCGATTGTGTTGAAAAAGTCAGTTTTCCCAAAACACTCGAATATTAATGTATGAAAACACCTCTGTTGCCCGCTGCTACGTGAGCTCCGAGTACTGAACCTTCTGCCAAAAATTCAGATTTCAATCTCAGGCGCGTACTTTTCTGGCGTGGAATTCGAAGCCGACTGTTTTCAACAGAATCGGCCAAAAGCGGTCACTCCGCATGCCTACGAAGCCAGGGGCGATTCAGGTGTCGCCGAAAACATAAAAACTGTACGCCCGAAAGTCACATCCCCTCATGGAACTTCCCGAAAAAATGATGTCAATTTGATTGCTCGTTACAGCAACAAGATCATCTTGGATCAGTCAGCGTCAGGCTATTTCCTGAGACCCCATGGAGAGAGTGATGAGAGCCATCATTGCGATGTTATTGATGTTGAGTACCTACGCTCATGCTAGTTGCGGCAGCATCAGTGACAGCGATCAACGCGCTTATTGCGAGGCCAAAACCAATGGCCAAAGCTGCGGCAATATCCGGGACAACGACCTTCGGGCCAGTTGCTCGGCGGAAATGAACGGTCAAAGCTGCGGCAACATCAGTGACAACGATCAACGCGCTTACTGCAATGCCAAAGTCAACGGTCAAAGCTGCGGCAATATCCGGGACAACGACCTTCGGGCCAGGTGCTCGGCGGAAATGAACGGTCAAAGCTGCGGCAACATCAGTGACAACGATCAACGCGCTTACTGCAATGCCAAAGTCAACGGCCAAAGCTGCGGCAACATTCATGACAACAACTTGCGTAACGAGTGTGATGCCATAAAGCATTGATCTCCGAATCACGCATGACCAGCCGCTCTTCATCGATCCGCTGGCGCTCTAACTGATCTGGGCGGCGCTCATCCCCTCGACCCGGGGAGCGGCATTGAAGTCCAGCATGGAAATGAAGCTGTCCATCAACGGTGATTCGTTGTGGGTGTTCCAGCTCATGTACAGACCGATGGCCGGGTTGGGGGAGGCGGTCACGGGGCAGACCCGGCGGAACAGGACCTTGTCGCGCATGATTGTGTTAGCAATCGACTCAGGCACCAGGGCAACGCCAAAACCGCAGGCTACCAAGCCGATCAAGGTATGGATCTGCGCGGCCTCCTGCACCACCTTGGGGTAAAAACCGGCGGCCTCACACAAGGCGATCAACTGGCTGTGATAGCCGGTGCCCAGGGCTTCGGGGGTGAATACGAAGTCTTCCCCAGCGAAATCCCTCAAGTCGATCGGACCTTCCTTCGCCTTCGGGTGACGGGCGGGCAGCGCCATCACGATCTCTTCGTCGAGCAACAGGCGTGACTCAACGTTTTCCGCCGAGATCGGCAACTTGCGCATAAAGGCAATATCCGCTTCCCCGGACAGAATAGCTTTGGCCTGGCTGGCAGAGGGCATCTCCTTGATGATCAACTGGACTTTGGGGTAGGTCTCGCGGAACTGGCGCAGGGTGCTGAGCAGCGACTCATAGTAGGCGATCGACACCGCAGTCACTGTGAGTTTGCCGGCAATACCCTCGGATACTTGGCGTGCGTGTTCGATGCCCAGCTCCAACTCCTTCAATGTGCTGTAGGCGGCGTTCAGAAACGCACCGCCGGCGGGGGTCAGCTTGACCCCGCGTTTATTGCGCGTGAACAGACGGAACCCCAGTTTGTCTTCCAGTCGATGGATGGCTTGGCTCAACGGGGGCTGGGCCATATGCAGGCGAATGGCGGCCCTGTGGAAATGCAGCTCTTCAGCCACGGCGATGAATTGACGTAGCAGGCGGGTTTCGATCATTTCTTCTGGTCCTTCATTTGAACTGATCTGTGGACTGGGCGAGGCAATGTTACCTGTAAACAGGCGCTCGACAGGGTAAGTTGAACTTCGGACCTAAAGCTTGCAAGTGCTGTCGAGCAAGCCTGAACGCCGTGGGGAAGTTTTGAGACGGGCATCCAGGCGAATAATCGCCAAGGGTTCATTCGCGTTGAGCATCAACTTGATACGAACCAAGTATCAACTTGGGCCGCCGTTAGTATTAAACAGAGAGAATATACATTGTTAAGGTGAGGTGGCACTCAAGAGGAAACAGCCAATGAACTTTACAGGAAAGACGGCAGTTGTAACGGGCGCTGGCCGAGGGCTCGGTTTTAGTTATGCGCAGGTGCTAGCCACGCTGGGTGCCAATGTCGTGATCAGTGATATCGGCGCAGACAAGCTGGGCGCCGGGGGCGATGGCTCCATCGCCATGGAGGCTGCGCAAACCCTCAGGGACAAAGGTTTCAACGTGGTGGGGCATCATGGCGACTTGTCCAGTGAACAGGGTTGCGAGCAATTGGTGGCAACGGCCATCCAGACGTTTGGCCAACTCGATATCTTGATTCACAACGCCGGTTGGGTCGGTTATCAGGCGATTGAAGAGGCCGATACAACATTCATCGACCGCGCGGTGGATATCAATATCTATACCCCCGTGTGGTTATGCAAACATGCCTGGAAACATCTCAAACAGTCTGCTGCCCCACGGGTCGTGCTGACGTCATCCGACCGCGCGATGTACCAGCAATATGCCCAACCGGGCCTGGTGGCGTATGCCGCCGGCAAGATGGCGCAACTGGGCATCATGAATGCGCTGAGCATGGAAGGCACGGATGCGGGCATCCTCGTCAATGCGGTATCCCCAGTGGCCAAGACCCGCATGTGGGGCGTGACGGGCGAACCGGAGAACCTCAAGCCAGAGTGGGTGACGCCTGGCGTGGTGTTTCTGGCGTCGCAGCATTGCCAGGACTCCGGTTATGTCCTGCGTGCCAGCAATGGGCAATTTACGGCGACGCGGTTTGTCGAAAACCCAGGTGTCGACTACCCCGTCAATCTGGCCCGCGTGAAGGCCACCAGCGCCGAACAAGTTGCCCAGCTTTGGGACCAAATTAAGGAGCATTGAATATGCCTGCTCAGGAAGAGCTCAAACTGTTTTCAGCGTGCCAGGCCGATCTGGGTGAAAGCCCGGTCTGGGATGAAGCCCATCAGTGCCTGCTGTTTGTCGACATCAGTGGCGGCCAGATCAATGCCCTGGACCAACATGGCCGCCTGACGCGGCTGTATGAGTCGCCTGCGCGCATCGGCGCCCTGGCCTTGACTGACAAGGGCAACCTGATTTTTACCCAGGATGCCGGCGTTGCCGTCCTCGACCGCACAAGTCTGCGGGTCACCCACAACTCAAAGTTGGCCATTACGCTGTCGTCCTATCGCTTCAATGATGGTGCATGCGACCCCCAGGGGCGCTTCATCACCGGTTTGATGGATGAAGGTCACAGCCGCAATACGGGCAAGCTCTATCGCTACGACGCCGGCCTGAACGCCTCGGTCATAATGGACGGCATCAGCCTGCCCAATGGACTTGCGTGGTCGAGCGATGGCAGCGAGTTGTTTTTTGTCGACTCAGTGGCCCGTACCCTCTATCGCGCCCGTTATCCGGCGAACGGAAACGGCCTGGAACAGGTATTGGTGTTCGCCCAGACACCGGCTGAACTTGGCCGGCCAGATGGTCTGGCGCTGGATGTCGAGGGTAACCTGTGGGTCTGCCAATTCAACGGCAGTTGCGTGCTCCAGTACGACCGCCATGGCGTGCTGCTCCAGGCCTTGCCAATGCCGGTGCCACGCCCCACCAGTTGCTGCTTTGGCGGGCCGGACATGCGCACCTTGTACATCACCACCGCCAAGTTCGGCATGTCGGCGGCCGAGCAGGCGGACTATCCGGCGGCGGGCAATATCTACAGCATCCGTTTGCCAGTGCCCGGAAGGCCGCGACACCGTTTCAAGGAACTTTAATCGCACAGGCATCAAGGACGTGGCAGGCCAGCAGGTATTCTTGAATAGTCGATCAACGCCATCACCTTTTTCTCGAATCTGGCCCACCATTGCGCCGTGCTCCGCGGCGCTTTTTTCTTTGATGGCGGACTATTCCTGGTCAGCCATCAGGTTTACCCAACCCATGCGCTTCCATCCGCCCACCTGATCAGATAGACAAGCTCAGTACCGTGGTTCTGGAAAGCTTGGGAGTGGGGCGGGTTTGTGTAATATCGATGGAGCAAGTCTGAGTGACAAAAGGATAATTTGGTCACTCGTTGTCAAGCGCATTTCGGGTGCGTAAGCTAGCCGCATGAATAAGACAACCATCGCTTCCACGAGCATCCGTGGTCCTGCCGATCATGAAATCCGGAACCAGATCGTCGCAGCGGCCAACCAGCACTTCAGTCAATACGGCTATAGCAAAACCACGGTTTCCGATCTGGCGAAGGCGATCGGGTTTTCCAAGGCGTACATCTACAAGTTTTTTGATTCCAAGCAGGCGATTGGTGAAGCTATCTGTGCCAATTGCCTGGCGCAAATGATCGCGGCAGTGGAGCAGGAAATTAACGTTGGTGGTCTCACGCCGACCGAGCGTTTACGACGCTTGTTGAAAACGCTGGTGGCTACCGGTGTGAACTTGTTCTTCAGTGAGCGAAAACTCTATGACATCGCTGCTTTTGCAGCGTCTGAAAACTGGCCTTGCGCTCAGCAATACGATGCCTTGATCAGGGGCTTTGTCGTGCAGATTGTGCGTGAAGGGCGAGAGCTCGGCGAGTTTGAACGTAAAACGCCGTTGGACGAAACAGTCGATGCAATCCACCTGGCGCTACGGCCTTTCGTCAATCCGTTGCTATTGCAGTACAACCTTGATGTTGTCGAGGTGGCTCCGGTCCTCACCTCCAATCTCATTCTGCGTAGCTTGATGCCGTGAGCCTACGCCAAACCCTGTATATCTTTTTGCGCTGATATCAACGTTTAGTCTGTGGGCGAACACTGTCCAACTGGGCCTGTCCGCTTGCCAAGAAAGTGACTTTTTTTTCATATAGTCACATCAATAAACAGGATATACCTGTCCTTGAGGGATCGCCGTCAAGCAGCGCTGTTGCATCAACGACTCATGGGCGCGGATCTTCCGGTCGCTCGTCACCTGAGCGGATATCGACTCGTCAGTTGGGTATCCGAGGGCTGCCAGCCGCCGCCCAGTGCCCTGAACGTGGCGACGGCCGCGCGTGTCGATTCGGTCTGTGCCTGTGCCCGAGCGTCGGAAGCTTGAAGCAAGGTCTCGTCAGCGTGCAGGACGTCCATCAAGCTCGCCGTGCCTTTCTCATAAGCAATGAACGACGATTGGCGAGCTTGAGTAAGAGACGTCTCGCCTCCCATTAGGGTGGTGGCTTGGGCGCCCCGATTGACCAGCGAGGAGAGCGCGTTCTCGACGTCCTCGGTGGCGCGCAGCACCGATTGACGGTAAGCGGCCAGGGCTTCGGCTTCCTGTCCTTTGGCTTGGTCGATTTGGGCGTTGATGCGGCCGAAATCGAAAAGTCTCCAGCGCAGTCCCAGTACGCCAGCCGATTGACTGGCGCCGCCGGAAAAAAGATTGCCTGCGGACACCGCCGTCGCGCTCCCCAGTAGCGCACTCAGCGAGAACTTCGGGTAGTACTCGGCAATCGCTTCCCCGATGCGTGCGTTGGAGGCGGCAAGGCGGCGCTCGGCCACGATGAGGTCAGGCCTGCGCCGCAGTAAATCGGCGGGGGTTCCCAAGGTCTTTAACTGCGGTGCCACCGGAATGCTCCCGACCATGGCAAGTTGCGTACGGTGAGTACCGGGTGGCGTGCCGAGCATGACATCGAGTGAGTTCATGGCAGCATCCAGACCGGCCTGCAGGACCGGCACCGTGGCTTGGACCTGGGCTAACGCCCCCTCGGTTTGACGCACCTCGTAGCTGGCGGCAAGCCCTTTGCTATAGAGCAATTGGACTTTCTCCAGCAGTCCTTGCTGGGTTTTGACTTGTCGATTCGCAATGTCCAATCGAGCCTGCAGCCCACGGATAGTGATGTAGGTATCCGCGGTCTGCGCGGCGATGGCCAATCGTGTGGCAGCGGCGCCTGCCTCGCTGGCCTGGTACTCGGCCAGCGCCGCCTCGCGTCCGCGTCGCAGGCCGCCAAAGATATCCACTTCCCAACTGGCATTGAGGTCGGCCTCGTAGGAACTCCCATACCGATCGTAGCCAGGCGTTGAGTTCAACACCTGGCCGAGTGGGGTCTCGATGGATTGATAGGCACGTGCGGCCTGAGCGCTGATGTTTGCTGAGGGCGCCAAAGCGGCATTGGCGGCGCTAAGTCCGGCCCGCGCCTGCGTGACTCGCGCCTGGGCCTGTGCCAGATCGAGGTTCTGCTCAAGCGCCTTGGAGACGAAGCCGGCGAGCAGTGGGTCCCCGAAACTCTCCCACCAGATGACCAGACTGGCAGGCGTTGCCGCTGGTCTCTGCCCGACAGAAAACTGGCCCCAGTATCGGTCCGGGAGCGGGGCGTCTGGACGGCGATAGTCCGGGCCGACCGCACAGCCTGTCATCAAGGTGGCGCTTATCAGAAAAGCAGCGGGGCGCAGGGAGAGCATTGAGATTCCTTGAATCGCGAGATGTTTGTGACCATATTACTTTATGGTCACAACCTGTCAATTGAGGCCACTGAGCTAAATTCAGGCATGGCTAGAAAATAACCCTCGACTGCCTCACATGCAGCCCTTGCAAAACGTCGCCTTGTACCGATCCAGTCTGAGTGAAGGGGCATCTAGAGCTTTCGCGTAAGGGGCATTGCACGGCTAAGGTCCAGCTGGATTCTTGATTTGTGACTGTTGACAATAATGGTCACCAGTCTGAATATAGCGCTCCTGCTCTCTCTATTTAATAAGGGAACCTATGCTCCGGCTCCGACCTTTCCCCATTGCCGCCTGCTTGTTGCCTCTCGTCCTGACGGCGTGTGGTGACTCCTCCAATCTTGTTGATCCGCGCACGCAGGCTCCGCTGGTAAGGCCCGGAACGGTTGAGGGTGCCTCAGAGGCTTCACGCTCATTCACAGGGGTAGTGGCGGCCCGCGTGCAGAGCGATCTGGGCTTTCGGGTTTCCGGCAAGATTCTTGAGCGGTTGGTCGAAACCGGCCAGAGCGTTAAACGCGGTCAGCCGCTTATGCGCCTTGACCCTATAGACCTCGGGTTGCAGGCGCGAGCACAGCAAGAGTCGGTCATCGCCGCCAAAGCCCGAGCCAAGCAGACAGCCGATGACGAGGCGCGATACCGCAGCCTGGTAGCCGCAGGCGCTATTTCTGCATCGGCCTATGACCAGATCAAAGCCTCAGCAGATACCGCAAAGGCGCAGCTTAGCGCCGCTGAAGCGCAGGCTGACGTTGCCCGCAATGCTTCAGGCTACGCAGTGTTATTTGCCGACTCCGACGGTGTCGTGGTGGAGACGCTCGCCGAGCCCGGGCAAGTCGTCAGCCCGGGGCAGCCTGTGGTTCGACTGGCGCGCGCAGGTCAGCGCGAAGCCATCGTGCATCTGCCCGAGACGTTGCGTCCTGCCCCAGGTTCCACTGCGCAAGCGACGCTTTATGGAGATACCGCCAACGCAGTGACTGCGAAGCTGAGGCTGCTTTCCGACTCTGCCGACCAAGCCACGCGCACGTTTGAGGCGCGGTACGTGCTGGCGGGCGCGCTGACCAATGCGCCGATAGGTTCGACGGTTACCCTGCGCATCGCAGAAGGCGCCGCGCAAGCGCAGGCTTTACGAGTGCCCATCGCGGCCCTTTATGACCCAGGCAAAGGCACAGGCGTGTGGGTGATCGCCGGCTCACCGGCAAAAGTTTCTTGGCGCCCTGTTCAAGTGCTGGGGTTGAGCGACGATGCCGCGCGCGTGGCAGGCGATCTCAAGGTCGGTGAGCAGATCGTAGCGTTAGGCGCCCATCTGTTGCGCGATGGCAAAGAAGTGCGAGTGCCCGGGCAGGATCAAGCCAACGTTGCCGGGAGCCATCCATGAGCGAAGGCCGCTTCAATATTTCAGCGATCGCCGTTCGTGAGCGATCTATCACGGTGTTTCTGATCTTTCTGATCGCGGTGGCAGGCACCCTGGCGTTCTTCAAGCTGGGGCGTGCGGAGGATCCGCCGTTTACGGTCAAGCAACTGACAGTCATTACCGCGTGGCCCGGCGCAACCGCGCAGGAGATGCAGGACCAGGTAGCCGAGCCCCTTGAAAAGCGGTTGCAGGAATTGAAATGGTACGACCGCACGGAAACCTACACGCGGCCGGGTCTCGCTTTCACCATGGTGTCGCTGCTCGACAGCACGCCGCCGTCGCAAGTGCAGGAGGAGTTTTACCAGGCGCGCAAAAAACTCGACGACGAGGCCACCAAGCTACCGGCGGGTGTGATCGGGCCATTGGTCAACGATGAGTATTCGGACGTGACGTTCGCGCTGTTCGCTCTCAAAGCCAAAGGCGAGCCGCAGCGCCTGTTGGTGCGTGATGCGGAGTCGTTGCGTCAGCAACTCTTGCATGTGCCGGGCGTGAAGAAGGTCAATATCATCGGCGAGCAGGCCGAGCGCATTTTTGTGTCTTTCTCCCACGATCGGTTGGCCACTTTGGGCATTGCGCCTCAGGATATCTTTGCCGCGTTGAATGATCAGAACGTACTGACGCCGGCCGGTTCGATCGATACCAACGGGCCGCAAGTCTTCCTGCGCCTGGACGGTGCCTTCGATAAGCTGGAGAAGATTCGCGATACGCCGATTGTGGCTCAGGGGCGCACGCTCAAGCTTTCCGATGTGGCGACTGTCGAGCGTGGTTATGAAGACCCGGCCACCTTTGTGGTGCGCAATAACGCAGAAGAGGCCCTGCTGCTGGGGGTCATCATGCGCGAAGGTTGGAACGGCCTGGATCTGGGCAAGGCGCTGGACGCCGAGACCCGCAAAATCAATGAGCACATGCCACTGGGCATGACCCTGACCAAGGTCACCGATCAAGCCGTCAACATCGACTCGGCCGTAGGCGAGTTCATGGTCAAGTTTTTTGTCGCGCTGCTGGTGGTGATGCTCGTTTGCTTCCTCAGCATGGGCTGGCGTGTGGGCGTGGTGGTCGCCGCTGCCGTGCCATTGACACTGGCGATCGTGTTTGTGGTGATGGCGGCCACCGGAAAGAACTTCGACCGTATTACCCTCGGGTCATTGATCCTGGCGCTCGGGTTGCTGGTAGATGACGCGATCATTGCTATCGAAATGATGGTGGTGAAAATGGAGGAGGGCTACGACCGCATCAAGGCCTCGGCGTATGCCTGGAGTCATACGGCCGCGCCGATGCTCTCCGGCACACTGGTAACGGCGGTTGGCTTCATGCCCAACGGTTTTGCCCAGTCCACTGCCGGTGAATACACCAGCAATATGTTCTGGATCGTGGGCATTGCGTTGATTGCGTCCTGGATTGTCGCAGTGGCTTTCACCCCTTACCTGGGCGTGAAGTTGTTGCCAGAGATCAAGCCGGTCGAGGGTGGGCATGCTGCTATCTACAATACTCCCCGCTACAACCGCTTCCGCCGGGTCCTGACACGGGTCATCGCCCTCAAGTGGCTGGTGGCTGGCACGGTTATTACGTTGTTTGTTGTAGCCGTTCTGGGCATGGGGCTGGTGAAGAAGCAGTTCTTCCCGACGTCGGACCGTCCCGAGGTGATGGTCGAGGTGCAAATGCCCTACGGAACCTCCATCGAACAGACCAGTGCCACCGCGGCAAAAGTCGAGGCTTGGCTGCAACAGCAGGAAGAGGCAAAAGTCATCACCGCCTACATTGGCCAGGGCGCGCCGCGCTTCTTCCTGGCGATGGCACCCGAACTGCCGGACCCATCGTTCGCCAAGATTGTGGTGCTCACGGCCAGTCAGGAAGCGCGCGAAACCCTCAAGGTTCGTTTGCGTGAGGCTGTGGCTGCAGGGCTCGCCCCAGAGGCCCGTGTCAGGGCGACGCAAATTGTGTTCGGTCCGTATTCACCTTTCCCTGTCGCTTACCGAGTGATGGGGCCTGACCCGACCAAGCTGCGCGAGATTGCCGGGCGCGTACAAGCGGTCATGCAAGCGAGCCCGTTGATGAGGACGGTCAATAGCGATTGGGGCCCACTGACACCGACTTTGCATTTGCGCTTGGATCAGGATCGCTTGCAGGCGGTAGGGCTGACCTCCAGCGCAGTCGCCCAGCAGTTGCAGTTCTTGCTGACCGGCGTGCCGATCACAGCGGTTCGTGAAGACATTCGTTCAGTGCAGGTGGTGGGGCGCGCCGCGGGTGACATCCGCCTGGATCCGGCTCGGATCGAGGGGTTTACAGTGGTGGGCGCGGCGGGCCAGCGTATCCCTCTGTCCCAGGTCGCAGAGGTGGATGTGCGTATGGAAGACCCCATTCTCCGGCGCCGTGACCGTACACCGACGATCACCGTGCGCGGCGATATTGACGAAGGTCTTCAACCACCCGATGTGTCGGGTGTGATCGTCAAGCAATTGCAGCCGATTATCGACACGCTTCCCAACGGCTATCGGATCGAGCAAGCGGGTGCAATCGAGGAGTCGGGCAAGGCCGGCCAGGCGATAGTGCCGTTGCTACCCATCATGATTGCCCTGACGCTGCTGATCATCATCGTTCAGGTACGTTCGATCTCGGCAATGATCATGGTGTTTTTTACCGCACCGTTGGGCCTGATTGGCGTAGTACCGACCCTGCTGATGTTTCATCAACCGTTTGGTATCAACGCCCTGGTTGGTCTCATCGCGCTGTCGGGCATCCTGATGCGTAACACGCTGATTTTGATTGGGCAGATCCATCACAACGCCCAGGAAGGCTTGGATCCATTTCACGCCGTCATCGAAGCCACCGTGCAGCGGGCTCGTCCGGTACTGCTGACGGCGATGGCAGCGATCCTGGCATTCATCCCGCTGACCCATTCGGTGTTTTGGGGCACCCTGGCCTACACGCTGATCGGAGGCACGTTAGTCGGCACCGTTATGACGCTGGTATTCCTGCCGGCGATGTACGCCATTTGGTTCAAGATCCGTCCTGACAATGCAGGTCAAACCGAGCCAGCGAATTAAGTAAGCAAACCCAGTGGATGGGGCGCCATCCCGTCCTCTCGTCGTGCACCTCATCGCTGTAGCGTGGGTGGCGACTGAAAAAATGAAGAGGGTTCAATGAGTAATCTCGAAGCTCAAAAGCGAATCGTGGTCACCGGCGTCGGCATTGTCGGGCCTTTGGGGTGCGCAGTAGAGGAAGTCTGGAAGAGATTGCTGGCCGGGCGTTCTGGTATCCGCAACCTGCCCGACGACATTACTGAGGGTACGGGCATCGCAGTGGGCGGCCAGGTGCCGTCTCTCGAAGAGGATGCCATCGCCGGTTACGACCCGGAGCGCATCATCTCGGCCAAGGATCGCAAAAAGATGGATCGCTTCATCGAGTTTGCATTGGTGGCAGCGCACGAAGCGCTGGAGCAGGCCGGCTGGCATCCAACAGAGGTCACCGACCAAGCGCGGACGGCCACGATCATTGCGTCGGGCGTGGGTGGCTTCGGCGCGATTGCCGACGCAGTCCGCACCACCGATGCGCGTGGTCCTCGCCGACTGTCGCCATTCACTGCACCGTCCTTTCTCGCCAATATGGCGGCCGGGCACGTCTCCATCCGTCACGGCTTTAAAGGCCCGCTCGGCGCTCCCGTCACGGCCTGCGCCGCAGGGGTACAGGCCATCGGCGACGCGGCCAGAATCATCAGAGCCGGTGAGGCGGATATCGCGATATGCGGCGGTACCGAGGCGGCGATAGACCGTGTGACCCTAGGCTGTTTCGCAGCGGCCCGCGCGCTATCCACGGGGTTTGCCGAGCACCCGCAGGCAGCCTCGCGACCGTTCGATCGTGATCGCGATGGCTTCGTCATGTCCGAAGGTGCCGGTTTATTGGTGATCGAGTCACTGGAGCACGCCCTCAGGCGTGGGGCCAAGCCCCTGGCGGAGTTGGTCGGCTATGGTACCAGTGCGGACGCGTATCACCTGACGGCCGGTCCGGAGGACGGCAGCGGCGCACGTCGCGCCATGGAGCAGGCGCTGCGCCAGGCGGCGGTGAGCCCGGCCGACGTTCAGCACATCAACGCGCATGCAACCTCCACCCAGGTCGGCGACAAAGGCGAGTTGGCAGCGATTCGCTCGGTTTTCGGGAGCGGCGCCAGTGTCGCGATCAGTTCGACGAAGTCCGCCACCGGGCATCTGCTTGGCGCAGCTGGAGGTATTGAAGCGGTGTTTACGGTGCTAGCGCTTCGCGACCAAGTGGTGCCACCCACGCTCAATCTCAATCATCCCGATGAGGCAGCCGACGGCCTTGATCTGGTCGCCCTGAACTCGCGACAGTTGCCAATTACCCATGCGCTCTCGAATGGGTTCGGATTTGGCGGTGTGAACGCCAGCGTGCTGTTTCGCCGCTGGGCGCCGGAGGTTGAATAATGAACGCGGCGTGACGTGGCGAGGGTTTTGTCCAGTGGGCCGAAGCGATCTGGCCGCCGGGTTTGAGCACCCCGCGGCTTTTTCACGCCCTCATAGCCGCTCAGCACCTGTTCAAAGCCAATATCCGGGGCTTTGCCGTAGCGTTTGAAGGCCAGTGCTTTCAAAACTGCCTTGGGCCCGATGCCATTGAAGGAAATGAGCGGCTAATGACGTTTGCTCAGGACTGCGCCTGATACCGCTCGGCGGCGCGCGCCTGGCGGATATCCGAGAGCAGCCCCTGGCGCGCCTGATCCAGTTGGTCCCAACGACCTTCGACGTGCAGCGGCGGGATGGTCACTGGCTCGCGGCGGTCAAACCCCAGCAGCGCCGCGTCCACCAGCTCATCCACGTCCATCACTTCCGGCAGTGCGTTAATGTCGATGCCGGCGCGTTCCCAGATTTCGGTGCGGGTGGCGGCGGGCAGAACGGCTTGGATGTACACGCCCTTGGCGGCCAATTCCACGGTCAACCCTTGGGACAGGAATAGGACGAATGCCTTCGTCGCGCCATACACCGACATGCCGAACTCAGGCGCAAAACCCACCACCGAGCCCAGGTTGATGATCGAACCGCTGCCGGTCTGCGCAAAGCGCGGTGCCACGGCGGCGGCCAGACGCGTCAGCGCCACCACGTTCAGCGCGATCAATTGGTCGAGCGCCTGGGCACTCTGGTCAACGATGCCACCGGACTGCGCCATGCCTGCGTTATTGATCAGGATGCCGATACGGGCGTCCTCTCGCAGGCGGGTTTCCAGCGCAGCGAGGTCGGCGGCCTGGGTCAAGTCGGCCTGAAACACCTCCACGGCCACGCCGTTTTCCTCGCGCAGTTGCGCGGCCAGTGTTTCCAGGCGCGCGTTGTCGCGAGCCACCAGCACCAGGTCATGGCCACGGCGGGCGAAGCGCTTGGCATAGGTAGCACCGATGCCGGAGGAGGCGCCAGTGATCAGAACAGCGGGGAGCGAAGTCATGGTGAGTATCCTAAGGAATGCCGCAGTGATGGAAAGTGCACTAATGATTACGACCGAAATCTAAAAAGTCAACGTTTTGATGTTGGTCGACATCAATGTATGCTTGCGGCCTGTACGGATAAGTTTCAGGTGGACGATGAAAGTCTCTAAACAACAGGCCCAGGCCAATCGCGCGCACATCGTGCAAACCGCGTCCGCGCTGTTTCGCGAGCGTGGTTATGACGGTGTAGGCATCGCTGACTTGATGGCAGCGGCAGGGTTTACCCAAGGTGGGTTCTACAAACACTTCGAATCCAAGGCCGACCTGATGGCGCAAGCGTCGGCGTGCGGCCTGGCAGAGTCCGCCGCCCGCACGGCGGGGGCGTCGACCGAAGCATTCGTGAACCTCTACTTGTCGCGTGAACACCGCGATCAGCGCGCTACGGGGTGCACCCTGGCGGCGTTATGCAGTGACGCGGCACGCAAGGAAGACGAGGTTCGCGCTGCCTTTGCCGCCGGCATCGAGGCCCAACTGAGCGCGATGCACGAGGCAAAAGCCGACGGTGAAGAACAAGACCCGGCGGCGCGTGCCGCCAACCTTGCGTTGATGGCGCAGGTGCTGGGTGGGTTGATCATGTCACGGGCCTGCCCGGACGACTCGGCGCTGGCCGATGAAATCCTGGCGGCGTGTCGTGCAGACATCCAAGGGCACCAAGACGAGGAGCAATCCTGAGGACTAACCCCGGGCGCGCTGTTGCAGCGTGCTGAGCCGTTAGAGCCCGGCGTCAGCACACAGGCTTAGAGAAAAAAACAGGGGAGCGGCGTGGCTCCCCTGTATTGGCGCCTCAACTGCTGCGCCCGCCACCGTGGCTGTGTTCCCCTCCTTTACGTCCGGCTTGGGAGGCTTTTTCACGGTCGTTGGCAAAGTTGCCACCGCTGTGTTGGCCGCCTTTACTGCCGGCTTCGGCGGCCCGTTGTGGATCGTTCTTGAAGCTCCCTCCACTGTGTTGGCCGCCTTTGCTGCCCGCTTCGTTAACGCTTGTTTGGCCTTTTTTATCCTGAGTGCTCATTGTCATTTACCTCATGGTTATAAAGGTTATGCAGCTTTCATTAGTGAAGTTGCCTTTGGCGCACGCTAATCAGTTAAGCGTGCTGTTCAGTCTTGATGTATAGGCAAGCTTTAGAACGTCACGAAAGTTGCATTTGTATCGCGCCCGTGTGCTGGCGAACTTACGACGTGCGGCCGCCGCCATGGCTGTGCTGTCCGCCTTTGCGGCCAGCTTGGGCGGCTTTTTCGCGGTCGTTGGCAAAGTTGCCGCCGGACGCCTGGCCGCCTTTACGCCCGGCCTCGGCTGCGCGTTCATGATCATTGGCGAAGTTGCCAGGGTTTTTATTACTGGTAGGCATGATGCATCTCCACTATTTAATCAAGGTTGGTTATATGAGTGCCCATCGCAACAACGGGCATTAACTCCGATAACGGCACTGACGGGAATGTTTGAAGAATTTTTGAAAATGGCGATGAGCGGTAGTTGCTCAAAATAACTTGTACAAAATGGTCTTTTTAATGCCGCTTCGTATAAGTTTTTAATGTGTCGGTGTGGTCTTTGATATTGAACTGATAGCTGTTATGCCGCTTCGCTTAGTTGCCGCTTCGCTTGCATTTAGAGTGAACCTGTACACTCGGTGCAGGGCCTAAACGTGCATCACTGAATAGGAGGTGCCGTATGCAAACCACTTATTTCTGGGCAGGCGTGGCCGTCATTCTGGTATTGCTCGACCTGTGGATCATCAACAGCGTCTGGCGCAGCAGCAAAACCTCGCGCACTAAGCTGGGATGGACCGCATTGGTGATCCTGCTGCCGTTTGTCGGTGCGGTTATCTGGAGCATTGCCGGTCCGCGGGGTGTGACCAAGGGGCCGTCGTCACCCGAACACAGCAAAGGTTGATAACGACATGGAGAGCGGAGAGCCTCAGGGCGAACTGTGCAGTCGCCGTGACCCGGTGCGCGAAGACATGGCTCTTCAGCGCAAAGTCTGGCGCTTCGAGCGTTGGGGCTGGTACGGGTTGCTGCTGTTGGTGGCGTTGACCTTGGGCGGCTTGTTTTCAAAAGGGCCGCTCAGTGAGGCCCAGGTGCACAGTGCCGATAGTCAGGTGCGCGTGGAGTATCAACGCTTCCTGCGTAACGGTGCATCCGACACGCTGGTGATCCACTTACGCGGTCAACCCAACACCGCGCTTGAGGCGCGCATCGAAGGCGAGTTGCTCCAAGGGTTCAACGTCGAGATGCTGCAACCACAACCGCTCAAGGCCAGCGCGGCGGGTCAGGGGGTCAAGCTGTGGGTACTCAGCGACGCAGATGGCCAGGCAGTTTTGCGTCTGAATCTGCGCAGTGACGGCGTAGGCCGTTTCGACACTCAAGTGGCGCTGGGCGCAGGGGCGGCGCTGCAATTTTCTCAGTTCATTTATCCCTAGGGGTACACATGGATTCAGTGTTGCGCGCCGCCGCCATTTACCTGGTGCTGATGGTGCTGTTCAAAATTGCCGGTCGGCGCTCCCTGGCCGAACTCACCACCTTCGATCTGGTGCTGCTGATGGTCATCGGCGAGGCCACCCAGCAAGCCTTGTTGGGCGATGATTTTTCCCTGACCAATGCGGTTTTGGTGATTGCGACACTGATCGCCATCGACATCGGGTTGTCCCTGATCAAACAACGGTTCACCTGGTTGGCCCGGGTACTCGATGGCGGGCCAACGGTGCTGGTGGAGCATGGCCGTTTGCTGCCCGAACGCCTCAAGCGTGCCCGGCTGGATGCCGAGGATGTATTGGAGGCCGCGCGCTCTGCCCAGGGCATCGTCGAACTGCGGCAGATCCGCTTCGCCATTCTTGAACGCAACGGCAAGATCTCCGTGATTCCTTATGAGTGACGCCGTCTAGCTCTATCAGCGCACGCAGTGTGCGGGCCGAAGACTTTTGCAAGGAGGAAAGACCATGTCCATCGCCGCAGCCACCATTGACTGCCTGAAACAACACCGCTTGCTGCTCACCACCGCCGAGTCGTGCACGGCCGGCAAGATCATTACGTTGCTGTCCCAAGTCGAGGGCAGTGGTGCATGTATCGAGTGCGGGTACGTGGTGTATTCCGAGGAGGCCAAGCAACGCTTATTGGGCGTCAGTGCCTACACCATCAAGACGTTCAACCTCACCAGCTGCGAAGTGGCCCGCGAAATGGCCCAGGGCGCCTTACGCGACAGCCCTGCCCAGGTGGCTGTTGCCACTACCGGCCTGCTGGGGCCTGACAGCATCGACGGCATTCCACCGGGCACCGTGTGCTTTGCCTGGGCTTATCACCTCAACGGCGCGGTCAAGGTATTCAGCCGCAAGGAACGCTTCATCGGTTCGCGCGAACAGGTGCAGGTGCTTGCCGCTGAATACGCGTTGAAAGGCGTGGTGCGTTTTCTGGATGAGGCAGTAGGCCGTTAGGCGCGGCAGTGCTGCGGCCTTGGCGGGCAAGCTTTGCATCTGCAGAGCTTGCCCGCTCGTTGGTGTGACGCCGCAGATCAGCGCATCTGCAAGATGATCGGCGTGCTGCTCGCCGGATCGGTGTGCTCGCGCAGTTTGCCCACGTCCTTGGCCTCGACCGCGCTGCCGTGGTTGCCCCAGGTGCTACGCACGTAGGTCAGCACTTCGGCGATGTCCTGGTCGGACAGTTGCTCGCGGAAGGCCGGCATGCGATAGGCGTCCGGAACGCCGGCGGCTACTACGCGCTGGGCGCCGTTGAGGGTGATGTTGATGGCCGAGGCGGTTTCTGTGGCCAGGGCCGAAGTGGCGCCCGCCAGTGGCGGCATCCAGTCGGGCTGGCCTTTGCCGTCCAGGCCATGGCAGGAGGCGCAGCGGGTGGCGTAGGTGTGAGCTCCGGGAACATCCGGGCGGGCGTTGGCGGCCACGGTCTGGTAGGCCCACGGTGCGCCGTCGCGCTGTGGGTCGCCAGGCAGTGACTTGAGGTAGCGGGCAATGGCCGCCAGGTCGTCGTCGCTCATGAACTGAGTCGAGTTGTTGAACGCTTCAGTCATCGAACCGTACACCACCGCGTGCTGGTTGCGACCCGTCTTGAGGAACTGCACGATCTGCGCCTCGCTCCAGCGGCCCAGACCGGTGTTAGGGTCCTGGCGCAGGCTGGGGGCGTACCAGCCGTCGAGCAGGGCGCCGGCGAGGAACGGCTTACCGGCTTCGTCCAGCGCTTTCTCATTGAAAGCCAGGCCACGCGGGGTGTGGCAACTGCCGCAATGGCCGGGGCCCTGGACGATGTAGGCGCCACGGTTCCACAACGCATCCTGCGCCGGTTTGGCCGCGTAGGGGGTGTTTGGCGCGAACAGCCCGTTCCACAGTGCAATGGGCCAGCGCATGTTCAGCGGCCAGGGGATGTCGCTGGGGAGGTTGGCCTGGTTGGCCGGTTGTACGCCCTTCATAAAGAAGGCGTACAGCGACCGCACGTCATCGTCACTGAGCTTGGCATAGGAGGGGTAGGGCATGGCCGGATACAGCCGCCGCCCGCCCGGCGCTACGCCGTGACGCACCGCGCGGTCGAAGTCGGCGAGGCTGTAACGGCCGATGCCGTGGGTAGGGTCCGGGGTCACGTTGGTGGCGTGGATATTACCCAGCGGCGTGGCCATTTCCAGGCCGCCGGCGAACGGCGCCTTGCCGGGCAGGCTGTGGCAGGCCACGCAGTCGCTCAGGCGCGCGACGTACTCGCCACGGCTGACCAGGGCAGGGTCAAATTCGGCGGCTGGCGCCTGCTCGAACGCGGTAACAGGCTGGCGGGTGACATACCACGCCAGCGCGCCGGCGGCGACCAGGCAGGGCACGGCCAACCAGCCGAGGGTTCTTGCGAATCGGTTATTCATGGGCGGTCTCGGTCGGTCAGCTGAAAGTGTGTCGGCTCAATGGCAGGCTGCGCACGCGCTGGCCAGTCAGTTGCGCCACGGCATTGACCACCGCTGGCGCCACCGCCGGTAGCGGTGGTTCGCCGATGCCGCCCATTTTTTCGCCGCTTTCCACGATCTTCACATGCACCTGGGCCATCCGCGAAGGTGGCAGGATCGGGTAAAGGTCGTAATTGCGCGCCCGTGGCTTGCCGTCCACGTACACCGCTTCTTCCAGTAAGGTTTGCGACAGGCCCAGGGCCACGGCACCGTTGACCTGCGCCTCGACGATGGCCGGGTTGACGATGCTGCCCGGATCGATGGCTTCCCAGATGTGATGGACCTTGACCTGGCCTTTGTCGATCGACACCTCGGCGATCACCGCCGCATGGGAGCCGAACGGCGAAGCCATGGCCACGCCCCGCGCGCGGCGGGTGCCGTCTTCGGCGGTGTAGGGGCCGCGCTTCCAGCCGCCGGACAACTCGGCTACCGCCTTGAGCAGCGTGGTCAGGCGCGGATTGTCACGCAGCAGGTGCAGGCGCAGGTTGTACGGGTCGCGGCCGCCTTTGTCGGCCAGCTCGTCGAGGAACGCTTCGTAGAAGAAGTCGTTGAGGGAATTGCCCACCGAACGCCAGTAGCCGAGCATGGCCGGGCCTTTGACGTAGATCTGCGCGATGCGCTTGTTGGGGATCGCGTAACTCTTGCCCGACAACCCTTCGAGCGCCGTGGGGTCGAGTTTGTCGCCCTGTTTGCCGGCAATGGCTTCAGTAGGGCCTTCGGTGGCACTCACTGCTTCGATGGCCACGGGCAGGCCGTCGGCGTCCAGCGCGGCGCGGAACTTGACCACCGCCACCGGGCGCAAGACATCGCGCAGGAATTCTTCCTCACGGCTCCAGATCAACTTAACCGGGCGACCTACCGCCTTGGCCAGCGCGATGGCCTGGGGGTAGGGGCTGGCCGAGTCATACAGGAAGTGCCGACCGAAGAAACCGCCCAACAGCGGCGAATGCAGATGAATGCGCTCCGGCGCCAGGCCGGTGCGTTTGGCAATGTCAGCGCGGAACATGTCTGGCGCCTGGTTGGGCAGCCAGATATCCAGCGAACCGTCCGGGTTGAAGCGCGCCAGTGCCGACGGCGGCTCCAGTTGTGCGTGGTTGACATATTGGTTGTGGTAGGTCGCTTCGACCTTGGTTTTGGCGCTGGACAGCGCGCCGGCCACATCGCCTTCGTTTTCATCGTCACGGGCCGGGCCTTGCTGGGCCGCGAGGAAATCACGGTAAGCGTCGCTGGAAAAATCCGCCGGCATCGCTCGCACCGTTGAGTCGGCAGTCGGTTCCTGCCAGTCCACTTGGATCGCTTCCACCGCGCGCTTGGCATGCCACCAACGCTCGGCCACCACCGCCACCGCGCCGGGTAATTGATGCACGGAATGCACGCCCTTCATGGCCTCCACCTGAGCCTGGTTGCGCAGGCCGCCGACCGTCATGCCCAGGCGCGGCGCGTGCTGCACGGCGGCATGGAGCATACCGTCGACTTTCAGGTCGATGCTGTACTGGGCCTTGCCGGTGGACTTGTCATAGGCGTCCACGCGTTTGACCGGTTTGCCGATCCAGCGGAATTGGCTGGGGTCGCGCAGGGTGGCGCTGGCCGGGTCGGGCACCGGCATGTCCAGGGCGCGGCCGGCTAACTCGCCGTAGCCCAGCGAGCGGCCGGACGCGGCATGCACCACGCGGCCTGGCTGGGTGGTCAACTGTGCCACCGGCACGCCGAGCTGTTCGGCGCCCGCCTGCAGCAACATGGCGCGGGCGAGGGCGCCAAGGCGGCGCATGGTCGGGTAACTCATGCGCACCGACATGCTGCCGCCGGTGATGCGCATGCCGTTTTCCATCACCACATAGGCGTCGCCGGGCGGCGCGGCTTCGACGATGAACGTGGCGGGGTCGGCGTCCAGCTCTTCGCCGACGATTTGCGCCATGGCGGTATGGGTGCCTTGGCCGCCTTCCATGAACGGGCTGAGCAGGCGCACGCTGCCGTCGGGGCGTATCTCCAGAAACGCCGGCACCTGGGTGCCGCGCTCGGTGCTTGCGCCGGCAGCGGCCTGGGCTCTGGACGCGCCCAGCGGCAGGCCGAAACCAATGACCAGCGCGCCGACGGCGGTACTGGCCAGAAAACGCCGGCGGGACAGGTTGATCGGTTCGCCGAGGGGCAGGCCGGGGATCAGTTCAGGCGTGTTCATCAGGCGTACTCCTTCCCGGTGGCCAGGTCCTGCACGGCGGCGTGAATGGCGTTATAGGTGCCGCAGCGGCACAGGTTGACCATCGCCGCATCGATCTGCTCCACCGTGGGCGCCGGGGTGTGCTTGAGCAGCGCCGTGGCGGCCATCACCTGCCCGGACTGGCAGTAACCGCACTGCGCCACTTGATGCTCGACCCAGGCGCTGACCACGCGTTTGCCGACCTCATCGGCTTCGATCGCTTCGATGGTGGTGACCTCACGGCCCACCACCCCGGCCACCGGCGTCACGCACGCACGCACCACGTTGCCGTCCACCAGCACCGAGCAGGCGCCACATTGAGCCAGACCGCAGCCGTACTTGGTGCCGGTCAGCCCCAAGTCATCGCGGATCACCCACAGCAACGGCGTGTCGGCGTCGGCATCGACCTGGTAGGTCTTCTGGTTGATTCGTAGCTCCATGGCTGGCTCACCTGCTGATCTTCGGTTAGGGGTACGGTTTTTCTTATAGGGAGGGCGATAGATCGCCCATCGTCGAACTCTAGTCGACTGCGCAAGGGCTATCTATCCGAGCACCTGAAAGTTCGGAGGATCAGGCAAGTATTCGAGAGGATTGGATGACTGTCGGCAGTCGGTGTGCTCGTGCAGGTAGCCTCGCGTTCAGGCCCAACCCTCGCGCACGGCGTTGCGGATGCCCTCCAGCAGCATTGCGAATGCCGGGTTGTCGTTGTCTTCGCGCCAGATCAGGTGCAGTTCGCTTTGCGCCCCTTCGCCTAGATCAATGTCGCGGAACACTACGTTTTTGAACACCACGCTGCTGGCGCAACGCGGTACCAGGGCCAGGCCCATGCCGGCATTGACCAGGGCCAGGATGGTCAGTGAGGAGCCCAGCCATTGCACGTAGTCCGGCGCGACGCGCGCCGAGCGCAGCAGGCCGGTAAGCAGTTCGTTGAACGGCGGGTAGGCGGCGTGGGCGTACATCAGGAAGGGTTGCGCATCCAGGTCGTGGACGCTGACCGACTCGGCGTGGGCCAGGCGATGCGCGCTCGGCACCGCCAGCACAAAGGGCTCGCGCACCAGGCATTCGGTGGCGTAGCCCGGTTCCAGCAACGGCGCGCGCACGATGCCCAGGTCGATGCGCCGTGCGCGCAGGGCTTCGTATTGTTGATAGGTATTCATCTCCGACAGGTCGATTTTGACCTGGGGCTGCTTGAGCCGCGCTTCGGCAATCACCTTGGGCAGAAACTCATACACCGCGCTGCCGACGAAGCTGATATTGACCGTGCCAATGTCGCCTTCGGCGAAGCGTCGCGCGGTGATTGCCGCTTGTTGGGCGCGTTCGAGCAGGTTCTGCGCTTCGATGAAAAACGCCCGGCCGGCGGCGGTCAGGGTGACGCTGCGGGTAGTCCGCGCAAACAACGCCACGCCCAAATGATGCTCAAGCAATTGGATCTGCCGGCTCAGCGGTGGTTGGGTCATGTTCAGGCGTTCGGCGGCGCGGCGGAAATTCAGCTCGGTGGCCACCGTGGTAAAGCAGCGCAGTTGCGTCAACTCGAACATTGATCTAATCCCGGTATCAATCCCATGCCAAGTTAGATTAGACGGGAACAATGACCGGCGTCCATGATCAATGCGTCCCTACAAAAACAATCATCGGGAGTCGCCCTTGGATACCTTCCACAATCCGCCGGACCCCGCCGTGCTTGCCCGCGCGGCCGCCAAGGTCAAGCGCCATGTGCTGCCGCTGTTCGTGGTGATGTTTATCGTCAACTACATCGACCGGGTCAACATCGGCTTTGTGCGCAGCCACATGGAGACCGACCTGGGAATTGGCGCAGCGGCCTACGGTCTGGGGGCCGGGTTGTTCTTCATTGGGTATGCGATTTTCGAAGTGCCGTCCAATCTGTTGTTGCAACGCTACGGTGCACGAGCCTGGCTGACGCGCATCATGTTCACCTGGGGCGCGGCCGCGATGGCCATGGCCTTTGTGCAGGGCGAGACGAGTTTCTACGTACTGCGCTTTATTCTCGGCGCCGCCGAAGCGGGGTTTTTCCCCGGCATCATCTATTACTTCACCCAGTGGCTGCCGGCCGCCGAGCGTGGCAAGGCCATGGCGGTATTTTTGAGCGGCTCGGCCATCGCCTCGGTGATTTCCGGGCCGGTGTCGGGTGCGCTGTTGAACGTGAGCGGCCTGAGCCTGCACGGCTGGCAGTGGATGTTCCTGATCGAGGGGTTTGCCTCCATCGTGCTCTGCGGGTTTGTGTGGTGTTGGCTGCAGTCCCATCCCCGCGAGGCGACCTGGCTCAGCGCGCAAGAAAAATACGCATTGGTCAGCGCCATCGACCATGAGCAGCAGGCCCGTGAAGCCGCCCAGGTCAGCCGCCCGTCGATGTTCAAGCTGTTGGCCGACAGACAGATCGCGCTGTTTTGTTTCATCTACTTCTCGATTGCCCTGACCATCTACGGCGCCACGTTTTGGCTACCGAGCATGATCAAGAAAATGGGCAACCTGGGGGACTTCCAGGTGGGCCTGTTCAATTCAATTCCGTGGTTGATTTCCATCGTCGCGATGTACGGCTTTGCTTCCCTGGCCAGCAAGTGGAGGCGCCAGCAGGCTTGGGTCGCACTGATGCTGGTGATCGCGGCGCTGGGCATGTTTATGTCGACCGTTGGCGGGCCGGTGTTCGCCTTTGTTGCGATCTGTTTTGCCGCGATTGGATTCAAAGCCGCCTCGGCGCTGTTTTGGCCCATCCCCCAGGGTTATCTGGATGCGCGGATCGCGGCAGCAGTGATCGCCTTGATCAATTCGGTGGGCAACCTCGGAGGTTTTGTTGCGCCCACCACCTTCGGCCTGCTTGAGCAGACCACTGGTTCCATCGAGGGCGGGCTGTATGGCCTGGCAGCGACCTCGCTGGTGGCGGCGGTGCTGGTGTTTTTTGCCCGAACCGCGCCGCACGGCGGTGTGCCGCCCACGTCCGCCCATCATCACGCCTTGCGTCCAGGCCCACAGGGAGCCGCCTCTTGAAAATCGTCCGCGTCACCGTCACCCCGATTGCTTTTCGCGATCCGCCGTTGCTTAACGCCAGCGGTATCCATGAACCCTTTGCCCTGCGCTCGATCATCGAAGTGGAGAGTGACACCGGCTATATCGGCCTTGGCGAAAGCTACGGCGATGCCCCGGCGCTGGCGATCCAGCAACGGGTGCAACCGCAGTTGATCGGGCTCGATCCGTTCAACCTCAACGGCCTGCGCGCTATCGTCCAGGCCACCGTCGCCGCCCACGCACCCACAAGCCTGCCCGGAGCCGAACTGGCACCGGGTTCCCACGCCAGCAAAGCCGTGAGCAATGCTTATTCGGCGTTCGAGGTGGCCTTGCTCGACTTGCAAGCCCATGCCTTGAATGTGCCACTGGTGGACCTGCTGGGTGGGGCGATCCGCGAACGCATCCCTTTCAGTGCCTATCTGTTCTTCAAATACGCCGAGCATGTCGATTCGCCCTACGCACCCGACCACTGGGGCGAGGCGCTTAATGAGCAGCAGATCGTCGCCCAGGCCCGGCACATGATCGACAGCTACGGTTTCAAAAGCATCAAACTCAAGGCCGGTGCACTGGACCCCGAGCATGAAGTGGCGTGTATCAAGGCGCTGAAAAAAGCCTTCCCAGGCGTGCCGCTGCGCATCGACCCGAATGGCAACTGGTCCCTCGACACGGCAATCCGCATGGCCGAGTTGCTGGGCGACGACCTGCAGTATTACGAAGATCCAACCCCCGGCCTCGATGGCATGGCCGACCTGCACAAACGCACCGGGTTAGCGTTGGCGACCAACATGGTGGTCACCGACTTTGATGAGTTTCGCCGCAGCGTGGCGCAAAACAGTGTGCAGATCGTGCTTGCGGACCACCATTACTGGGGCGGCCTGCGTGACACCCAGGTGCTCGCCAGGATGTGCCAGACCTTCGGCCTGGGCGTGTCGATGCACTCCAACTCGCACCTGGGCATCAGCCTGATGGCGATGGCCCATGTGGCGGCTTCAGTGCCCAATCTTGACTACGCCTGCGACACCCACTACCCCTGGCAAGAGCCGGACGAGGAGGTGATCAAGGGCGGCAAAGTGCCGATTGTCGACGGTTGTGTGCAGCTCACCCGCGCCCCCGGCCTGGGTCTTGAGCTGGACCATGACCAGTTGGGCAAGCTGCATGATCAGTACCTGAGCTGCGGTATCCGTCAGCGCGATGACGTGAAACAGATGCAGCGCTATCAGCCGGATTGGAAAGCCGTCAAACCCCGTTATTGAAGCTGGTCGCTTCGTTTGCCCGACCGCGCAGTCATGTGCCGTCGGGTTTTTTTTGCTCCGCGGTTTTGGGCGGACGCGGGTCGGCACGTTCCTGCTCCATGGCGCGGCGAATGCGCATCAGGTCCTGATATGCCTCGGTGCGCTTGGCGTCGGCCACTTGCTTGGCCTCGGTAAAGCGCAACCATGCGGCGGCATCCGCCAGGCTGGTGCCGATAATGTCGTAGGCCGCCTGCTCCAGGCGGTCGGCTTCGAAAAACAGTTCGGTGTTTCTTGCCAGCTGTGCATCCCAATCGGATGGTGCCGACGCTTCACGCTTGTTCGCTGCCATGACGCTTGCCTCCAGGTCGTCCTTGAGTATTGAGGCAGCGGCGGGCCTGATCGTTCAAATTAGTACAGGGGAGGGGAGCGACGAGGTGGATTTGACGGGTTGTACATAAAAGTCCAGTATGGATTTATAAGTACAAAAGCATTGCTGCATTTTTTCTTCACTCTTGCCAAAACCCACAACAACTTGCGAGATACCTCCATGAAGAAACGCGCCCTGATCCCCGCCCTGGCCCTCAGCCTGTTTGCGTCCAGCCATGTGCTGGCCGCCGAGAAGACCCTGCGTATCGGCATCGAAGCGGCATATCCGCCGTTTGCCTCCAAGACCGAGGAGGGCAAGATCGTCGGCTTCGACTACGACATCGGCAATGCCCTGTGTGCGCAGATGAAGGTCAAGTGTGTGTGGGTCGAAGGCGAGTTCGATGGCCTGATTCCTTCCCTCAAAGTGAAGAAAATCGACATGGCCTTGTCGTCCATGACCATTAACGAAGACCGTAAGAAGTCGGTGGATTTCACCCACAAGTACTACTTCACTTCATCGCGCCTGGTGATGAAGGACGGCGCGGTGGTGGATGACCAGTACGCCAGCCTCAAGGGCAAGACCGTCGGCGTGCAGCGCGCCACCACCACCGACCGTTACGCCACCGAGGTGTTCGAGCCCAAGGGCATTAACGTCAAGCGTTACAGCAATAACGAAGAAATCTACATGGACCTGGCGGCGGGGCGCCTGGATGCGATCTTTGCCGACACCATCCCATTGAACGACTTCCTGCAGATGCCGCGGGGCAAGGGCTACGCCTTTGTCGGCCCGGAACTCAAAGACCCGAAATACGTGGGTGAAGGCGCGGGAATCGCGGTGCGTAAGGGCAATGCCGCGTTGGTCGGCGAACTCAACAGTGCCATCGACGGGATTCGCGCCAGTGGCGAGTATCAGAAAATCTCGCAGCAGTACTTCAAGTCGGATATCTACGGCGACTGAAAGACCGCCATCGGGGGCAAGCCCCCTCCCACAGGGTATGGCTGATGCCCGGTGCTCTAAGTGTGGGAGAGGGCCTCCTTCCAAAGGCAATTCCCCTTCCACAGGGTATGGCTGAAGCCCGGTGTTCCAAGTGTGGGAGAGGGCAGGCCTCCTCCCACAGGCAATTCCCCTTCCACAGGGTATGGCTGGTGCCTGGTGCTCCAAGTGTGGGAGGGGGCTTGCCCCCGATAAATGTCAGTCACCACTGCAATCAGGCCCGTTACCTCATTCGATCAGCCCTTGAGCTCCTTCAAGTGCTTGTAGACCGTGGCCCGCCCCATGCCCAGCACATTGGCCACGTAGTTCGAGGCGCTCTTGCCCTTGAACGCGCCTTCGGCGTGCAGCGCCAGTACCAGTTCGCGTTTGTGGTCGCGGGTCAGCAGGTTCAGGCTCAGTTGACGTTCGCGCAGCCAAGCGTGGAGGAAGGTGTTGATGCGCTCCTGCCAGTCATCGCGAAACAGGGCGTCCGGCTGCGGGATCAGTCTGCTCGGCGACAGGAACAGGTCCAGCGCAGCCTTGGCGTTTTCGAACAGGGAGATATTCAAGTTGATGCACAGCACCGCCAACGGACGATCCTGGGCGTCGCGCAGGACAGTGCTCAGGCTGCGAATTTTCTGACCGTCCCAGTTGAGCTTCTCGTACGGGCCGATATTCACTTCGCTGATTTCCTCGCTGAGCATGTCCTCCAGCGCCGAGTCATCGCCGATGGCGCGTTTAGACAGGTTGTTGGCGATGTAATCGACCGTTTGAGTGCGCAGGTCATGCAGCACTACTTCGGCATGGGGGAAAAACAGCGTGGCGATCGCATCGGCAATCGCACGGAAATTCTGCAGGGCTTTGTCGTGTTCGGCGGTGTTCATCAATGGGGCTCCAGGCGGGCGGGGGAGAGCATATCAGCGTCCAGACCGAAGCGGGTCAGTGCCTGGGGCAGCGGTACTCCGCGCACCAGTGCCGCGCTGGCCTGGCCCATAGCCGGTGAAGTCTGAATCCCATAACCGCCTTGCGCCGCGACCCAGTACAGCCCCGGCACCTGGGGATCGAAGCCGCTGAGCAGATCGCCATCGTGCACAAAACTGCGCAGCCCGGCCCAGGTGCGAGTGGGGCGGCGGATGCTCAGGGTGGTGGCTTCTTCGATCTGGTAGATGCCCATGGCGATATCCAACTCTTCGGGCTGCACATCCTGTGCCTGCACCGGGTCGGCATTGGCCGGCGAGCCGAGGAACATGCCGGCGTCGGGTTTCATGTAGAAGGCTTCGTCCAACGCTACCAGCATCGGCCAGGCATGGCTGTCCACACCGTCGGGGCCGGCGAAGATAAACGCCGAGCGGCGCTTGGGTTGCAGGCCGATGGACGCGGCGCCGGCCAGTCCGCCGATATGGTCGGCCCAGGCGCCAGCGGCGTTGATTATGATTGGCGCGGTGAAGGTGGCGTCCTGGGTGCTGACCTGCCAGAGCCCGGTACTGTCGCGCCTCAAGCCCAGCACCTCGCTGTCGGTGCGCACGTCGCCGCCATTGCGCCGGATACCGCGCAGATAGCCTTGGTGCAGGGCGTCGGTGTCGATGTCGCTGGCGGTGGGGTCGTAGATCGCGCCGTGGACTTTTTCCCGCCGCAGGATCGGTAACATCTCACAGGCTTCATCGGCGCTCAGTTGCACGACCTGCTCCACAGTGGCCTTGGCGCTCAGATATTGCGCGTTCAATTCGGCCGGGTCGCCGCTGAAGTCCACGGTCATTTCGCCCCGTGGCGTGAGCAGCGGGTGTTCACAGAAACCGGCAGGCGGATGGTCGAAAAAGTCGCGGCTGGCCAGGGTCAGCGCGCGCACTTGCGGGGTGCCATAGGCGGCGGTATAGAGCGCCGCCGAACGCCCGGTGGAGTGATAGGCCGGGTGGCTTTCACGTTCCAGCACGATCACCTTGCCGTGGGGCGATAACCAGAACCCCGTGGAGGCGCCGGCAATGCCACCGCCGATGATGAGGTAGTCCGCGTGGTTCATAGCTGTCTCCAGAGGGCATTGGCCAGGGCGATGTCTTCCAGGCCCAGGCCGATGGAACGGAAGAAGACGTGGCGATCATAGGTCGGGCGCGGCACCAGGTCACTGAGCAGCTCGGGTAGGTCGCCGAGCACCATGCGCGGGTGCCAGCCGTGCTGTTCGGCGGCGATCAGCATTTCGCCGGCTGCGGCGGGGGAGGTCTGGCGATAGTCGCAGAACACCTGCATGCCCGTGAGGCTGTGGGGCGGCACTTCATGGGCGCGCGGGGCATTGGTGCTGATGGAGGTGATCAGCGCCGGTTTGCTCAGGCGTGTCGGGTCGAGCACGGGGCCCGCCGAGGAGGTACACAGCAGGATCACATCGGCGTCGTCCACGGCGGCCTCGCAGCTGGCGGCGATGCTCAGGCGCGGGTCCAGGCAGTGGAGGGCGTCGTGATTGGCCGTGACCGCGCTGGGCGAAAACAGACGGATGCTCTGCCAGTCCCGCAGGTTCTTCACATACTGCACGTGGGCCTGGGCGACTTTGCCGCTGCCGATAATCGCCAAGCGTTGGGCCTGCGGTGCGGCCAGTGCGTCCACCGCCAACGCCGTGGCGGCGGCGGTGCGCGCGGTGGTCAGTTCGGCGGCGTCGCACAACAACAACGGCTGGCCGGTGTGCATCGACATCAGCAGCGTCCACGCCGTTACCAGCGGCCCTTGTTCGCGCACGATGTAGGGCGAAGTCTTGACCCCATACACCCCCTCATTGGCCAACACACCGAGGTAGTTGATGAAATCACCGGCGCCGTGGGGGAACTGCACAAGCTGCTGCGCTGGCTGCACCGCGTGCCCGGCCGCCAGATCGCGAAACAGCGCGCGCAGGATCTGCGGTACGTCGAGGCGGGCCAGGTGTTCGCGGGCCTGGGTCTGGTCGATCACAAAAGGAGGAGTGAGCATGGGTGTCTCCGGCGTAAACTAATTTGTCCATTATGGACTTTTAGTTCTTTCTGGCAACGGATAAGTTTTACCCTTTGAATGCAAACCCACCGGATAGCCTGTCTTTCAGATACCCCACCAACGCACTTACCGACTTGGGCACATGGGGTGAGTACGGGCGGATCAAATAGATTTCATCGGCAAACGCGCCCTTGAGCGTCCAGCCCTTGAGCACCTGTACCAGTTTGCCGCTGGCCAGCGCGGCGTGGGCGCTGAAGTCCGGGAGCAGGGCGATGCCCAGGTGGTGCAGGGCCGCATCGCGCAAGGCTTCGCTGTTGTTGGTGGCGAAGCTGCCAGCGATGGGCACGGTGATGCGTTCGACGGTTTTGTGGTTGCGTTCGAAGGTCCAGGCCGGTTGGTCGGCGCCGCGCGGGTAGAACAGGCAGTTGTGCGCCGACAGCTCGCCGGGCTCGCGCGGTTCGCCGTGGCGTTGAAGGTAATCCTGAGTGGCCACCAGCACCGAGCCGGTGTCGCACAGCTTCCAGGCCACATGGGTTTCCGGCACCTGAAAACCATGACGTACCGCCAGGTCATAGCCTTCGGCGGCGAGTGAACTGAGGGCATCGGACACGTCCAGTTGGATACGCACCTGCGGGTACTGTTGCAGGAACCCTGACAGGTGCGGCACCAATTGCTGGCGGGCAAATGCCACTGGCGCGGTGAGGCGCACCAGGCCGCGGATCTCTCCTGCGGCGTCGCGCACCGACGAAAAGCTGCGGGCAATCTGTTCGTAGGCACTGCGCACGTCACGGGTCAATGAATGCCCTGCATCGGTCAGCCGCACACTGCGGGTGGTGCGCGTCACCAGGCGGGTACCGGTGGCTTTTTCCAGGTCGGAAATACGTTGGCTTACGGCCGACTTACTTACCCCCAGACGCGCGGCGGCGGCGGTGTAGGTGCCGTGTTCTTCCAGCACGGAAAGCCAGTGTATGTGGGTCCACAATCCTTCGATCTCGGATTTTTCCATGGCTGTATTGTTCGCCTATAAGGACAATAAGTTCTGGATTCTGCTCTGGTTGGGAACAAAGCGAAAGCCTAAGGTGTGTACCAACGCTAACCACCTGGATCGACTGCCATGACCCACACCATTGAGCACTACATCAACGACCAGCGCGTTTCCCGCGATGATCGCTACCAGGATGTCTACAACCCGGCCACCGGCGAGAAAACCGCCCGCGTTGCGCTGGCCAGCCACCAGACTGTGTCCGAAGCCGTCGCTGCCGCCCAGGCCGCTTTCGCCGGCTGGGCCGACACCCCGCCGATCCGCCGCGCCCGCGTACTGTTCCAGTACCTGCACCTGCTGCGTGAACGCAAAGACGACCTGGCGCGGATCATCGTCGCCGAACATGGCAAGGTGTTCACCGACGCCCAGGGCGAAGTCGACCGTGGCATCGATATCCTCGAATTCGCCTGCGGCATTCCCAACCTGCTCAAGGGCGAGCATTCCGACCAGGTTTCCCGGGGCATGGACAACTGGACTATGCGCCAACCCCTGGGCGTGGTGGCGGGCGTTACGCCGTTCAACTTCCCGGTGATGGTGCCTATGTGGATGTACCCCATCGCCATTGCAGCGGGTAACACCTTCATCCTCAAACCCAGCCCCACCGACCCGAGTGCGTCGTTGTTCATGGCCGAGCTTCTGCGTGAAGCCGGCCTGCCCAAGGGCGTGTTCAACGTGGTGCAAGGCGACAAGGAAGCGGTGGATGCACTGATCGAACACCCGGACGTCAAGGCCGTGAGCTTCGTCGGCTCTACACCGATTGCGCAGTACATCTACGAAACCGGCGCGCGTCACGGTAAGCGCGTGCAGGGCCTGGGCGGCGCGAAAAACCACATGGTGGTAATGCCCGACGCCGACATCGAAAAAACCGTCGACGCCTTGATGGGCGCCGCTTACGGCAGTGCCGGCGAACGCTGCATGGCGATTTCCGTGGCGGTGCTAGTGGGCGATGTGGGTGACAAAGTTATCGCCGCCCTGACCGAACGCGCCAAGCACCTGCGCATTACCGACGGCCGCGACCTTAAAGCCGAAATGGGCCCCATCGTCTCCCGCGCCGCCCTGGAACGCATCAGCGGCTACATCGAACAAGGCGTGCAAGCCGGCGCACAACTGCTGCTGGACGGCCGAGACTACGTGCCCAACGAACCGGGCCTGGAAAACGGCTTCTGGCTCGGCGCGACACTGTTCGACCACGTGACCAAAGAGATGAGCATCTACCGCGAAGAAATCTTCGGCCCGGTACTGGCCTGCGTGCGCGTGAATGACTTCGCCGAAGCGGTAAAACTGGTTAACGACCACGAGTTCGGCAACGGCGTCAGCTGCTTCACCCGCGACGGCCACATCGCCCGCGAATTTGCACGACGCATCGAAGTGGGCATGGTCGGCATCAACGTCCCGATCCCGGTGCCGATGGCCTGGCACGGCTTTGGTGGCTGGAAGAAGAGCCTGTTCGGCGACATGCATGCTTACGGCACTGAAGGCGTGCGCTTCTACACCAAGCAGAAGTCGATTATGCAGCGCTGGTCGGAGAGCATCGAACAGGGTGCTGAGTTTGCGATGCCGGTTTCCAAATAACATAGTTGGGAGGGTAAATGTGGGAGGGGGCTTGCCCCCCGATTGCTGCGGATCAGCTAACAATAATTTGGCTGACCCACTGAAGTGCGCCCCAAAAGTTGGACAGTAATTGTCTAGGCTACAGCGGAACGGGCTCTGTACTCTACAGGGCTCAGTCCGCCAAGCTTCGTTTTGATTCGCTTATGGTTGTAGTAATGG